>JAABUY010003302.1_pt1 | contig 18088 bp, 18 predicted proteins | sample 5560271 | NCBI WGS metagenome assembly JAABUY01 (sample SAMN10711886, study PRJNA513374) | rock metagenome | isolation source: Antarctica rocks | place: Antarctica: Victoria Land, University Valley
GTCGGGAAAGGCCGCGCAAGCCGAGCGAACACCGTTCAAAAGGGTCTCAAGTATCTCCATGCCGGCTTGGATCACACATCAGGCCAGAACGAAACCCATACCCCTCAATGGCCATTTAGAATCGCTGGAACGGGCCTGGGCGTCTCGCCCTCGGCGCCTTGCTGGGGTATGGTCTAGTGATCCACGCCGGCCGACTATCAGCAGGCAGCAAGCCCTAGCCCTGCCCCACCCCCAGCAGCGCCCGCGCCTCCGCCGGCGTCGCGACCTCCGCGCCGATGCCGCGCACCAGCGCCGCCGCCCGCTCCACCAGCGCCGCGTTGCCCGGCGCCAGCACGCCGCGGGACAGATAGAGGTTGTCCTCCAGCCCCACCCGCACATGTCCGCCCAGCACCGCCGCCAGCGCCACGGTCGGGAACTGGTGGCGGGAGATGCCGAAGGCCGACCACAGCGCCCCCGCCGGCAGCCCCGCCCGCATCGCCAGCACCGCCTCCGCCGTCGCCGGCGCCCCCCAGGGCACTCCCATGCACAGCTGCAGGAAGGGCGGCGCGGCGAAGTGCCCCTGCTCCACCATGCGCCGCGCGAGCGCGACGTGGCCGAGGTCGAACACCTCCAGCTCCGGCTTCACCCCGGCGCCGCGGATCAGCCGGGCCATGGTCTCCAGGTGGGCGGGCACGTTGACCATGGCGTGGGCGCCGAAGTTCATCGTCGCCACGTCCAGGCTGCAGATGTCCGGGCGCAGCTCCAGGACATGCTCCACCCGCTCCTCGGGGCCGACCAGGGTGGTGCCGGGGCCGGGCCGCCCGGCATCGTCGGGCTGCAGGCGGGCGCCGGGGCCGGTGGTCAGGTTGATGACCACGTCGCTGCCGCTGTCGCGGATGCGGGCCACGACCTCGCGATACAGCTCCAGCTTGCGGCTGGGCCTGCCGGTCGCCGGGTCGCGGACATGGATGTGCACGACCGCCGCCCCGGCCGCCCGCGCCGCCAGCGCCTCGGCCGCGATCTGCCCGGGCGTGACGGGGATGGCCGGGTTCATGTGGGCGTTGTCCGCCCCGCCCGTGACGGCGCAGGCGATGATGGTGGCGGGCACTCCGCTGCTCACCCCGCTGGTCACAGCGTCAGCCCCCCGTCCACGACCAGGGTCTGCCCGGTCACCATCGCCGCCGCGCAGCCCAGGAACACGATGGCCTCCGCGATGTCGTCCGTCGTGCAGCGCCGGGCCAGCGGCGCCTGCTCGATGGAGGACCGCCGCTGCTCCTGTGTCCACTCGATCTGCCAGTCGCTGTCCACGGCGCCGGGTGCGACGGCGTTGACGCGGATGGCCGGGCCGAGGCCGCGCGCCAGGTGCTTGGTCAGCGCCACCACGCCCGCCTTACTCGCGCCATAGGCCATGCTGCTGCCGTGCGCCGTCAGCCCGGCGATGCTCGCCACGTTCACCATCGCTCCGTGGCCGGAGACCCGTAGGTGCGGCGCCGCCGCCCGGGTGCAGCGGAACAGGCCGACCAGGTTGGTGGACAGCACGGCGTCCCACACCGCGTCGTCGATGTCGTCCAGCCGGTCCCCGGGGATCAGCGCCCGCGCGCCGGGCGTGCCGGCGTTGTTGACCAGCAGGTCCAGCCGGCCCAGGGCCGCCACGGCGGCCTCGACCATCACCGCCTCCTCCCCCGGAATGCCGACCCGGCCGGGTGCCGCGACGGCGTCGATCCCCTCCGCCCGCAGCCGCTCCACCGCCTCGGTCCCGCGCGGGTCGCCCGGCAGGAAGTTGACCGCCACGCGGGCGCCGCCGCGCCCGAGCATGGCCGCCGTGGCGTAGCCGATGCCGGACGCAGCACCCGTCACCAGCGCTGTCTGCCCGCTCAACTGGTATGCCGGCATGCCGCCTCCCCCTTGTGCTTGCCGGCAGGCTGCCACCCGCCGGGCCAGACACGCAAGCGGGCGCCCCTGCTCAGCCCTCCACCGGCGCGATGCACACGGGCCGCGTGCCGTGGGCGCCGCGGACGCAGCTGCCTCCAATGCCGGCGGTGCCGGTGGCGCGGTCGGGGCTGCGCGGCAGGAGCGGCTTCCGGTCCTGGCGCTGCCCGCGCTGAGTGGCCAATCCTGGTTCGTTCTCAGGCGATGGCCGGCCTGCTACTGTCCGGGTCAGCATGACGCCTTCGCCGGACACGGCTCCCGACCAGCGCCGCATCATCCACGTTGACATGGACGCCTTCTACGCATCCGTGGAGCAGCGCGACGACCCGGCCCTGCGCGGCGTGCCGCTTGCGGTGGGCGGCTCGCGCGAGCGCGGCGTCGTGGCCGCGGCCAGCTACGAGGCCCGGCGCTTCGGGGTGCATTCGGCCATGCCCTCCGTCACCGCACGGAGGCGCTGCCCGGAGCTGGTGTTCGTCCGGCCGCGCTTCGACGTCTACAAGGCGGTGTCGCAGCAGGTCCACGCCATCTTCGCCCGTTACACCCCGGTCATCCAGCCGCTGTCGCTGGACGAGGCCTACCTCGACGTGACGCAACCCTTGCTGGACCGCGGCTCGGCCACCGCCATCGCCGCCGAGATACGCGCCGCCATCCGCGCCGAAACCGGCCTGACCGCATCGGCCGGGGTGTCCTACAACAAGCTCCTGGCCAAGCTCGCCTCCGACCACCGCAAGCCTGACGGCCTGTTCGTCATCACGCCGCGCATGGGGCCGGGCTTTGTCGAGGCGTTGCCTGTGGGCAAGTTCCACGGCATCGGCCCGAAGACAGCGGCACGCATGAACGCGCTCGGCATCCACACGGGCCTCGACCTGCGCGGCCGGTCACGGGCGTTCCTGGCCGAGCAGTTCGGCAAGGCTGGCGACTACCTGTACGGCGTGGCGCGCGGCGCGGACGACCGGCCGGTGCAGGCCGACCGGGTTCGCAAGTCGGTCGGCGCCGAGACGACCTTCGAGCGCGACCTCCTGCGCTGGGAGGAGGTTGGGCCGGTATTGGCGCCCGTGCTCGCCCAAGTTTGGACGGCCTGCAGCCGGGGCGGGCACTCAGGCCGGACCGTGACGGTCAAGGTGAGGTACGCCGACTTCCAGCAGGTCACGCGCAGCCGGTCGGGCGCCGAGCCTGTCCCGGCACAGGCGCGGCTGGAACAGGTCAGCCTCGACCTGCTGCGGCCGTTGTTCCCGCCGCGGCTCGGGGTGCGGCTGCTCGGGGTCACGCTGTCAAACTTGGACGACAAGCCTTGCCGGGACGCTGCACAGCTTGCTTTGGGCTTCTAATGAGATGGCCGCTTCCAACCCCAGGCGGACTGGTGGGCCGGCAGGCCATGGTTTAGGTCTGCTCGCCTTCGAACGAGAGGGACAAGCGATGGCAACGGGCACCGTGAAGTGGTTCAACGTGGACAAGGGTTTCGGCTTCATCCAGCCACAGGATGGCGACAAGGACGTGTTCGTGCACATCACGGCCGTGCAGGCGGCCGGGCTGAAGGGCCTGAACGACGGCCAGAAAGTCAGCTACGACGTTATCAGCGAGCGCGGCAAGCAGGCGGCCTCCAACCTGAAGCTTGCCTGACCCGGTGTGAGGCCAGCCCGCGGAGCGATGAGGCTCCTACCGTGTGTGCTTCGACAGAGACGAGTTGACTCGCCAATACGCCGACTGTGACTACGCCGTGGCTGGATTGCGCCACGCTTTCCTCGCGCGTCCAGGAGGCGCGCACTGATGGTCAAGCGTCGCAAACAGGAGGACATCGCCGGAGTGCTTGAGTTCGAGGGCCGGACCAGCGAGGGCCCGGAGGTCGTGGCGTGGCTGGCCGAGCACAAGGCGCGCAAGGGGGGCAAAATCCGGGTGAGCCAGGGCGGCACTGAGGTAGGGCAAGATTTGGCGGGCGGGTATAAGTCATCGCGTATCGCAAGCCGCTTGCCACCTATCACCCCACCCCACCCAGACCAGGACCTGACGGCCTCAGACCACCCCGAGCCGCAAAGCTCACATCCGAGCCAACTGTTCAGCAGGCTGGTATCAGACGGTCAGGTAGCCCCCGTCCACCGGCAGGATCGCGCCGGTGACATAGCTGGCGGCGTCCGACGCCAGGAACACGACGGGGCCGGCCAGTTCAGAAGGCTGCCCGACACGGCGCAGCGGCACATGGGCCAGAAAGCCTGCCAGCCGGTCCGGGTCGGGGCGCTCATGGCCGTGTCAATGATGCCGGGTGCGATGGCGTTCACGCGCACGCCATCTTCCGCCAGCTCCGCCGCCAACGCTCGGGTGAACTGCGCCAGGGCGCCCTTGGACACGGAGTAGGCGGCCGACCCCGGCGGTGCGACAAAGGATTGGATTGAGGCGACGTTGATCACCGCGCCCCTGGACGCGCGGAGCGCCGGCAGCAGCGCCATGGTCACGTTGAACGGGCCCTGCACGTTCACGTCCAAGGTGCGCGCCCAGCATTCGGCGGCGTCCGGGTCGGTCAGGCGCCCGCGCAGCAGGATGCCGGCGTTGTTGACCAGGATGGACACGGTGCCGCACTCGCTGGCCACCCGCGCCGCGACGTTCCGGCAGGCCGCAGCGTCGGTGGTGTCGAGCGCCAGAGACCATGCGGCGCAGCCGCACGCGGCGATAGCGTTCCGGGTGGCCTCGGCGGCAGCCAGGTCGATGTCAGTCGCTACCACGGCCGCGCCGGCCCGAGCCAGGCCTTCCGCAATGGCGGTCCCGCTGCCGCGCCCAGCGCCAGTGACCAGCGCCAGGCGCCCGGCCAGCGTCACGCCGCCTCCTGCTGCGACGCCCCCTGCGCTGGGCGCGCTGCCATGTGGTGCGCGGCAATGTAGCCGAAGGTCATGGCCGGCCCGAGCGTGATGCCGCCGCCGGGGTAGTTGCCCCCCATGATGCTCGCCAGGTCGTTGCCCGCGGCATACAGCCCGGGGATCGGCGCGCCGTCCTCGTCCAGCACCCGCGCATGGGCGTCCCCACGCAGCCCGGCAAAGGTCCCGAGGTCCCCCGGCACGACCCGGACGGCGTAGTACGGCCCTGTGCCGACCGGCGCGACGCAGGGGTTAGGCGTAACCGCCGCATCGCCCAGCGAGCGATTGTAGGCCGTGCTGCCGCGTCCGAACGCCGGGTCCTCGCCGCGCGCAGCCGGGCCGTTGTAGTCCTGCACGGTCCGCGCCAGCCCTGCGGAGTCAATGCCGGCCTTGCGCGCCAGCTCCTCCAGCGTTGCGCCACGGACCAGGTAGCCGCTGTCGATCACCGGCTTCAGCGGCACGGGGAACGGCTTGGCGAAGCCCAGGCCGTAGCGCCGCTGCGTCGTGTGGTCGCACACGAACCAGGCGCACGGCGCCGGGTCGCCCCCGCAGGCCAGGAGCATGGCCTGGATGAAGTCGTGATACGAGTTAGCCTCGTTCACGAAGCGCGCGCCGGTGCGGGTGACGGCGATGACGCCGGGCTTCGAGCGGTCCACGAAGTGTGGGAACGGGCCGAAACTGCCATCGGGCCGCGGCACCAGGGATACCGGGACCCAGGCGGCGGCGTTGGCGTAGCGGTCCTCCACTCGCGCGCCGGCGCCTTCGCCCAGGCGCAGCCCGTCCCCGGTGTTGCCCGGCGGCGCGGGGGACCAATGCTCGGCCCCGGTCGGTGCGTGGCGAAACATCGCGCGGCGCCGGGCCACATCCTGCGGGAAGCCGCCTGCAGCCAGCACGACGCCGCGGCGCGCATGGACCTGCACGGCCAGGCCCTCGCGCTGCACGACTGCGCCCACCACAGCCGGGCCGTCCCGCAGCAGCTCCGTTACGGGGGAGGACGTCCAGATCGGCACGCCGCGGTCGAAGGCGGACTTGGCCAAGCGCCCGACCAGCGCATTGCCGTTGGTCAGCCGCATGGCCCGGCGATGCAGCAGCAGGTCGCGCCCGTGCCGGGCCAGCAGCCCGGCCACCACGGCGGCCGACCGCACGGACCGGGTCACGTTGAAGAAGTGGACCAGCTCCTTGCCGGTGCCGATCATCATGCCCAGGAACGTGATCTCCGCCAGCGGCGGGCGCAGGCGTTCCTTCTCCGCGCCCAGCGCCCGCGCGTCGAAAGGCGCGGCGCAGATCGAGCGCCCGCCCGCGGTGCCGCCCGGTGCATCCGGGTGGTAGTCGGCGAAGGCCGGGCCGAGCACGAAACGGACGGAGGTCTCCCGCTCCATGAAGGCCACCATCTCCGGCCCCTGCGCCAGGAAGGCGTCCACCCGGTTCCCGTCGAAGTGGTTGCCAGCCTCGTGCTGCAAGTAGGAGCGGGCGGCAGCAGGGCTGTCCACGACGCCCTCGCGCTGGGCCAGGGGGCTGCACGGTATCCACAGCCAGCCGCCGGACCGCGCGGTGGTGCCGCCGAACACGGCCTCCTTCTCCGCCACGATGACATCCAGGCCGAGCGACGCCGCAGTGACGGCCGCCGATAGTCCGCCGGCGCCGGACCCGACGATCAGGACGTCGCAGGTGACGCTGGACGCCTTGCGGGAGGCCGTGGCGGATGGCTCGGGCTGCCGTTGCATAGTGCTGCCTCTTCGCTTGCGGAACGTCCTCCCGGTTTATATCGTCCAGTCCGCGCCCGCCCGCAATACGAGGAGGGCCGCACGGGAGGACAGCAGGATGGCCGCACTCAAGCGCCGGACCCTTTTCAAGCTCGCCGCCGCCCCTCTTGCGATGCCTGCCATCGTGCGTGCGCAGGGCATCCCGATCCGCATCGGCGTCCTGACCGACATGTCGAGCTGGGGGCGGGACAATGGCGGGCCGGGCTCCGTGTGGGCCGCGAACCAGGCGGTGCGCGAGATGGGTGGCAGTGCCGGCGGGCATAAGGTCGAGGTGCTGGTGGGCGACCACAAGATGACACCCGACCTGGGCATCCAGATCGCCCGCCGGTGGTTTGACGACGGGGTGGACGCCATCGCCGACTGCCCGCACTCCGCCATCGCCCTGGGCGTGAGCGGGCTGGCGGTGGACAAGGACCGGCTGGCCTTGTTCTCCGGTCCGGGGTCGAGCGACATCACCAATAGCCGATGCAACAACCGCACGGTGCAGTTCACCTACGACACCTATGCGACCTCCAAGGTCGTGACCACGGCGCTGATGGCGCAAGGCGCGCGGACCTTCGCCTTCATCACGGTGGACTATGCGTTCGGCAAGTCGCTGCAGGCCGACGCGACCGCCTTCATCGAGGCCGGAGGCGGCAAAGTCGTGGGGTCTGCGACCCACCCGGCGGGGACGACCGACTATGCCGCGCTGCTGCTGCAAGCCAAGGCGTCGGGCGCAGACGTGATCGCGCTGTGCAACACCGGGCAGGACTGCACGAACGCCTTGAAGCAGGCGACCGAGTTCGGGCTGGCGCGCGACGGCCAGCGGATGGCGGCGCTGGGGATGTTCCTGACGGACGTCCACGGCGCCGGGCTGACGATTACGCAGAACACGCTGTTCGCCACCGCCGACTACTGGGACATGAACCCCGAGACGCGCGAGTGGTCCAAGGGCTACTTCGCCGCCGCGGGCGGGATGCCAACCATGCTGCAGTCCGGCACGTATGGCGTGGTGCTGCACTACCTGAAGGCAGTGCAGGCATCCGGCAGCCGGGACGCAGGCCAGGTGATGGCGCAGATGCAGGCGCTGCCGGTGGACAACATCTTCGTCCGCAACGCCTCCTTGCGCGCCGACGGCCGCGTGGTGCGTGGCATGTACCTGGCCCGGGTCAAGACGCCCGAGCAATCCAAGGCACCATGGGACTACCTGGAACTGGTGCGCGAGGTCCGGGCAGAGGATGCGGTGCGCCCGGCCTCAGCGTCGGCCTGCCCGCTGCTGCGGAAGGTCTGACCAGGGCTGCCTTGCCAGACGGACGCGAGACCTGCGCCTGACGGTGTTGGTGCAGGGACCAGCTGTAGGTATAGGGGTCGATTAAACATTTGCGCTGTGAAGTGCAAAGTGGACCATGGCAAGGACTTGTGCGGGATCCTCAGTGTCTGACCAGACACTTGTTCAACAATCTCAACTGATTGTTTGAAGACTGATCCCACATATTCAGGGTCGGAATGAATAGAAGCTGATACTTCAATCACATAATTCGGATAGTCTGGGCCTGACCATTTAATATGTGAGAGTCTTATTTCAGATGGACACTCACACGTCGGGTCGGGGCCGGGCGGGGCTGCCGGCCTGAACCATGCGCGTGCAGGCAGGTCGAGGGCGGCGGCACCGAAAAATACCGAAGCGGCCGCGGTGACGGCGCCGGCTGAGGTGACGCTGGAGCAGTTCCTGTTTGGGCTGCGCACGGCGTGGCGGGAGGGCGAAGTGCGCCCGACCAGCAGGCCGAAGGAGAAGGCCAAGCCCGGGCGGCGTCGTCCGGACCCGTTCGCGGCGGTGACGGCGCAGGTGCACGAGTGGTTCAAGGTGGAGCCGTGGCGGACGTCGCGGGAGCTGTTCGAGCGGCTGCAGGCGGAGCAGCCGGGCGCCTACCCGGGCGGACAGCTGCGGACGCTGCAGCGCCGCCTGAAGGGCTGGCGTCGCAATGTGGCGCACACGCTGGTGTTTGGGGCTGCCGTGGCCGGCGATGAGGTGCAGGCTGATGCGGCAACGGGAGCGGGGGCATGATGCAACGGGAGCAGGCTGGTGCGGCAATCGGCAGGCTGCCGGGAGCAGCCCTGGGTGAGGCGACACGAGGTCCGTTATGGTGCCGCTTGGACGCGATAGGCCTTCGCCAAAGCCTGCGTGCCCTCACGCTCCAGCCCGGCTTCGGCCAACTTCGCATATTGCTTGATCGCCGTGTGGAGTCCCTTGAGGTCCAGCCCGCGCGCTTCGGCCTCGGCGAGCGCGATGGCCATGTCTTTCAGGAAGTGGGTGATCATGAAGCCCGGAGCGAAATCCTCCGACAGCATGCGCGGCCCCATCGCGTTTAGGAGAAAGCTCCCTGCCGCCCCCGTGCCGATCGAGGCTAATACCAAATCCCTCTGATCAGGACCCGTGCGCCCAATCGCGCAGTCCGATCGACATGATGGTCCACGGCTGATCGACGAGCTTGTTCCAGGCAGCACAGCAGTGGTCGACCAGGTTCTCGTAAGACGTGAACACGCGGTTCGACAGCCAGTTGTCACGCATGAATTGCCAGATGTTTTCCTGGGGGTTCAGCTCTGGGCACTTGGCCGGCAGCGCGACGATGGTGATGGTCTCCGGCACCACGAGATGGGCCGACATGTGCCATCCAGCTCGGTCGAGCAGCAACACGGCATGCCGGCCAGGCGCGACCTTGTCCGCAATGGCCGCCAGGTGCTGGGCCATGGCGTCGGTGTTGCACCAGGGCATGACCAGCGCAGCACCCTTGCCCTCCTTGGGGCAGATAGCGCCGAAGATGTAGGTCGATGCCGTGCGCTGATCCTGCGACGCACAGGGCCGGGTGCCGCGCTTGGCCCAGCGCCGGGTCAGCTTGTTCTTCTGGCCAATGCGCGCCTCGTCGCCGAACCAGACCTCTAGCCCAGCGGGGTCGATGCTCTTCTCACGCGCGATCTCGTCCAGACGGGCTGCGAAGCTCTTTTAAAAAGATCGATCGCGCCCTCCGCCTGCGCGTGGTGGCGCGGGCGCGCGGACAGCTTGCGATAGTTCATGGCCCGCAGCTCGCGGCTCAGCGTCTGCTTGGCCACCGTCACGTGGTGCTCGTCCCACAGCCACTGGCACAGATCGACCAGCCGCCAGCGCACGACGCCATGCACCGCAGGGGTCGGTCCGCTCTCGATCATCGCCGCCACCGCCGCCCGGTGCGCGTCCGTGAGCCTGGGCGGCTGGCCCGGCGCCTTGCGATCGAGCAGGCCCTCGGGGCCAAGGGCGTTAAGCTTCAGCACCCAGTCCCGCACGATCTGTAGCGTGACACCGCCGATCATGGCCGCCTCCGTGCGGCTCGCGCCGTCGCAGATCGCGGCCAAAGCCAGAAGGCGCCGGGCTTGCGGTCCGTCTTTCGTCCTCTTGGCAGCCGCCCGTAACTGCAGTGCATCGAAATCAGTCCGGAGCGCAATCGGCACGGCAAACCCCCTTGGTTTGCCGTGTTCAATCAGATTACCAGCAGCTTGCAAACCCTCGCAAGTCATACTCTCAGGGATTTGGTATAACACCTGGGCCGGGTCGAGGCCGACCGCCTGGGCATAGGCCAGACCCTCTGCGGCGCCGAGCATGTTGCCGGCAATTACGATCTGGTTGGCCATCTTGGTGTGCTGCCCAGCACCCGGACCGCCCTGATGGACAACGGTGGCACCCATGAGCAGCAATACCGGGAGCGCGGCGGCGAAGGCTTGATCGCCGCCGCCGACCATGATCGACAGGCTGGCGCTTTCGGCTCCGGCCGGCCCGCCCGAGACCGGCGCATCAATCGCCGAGAGGCCCCGCGTGGCAGCCTCCGCCGCGATCCGCACTGCAAGCGACGGGGTGGAGGTTGTCATGTCGATCAGGATGGCCCCGGGCTTCGCCCGTTCCAGCAAGCCCCCGGCTGACAAGTAGAGCTGCTCCACATCGCTCGGCAGCCCTACAATGGTGATGACCACGTCCGCCTGCGCCGCGGCGTCCGATGGGTGATTGTGCCAGATGCCACCCGCTGCGATGAGCGCCGCGGCCTTCGCCCGGGTGCGCGAGTGCAGGTGCAGCGTGTGGCCGGCCGCCAGGACGTGGCCTGCCATCGGCGCCCCCATAATGCCGAGTCCGATGAAGGCGATCGCGGTCATGATGGGGTCTCCAGACAGGCGCTGATCGCGCGTGGCTCCAGAAGGGCGCGGATCGCGCCGGGCGACAGCGGTTGCTGCTCGGCGATGACGCCGAACGGCGCCAGGGCGTCGTTCACCGCAAGCATGACGGCGCCAATGGCCCCCATCACCCCGCCTTCCGACATGCCTTTGCTGCCGGTCGGGGTTCGCGTGCTCGGGGTGTGGCAGGCGACGATCTCGATTGGCGGTAGGTCGGCGGCGGTGGACATCGCATAGTCCATGAAGCTGCCGGTCAGGTTATGGCCCTGGTCGTCGTAGATGACCTGTTCGCGCAACGCGCCCCCGAGGCCGAGCGCGACCGCGCCGTGCTGCTGCCCGGCGACGATGGCGGGATTGAGTACAGTCCCACAGTCCTCGGCGACCACGTAGCGCACGGGCGTGACCGTGCCGCAGTCCACATCCACCACCACTTCGCAGAAATGCGCCGCGTTGGAGTAGGTCATCGGCGGCGGATCGTAGGCGCGGTGCGCCTCAAGCCCCGGCTCCATCCCCGGCGGCAGACGCAGCGGATCGAGATAGGCAATGCGGGCGACATCAGCGAGGGTGAGCGCCGTGTTCCGCCATTCGCCGGCCACCGGGCGCTGTACACGGCCTGCGACCAACCGCAGCTCGTCGCCGGAGTTGAGCCCAAGCTGGTGTGCGGCGATGGCGCAGACCTTACGCTGCAGCGTCTGTCCCGCCAGGAACAGCACGGAGCCGCCGGCGGTGCCGCCGCGGGCGCCCCGGCTGCCCATGCCATACGGCGCGGTATCTGTGTTGCCGAATTGCATCCGCACGCATTCGGAGCGCACGCCCAGCCCTTGCGCCACGGCCTGCGCCAGCGCCGTCTCGTAGCCCTGGCCGGAGCCCATCAACCCCGCCGAGGCGTCGACCGAGCCGGACGGCGCCACCTTCACCCAGGCGGCCTCATGGCCGGAGCCTGCGATCCCGGCAGCCTTGTAGAACGCCGAGCCGTAGGTGGTGGACTCCACAACTGAACAGACGCCGAGGCCGCGATAGACCCCCCGCGCCCGGTCCGCGCGCTGGCGGGCGCGGAACGCGTCTAGATCGACTGCCGACAGCCCGGCTTCCAGCGTTGCACGCGGCGTCACGTCATGCAGCACTTCGCCGGTCGGCATGGTGAACGGCAGGTCGGCAGGCGCGAGCATGTTCTGCCGCCGCACCTCGATGGGGTCCAGACCGAGCGCGAGGGCCACGGCGTCGATCGTGCCGTCCATCACCCAGGAGGTGATCGCCATCGGCGCACGCATCGGCCCGGCGCCGCACTTATTGGTCAGCACCACCTGCACGTCGAAGGCGTAGTCGCTGATGCGGTATGGGCCGGTCAGGATCATCGCCACGACGCGCGCGACGTAGTTTGCCGGGTAGAAGCAATAGGCGCCGAAGTCTTCGAGGAGATGGAGTTCGAGGGCGATGATCCGTCCGTCGCTATCCACGGCGGCCCGCGTGTGCGCCGTCTGTTCTCGCGCGTGCGCGGCGGCCAGCAGGTTCTCACCGCGCTCCTCGCGCCAGCGCACCGGCCGCCGCAGTACGCGGGAAAGGGCGGCAACGGCGAGTTCCTCGCGATACAGCGCGATCTTCTGGCCAAAGGCGCCGCCGATATCCGGGCAGATCACCGTGACCTGCGACTCTGCCAGGCCGAGCCGTGCCGCCATTGCGGTACGCAATGGGTGCGGCGCCTGGTTGCCGGCATGCAGCGTCAGGTGCTCGCGCCCCTCATCCCACACGGCGCAGCATCCACGGGTTTCCATGGGCACGTGGGTCTGGCGCTGTTGGACGAAGCGCGCTTCCACCACCCGATGCGCCCTGGCGAAGCGGGCTCCGGGGTCGCCGGCAGAGAAGCTCTGGTGTGAGACCAGGTTCGACTCAAGCGCATCGTCAACCAGCACGGCATCAGGGGCGAGCGCCGCTGCGGCGGTGACGACGGCCGGCAACGCCTGATAGGCAACGTGCACGCATTCGGCCGCATCTTCCGCAGCGACAAGGCTCCTGGCCACCACGACCGCGACTAGCCCGAATAATTCATCGGACCGCCCGAAATCGGCCTAGGCCACCAAACACCTGGGCCAGAAATTTCATTGCAAAAAACTTCATCAAACAGCCCATTCGCATAGTTGTGAGCGATATCAACGGTTTGGCTTTGATCGCGCATTTCTCGTGAATAATGCGGGCTAGGTCGCCATCGAAGCGGGCCTTGTCCACCGGCATCGGGGCGACCGTCACGGGCTGCAGGCCCTCGATCGGCGGCGCCATGTGCAGGGGCATCGCCCAGCCTGCAAGGTCCGCGCCGGTTGCAACCAGCTCCACGCCCGGCATCGCCAGTGCGGCGGCGATGTCGATCGCGAGGATGCGCGCGTGCGGGTGAGGCGAGCGCACGAATTTCACGTACAGCGCGCCAGGGATGGCAATGTCGTCCAGGAAACGGGCCTGGCCCGTCAGGTGGCGCCGGTCTTCCCGCCGGAGGAGCGGCCGGCCGATCTCGTTCGGCACGCCGTCCCCGTTCACGCGCCCCCCCGCAACGAACGGCCAGTGGCGCGGTCGAACAAGTGGAGCCGCGCGGGGTTGATGCCGAAAGCGATACTGTCGCCCTCGCGCACCCGCATGTCCTTGGCCACACGGACGAACACCGTGGTGTCCTCGATCGTGAGGCCGAGATACTGGTCCGACCCCGCGGGCATGGCCGTGTTCACGACGCCGCGGAGGTTCAGGCCGCCGGATGTATCCGGCCCGACGTCCTCTGGCCGCAGCCCCAGCACCACGTCACGCGCGGCGTCATGCGGCAGGGACGGGAGCTTTAGCGCAAGTGCGCCGCGGCGGAAGCAGGGGGTGCCATCCTCGCTGCCGAGAGTGCCTTCGAGCAGGTTGATAGCCGGGCTGCCGAGGAAGGATGCGACGAAGATGTTGGCGGGCTGCTCATAGATGGCGTCCGGCGTGCCGATCTGCTGAATGGCGCCGTCCCGCATTACCACGATGCGGTCTGCGAGTGTCAGCGCCTCGGCCTGGTCGTGCGTCACGTAGACGAAGGTGCTGCGCATCTGCGCGTGCAGGTGGCGGATCTGCGCGCGCATCGAGATGCGCAGGGAGGCATCGAGGTTGCTGAGCGGCTCGTCCATCAGGAAGACCGCAGGGTCACGGACCATGGCGCGGCCGAGGGCGACGCGCTGGCGCTGGCCGCCGGACAGCTGGCCCGGCCTGCGTTCAAGCAGATGGGTGATCTCCAGCTTTGCCGCCGCGTCCATTACGCGGCGGCACAAATCCGCCTCTGGCACGCGCCGCATGCGGAGGCCGAACGCGATGTTCTCGAACACAGATTTATGCGGATAGAGCGCGTAGCTCTGGAACACCATCGCCACGTCGCGGCGGTGTGCCGGCACGTTGTTCACCACCTCGCCGTCGAACAGCAGCAGGCCCTCGGTGATCTCCTCAAGGCCGGCGATCATGTTGAGCGTGGTGGACTTGCCGCAGCCGGACGGTCCGAGCAGGACGAGGAACTCCTGGTCTTGGATATCAAGATCAAGGCCGGTCACGGCAGCACCGCCGCTGGTGTAGCGTTTGGTGACGGACTTGAACTCGATACGGGCCATGCCTCAGCCTTTGACGGCACCGGCGGTGAGGCCGGAGACGATATAGCGCTCGAAGACCACCGCCAGCAGCACTGGCGGCACCACCGCGAGCACGCCGGCGGCGTTGAGGAAGGAGAAGCTCACCGTGAAGTCCGACGTGATGCCGGCCACGACGATGGGCAGGGTCTGCGACGCCGAGGTCTGGGTGAACATCAGCGCCAGGAGGAACTCGTTCCAGCTGGCGAGGAAGGCGAATAGCCCGACCGCCACCAGCGCCGGCCGGGCGAGGGGGAGATAGATGCACAGTAGCACCTGCAGTCGCGAGCAGCCATCGACACGGGCCGCCCGGTCGAGGTCGTCCGGCATCTGCTCGAAGAAGCTGGCGAGCACGAAGACTGAGAACGGCACCGTGATGGCGAGGTAGGTGATGATCAGCGACGTAAGGCTGTCCAGCAGTCCCAGCTTGCGCACGACCAGGAAAAACGGGACGACCAGCGCGATATCCGGGATCACCCGGGTGGCAAGAATGGCGTAGAGAGCGAGACTCCGGCCGCGGAAGCGGACCTTTGCGATCGCATAGGCAGCGGGCACACCGATCAGGAGGTTCAGGATCACCACCGCCGTGGCGACGACGAAGCTGTTGCCCATAGCCGGCAGCAAGTTTCCGGCCACCGAGGGGATGAACCCGCCATCGGACGCCGCAGGTGGGGAAAGGCCGAGGCCGGTGGCAAAGATGGCCCGGAAGTTCTGCAGCGTCGGCTGATCAGGAATCCAGTGCGGCGGGACGGAAACGATCTCGCGCTCGGTCTGTAGGGAAGAGGAGAGCAGCCACAACACCGGCGCCAGCACATAGGCCAACAGTAGGACCGAGGCGGCCGCGAAGCCCAGGCTGCGTAGGATGCGCGGCGCGATGGGGCGGGGGGCGATCACAGAGTGCGCGCCATGCTGCGGATCAGCGCATAGGACATCAGCAGCGTCGCGATCGCCAGCAGGTAGGACATCGCAGCGCCGGTGCCGAACGACAGGTTGCGGAACGTCTCGACGTAGATGCGCCATGCCACCACGTCGCTGGCGGCGCCCGGACCGCCTTCCGTCAAAAGGAAGAACAGGTCGAAATGCCGCACCGCCATCATCGCTTCATACAGGGTGACGAGCAGGAAACCCGGGCGCAGGGCCGGCAGCGTCACGTGCAGGAAGCGGCGCCAAGCTGGCGCACCATCGACGGCTGCCGCCCCGTAGAGATCGGCCGGAATGGATTTCAGCGTCACGAGCAGAAGGATCGCGGCCAGGGGCACCTCCTTCCAGATGAATGCATTGGCGATCAGCGGCAAGGTTCGGTTGGCATCGCCAAGCCAGACCATAGCCGAGCTGATGAAGCCGAGCTGCAGGAGAAGCCCGTTCAGGGCGCCGTAGTTGGAATCGTATATCCATTTCCACATTAGCCCGTTCGCTACCGACGGGATGGCCCACGGGATCAGTAGGCAGGCGCTGAGGACACGCCGCCCGGTGAAGTTCTGGTCGAGCAGGATGGCCACCAGGGTTGCGATCAGCAGCACGGCGATGACCGATATGGAGGAGAACACCGCGGTCCGCCCGACCGACTCCCAGAACTGCGGGCTGGAGAGGACGCCGAGGTAGTTGTCCAGCCCGATGAACGGCATCCGGTTCGGCCGGCGCAGGTTGACGGCGAACAGGCTGATCCAGAGCGAGTAGAGGATCGGGAACGCCGTGACCGCCATGAGCACGGCAACCAGGCCGGCAAGCAGCGCGGACGCTGCGCGCTCATCATGCGTGAGGCCATGCAGGGCCATGCGGTCAGCCAGCCTTTTTCAGCACCGCCCACTTCTCGGCCGAGGCCTTGAGCGCTGCCGCCGGGGTGAGCTTGCCGCCAATCGCCTGCTGCCAGGCGGTCCCGTTGGCGTCGTTCCACTCGCCGAACCACGGCGCGATGGTATCCTTCTTACGGGCGAGGTCCTGCTGTGCGGCCATGAGGTCCGCGTCACCGTAGGCGCCGAGATCCGCCCGCACCGAGGGGTCGTTGTAAAGCTCCTTGATGCCGAAGCTGAGCGCCAGATCCTTCAGGATTGTCTTCTCAAAGACGTAGTCGCCTTCGGCCTTGCCGCCAAACCATTCCATGAGCTTCACCACACCCTCGGCACGCCCGCCGGCGAGGGCGCGCGGCGTAGCGCCGTAGAACCTCATCCAGCCGACCGTGGCGTGAGAGCCGCCATTACCCATCGGCATCAGCGCCTGCTTGAATTGCCCGGCGGCCTGGCTTTGCGCCGGGTCGTTCAGGACCTTGAGGCGGTATTTCGGCAGGAGCACGAAGGCGGCCCGGCCGGCAGAGGCGGTCTTGAGCACCTCAAGCTCGCCGGTCGAGACGCAGCCGGGCGAAAGGACCTTGTGGGTGTTGACAGCATCGACAACCCAGTTGAGGGCGGTGACAGCGCCTGCCTTAGGATCCTGCATGACGGCGTTGCCGGCATCGTCGATGAAGCGGCCGCCGGTCGAGTAGACCATCGCGGACATGAACTCGATCAGCCAGCTTTCTTGCGCCATGCCGATGACGATGGGAAAGTCGAGCAACGCCTTCGCCTTGATCGTGGCGGCCTGGGACGTCAGCTCCTCCCACGTCGCGGGTGGGTTGGTGACGCCGGCCTTGGCCAGGATCTCGGCGTTATACAGGAAGCCCATGTAGTCAGTGTAGTAGGTGAGGCCGTATTGCTTGCCGTCGAACATCGTCGATTTGACGCAGAAGTCCGAGGTCACGGCATTGTAGGCGGTGAGCTGCTGATATCTGTCGATCGGCGCCAGCCAACCGGCTTGAGCGAATTCCGGGAGCCAGGCATCGGACACCCAGAGCATGTCGATCGGTGCGCCGCCGGTGAACCGGGTGATCATTGTCTCGCGGTACTGCGCGAATGGCGAGTTGGAATACGCGACGGGAAGGCCGGTTTTCTTCTCGAACGCGGCGATATGGGCCTTCACCTGATCCACTGCGGCCGACCATGTGGCGAAGCGGATCGGGTCGGCGGCATGGGCAGGGCGCGCTAAGGGCAGTACGAGCGCAGCGCCTCCGGCCCGGAGAGCGTCACGACGGGACATCATAGTCGGGCCGGGCATGGGGCTCTCCTCGACGCTGGCGGATCTCGCTGGACTTGCTGAACCGTAATATCCCGGGAGCTTGATCGTAAACTGACGAGGCTCTTACTGGTTTCCGGGGTGGTGGTGTCGGGACCGTGGCGCTGGGCTGAGGTCGGCTGGTGCGAAGGTGGAAGCGGGAGTGGCGCTGTTGCATGGACCCTATGGTAGACCCCGGCGGCCCCTCAACGCCGCAGTGCCCGGCGTCACCCGGGCTTGGCGACGAGCGGGCATTTCCCGTCCGCCATGGGCCTGAAGGCCTGCCCAGCCGGTATCGTTGCAACCAGGTCGTAAAGGTCATACGGACCTTTCGATTGGGCCGGAGCCTTGACGCGGAACAGGTACATGGCATGCACTGCGCGCCCGTCCGGCCGGATGGTGGTAGGGCCGAACAGCGGGTCGTCCACCTGTGCCGCTTTCATCCGGGTCACAACCGCTTGCCCAGACGTGCTTCCGGCCGCCACGGCGGCACGCAAGAAGGCGAGCGTCTCCGAATAAACGCCGGCATGGTTCATGGTCGGCATCTTGCCGCCGCTCCGTGCCGCGAAACGGCGGCTCCACGCCCGGGTCGCATCATTAAGACCCCGTTTTGAAAGGTTGGCTTGGCTGAGGTGATGGACTGACCGGGGCCGTCCTGGCAGCGTTCCAGAAGGTTTTCCCTTTCTGGAGCTTGCCA
>JAABUY010003307.1_pt1 | contig 18070 bp, 25 predicted proteins | sample 5560271 | NCBI WGS metagenome assembly JAABUY01 (sample SAMN10711886, study PRJNA513374) | rock metagenome | isolation source: Antarctica rocks | place: Antarctica: Victoria Land, University Valley
GTTCCTGCTGGATGTCATGGTGCCGCACATGGAGCACGTGCTGCCCATGATCCCGGTGCGCCCCCGGCGCTGCTGCAAGAGTGTCCGTCGGCCTGTGTTTAGTGGGCGTTGCTACAATGGTGTTGGGTGCTGTCGCGCAATGCATGCGCACGGCGGCAGCAGCTCTGGGTTGTTGCATCGATATTTGTTGGGTGTCTCGCTCTTACAAGAGTGCTCGCTCTGCCTTGAGCGGACAGCATGTATGTGTCTGGTGCGGCATTGTGGCAGCGCTTGTGCAGGTCTGACCAGTAGCTGTGCTGTGCAGGGCGGAGGATCTTTCAAAGACACCATCTCCACGGGGTCTGGCCGGGACAAGTACTGAACTGCATTGCCCCACGCATCGGAGGGGTGAGTGGTTAGTCTGTCGTGCCGTTTTTGGACCACAGGGGAAGTGTGAATACGTCTCAGGTCAGCTGGGCGTTTTTCTTACTTGCCTGAGAGCATCGGACATCTCGAGGAGTGCGCACAGCCAAGTGCAGGCATTGCACACGGCCGTTGCTCTTGTAAAGCTTCTCTGTGGTGTTTCGCGCCCATCATGGCATGGCTCGTCTTATTAGCCCGTCCTAGCAGTGGGTGGTAGTATAATTCCAATGCCACATTCCCACTCAAGACTGTGCTGTGATTGTACTGGCTTGCCACACACTGGGCCCATGTGCCACACTGTCCCACCAGTACGCTCCTACTGTACAACGGAGGAACGATGCGGTGTGCAACCCCAAACCCCCTGAATAGTCGTAAACGACCCGATGCCATCCTCTCAGCCACCCAGGCTCACCTGAAGGTGGAGCCCTAACCTTGCAACCCATTTCAAGATTACCCATCTGCCTGATTGTTCCCCCATAACACTCTAGCCCACACACAGGAAAAGTAGTATGAATCAGCTGTCAGCCCACGACTCCCTACTTCCTCACAACACCTCCAGACGGGGCTTGTTGCACCCCCCCCCTCGCGCCCAGCTGGCAGGCCATGCATCACACCGTGTTGTCATGGAACTCCCAGCGCGTTTCCCTGGGCGAGCGATTCCGCGTGCGCATGCAGTACTCCAGGTCGCCTGGTGGCCGCTTCTGCGAGCGCGTGTGCACATTGTGTTTCACTGTCATGGTTCTGACGTGCTGTCCAGTAACTTTGCACGTCAGCACGTCCAGCGGTTGTATTGCCTTGCGGGCAGAGACCCTGTCACTTAGCACAGCTCTGGACAATCCGCAACCAGCTCAGGAGCCTTCAGAAAGTCGGCGCACTGCGCCTGTGCTGGGCCGGGTGTTCGCCCGCTGCGCGCACCTTCTCAGTGCTGGAGGCCAGCATGGAGCGCAGCGACAGGCAGACCTTGCTAATGGTCAGCGCCGGCGACCTGCACAGTAGCGGACCACCTTCAGCGAGGTCTGCCCGAGAGGCGGCACAGCGCTGCCATGCGCATCCTCCTGCACCCTCACCATGTGCCCGGACAGCAGACTGGTCAGGGTGGCAGGCTCTCTGCTGACCAGCTGCCGCACCAGCCGCCGTTGCGGGACTGGTCGCTCAGGATGTCCAAACAGATGTGGCCGTTGCTGTAGATGTGCGGGTGGACCGGCGACGGAGGTATGAAGAGCACCTGCATGTGCGTGCAACGTCGACCTGATGCGCGCAGGGCCACGCGCAGGGCCGCAAGACGACAATGGCAGGGCCGCAACTCTAAGCAAAGTAATTGGGGCCCGCTGAGGTGCTACGCTACAGGCTGAAGCACATGTGAATATGGGAGCACGTACTCGGTGCTCGGTGTATGACCGCACATGCAACCCACTACAAGTGGCAAGCAGCAACAAAGTGCCATGTTCTGTCTTCGACAACCCCGTTGCTGAACGTTCCTGTCAAAGTGCAAACCTGGCTCTTGCACGGCAAAGCGCTCACAGCAAAGGCAATGCAGCACCACCCGCGCTTCATAGCTGTGCACACGCTCCCGAGTCTTGCCTACAGGGCCTGGTTGCCAAAAGGGAGAGTAGTGTTGACGCAACCTGTCCGCACGCTGCGGTGTAACCAAGCTCTTGGCACCGCGCAGCGCTCTGGCCTTAAGCCCGCTGTGAGCGCACCTCAGGCGGCTCGAGCGGGTAGCCCTCGCTGAATTTTACAGACAACCGAAACGTGTCATCTCGGTACAGCGAGGGCCCATACGCGCCGCTCTCCGGTCCAGCCATCAGTATGACCCTGCCGCCAGGCACACTTTGGTCACGCAAGGTGTCATCGTGGCAAAGTGCACCAGCGCGAGGACCAGCGCCAGGAGAACCCGTGAGCCAGCAGTGGGCCGGCAGGTGATGCAGCACAGGGCCCCACCACTCCATTAGTGGCTCAAACTTCTCCAGGCAGCACCCCTCCGGCGGGTCGAGCAACCTGCCGCCGGACGGCAAGGTGCGGCGCCCGCTTGCAGCGGCCCTCTGCTCTCCAGCACCGTGGTGCTGGCTCTTGTCGTGGATGGCTGGGTGACAAGTGTTGCTGCGTGCAGGCCCTGACGGAGGAAGAAGAGCTGTGCAACCCAGCGGAGCGCACGTGCAAGGTGAACCAGTCATGCCATTGGAGTGGTGGGTGCTCAGGCGACGGTCTGTGGGTGGCGTCTTGTGCACGCGTCAAGCAGCGGCCTGGTCAAGGCGCGGGGTACGCCCCAGCGTCTGACGCGCAGCTGTGTCAACGGCATATGCTTCACAGGTGCCAATGTACGTCTGGGAGCGCAAGTGCTACGCCTGCAGCGGCACTGGCTTTGTGCGGTCGTCGTCGCGGAGCCGGCGAGCGCGCAGCACCACAGGAGTCTGCCCTACCTGCATCGGCATAGGTGCGCCCCGACTTATCAACCTATTGAGAGACTTGCGTGACCGAGCCCAGCAGGCACCGATACCATGCGTGCCGCGTGCGCGCCTAGACGGACCTGGCTGCATGTTGTGCTTTTGTTTGAAGAGTCAGCAGCTCATACAGCACCTGACACTCTTCATTGCTTCGCCGTCGGCTTGCGCTCTCAATTCCGCTGTGTGTGTGGCACTGCAGGCTATGTGCGCTGCACATCCTCTCGGGTTGTGCCTGAGCTGAACAACGGCTCTGGGCCGCACTTCACGATTGCGCGGCCCAAGGACGAGTACGACGACTGAGCAGGCTGGGCGCTGCTTCACGTGCTTCAGGGATATGGGGGTGATTGGGAGAGCGAGTGTGTCACAACTACAAGCTTTTGAGCAGCAACCGAACTTGAGCGCATTGCCTCGATTGCTTCTTGGTTTTCTGGATGCGATCAGGCTGCCTAGGCATGTGGTCTTGTTTCTGAGTCCGATGCGTCACCGTGTCTCATGCCTACATCTGGATGTGTCAGGGCGTAGTTTGCTGTAGCAGCACTGTAGGCAGGCATAGGCAAATCCTGTTTTGATCAGGGATCTGTGATGCGCTTGGCGCTTGTGCAGGCGCGTGAGTAGTGTGTCAGGGAAGCCTAGTTAAGGCGGCGCCACCAGCAGCCCCCTCCGCTCCCAGCAGCTGCTGCGCCCGCGGACTGCAGGACAGCATGCCACCTGCAGTCACTACGATGTCCACGCCCCTGTCATGCGGCTCCACAGGCACGCGCTCCACCAGCTGCGCCTCAAACGCGAGCGCAACTGCGCGCATTGCGCGCGCCTTGGTGGTCTGTCGTGCCGCATGCATGCAGCGCACTGAAATGGGCGTCGCAAGAGGCCAATGGGTCCTCTAGTCCAGACTGAGTATGATGTGCACAACCGCGCATGCTGTCGCGCCACAACCTGCCCGCGGCTCTGCATGCGTGATGCTCACAGGCGCATTTCTTGCCGCTTGGCTGCTTAGGGCAGGTCGGTGCACCCGCATGAGCAGCGCACCAAGCAGCGGGGGCGGCCAGCCGCGGCTGGCTGCGCGCGCGAGGATGCGCGTGAGCAGCTTGTCGTAGTAGCCGCCGGCGCGCCCGCAGCGCCGGCCCGCCGAGTCGAAGGCCAGGCCGGGCATGACCAGTACTTGCAGTGGCGCGGGCATGCTCAGCACTGCGCATCAGCTGCATGTGTCACCCCATGCATCACGCTCCGTGTGGGAGCAGCGCATGTTGCCGCATGAGGGCGAGGTCGCAGGCGAGCCGCGCACCGTCTTCACGAGGCGAGCCGTCTGCATACGCCGGCGTGGGTTCCAGTATGTCAAACGGCGGCACCGGGCGCAGGCCGCTCAGCGCGTCTGCCAGCACAGGGCAAGAAACGTCACTGCAGCCCTGCGCGGGCAAGCCTTGCAAAAGCCTGGCAACGCGTGTCTGGCAGCGGGGTCACGCTCAGCACAAGCGGTAGGCTGCACCAAGGTGGAGCAGCCGCATGTTGGACTGCCGGTCCTCGACCAGCGGGACATAGCACCGCGCCCGGCTGCCTGCACAGCAGCGCGGCGCAGCGTCAGGCTCCGCGAGGGCCGAGCGGTGCACGAGGAAGTGGCGGTGCGCACCCTCCGCCAGCAGGGCCGCGAGCAAGGGCCGTGTGTCCACCTCGCGCAGCCTGGCGCAGTGCACGTACACGCCAATGCGCTCCACCTGCTGGAAGAAGTCGCTGGCGAGCACGCGCTCTGTGATCCTCTGGCCTGCCGCGGCGGCACTCAGGGCGACCAGCGCAGGCAAGGTGGTGGCGGCGACGGGCGGGCGCTCGGAGGCGCACGCACTCTCGCGCGCCATCGCCCCCTCGCTCAGCTGCCCCAGGCGGCCCTTGAGCGCGCGCCGCAGCGCCGCCTTCTCGCTCCTGACCGCGTCGGCCGTGGCTGAGCACGCGAGGCGGTGCGCAGGGGCGTCTGCGCTGACCGGCAGCATCCTCGCCAGGCGCCACCAGGCCCGGAGCATCCAGCGCCCCGTCTGAGCTTGCTCGGGGGATGCTGGGCAAACAGAACTAGCTATCCAGAGTGAACCAGCTATCCAGAGTGAACCATCTATATGAGCAACGACTCCCAGGCCTGCTAGGGAGGGTCTTGCTGTGCCCATGCGCGCTGGTGTGTGCAAATTGTTACCTAGCCTGCTCAGGCACTCATCCAACGTTGCACAGCGGCAGGATCGTGCGCCCCGCGCGCCCAGGCAGCACACCCATTTCAAACGCTGTGCGCCGATGGCTGAGGACGAGGGACCCAGTCGGCCCAAGCGCCGCCGCGCAGCCACGCGGAACACGGTCCCGAGCGCCGTGCACTACCTGGGCTACGTGGAGGAGGATGAGACGCCGGAGGCGATCATGAAAAAGTTTGAGGAGCTGGAGAAGGTGCGGGCGCTCCTGAGCTCTGATGACAGCAAGGAGCAGCGGAGCCTGGCTGCTGAGGCACAAGCGTGCGGCGCGCTGATTGCCCAAGTGATCAGCGCCGGTCGCACTGCACAGGTGATGGCTGCGGCAGGCGCTGCCAACGAGGCGCAGCGCGACACCCGGGAGGCGGAGGCCGGCGGGGCAGAAGCGGCGCAGCCCGGCGAAGGCGCCGGGCTTGTGCAAGCGGGCCTCACGGAGGAGCAGCTGATGGAAGTCTTCAAGCAGACCAGCATCTTCAACGTGCGCAGCGCCATGGCCGGCAACGAGGCCCTGCTGGGCGCGGACGGGCACGCCGGCGAGACCGACGGGTGTGCGCCGCGGCCGGCACGCACGCACTGTGCCCTTCGGAAGCGCTCTGCGCGCCTATGGCTTGACGTGCCCCGGGCGCGTGCCGTTCTGTGGCTGGCTTATCAGCCTGGCAGCCTCTGGTGTGAGCATCTCCTTGAGTCGGGGTCGGACGCGACTCAGGCCTGTCAAGTGGCCGGCGCTGTCAAGGCACCTGCGCAGCACCGCCGCGCCAACAGGACTGAGGCTTCGGCTGGCGCCGCGGCAGGTTCTGGGAGGAGGGCGGGCTGAGCGACGAGGAGGACGTCTGGGGCGAGGTGTGCGACTTCTGGAGCGACGCGGAGGAGGCGGACGAGCCCGGCCGGCGCCGGCGGGGTGCGCGCGCGGGGCCGCGCGCCCCGCGCGCCGGCGCGCCGGCCAAGCCCCGCCACCACATCGTGACGCACTACAACACGGTGACGCAGGTGACGGTTGGCCCCTGCTGCGCCGACGAGGCTGCCCAGCCACCCCTTTGCAGCGCAGAGCGCCTGTCTCCACTCGGGAGACTCGCCGCGTGGGCCCCTTCGTCACAGAACGGCGCACTCCATGGTGCTCTGCCGTGCCCTGAGGGGTGGTGGAGCAGCCAGACAGCCCGCTGGGCCGCGCACGCTCCTGCCGGGACCAGTCGACCTCTCGGGCTCATCTGTATGCCGTATTATGCCTCGAAAGGGCGCTGCAGAGCGCGGCGCCGAGGGCGGGGCCCGGCGCGGCGTGCAGGCGCTGATCAGGCGCAAGGTGAAGGCCGTGGACCGGGGCGCGCTGCTGCACATCAAGGTCCCGCTGCCGCTGCCGCTGGCGTGGGGCCGCACCGTGGCGCCCTACGCGCCGCCGGGCGAGGCGCGCGCCGCGGCGCCCGGCCCCGCGCAGGGCGACGAGAACGTGGACGGCAACGCCGACCCGGCGGCGCGCGCGGCGGCGACGGACGCGGTGCGCGTCGAGGCCGACGACGTGCTCTCGGCCGACTGGGGCCGCCTGCGGACGCGCTTCCAGGCGCGCCCGCGCGCCAGGGCCGCCGCGGCCCCTGACCTGCGTCTCGCTCGGCCGCACCGGGCCTTTTGACACCAGTTGCAGCTCTTGCCGTCATCCATGGAGCGCGCAGCGGCGCTACGGCCGGCTGGCCGCATTCACCGGCCGTCCCGAGCCGCTGCGTAGTTTGTGGCTGGTGCCCGCTCCAGCATGCACTGCGTTCCCTAGCTACATGTGGCAGCAAGCAGGGCTGCGCCGAACGTGCGCTGCATGTGCGGGACGCCGACGCGGGGCGAGCGGGGCCGCGCGCAGGCGGTGCTGGTGAACAGCGGGTGGGAGGCGGAGGGCGCGGACGCGGCGGCGCGCCTGGCGCGCGTGCCGCTGCCGCGGCTGGTGCCGGCCGGGTTCGTGTTCGTGTGGGCGCGCAAGCAGCACGTGGCGGCGCTGGTGCGGCAGCTGTACCGCTGGGGCTACTGCTACGTGGAGAACCTGACCTGGGTGCAGCTGGGCGCGAACAACACCGTGCTGACGCTGCCGGCGCCCTACGCGCAGCGCTCGCACCTCACGCTGCTCATCTTTCGCAAGGACGGCGCGCGCCGCCGCCCCGCGCGCCGCGCGCGCTCGCCTTTGTGCTCTGCCGCTTCTGGCTGCCTGCCTGAGCACCTTGCTTGCATGTATATGGGTAATCACCAAGAGTCAATTGCAGCCGGGGCATGCGGTGGGGGGTGAGCCGCCCGCGCGCGCGCAGGCGAGGGCAAGGACATCGAGCTGCGGCACCAGCGCAACCCGGACGTCGTCTTCGACTGTGTGCGGGCAGGCTGCGGTGCGCCGCCCTGCTTCTGAAACCAGACAGTCCTGCTTCTGCGCTACGCCTGTCGAGCACGCAACCACTGCAGCTGCCCGGCGTGCTCGACCGGGGTTACAGTCTCGCAAGGGCTACAGTCTGGCAAGGGCTGCATGCGTCGCGCAGGCGGCGCACTCGACCCGCCCGAGGAGGCGCTGGTGGCCATTGAGACGCTGCTGCCCACCGGCAAAGGCAAGTTCCTGGAGCTGTGGGCCGCGCCCGATGTCCGGCGGCCGGGGTGGACCCACGTGTCCGCCGCCGCTAAACCTGCCTGACAGGTTCCGCCGCGGCCTGGCGAGCCTGCACTGGTGTAAGAACGCATGCGAGGTCTGCGCCGTTGCTGCCAAGACATATCACACCGTCTGCCTCTGACCGCCCTGTACGCAGGATCGGGAATACCTGCACTCCGTGTGCAGAGTGCAACATAGGCAAGCTGCTTCATACCTTGGTGTCCTGGGGACGAGAAAACAGGCTCTCTGTTAAACAGGGGCAGCGCCAGCCTCTTGATATGTATCCCAAATGCAGGCCTGTCTGCGGCCCAGCAGTGCCCACATCCTTGTGGTAGACCTTTGCGCAGACCTGGAGCATGCGCTTTCTAAGCGCTCTTGAACCAAGTCTCCGACTTTTGAATTGACAGGCCATAGTAGGGCTAAGTAGGGCGTCGACTGTCGAGCAGCAAGGGAGCGCAGGCTGTTGAGCTATTGCAAACTCGTTCTTATTTCTTTCGCAGCTTTGTTGTTCTGCAGACCTGCACTGCGTCTGGTTGACAAAAGTGGGGAAGGGAGTTGCGGCTCGGTAGCCGGGGCATGGGCCCCGTGCTGTCGCACGTGACGCGCGCGCTAGCCTTCTCCGTGCATAGGCTCGCGGGCCCCAAGCGAGCGCTGCAGCGCCGGCTGTTCGGCGGCGTGCGCCGGCGGGCCTCGGCTGAGCCCGACCAGGGAGCGCCGCCCGAGGACCTCTGGCTGCTTGTGGGCCTGGGCAACCCGGGCACGCGCTATGCCTCCACCCGACACAACGTGCGCGCTCCCAGCCTGCCTGCCACAGGCAGGCATGCACATGGCATGTTCTAGGCGTGGGGGGGCGGTGCCGCTGACTCCTTGCGGGCACGGCTGTCGCAGGTTGGCTTCCAGCTCATCGACGAGCTAGCCAAGAGGGAGGGCATAGGTATCGTCAACACCTTGCAGCAGCTGCACCGCGTTCAGCTCAGACGGCAAGCGCGGCCATAGACACTGCATGCCTGAAGCCGCCAATAATGAGAGGCTGCGGTGCGGCGCGCAGGCATAAACAAGCTGGAGAGGAAGGCCGCGGTGGGCAAGGGGCGCCTGTGCGGCAAGCGCGTGCTGCTCGCCAAGCCGCTCACGTTCATGAACGTGTCGGGCGAGAGCGTGGGCGCGCTCGTGCGCTTCTACAAGGCGCGTCTCGGCCATGCCGCGCGCTGCCGCTGCCGGCGGCGCCGCGCCTCCCCAGAACCCCATGCTGACGAGCGCGCGCTCACGCGGACGCCATTGCGCCGGCCCCTCCCTGCCGGCGCTGCATGTCACGGCCGTGCGCTCGCTGCCACTGCCGATGACCCGCACAGGCCGGCGCCCGAGGCAGAGCAGGGCCCCGCAGGTGCTGCTGGAGCAGGTCGTGGTGGTGTGTAACGGCCTTGACTGAGCGCTAAGATGACCAGCAAGGGCCGTCGCCTAAACAGAGCAGGGCCGCGCAGGTGCCGCTGGAGCAGGTCCTGGTGGTGTACGACGACCTGGACCTGGCGCTTGGGACGGCGCGCCTGCGCGCCAAGGGCGGCACGGGCGGCCACAACGGCATGCGCAGCATCACGCAGCGCCTGGGCGGCAACTCAAATTTCCTGCGCCTGCGCATCTGCATTGGCCGGCCCACCACGAGCATCCCCATCGCCTCCTACGTCCTCCAGGTGGGCCGCGGGCGTTCACCTGTCCCCCGCGCATGCCCTCTGGTGCGCCGGGCTGCGCGGCGCTGACGCGGGCGCGCGCGCGCAGCCGTTCACGGGCGCGGAGGAGCGGGAGATCGACGGCGCCATTGCGGAGGGCATCAGGATCATTGAGGCCGTGCTGAGCCTCGGTGTGGAGAGGGCCCTGTCTGGCATGCGTGTCTAGGCCCCTAGCTTTGTTGGGTCCCCCCCGCGCCTGGCGCTCTTTGCGCTCTGTGAGGCGGACACTTTTAGCGGCTGTGCACAACCCATGAACTGACTCCCTGAATGTGCTGCCTGGGTGCTGAACACTGCTGGTGAGTGGTAAACAGCTGGCAAGTGCCAGAAGCATTGTGAGCTGGAGGAACTTGTGGAACTTGTTCGATTTGGGTAGCAGTGCACCAAGCAGTGGCTACAACTCGTAGCGCAATTTCTTGAGCTGTATCACAAACAGCCAACGCCACCGCCATGTTTCTGCTGTCGGACCACCACGCAGAGAGCAACCTGGCAAAACCTGGCACCATGCAAGCTTCCGGGCCTGTCCAAATACTGCCCTCACTTACCAGTCATGCATGCGTTTGCTGCTCCTTACCAAATAGGCTTACTCCACCAGTCCACTGACCAGTCCACCAAGCAGCGAGCGCAAGGCATGCCCTCGACCGCAGCGCGTCAGCCGCCCAGATAGTCAATTGCGGGCGTGTCCTCCGGCTTGCCGAGGTCGTCGTCCCAGCCGGCCTCGATCGGGTCCATCCTGTCGTCGCCCGCGCTGCCCGCGCCGCCGCCGCCGGCGGCGGCCATGGGGTCGGACGTGCCCATGTAGAAGTCGGCCACGACCTCGTCCGGCGACGGCATGCTGGGCGCGGGCTCCAGCAGCAGCCCCGCCCTCCTGCGCAGCGGCGCGGGCGGTCACACGCAGGCCTTCACTACGTGGTCGCGAAGGTCATGATGCTTGCCTTAATGATGAGTGATGGTGTGAACGCAAGCAGTACAGGCAAGGTGGGCGCTGCAACGAACCTGACGCATGTTGGATCAGAAGCAGAGGTGCCCTGGTAGCCTGCAGGCGGGGTGTTGACACCGTAGCATGCAGGAACGAGCACATCTGTAGCTGTCAGCGGAACCCCCGTGCGGCACTCGACGCTGCCGCCCCGCCCACACCACTGAGCACGCTGCCCAATACCCAGCAGCTTGCTGCTGGACCCCGGACCGTCGGGCGCCTGACCGACACTGGCGACCTCATCCTTGTTGTGCCTGACGTTTTCCATGCGGCTGCTGGCCACCTCCCACAGCTGCACGACGGTCTCGTCGTGCAGCTGTCGTGTCGTGTCTTCCCTTCCACCAAGCGGCAATTGAGCGCGATGGCGCCGCCCGAAGGCAGCTGCACCTTGAGCACCGGCAGCCGTTCCGGCACGCCCTCGGCGAGCACGCGCGCCAACCCCTCGCTTGCCGCCTGGTGGATGGGAAGGCCGTCGTGCAGCTGTGGCGGGTGGCCAGCCGCCGCATGGAATCGCATCCAGCACAGCAAGAAGGACGCCGCAAGTGTCGGTCAGAGGGGCCAACGGTCCGGTGTCCAACAGCGAGCTGCTGGGTATTGTGCGTGAAGGCGCACTCACATTGGCTGCTACTGCTGCCGCGGACAGCGCCGCGGCGCGCAGGGCGGTGCCCCCTGGCCAGGGAGTCCCCGTGCGCGGCCCCGCAGGGCCGCGCACGTGATGCGCAGCACGTTGTCTGTCGTGTCTGTCGCGTCGTCGGCGCGCTGCACCTCGCAGCGGCTCAGCTTGCGCGTGGCGCGGTCCAGCAGGAAGACCGACTCCAGGTTGAGCGTGTACCACTCGGTGTCGGTGACCTCGATCAGGTACACGCGCTCCACCTGCGCGGCGCGTCGCGCGTCTGGGGGTGGGGGGGGTGCTGCCATGTAGCGTATGGTAGGGTAGGGTAGCTGCGGGCAAGGTGCTGCCGGCCGCATTTGGGGTGCAGGACCGGCCAATGCAGGACCGTCCAATGCCGGGGCACCGCTCCTGCACGCCCGCTGCTTCCCTCCAGGTTCTCGCGGCTGCCGCCCCACGGGCGGCAAAGCTGTCCGGCATGGGCAGCACGCGCTGATCCACGTCTGACGCGGTGCCGACCGGGGAGGGGGCGTGGCGTGCGCGGCGCACGACCTGCTTGCACGGCAAGCCGCGTGCATTTCGCGCAGGCGCCGGGGCCGGGCGCGGCGGGCGGGCGGGCGGCCGCCGGGCGGCGCACCCGCGAGTAGGGCGGCTTGCCGAACATGATGTCGCCGGTGTACTCGGCCGCCCACTCCAGCTCCTCAAAATGCGTCGGCGCCTCCGGCAGCCCGCGCGGCGGCTGCGGCCGCAGGTACATGTCCGCGTCCGGGTAGTACACAAACGCGTCGCGCAGGTCCAGCCGCCCGTCGTCCAGCTGCCTGAACAGGAACTCGCAGCCCTCCTGCGCGGGCGCGCGCCGCGGCGTCAGAGCTTGCTTTCTGCGGGCGCGGAGCACGCCCGGCCCAGCGCCAGCCGCCCGTAGACTAGGTTGCTGGACCGGACCGGAGTGGAAGCCCTGCTGCAGGCCGCGCGAGCATCCAAGGCTGCGCGTGCGCGTGCGCGTTGCAACGCACGACAGCCGCACACATAGCCACACACCTTGCTGCCTGCATAACTTGCAGCCATCCCTGCTTGGTGGTGGGCCGCGAGCGTCAGTGTAGCAGCGTGTGCCGCCGCACCAAGGCAATGACATGGTAGCCGCGCCGGTCCAGGTTGTATATTCGCCCGCCATCTTCTGCAGCACAGCAGTGTTCGTGTCAGTATTGGGACGAGCGAACAGAGCGTGCCAGCACATACGCGGTGCCCTGCTGCCTCCGTTCGCCGTCTGCAGCACGGCGGAGTCTGCGGGCTGCACAGGCGCCTATGAAGCACACCACAGCGTGCTCTCCAGGCCCGCGCCTGCCAGCACCACTCTCTCCTCTTTCCGAGGCTCGGCAGTCTCGCTGCCGGCAAGCTGCTGCATGCGCACTGCGGCGCCCGCCCGACAGCCGCGCCTCCTCCACGGCGCGTTCCTGCTGTGCACGGGCCAGCCTGGCGGGTGCGCAGGGCGTGCGGAGCTCGGCGGCGGGCTGAAAGGTCTGCTGCCGGCGCCTGACACTGGGCGCCCGCAAGTCGCACACCGCTCCCACATATTGGCGCGGCACCTCTGCTGGCAGTCTGTGTTGGTGTGTTGTTCACTCACCCAGAGAGGCCTGTGAGCAAGACAAACACTGCAGGCTCCGCAATAATGACTGCAAGGGTGCTCACCGGCTGAGTTCAGGGCTGCACCAATCAGCTCTGCACTCGAGTCCCCATAAGAGCGCAGCACTAGAGAGCCACTGCCCTGCACCCCAGTAGCTCGTTGAGAGACTGCTTGCAGCAGCTATAGTTGTCCGTGCGCAGCTCCCTGAGTAGTTGCTGTGGCTGCCCACAAGATGGTTGCATCAGCAACGCAACTGTCAGGGATGCATGCTTGGTGCGCAAGCTGCAGGTTGCCGGCGCGGCCAAGCCCGCGACGAGCGGGCCTGGTAATGGTGAGCCGCTGCAAAGCGTTAAAACTTTGTGTGCTGAAGTCATGCGTCCCAGCATCACTGGGTTGAAGCGCATGAGCGTGGGTGACTGTGGCGCCTGGGGACAACTGTGTGTTGCCATTCAGGGGCAGCAGGCAAGGTCCTGCATAGGCGCCGGGCATCAATAACTATCTGCGGCCCTCACCGCGCTGAGCAGGGGGAGCAGCGCCACGGAAACCAAGTGGTAGCTGGCTCATGTTGCGCCGTGCTCTGCTTGTGGAGCCTAGCCAGCCGTGACTCAAGAATCCTATCCTTGGCAGGCTCGGGTCGTCCAGGGAGCGCGCGCTCGCGCATGCGCGCCCTGTACCGCCTCGCGCCGCGTCCAAACACACTCCACTGGCCGGGGCAGCTGAGCGCGCTCGCTGTCTGGCCAACGCACCGCATGTGTGCATGCAGGGCTCGCCCGTGCGCGCGGCCTTCGACAAGGGCGCGGAGCCGCGGAGGCGCAGGGCCGGCGCGCGCGTGGCAGCCACCTCGACAGAGGAGGAGGAGGTTAAGATGGCGACCAGCGAGGGCGGCGCGGACGCCGCGCACAGCCAGCCGGCCACAGAGGCCGCCAGGTGACCCGCCCGCCTTCTGTGCCTCTGCCTGTGCGAGGGCTCCTGCGTCGTGCTGCGAGGCAGAGGCGGCGGCGAGCGCGCCGTGCCAAGGCGCCTCGTGCTGCTTGGTACTGTTTGCATGGGTTGCGAGGCTCGTGCGAGTCACACCAGGCTCGGACACTTACATTTCTGTGGCATATGCTATGCGGGAGTCGAGTTGGCTTGTGTTTGTCTGCGCTTGCAACAGCCTTACTTCCTTCTTGTGTTGTTACGTGATTGGTCGATACTTTGTACGTGCACGGCAACCGGTAGGAGTATGGGTGTGCTTGCTGCAGCGCCACACTGGCACGGCGGGAGTGTCAGCAAGATACGGTGTCTCTGAGCAGTCCGGTCTGTGTGCAGTCGTTCGCGTGTTGCCCTTCAGTGCAGTTTATGTGCAGTGTGGTTTTGTTGACCTGCAGGAGGAGTGGGGCTGAAGCACTCTGATACGTGTGTGCTCCTTTGTTTGGTGAAGCAAAAAGCACATGAAGTGCAGTTGGAAAGCGCCCCCACGTAGCAGCAGCACCAGTGGCGCGGGCGTCCGTGACGCCTGGACGCAAGGGCGAGCGCGCAGCTTGCGGCGCCTGTACCGGCGCCGGGCGGCGCGCTGCGCAGCGGCGGCCGGCCACAGAGCGCCGGACTGGAATGGGGGCCTGCTCGCGTGCAGGGAAGAGCTGGGCAAGCAGGCGGGCCCGAGCAGCAGCAGCAACGGCGCGGGCGCCGCCGCGGGCGAGGGCCTGGACGCGGGCGGGAGCGCCAAGTTCGCGGCGCTGGGCCTGGTGCTGGGCCTCGCGCTGATCGGCGGCGGCGGCTACCTGTTCAAGGACCAGATCCGCGGCTTTGTGGACTACTTCATCGAGGTCGTGGACACCTGGGGCCCGCTGGGGTGCGCGCCGGGCTCGCCCTGTGCACTCAGTGTCTGTCGAAGGCGGCGCGCTGCCGTGGAGCTTGTATCCAGTGCGAACTGGTGCGCTCGGGAGGCGTAGGGCCTGCATCGACTGCTTGCCGAGCATGCGACGGGTGCAGACGCGTGAAGATGTTGGTGGCAAGTGCGTGCTTCGCACCGTGGCTGTCAGGCACAAGAGGGCGAGTGTGGTTCTGCGCCTAAACATGGGTTGCAATCCTGCGGCCCAAGCAAGGGCAACTGAAGCCTCATAACTGCTAACCTTCAGAGTGTGGCGCCGCGCGCGCGCAGGTACCTGGCGTACGGCGGCGTGTACACGCTGCTGGAGATCCTGGCGGTGCCCGCGGTGCCGCTGACGATGACCGCCGGCGTCATCTTCGGCCCGGTCGCCGGCTCGGCCGTCGTGTCTGTGGCCGCCACCGCCGCGGCCACCATTGCATTCCTCATCGCGCGCTACGCAGGCGCGGGCCCGGCGCGCGCGTCTGGCGCTTGCGCAGCGCGCGCGGGCTCGGCGCGCGTGATGGTGCCGGCACTGGCGCGCGGGGCGGGCGGCTGCCCTGCGGGGCTGGCCAGGGCGCCTGCCGACGCGGGGCCTTGCACCGTGCCTGTTTCATTGTCCCGGTGCACGGCGCCCTCAGTCCGTGCCCGCGGGGGGCGCCTGCTGCGGCCCTCCATGGCCATGCATGCACGTTTGGTCGCGTGTAAGGGCAGGCGTATGTAGGAGTGTGGCCGCTGACGAGGGCCCCTGCGACCGGCTGCGCAGCGCGGGAGCGCGTGGCCGCGCTGGCGGCCAAGTCGCCCAAGTTCTCGGCCATCGACCGCGTCATCGGCCGGAACGGCCTCAAGGTGCCTCACCGGCGCTGGGCCTGCCCGCCAGGGTGCCACCCTCAAGCAGTCCGCGCATGCCCCTGCGCTGCAAGGAGGCCGGCCGAGCGGCGCAGCCGCGCAACCGCGCGCTCCTGCCCGCCCGTGCGTGCTTGAGCGCTGCGCAGCAGCTCCTGAGCGCCTCGGCGCGCCTCGGCGGCCTCGGCCAGTCCGCTCACAAGCAGGGCAGCAGGCTCCGCCTGCACGCCTGCCGCCCGCCGGTGCATGACAGCACCATGCGGGCGGCGTCGCGAGCCCCGGCGCGCCGGGGCGCCCCGGGCGCCCTGCCCGCGGCGCGCGCCCGGCGGCGGCGCGCGCGCGCAGGTGGCGCCGCTGCCGCGCGGTCCGCTGACACGTGGCATGACCGTAGTGCTTCACCGTATCCTTTTCCTACGGCGGTGCAGGTAGCGACGCTGCCGCGCGGCCCGCTGGCAGGTCCATGACAAATAGTTTCGCCCCAGCTCGCGACACGGTGCCCCACCGCGACCGCACGGCGGCGCAGGTGGTGACGCTGCTGCGGCTGTCGCCGCTGCTGCCGCTGGCGCTGAGCAACTACCTGTACGGCCTCACCTCGGTCGACCTGCCCAGCTACGTGGCCGGCTCCTGGCTCGGCATGCTGCCGGGCACCATCGCGTACGTGACCGCCGGTGCGCGCCCGCACCGCGCGGCCGGCCGGCTGGCGTGCGGCCCGGGCTGCTCCCAGCTGCGCGCCGCGGCCGCCTCGGACCGTGGCCGCCGCGGCGCGCGGCTGGTCGGCACCTGGATCGTCATGATTGACAGGGAGCTCAATGCTCATTCCAGGTGGCTGTCAAGATGCGCGCATGCAGCAGCGCCGGCTCGGCTGTGTCCGGCCGCTGGCCCCGCCCTGCGCGGCCGCGCTGGCCGCGGCGCTTTGCTCTCGCCACACGCTGCGCAGTGGGGTGCAGAGGGAAGCGCGCAAGCGGGGCGCGCACGCGCGCGCAGGCAGCTACGGGCGCGCGCTGATCGACAACGACGAGGCCAGCCTGGGCGGCGTCAAGGGCTGGCAGGTGGCGCTGGGCGTGGGCGTCACGCTCGTCGCGCTGCTCTACATGGGCCGCCTGGCGCAGCAGGCGCTGGACGAGGCCGAGGCCGAGGAGGGCGCCGCGCCCTGAGCGCCTATTTAGGCTCAGGCCCTGCTGTGCGCCGCAGTGCAGTGCTTGGTTGTCCCAGTGACGGTCTGTGGTGCAGTCCCCATGGGTCGGTGGCCGCACCGGCACTGCCTCTAGGATGACACGCCGCGCCGCCCGATTTCGGCGGTAGCGTGATCGGCATGGGATTGGACGGAAGCGCCGGCTCTGCTGAACGCAGTGCTGACGCTCAGAGCGTGTTCCAGCGGGTTGGCGGCTGCTGGGGCAACCTGCAGCCCGGGATGCGCGGGCATGACGAGTGCGGCGCTGCTCCATGCAAAATAGGGTGTCTGATCCTCGACGCGCGGACGCAGCTTACGGGTATCCTTGCAAAGCAAATGCCTGGTGCAGCAAGGGAGCGCACCCCGCTCCCTCACCCTGCGCTCCGTGTCAGCAGCGTCTGCCGCGCCGGCTGACGGGGTCGTCGACAGCTCGGGCTTGTATCAAGGGTGCTACAGCGGAGGCGCAGGCTTATGCGGTCACGTGCGCTGCCCTGGCCAGCGGCGGCAGGAGCATGTACTGCTTGTGGCCCTGGTTGGCTGCACGGTGCAAGTGCAGGTTGCATGTCGCTGTTCAACCCAACAGGCGCGCTCTATTGCCTTTTGGCCATGCGAGCGGACATCCTGTGTGATGCAGACTGGGTTGAGTGCTTGGGGCACCGGGGGTGTGGGCTGACACTATCAGATGGGGCACGTGTGGTATGATGTGTGGGAGGTTATCCGCCCGGCCGGCTTTGGCTTCACACTGGTGCTTTGAACTCATATGGCTGTAGATGAGAGCGGGGGAGGGGCCTGCCGCTCAGGCATGTGTATCTGTTCCAGTTCAGAGCAGCATGGGCACCTGCTTGTTTGTCTTATGGGATAGGCCTTCACTCTGAACAAGACTGGGGACGATAATATGCTGGTTATTCAGGCCATGACTCATAGGTCAGCCCGCTGGCAGCCTGACAGTTTTGTTACGCTGCAAGCAGTTTTGAATGCGCTCGTGATCTTGCTCTGCATTCGATCCCATGCTTGCAACCACGTCATTGGCGCACTGCCGCACGCGAGCTTGCACTCCTCAGACAAAGACGTCTCCACACAGTGGCACACCACTGCACCGATCTACGCCGCCCGCAACCGCGCCTTCTTCTGCTTCTGCTGCCGTGCAACCCCGCCGCGCGGGTCCAGGGTGGCCTCCTGCCCATCGGCCGCACACGCTTGGACACCCATGTTGAGCTGCACCAATACCATGCAGACAGAGCCGGTCCCCCACAGGCGTGCGCGCACTTTCGGGCATGTTGGACAGCTGACTGCATGTAGGCATGCATGCACCGCCAGCGCTGCGCCCTGACACAAAGGCTCCAGCATACTGACAACAATGCGAGCATGGTGTCAGTGGTGTGGATTCACATTGCGCAGCAATGCGGCAAGATGCCTGCCAGCAGCACACGCCCGGCCGGTGTGCTGCTGGCAAGCATCACATGCCAGGTCTGGACAGCTCAGCAGCACAGCGGGCAGGCAATGCGGCGGCACAAAACAATTGACCGGCCGGAGCTGCCTCAGCGGGCTCAGGGCGGCACCTCGGCGGCGCGCAGCGCGGCGGCGCGCTTGGCCGCAAACACGCGCGTGATGCTCTTCA
>JAABUY010003308.1_pt1 | contig 18064 bp, 16 predicted proteins | sample 5560271 | NCBI WGS metagenome assembly JAABUY01 (sample SAMN10711886, study PRJNA513374) | rock metagenome | isolation source: Antarctica rocks | place: Antarctica: Victoria Land, University Valley
CGACACCGCCTTGCGAGAGGCGGCGGTCAAGGCGGGAGCAACAATCCTGCACAGCCACTTCCACCACTTCACCCCGAACGGCGGGGTGTCGGGCGTGGTTGTACTGGCGGAAAGCCATATTTCCATCCACACATGGCCCGAGCGCAGCTTTGCCGCGATCGACATCTTCATGTGTGGCGCGTGCGATCCGCACGATGCGATTCCGGTGCTGCGCGCCGCCTTCCATCCAGACCGGGTGGACCTCGACGAACAGCGGCGCGGTCGCGTCTTTTAACCTCAAGGCGTCATGGCGCGGCTTGGCCCGGTATCCATTCCGGGACGGGCTGCGCCGTGCCGTGAGGCCGCACGCGCCATGACGGACGACTGGTTCAACGAAACGCTCTATTCCGGTTGGGGCCAGCGGTTCAAGGTAACCCGCATGCTCGCGCAGGTCACCAGCGCCTACCAGGACATTGCGGTGTTCGACAGCGCGAGCCATGGCCGAGTGCTGGCGTTGGACGGCGCCATCCAGATCACCGAGGCTGACGAGTTCATTTATCAAGAGATGTTGGCCCATGTGCCGCTGCTGGCGCACGGCAATGCGCGGCGGATGTTGATCATCGGCGCCGGCGACGGCGGCGTGCTGCGCCGCGTGTTGCAGCACCGCACCACTCAACAGGCCGTCATGGTCGAGATCGACGGCGAAGTCATCCGCCTGTCAAAAGAGTTCCTGCCCGGTATTGGCGGCGACGCCTGGGCCGATCCACGCGCCCAGGTCATCGTAGGCGACGGCATTTCTTACGCCGCAGCAGTAACGGCCGGTTCGTTCGACGTCATCATCGTGGACAGCACGGACCCAGCCGGAGTGGGGGAAGCGCTGTTCACCGATGCGTTCTATGCTGATTGCGCCCGCATCCTGGCACCCGGCGGCTTGGTGGTGAACCAGTGCGGAGTGCCGTTCATGCAACCTGGTGAGTTGCGCGAAACCAGCCGCCGCCGTGCCCGTGCCTTCCCGCATGTTTCGGCCTATCTCGCCGCGGTGCCCACCTATGTCGGCGGCTTCATGACTTTGGGCATCGCCTCGAAATCATCCGGGGTTGGCGAAATCCAAGTCGACGCCATCCGCGCCCGCGCCGAGACGGCTGGCATCCTGGGCGTCACCCGCTATTGGACGCCTGAAGTACACCATGCCGCCTTTCAGCTTCCTCCCTATATCGCCGACCTGATCGCCTAGCGTTGTTTTCTCCTAGGTATCGTCGCCCAGTGCCCGCCGACGCAGGTCGCGCAACCGGCTTTGGCCGCCGGGCGTACGAGGGTCGATCTCAAGCAGCTTCTGGTGCGCCGCAAGCGCCCCGCGCCAGTCTGACCGCGCCTCAGCCATATGCGACAAATCTTGCAGCGCTGCGAAGCTGCGTGGCTCACGCCGCAGCAGTTCCTGCATGTCGCGCACCGCCCCCCCCGCATCGCCTAAACGCGCCCTGGCCTGTGCTCGTCCGCGCCACGCCTCCAGCAGGTCGGGGTCAAGGTCAAGCGCCGCGTCGAAGCTGTCCACAGCGTCCCCTGCCGATCCCTCGCCCAGCTCCCGCATCCCGCGCGCCAACAGCAAACGAAGCGCCGGGCTGGCGGCGTCGAGCCATTTGGCGCGAACTTGTGCCTCCAACGCCGCCGCCGCTTCCTCACTCGGCGCAACCCGCAGTGCAGCGAGCAGGCCGTCCAGCGCCGAATTGGGCCGGCCCTGCCCGAAAGCCGGCCCGACAGTGAGCAACGCCAGCAGCAGCCCCCGCCGCAGCATCACGCCGGCACTGGCACCGCAGCCGGCAACCCGACCGGCGCTGGCCCGCCCGCCATCCAGTCCAGCAACTCGACCGTGTGGATCACCGGCACGCTGCCCGAAAGCTGCGTTATGCAGCCGATGTTGCCGGCTGCGACCAGGTCCGGCCGGGTCGCGGCGATGTTGGCCAGCTTGCGCTCACGTAGCCGCCCGGCGATCGCCGGCTGCACCAAGTTGTAGGTTCCGGCCGAGCCGCAGCACAGATGCCCCTCCGCCGGCTCCACCACGGTGAACCCGGCCCGGCGCAGCAACGCCTTCGGCTCCGCCACCACCCGCTGCCCGTGCTGCAAGCTGCAAGCCGCGTGATACGCCACCCGCAGCCCCGGCGCTGGCCGTGTCGGCGCATAGTCCAGCGTCGCGAGATACTCCGAGATGTCCATTGCCAACGCCGACACGCGCTCCGCCCGCATTGCCCACTCAGCGGGTTCCGACCGGAACATGAAGCCGTAGTCCTTCACCGTCGTGCCACAGCCGCTGGTGTTCACCAAAATGGCGTCGAGGCCGTCACCCTCTATCTCCCGTGTCCAGCCGGCGACGTTGGCGCGGGCGCTGGCCATGGCCGGGTCGTGCCGGCCCATGTGGTGTGTCAACGCGCCGCAGCAGCCGACGCCGCGGGCGATCACCACCTCGATCCCCATGCGGGTCAGCAGCCGGATGGTCGCCTCGTTGATCGACGGCGCCAGCACCGTCTGCGCGCAGCCCGCCAGCAGCGCCACCCGGCCGCGCCGCACGCCCTCGGCCTTGTGGACCTGCGGCGCCTGCATTGCGCTGGAGGGCGGCAGCCGCGGCGGCGCCAGGTCCAGCATCGCATGCACCCGGTCGCCCAGCGTGCTGCCGCGCGGGATCAGCCCGCGCAATGGCCGCGCCACCCGTGCGCCCAGCACCGCCATACGGAACAGCCCCGGCCGCGGCAGCACCGCTTGCAGCACAGTCCGCAGCATCCGCTCGTGCCAGGGCCGGGTGTAGGTGTTCTCGATATACTCGCGCGCGTGGTCGACAAGGTGCATGTAGTTCACGCCCGAGGGGCAGGTCGTCATGCAGGCGAGGCAGGACAGGCAGCGGTCCACATGGCGCACGACCTCCTCGGTCGCTGGTCGCCCGCTTTCGAGCATATCCTTGATCAGGTAGATGCGCCCGCGAGGGCTGTCGAGTTCGTCGCCCAGCAGCACGAAGGTTGGGCAGGTTGCGGTGCAGAACCCGCAGTGCACACAGGTCCGCAGCACCTGGTTGCTGGAGGCGGTGGCGGGGTCAGCGAGCTGTTCGGAGGTGAAGTTGGTCTGCATGATGTCCTGTATGCCCCAGCTTTCCTAGATACCGGCGTAGAGACGGCCGGGGTTGAGAACGCCGCCTGGGTCCATCGCGGCCTTCACGCGCCGGGTGATACGCGCAAGCGCCGCGGCCTCGGGCGGCACGACGTCCACCGCGGCGCGCATCGGCTCAGGCGCACGCAGCAGCGTCCAGGTGCCGCGCCCGGCACGCGCCACCGCCATGACGTGGTCGTGCAGCGCAGTCGGGCCTGTGACCCAAACCAACCCGCCACCCCAATCCAGGAAGCACCGCGCGCGCCCCCCCTCCAGCGCCGTCACCGCTGCCGGACCGTTCGACGGCCGCACCGACACGCGCCAAACCGCGTCGCCGGGATTGGCCCGCAGCGGCGCAGCGTCGCGTACCGCGAGCCAGGCAGCCCGGCTGGCACCGTCATCCAGCAAAACGGACGGGCCGAACGCTGCGAGGTCCATGACCAAGCGGCCCAGCCGGTACTCGACACTTTTGGCGAAATCCTCAATCCGCACCAGCGCCACCGCGCCGTGCCCCGCCAGTTCCGGCACCCGGTCCGCCGCCACCGCCGGCAGCCAGGCGGCCCCCGACACGCCATAAGGCGACCCCAACGCCGCCGACAGCGCCGCGACGCCCCGCACGGCGTCCAGCCCCGGCAGCAGCAGTGAACCCGTCAGCTCCGCCCGCGGCAGCACCTTCAGCGTCACCTCGGTGATGACCGCCAGCGTGCCGTAGCTGCCGGTCAGCAGCTTGCAGAGGTCGAGCCCGGTCACGTTCTTCAACACTCGGCCGCCCGACCGGATCACTTCGCCCGCCCCGTTCACCGCGCGCACGCCCATCACATGGTCGCGCATCGCCCCCCAGGCGACCCGGCGCGGCCCCGACAGGTTGGTCGCGACGACGCCTCCCAGCGTTTGCTCGCCCTCGGTGCCGAGCAGCGCGGCAAGGTTTGGCGGCTCCGCAATGATGCCCTGCCCGCCCTCCGCGAGCCGCGCCTCAAGATCGGGAATGGTGATCCCGGCGCCTGCTGACACAATCAACTCTTGCGGCGAATAGAGCGATACAGCGCTGAGGTTGCGGGTCGACAGCGAGCGCGCTGCCTGCACCGGGCGGAGCATTCCCGCTTTGGTGCCGCGGCCTTGGATCAGCAGCGGCTCGTTCGCCGCACGCGCGGCCAGGATCGCCTCGACGACCCCGGCCTCGTGCGTGGGCGCTAAAGCACCGCTCACGCCGCAACAGGCAGAGGAGCCGGCGCATCGACCAGCGGGAACACCTTGCTGGGGTTCAGCAGCCACTCCGGGTCAAATGCCGACTTGATCCGTCGTTGCTGGTCGAGCTCGATCCCGGTGAACTGCACCGGCATCAGGTCGCGCTTCTCCACCCCGACCCCGTGTTCCCCGGTCAGGCAGCCGCCGACCTCGACGCACAGCTTTAGGATATCGGCGCCGAACGCCTCCGCGTGCTCGAAATTGCCGGGCAGGTTAGCGTCGAACATGATCAGCGGATGCAGGTTGCCGTCGCCTGCATGGAAGATGTTGGCGACCTTGAGGCCATAGGCGTCGCTCATTTCGCCGATCCGCCGCAGCACGAACGGCAGTTGCCCGGTCGGGATCGTGCCGTCCATGCACAGGTAGTCCGGGCTGATGCGCCCGACCGCGCCGAACGCGCCCTTGCGGCCCTTCCAGATGGCGATGCTCTCCTCCGCCGACTGGCTGACCCGCAGGCTGATCGGTTTGAACGGCTCACACAGCGCCGCAATCCGGCCCAGCAGGTCATCCTGCTCGGCAACGCTACCCTCGACCTCGATGATCAGCAGCGCCTCCGCATCCAATGGGTAGCCGGCGTGGGCAAACGCCTCGCAGGCGTGGATAGCCGGGCGGTCCATGAACTCCAGCGCCACGGGGATGATGCCGGAGCCGATGATCGCGTCCACCGCGCGCCCGGCCGTCTCGTTCGCGTCGAATGCCACCAGCATCGCCCGCGCGCCCTCCGGCGCCCGCAGGATGCGCACCGTCACTTCTGTCACCATCGCCAGCATGCCCTCGCTGCCGGTCAGCAGGCCGAGCCAATCATATCCGGCCGCGTCGAGGTACGCGCCGCCGATGTCGAGCACGTCGCCCTCCATCGTCACGATCTTGAGGCCCAGGAGATTGTTGGCCGTGACGCCGTACTTCAGGCAGTGTGCCCCGCCGGAGTTCATCCCCACGTTGCCGCCGATCATGCACGCAAGCTGGCTGCTGGGATCGGGCGCGTAGAAGAAGCCCTCCGAGGCCACCGCCTGGGTGATGCCGATGTTGGTGACGCCGGCCTGCACCGTGGCACAGCGGTCACCATAGTCGATGTCGAGAACGCGGTTCATCCGCATCAGCCCAACCACGATGCTGTCCGCCATCGGCAGTGCGCCACCAGAAAGGCTGGTGCCGGCACCACGCGGCACCACGCGCACACCATTTTTGTGGCAGAAGGCCAGCACGGCCGCGACCTGCTCTGTCGTTTCCGGCAACACGACCGCGAGTGGCACCTGACGGTAGGCCGGCAGTCCGTCCGTTTCATAGGGCTTGAGCCGCAGCGCCTCGCTGATCATGCCGGATTCAGGCAGCAGCGCACGCAGCCCAGCAATAATTTCAGGGCGCCGGGCAATGACGTCGGCCTTGGGCGGCGGTTGCGCGATCATGCTGTGTTCCCCCGGTTGCTTCACCTGAACATGGAACCGGTCAGCGGGCGCGGCAAGACGGAAAAATACCCCGAAACGGAGCTTCGAGGTGCGTTCAGCGCAGCAGAATGGCCGATGTCAACCCTGGCGGGCCTTCATGCGCGGGTTTTTCTTGTTGATCACGTAGACGCGGCCATGGCGGCGCACGACACGGCAGTTCTTATCGCGGAGCTTGGCCGATTTAAGGCTGTTGCGGATCTTCATGACACGACCTTCGGGCCCGGCGACCCTGATTAAAAACGATATGAATGGGATCGCGCTGGGGTAGCGACGCCGTGCCAAGGTGTCAAGCCGCACCGCTTTGGTCAAACCCCACATGCAAGTGCTGGCCTGCAAGTGTCGGCGCAAGTGCTGCGCCGTTCTTGGCCAACCCTTCCATCCTGCCAGACACCAGCCTGCCAGACACGGGTCATCAACCCATATCTGCCAAACCCTATCTGCCGGACCCGCAAAGGCTGACCAATGAACGACCGCGCCACCTGGACAGCGTTCCTCCTGATGTGCTTCGCGCTTGTCGGCCTGACCGGCCTGTTCGCGACCTATGCCACCTCGATCCCGCTGGAGCGCGCCTTGATCCGCACCGGCACGCTCGACGAGGTTTTGGCCGCCGCCCGCACGCCCGACGCCGCGGCCCGTCTCGCGGCCCTCCGCCCAGCGCTCGGCGAGCACGCCGACGCCGTGCTGTCTGGTCCCGGCGAACTTTGGGACCGGGTTGCGGCCGAGCGGGCTGTGGTTCTCAACGAGCAGGAACGCGAGGCCCGCAGCGTCGCGCACCGCACCCGCGTCCTGGTCATCATCGTCACCCTCATGGCCAGTTTGGTCGGCGCTGGGATCATGGCGCTCGCGCAGCGCCGTCCGGCGGCCGAGCGCTGACCTGCCGCGCCATCCGACGCACCGAGTGTATGCAACCTCCGCCGCGAGGTGCGTTCTATCGCTAGGCTCCACCCTGACTTTTAAGGACGCACGCTATGAAGCAGCCTCACACTGAAGAGACGATCAAGCACACTGACGACCAGCAGAACACTGGCAACCACAAGAAGCCTGGCGCTCCCGACGCTGGCGGCGCCGACAAGCTGGGCGGCACCCGCGTTGGCGCTGAGAACGTGGAGCCGTCCAGTGGCAAAGATCCCAGCACGCCCTGATCTGGCGCGCAGGAGCGGGCCTGTTGACTGCGCAAAGAGGGATGGAGCAGCATTACGCATCCGTCTCTCCCAGCGTAGTCGCTACTTTCAGGCTGGTTGCGGACGCCGTGACGCTCAAAGCATGGCCGACCCCTGAAAACGTTCTTCGCCAGTCCGCCAGGGCAACCCTTGAACCAACAAACAAGCCGTGCCACGTCCTATCCATGATCCCGCCTGTGAGCCGCACCCCGCCAGTGCTTGACATGTCGCCAGATGGCACGTTTCGTACCAAGCCGTCCGGCCTGCGTGCGCCGTTATCATTCAAACTGTTGTTGGCTGCTACGATCGTCGCCGTTATGGCGGGAGCATTCGCCATCGCCGCCCTGGCGCTTTGGGTTGCAGCCCTGTTGCTGCCGGTTGTAATCATTGCCACTGGCGTCGCTTTCGCCGCGTTTAAGTATCGCCAGTGGCGCCGGGGCGGGATAGTCGGAGCACGATCTGTTTACCCCCGTTGAGCCAAGCTTGCACCTTGGACGTTTGAACTTCCAGGGTTGTTTGCCCGTTGCCAGGCGTCATGAGCCAACACACAGGGCGGTCAGTTAATCCAAAAATGTCAACCGGCGTCGCCGGTCTTGATGCCGTCCTGATGGGCGGGTTGGAGACGGAGCGTGTTTACCTGATCGAAGGCACTCCCGGAACAGGGAAGACTACCCTGGCGCTCAGCTTTCTGTTGGAAGGCGTGCGCAACGATGAGCCAGTCCTCTACATTACCCTTTCCGAATCCGAGGTCGAGTTGCGCTCCGTCGCCGAGAGCCATGGTTGGAGCCTCGACGGCATCGACATATTCGAACTCGTCTCGGCGGCTGGCCTCGACTCGGAGGTCGAGCAGACCGTGCTGCACCCGTCGGAACTGGAGCTTGGGGAAACCGCGCGTGCCGTCATCGCCCGTGTGCAGGCATTGAACCCGACCCGTGTCGTGTTCGACAGCTTGAGCGAAATCCGCCTGCTCGCGCAGAACCCGCAGCGCTACCGCCGCCAGGTCCTCGCGCTGAAATACTTCTTCACGCAAAGGCAATGCACCGTCCTGCTGCTGGACGACCGCTCGGCGGAATCCTCGACCGGCAGCGGCGACCTGCAACTGCACAGCCTGGCGCACGGCGTAATCGTGCTTGAGCAGGTCGCATTCGAGTTCGGGGCGGAGCGGCGACGCCTCCGCGTGGTGAAGTTGCGCGGCAGCCAGTTCCGCGGCGGCTACCACGATTTCAGCATTGAGCCTGGCGGCCTCGTGGCCTATCCCCGGCTCATCGCACATGAGCACCATAGCGAGTTCGGCCACAACCCGGTTAGCGTCGGCAGCCCCGAGCTCGACCAACTGCTCGGCGGCGGCCTTTATCCCGGCACCAATGCCTTGCTGATCGGGCCGTCCGGCGCCGGCAAGACGACGACGGCCACCTGCGCCCTGGTCGCGGCGTTGCGCCGGGGCGACAGCGCGGCCTATTTCCTGTTCGACGAGGGCATGCCGACCTTGCTGGCCCGCTCGGCGATGTTGGGCATGGACCTGCGCCCCTTCATTGCCACCGGCCAGCTCACCCTGCGCCAGATCGATCCAGCGGAGATGTCCCCCGGCGAGTTCACCCACCATGTCCGTACCGCGGTCGAACGACGCCATGCGAAGTTCATCGTGATCGACAGCCTGAACGCCTACATGCAGAGCATGCCGGGCGCAAAGTACCTCGTGCTGCAAATGCACGAGCTGCTGACCTACTTGAACCAGCAGGGCGCCATCACGCTCCTGGTCCTGGCCCAGCATGGCATGATCGGGTCGATCGCCGCGGAGGTGGACCTGAGCTACCTTGCGGACAGCATCGTGCTGCTCCGCTACTTCGAGGCCAACGGCGAGGTGCGCAAGGCGATCTCGGTCGTGAAGGCCCGCACCGCGAACCACGAGCGCACGATCCGGGAGTTCATCATCGCCCCGGCTGGCGTCGTCGTGGGACCGCCGCTCAAGGGCTTCCACGGCGTGCTCGGCGGCTCCCCGGTGTGGGATGAGCAGGCCGTCCCTGCGGACACGGCCAACCCATACGCCTGAGATGCCTGAGCTGCCCATCCTGATCCTGGCGCCGCGCGGGCGCGATGCGGAGGTGATCGCGCAGGTCCTGGCCCGCGCCGGCATCGCAGCCGCGTCGCTCGGCGACCTTGCGGCGCTGATAACCGGGATCGAGGACTGCGGCGCCGTGGTCGTGACCGAGGAGGCGCTGGCCGGCCCTGACTTGCCGGCCCTGCTCAAGCTGGTTGCGGACCAGCTGGCCTGGTCCGACCTGCCCTTCCTCGTGTTGGCGACCAAGCAGTCCGGTCCGCGCCCGCCCTGTCGCGCCGCCATCTTGGAGCAGTTGGGCAACGCCATGCTGCTGGAGCGCCCGCTGAATGCCGAGAGCCTGTCGAGCGCCGCCCGGTCGGCGTTGCGGGCCCGCAGCCGCCAGCTCGCCGTGCGCGACCTCAACGCCACGTTGGAGGCGCGGGTGCGGGAGCGGACCCAAGCCTTGGCCGCGAGCGAGGCGCAGTCCCGCGCGGTGTTCGAGGGCTTTCCCGAGTGCATGTTCGTCGTGCACGTGACGCACGGCGGCAAGTTCCTGTTTGAAGCCGCCAACCCGATGGCCGAGCGCGTCGCCGGGGTGGGGTCGGCGAGCATCCGCGGCAGGCCGGCCGAGGCGTTCATGCCCGCCGAGCAGGCCGCCCGCATCTCCGAGCAGTTCCGCCACTGCGTCGAGGCCGCCGCTGGCGTGAGCTTCACCGAGGAGCTGCGCTTCCCCAGCGTCACGGGCACGTTCGAGGCTACGCTGACGCCGCTGCGCGAGACGGCCGGGCGCATTGTCCGGCTGCTGGCGGTGTTCCGCGACGTGACGGCCCGCAACCTGTTGGAGTCCCGGCTTCGCCAAGCGCAGAAGATGGAGGCGATAGGCCAGCTCACCGGTGGTGTCGCGCATGACTTCAACAACCTGCTCCAGGTTGTGCTGAGCGGCCTCACGCTGATCGACCGGGTGCAGGACCCTGACCGCCGCGCCAAGCTGCTGGAGAGCGTGCGCCGCGCCGCGCAGCGCGGGGGAGAGCTGACCAAGCGGCTGCTGACCGTCGCGCGCCGCCAGTCGTTGCGGCCGGAGGCGATTGACCCTGGCGCGTGGCTTGGCGACGGCGCGGGGGAGCTGCTGACCCGCACGCTGCGCGGCGACATCCGCACCGTGTTGCGGGTGCCGCCGGGCCTGCCGCCGGTCGAGGCGGACCCCGACGAGCTTGAGCTGGCGGTGCTGAACCTCGCGGTGAACGCGCGCGACGCGATGCCGGGCGGCGGCACGCTGACGGTCAAGGCCGAGCCGGTGACGCAGGACGGCCTGACTGACCCTGACGGGCTGGACGGCTGCTTCGTCCGGCTGTCCGTGACTGACACCGGCACCGGCATGTCGGAGGCGACCCAGGCCCGCGTGTTCGAGCCGTTCTTCACGACCAAGGGCGTGGGGGAGGGCACTGGCCTCGGCCTCGCCCAGGTCTACGGCTTTGCCCGGCAGAGCGGCGGCAGCGTGCGGCTGCAAAGCCGGCTGGGGCAGGGCACCACGGCGTCGATCCTGCTGCCGGTGTCTACGCGCGCCATGCCCTGCGTGCTGGCCGGCCCGCCCAAGGTCGAGGCGCTTCAGCCCGCGGCCGGCGCGGCCGTGCTGGTGTGCGAGGACGACGACGATGTGGCGGCGCTGGTGGTCGACATGCTGGCGCAGTTGGGCCATGCGCCGACACGGGTGAGCACGGCGGCGGCGGCGTTGGGGGCGTTGGCGGATGGCCGCACGGTGGACCTGCTGTTCACTGACGTGCTGATGCCGGGCGGCATGGACGGCTTGACCCTGGCCCGCGAGGCTGGCCGTCGCCGTCCTGGCCTGCCGGTCCTGCTCACGACGGGGTACACCGGCGCTGGCGCGTCCGCGGTGCCGCCGGATGTGCCGGTGCTGCGCAAGCCCTACAAGCTTGAGGACTTGGCGGGGGCGTTGCAGACAGTTTTGGCTGATGGGCGGAGGATGTCGAGCGCCAACTTGGCCCTTTAGGGCCGATGGCCGGGCCGTCCCGGCGCCGTGTCAGCGGGTCCCAACCAGGAATAGGCGCGGAAAGGGCAGCAACACGCTGCCATCGGCCAAAGCGGGATAGGCGCTGGCGACCCGGCTGCGGTATTCGGCCAGGAACCCGGCCTGCTCGCCTGCGTCCAACGGGGCCAGGAAAGGACGCAGGCCGCTGCCCTTGAACCACTCGACTACCGCATCCGCGCCGCCGGCAAGCGGATGGTGGTAGGTCGTGCGCCACACGTCGACCCGCGCACAGTGCGGACGCAGTAGGCCGTAGTACCAATCGGGCGTCCCCATGCCGGCCCGCACGCCCGCAGCCGCCATGAGCTTGGCCGCCCAGGGTCCATCGGCCGCCACTTCCCGCATGATCCGGTGCGCCGGCTCGTCCAGGTTGTCCGGCATCTGCACCGCGAGGCTGCCGCCCGGCGCCAGCTTGGCGGCCAGCCGCGGCAGCAGGCCAGCATGGTCCGGCAGCCATTGCAGCACGGCGTTGGCCAGGATCGCATCGAACGGCCCCGCCGCGTCCCACGTCGAGATGTCCGCCACCTGGAACCGTAGTTGCGGCAGCCGCGCCTGAGCCGCCGCGATCATGTCGGGGGAGCTGTCGAGCCCGGTCACCTCGGCGTCAGGGAAGCGCTGCAATAGGAGTTCGGTGGAGTTGCCGGGTCCGCAACCGAGATCAATGGCCGCCGACGCCGCCCGACCTGGCACGGCTGCCAGCAGGTCGCGCACGGGGCGGGTGCGTTCGTCCTCGAAGGTGGTATACTGCTTGGCGGACCACGCGACCATGCCGCTCCCCTATGTCCCCGCCAGCGTTTTCCGCACCGCTGCGGCATGATCCAAGGCGCGGTCGACCCATGGACCCGCCGCTGCGATGGCCGGGCCCAAGTCGAAGGCGGCAACGAGGTCGACATCGTGCAGCGCCGGGTCGCGGGCGAGCACGGCCTGCAAGGCGTCGCCGGTGCGGCGCACCTCGCCGGCTGCCTGCTCGACCCGTGCATGCGCGGCCTCCCGCCCGAGCCGCGGGCTCAGCCGGGCCGCCGCCGCGTCGGCGAACAGCAGGCCGCGCGTTTGTTCGATGTTGGCGCGCATGCGCGGGGCATCGACAACCAGGCCTTGGGCCAGGGACGCCGCCTCGTGCAGCGCCCCGGAGGCCAGACCAAACAGGCTCGGAAGCGCGTGCCATTCTGCGTGCCACAGTCCCACCGGGCGCTCGTGCGCGCTGGCCATGGCGTCCAGCAGGGTCGTGACATGGCCCTTGGCGGCGGAGGCGGCGGCGAGGATGACGGTGCAGGACACCGGGTTGCGCTTGTGCGGCATGGCCGACGAGCCGCCGCGGCCCGGCACCCAGGGTTCGGCGACCTCGGCCACCTCGGTCGAGGCGAGGTTGGCAACGTCAGTCGCCATCTTGGCCAGCGCGCCCATCAAGGCCGCGAGCCAAGCGCCCGCCTCTGCCATGCCCGCCCGGCGCGTGTGCCAGGCAATTGGCACGGCGCCCAGCCCGAGCGCCTGGGCAAATCCGTCCGCGACCGCCGGGCCATGCTCGCCGAGGCCCGCCAGGGTGCCAACGGGTCCGCCCAGCGACGCCACCAGCAGCCGTGGCCGCAACTCCGGCAGGCGCTCCGCCAGGTCCGCGACGCCAGAGAGCCAGACCGCCACCTTGAAGCCGAACGTCAGCGGGGCCGCGTGCTGGCCGTAAGTGCGGCCGACGCATGGGGTCGCCCGGTGCCCGGCGGCAAGCCCGGCCAAACCGTCCATGACCGTGCCGAGGTCGGCCGTGACCAGCGCCAGCGCCGCCCGCATCTGCAACGCGAGCGCCGTGTCCAGGATGTCCTGCGTAGTGGCGCCCTTGTGGAACGACCGCTCCAGCTCCTTGGGAAGCCGGGCCTGCACGGCGCGGACGAAGGGGATGGCGGGCACGCCGGACAGCGCGGTCTGCGTGCCCAGCGCCGCAGCGTCCAGGCTGTCGGCATGGACCGCCTCGATGGCTGGCGCCAGCGTGTCGGGAACCAGGCCGAGCCGGGCCTGCACACGAGCCAGCGCTGCCTCCGCTTCGAGCATCGCAGCCAGCCGCGCCTGGTCGGAGAACGCCGCGCGCATGGCCGCGGTCGCGAACAGCGGGCCGAGCAGCGCGGAGTCCACGGCGGAGAACGTCACGCGGTGCGGCTCCTCGCCTGCTGCATGGCATGCCAGACCCGCTCGGGCGTAGCCGGCATGTCGATGTGCCCCACGCCGAGCGGCGCCAGCGCGTCCAGGACCGCTGACATCACCGCCTGCGGCGCGGCCATGGCGCCGGCCTGGCCTGCGCCCTTCACGCCCAACGGGTTGGCGCCGGTTGGCACGCCGTTCAGCCGGATGTCGAGCCCGGGCAGGTCCGCCGCGCGCGGCAACGTGTAGTCCATGAACGAGCCTGTCAGCAGTTGGCCGCTCGCGGGGTCATAAACCGTGCGCTCCAGCATGGCTTGGCCGACTCCCTGCGCGACGCCGCCCTGCACCTGGCCGATTGTCAGCATGGGGTTCACCACCGTCCCGAAGTCGTCGACGGCGGCGTAGGCCACCAGCGCCACCTGCCCGGTCTCCGGATCGACCTCGACCTCGGCGACGTGGCAGCCATTGGGGAAGGTGATGAGGTCGAGCAGGTTCCAGACGTAGCTGTCGAGTGCAGCCTCACGCGCGACGTCGAGCAGCCCCACGCTGCGGCTCCCGGCCTGGAAGCGCCCAGCGGCGAAAACCACCTCGTCCTCCCGCGCTTGCAGCAGTTCGGCCGCGGCCCGGCGGCCCTTCGCGACCGCGGCGTCGATGGCGGCGACCAGCGCCGCGCCGCCCATGTGCAGGGACCGCGCGCCGCCATGGCCGTTGCCGTCCCGCACGCTGTCGGTGTCGGCCTGGACATACCTGAAAGCCTCGATCGGCAGCCCGAGGCGGTCGGCGGCGACCTGTGGGAAGCTGGTTTCGTGCCCCTGTCCGTTGGACTGCGTGCCGACCAGCAGCACGACCCGGCCATCGGCCTCGAAGCGGATTTCCGCGCCTTCGTTCGGCGCGCCGCGGGCGGTCTCCATGAAGCAGGTGACGCCGATGCCGCGCAGCAGGCCACGGCGCTGCGCTGCGTCGCGCCGGGCGGCGAACCCGGCGTGGCCAGCGGCGGCGAGGGCCAGGTCGATGTTGCCGGCGAACACGCCGCCGTCGATCGTCGTCCCCATTGCGGTGCGGTGCGGGAACTGGCGGACCAGGTTGCGGCGGCGCAGTTCGGTCCGTTCAATGCCGACGACGGGTGCTGCCGCGTCGATCAGCCGCTCCATCAGGTAGTTCACCTCCGGCTTGCCCGCGCCGCGGTAGGCGTCGACCGGGACCGTGTTGGTGAACGCGCCGCGCACGTCCATGAACACCGCCGGAATGCCGTATCCGCCGCCCAGGGCGTTCGCCGGGGCGTTGGTGGAGCTGCCGGGGCCGCCGGTGGACATCATGGCGCCCAGGTTGGCGACCGTGGAAACGTCCAGCCCCAGGAACAGCCCGGCCGCATCCAGCGCCAGCCGTGCCCGCGTCAGGTTGTCGCGGCCGTGCGCGGTCGAGACGAAGTCCTCGGTGTGGTCGGAGGCCCACTTGACCGGCCGGCGCAGATGCCGCGCCGCCCAGAGCAGCATGATATACTCGGGATACAAGGCGTTCTTGACGCCGAAGCCGCCGCCCACGTCGGGGCAGCTCACCTGGATTGCGTCGCGGGGCACCTGGAACACCGTGTCGGCGAGCGGGTCGCGGATGCCGTGGACGCCCTGCCCGGCGAGCAGCAGATGAAAACGGCCGTCATATTCGGCGATGGCGGCCCGGTGCTCCAGGGGTGCCACGATGATCCGGTTGTTGACCAGTTCGAGCTCGACGACGTGCGCCGCCGCCGCGAACGCCGCCTGCGCCGCCGCGCGGTCGCCCCGCTCGAAGCGGAACGAAAGGTTGCCCGGCACGTCGTCCCAGAGCTGGGCCGCGCCAGGAGCCAGCGCGTCCTGCGCCTCGGTGACGCAGGGCAGGGGGTCGTATCCGACGACGACGCGCTCCGCCGCGTCGCGAGCGCCGCCGCGGGAGGTCGCGACCACGAAGGCGACGGGTTCGCCGACATAGCGCACCCGGTCGGCCGCCAATGCGTAGCGGGCGGGCACGAGCATCGGCCCGACCGTCGCGACCTTGGTGGCGCAAGGGATCGGCCCCAGGCCACGCAGGTCGGCGGCGGTAAAGACCCCGAGCACGCCGAGGCCGGCTGCGGCCTCAGCCGTGTCGATGCCGGTGATGACAGCGTGCGCGTGCGGCGACCGAACGACGATGGCATGGACCTGGCCCGGCCGGCTCACGTCGTCGGTGAAGCGGCCCCGGCCCGTCAGGAACCGCTCGTCCTCCAGCCGTCGCAGCGGTTGGCCAGAGAGTGCCATGCGGCCCCTGTCAGGCCTTGCCGGACAACTCGACGTATCGAAGGTATGGCGTCTGCGCCTCCCGGCCCTGCGGGAAGCGGGCCTTGGCGTCCTCGTCCGACATCACGGCGGCAATGATGGCGTGGTTGCCGGGCTGCCAGTTCACGGGGGTGGCGACCTTGTGGCTGTCGGTCAGTTGCACGGTCGTGCAGACGGGGGTGTAGTCCCTAGGATGGCTGAACAGCACGCCCCAGCTTTCGCCGAGCCAGTTGTGGAAACGGATGCGCCCCTGGCTGCTGTCCTGTTCAAAATCGGGGGCGGCCTGGCCGAGTTGGATGGTCATGCAGTCTGCCTCCTAGCATAGCCTGAACTTTCGCCCTACAGGCAAACACGGTGCGGGCGGACAGGTCAATGCACGCTTAAACCCGCTTGCGCCAGCGCAGCCAAACCATCAGCGCCGCGTCCACCGGCACCGCGGGCACCTCCCGGAAACGCCAGTACCAGCGCTTGCGCAGGCTGGCGGACTTGGCGCTCCAGATTGGTGGGCAGGCCCACGCACGCAGCCCGGCGAGCCGCAGCAGCAGCACGCAGCGCGGCAGGTGGTAGGCGGAGGTGGCGGCATAAACCGGCCCGGTGTGGCCGCGCAGCAGCTTGGCGCAGGCACGGACGGAGGAGAGTGTGTTGGTCCCGGTCGGCTCGGTCCTGATCCGGCCGGGGGCCACGCCGCGGTCGCGCAGCAGGGCGGCCATGACGTCCGCCTCGGCCGGGCCGTAGCGGCCAACGCCGCCGGTCGGCATATACAGCGGGTCGGGCAGCCGCTCGCCCAGTCGGTGGGCGGCGCCCACGCGGTCCAGCAGGGCGCCGCTGGGCCGGCCGTCGGGGCGCACGGCGGCGCCGAAGATGATGATGGGGGTCATGGCATGGGCGCTTCCGGGGCCGCTACGGGGGCGGCGCGAGCAGGATGCGGTTGACGCTCGACAGCGCGTCGTAGGTCTGCCGCCACGCGCGGGCGAACGCGGCGGGGTCCGTGCCCCGCTCCCGCAGCGCCGCCGCGATGCCGCCCACCGTGCGGGTGCCGTCGACCTGGCCCAGGATCGCTGCGGCCAGTGGCGGCAGCCGCAGCGGGACGCGCAGGCCGTCGAACAGGAACGGCAGCGTGCCGTCGCCGCGTATGTTGCGGGCCAGCTCGGCCGCCGGCGTCTCGCGCGCCACGGGCACGGCGTCGTCCCGCATCGGATCGGGCGCTGGCCTGGCGTCGGCGGCGCGGACGCAGTAGGCGACGTGGGTGCTCATGTTCCCCGTGATCGCCTCAGCCAGACCGGCGCGGGCGGCCGGGTCCAGCGCGGCGACGCGGGCGCGCAGCTTGGGGTCTGGCAAGTAGACGGCAGGGTCGTAGCGCAGCGGCTCCATGAGGGCCGTGGCCTGCAATCCCGCGGTTCCCAACAGGGCAAGGAACTCGGGCGCGGTGTAGGCGCGGTCCCGCGGGTTCAGCAGCAGGTCGTACAGCCCGGCGTCGCCGCCCTCGATATGGTCGCCGAAATAGCCGTTGCGGCGCAGCCATGCGGTCTCGGGCAGGTGGCGCATGACCCGGCGCGCCACGTCCAGCCGGGCGGGGGGCGCGTCGCCCTCCGGCGTCAGCAGCCGCAGCGCATCCTGCAGCATGTAGACGCCGGTGCGGCCGTGCGGCGCATAGACCATGAGCCCAAGCCCGCCGCCCGGCGCCAGCACGGAGAGCATCGCCCGCAGGCCAGCCGCCGGGTCCGGCAGGTGGTGCAGCACGCCACAGCAGTCGATGTAGTCGAATGGCCCCAGGCCAGATGTCGCCAGGTCCAGCAACGATCCCACGTGCCAATCGAGGGCCAGCCCGCGCGCCTCCGCCCGTGCCCGCGCGACCCCGTGCGCGGCGGCCGAGCGGTCCAGGTAGGCGACGCGGCCCGGCCGCCCGGCACTCGCCAACTGCTGCGCCAGCATGATCGCGCCGTCCCCGGTGCCGCCGCCGGCCACCAGCGCCCGCAAGGGCTGCGACGCCGGGCGCGCGGCCTGGAACACCCAGTGGTCGATCTCGCGCAGGTGGCTCGGGCTGCCGATGACCAGGCGCTTCGCCTCGTCGCGCGGGTCCCGCTTCGGGTAGGGGAACGCCTCGTACTGCGCCGCGAGCCTGGCGTCGGTTGCGTCCGTGATTGCATCCGTCATGCCGAACACCTATCCCGCCGCGATGCATTCTTCCAGGACCCCGGCTTCCAGGACGCGGCCCCACCACGCACGCGGCTATTTCGGCATCGGAGCGGAGGGCGTCTCGAAGTCTGCCAACATGGGCGCCCTGCTGCGCACTGGGCATGCGTTCGGTGCGGCGTTCTGCTTCACGGTCGGCGGCGGGTGGGACGCACGCGCCGGGCGCACCGCCGACACCGCGGACACGCCGTCGCACGTGCCGCTCTGGCGCTTCGCGGACCCGGCCGCGATCGAGTTGCCGCGGGAATGCGCGCTGGTGGGCATCGAGCTGCTGGACGACGCCGTGGACCTGCCGTCGTTCCGGCACCCGTTGAACGCCGCCTACGTGCTGGGTCCCGAGCGGTCGGGCCTGTCGGCGCCGCTGCGGGCGCGGTGCCGCCATGTCGTGCGCATCCCGACCCGGTTCGCGCTCAACC
>JAABUY010003310.1_pt1 | contig 18057 bp, 15 predicted proteins | sample 5560271 | NCBI WGS metagenome assembly JAABUY01 (sample SAMN10711886, study PRJNA513374) | rock metagenome | isolation source: Antarctica rocks | place: Antarctica: Victoria Land, University Valley
CTACACCGAGCCAACTGGCAGGGCTCGAAACCCAGCCCTACTATCGAAGAGGTGGCTCAACCACGAAAACCAGCGCAGCCATAGCGGTTTAGGCCGAAAACGAAGCCTTTTTCAGCGAGCTGCTAAACGACTTAATAAAATTTAATAAAATCTTGTTTGAACGCGCGGTTTCATAAAAAATGACCTTGAACATCTCTCACCTCCATGTTCCTTTTCAGCGCAATTAACGGCCCATGATGTACCTAAAAAGGTACACTTGTCAAGTCGTTCGCGGCGACATTCGGCGGCTCATCCCTGAAGGAAAGCGAAGGGTTCTCTGTCAAGATCAGCGAGCACAGGCTGGTCCTCGCGACTTCTGGCGATCCGGGATGCGGGACGCGAACATAGGCGATCAACCCCCCGCCAGCAGCCGCGCCGCAGCGTCGCGCTCGAAGAGGTAGAGCAGCGTCCGCAGCGCCGGCCCGCGCGGCCCCCGGAGTTGCGGATCGTCGGCCACCAGGGCGGCCGCCTCCTGGCGCGCTTCTTCGAGCAGTTTCGCATGCACGTCGAGCAGCGCCAGCTTGAAGTCCGGCAGGCCCGATTGCTTGGTGCCGATCAGCTCGCCTTCGCCGCGCAGCCGCAGATCCTCGTCGGCGATGCGGAAGCCGTCCTCGGTCGACCGCAGGATCTCGATCCGCGCCTTGGCGGCCTCGCCGAGCGGACCCTTGTACAGCAGCAGGCAGACCGATTTCGCCTCGCCGCGCCCGACCCGGCCGCGCAACTGGTGGAGTTGCGCCAGGCCGAAGCGCTCGGCATGCTCGATCACCATGATGTTGGCCTCGGGCACGTCGACCCCGACCTCGATCACCGTGGTGGCGACCAGCACCTGCGCACGTCCGGCCGCGAAAGCCTCCATGGCGGCGTCGCGCTCGGCCCCCTTCATCTGCCCGTGGATCAGGCTCACGCGGTCGCCGAAGACCTCCTGCAAGGCGCGAAAGCGGTCCTCCGCCGCCACGAGGTCGGCGTGCTCGCTGTCCGTCACCAGCGGGCACACCCAATAGACCCGTGCGCCGCCCGCCACGGCGCGGCCGACCGCCGACACGACCTCGTCAATCTGGTCGATGGGCTTGGCCAGCGTGTCGACGGGAAGCCGGCCCGCCGGCTTCTCGTCGAGGATCGACACATCCATGTCGCCGAAGATCGTCAGCACGAGCGTGCGCGGGATCGGGGTCGCGGTCATGACCAGCAGTTCGGCCGCGCGGCCCTTCTCGGCCAGGGTGAGGCGCTGCGCCACGCCGAAGCGGTGCTGCTCGTCGACGATCACGAGCCCGAGGTCCTTGAAGGAAACGCCCTCGCTGAACAGCGCGTGGGTGCCGACCACGAGGTCGATCGTGCCATCCTCGAGCCCGGCCAACGTGGCGGCGCGTTCGCTCGCGCGGTCGCGGCCCGTCAGCACGGCCAGGCGCAACCCCGCAGCCTCCGCCAGGGGCGCGATGCGAGCGTGGTGCTGGCGGGCCAGGATCTCGGTCGGCGCCATGAGGGCGGCCTGGCAGCCGGCCTCGACCATCGAGGCGGCGGCCAGCAGCGCCACCACGGTCTTGCCCGAGCCGACGTCGCCCTGTAGCAGACGTAGCATGCGCCGCGGTGACGCCATGTCGGCCCGGATCTCGGCGAGAGCCTTCCCCTGTCCGCCGGTCAGCGCGAAGGGCAGGGCGGCCTCGATCCGGGCCACCATGCTGCCGTCCCCGGCATGGGGGACGCCGTCGTCCACCACCGCACGGTTGCGCACCAGCGCCAGCGCGAGTTGGCTGGCTAGGAGTTCGTCGTAGGCGAGGCGCTGCCGCGCCGGCATATCGGGCGCGACGTCACTCGCTCTCTTCGGATGGTGCAGTGACCGGAGCGCGCCGTCGAAGCTCGGCCAGCCGCGCAGCACGAACCTGCCGGGGTCCTGCCATTCGGGCAGTGTCGGCAGGCGCTCCAGCGCGGTCTCGACCGCCTTGCCGAGCACCCGCGGGAACAGGCCTTCGGTGAGCGGGTAGACGGGCTCGATCAGCGGCATGGTGGCGAAGCCCTCGGCATCCACCACGCGGTCGGGATGCACCATCTGCAGCCGACCGTCCCAGATCTCGAGCCGCCCGGAGACGAAGCGCGTGCTGCCGATCGGCAGCGCCTTCTCGACCCAGCTCGCGTTGTTGCGGAAGAACACGAGCGTGCAGTCGCCCGTCTCGTCCTCGATCACGGCCTTGAAGGGCGCCTTGACCGATGACGGCGCGAGGTGCTCGCGCACGCGGCCTTCGAGGGTCACGACCTGGTCTCGCGGGGCGTCGCGGATCTTGGCCCGGGTCGAGCGGTCGACGACCGATACCGGCAGGTGCAGCACGAGATCCAGGACCCTGGCGGGCCGGCCCGGCGCGCCGAGCAGGCGGTCTAGCGCCGCCGCGACCTTGGGACCGACACCCCGCAGCCGGGTGGCTTCGACGAAGAGGGGGTTGAGGTCTGCGGGTCGCATGAACGCGCTATATCATACCCACCGCGTAGGATAGCGTTGACGAGGCGAATGAGAAGTGCTGGTACTGGTGACGTGTTCGCAACCCGGTGGTCTATAATCCTTGGTGAATTCTTGTCGTGAAGGATGCTCGAGAAACTCAAACGAAGCTGCGCATGCGACAGTGTTTCGTGATCGCTGTCGTAGCTACCAGTATCCAAAGCATTCTATTCGCTCTACGATTTGTTCTTCATATACAATATTTTGAAACAAATATCGCATCGATCGATCGCTTACATGCAATATACAGCATAACCAGTGGAATTTGGGTCTGTATTGGCCTAGGATGGGGCGTTGTGATATGGAATTATCTATGGAGATCACAGACGGAGTTCCGATACAAGGGTGTAAGTATTCCTGACCCTCCTAGTTTAATAATCGGTGTCGGCGCAGTCTATTGTCTACTGTCAATTATATTTCTCTTTACAGCAATGTTCAAGGTGGTCTCGCAAGCCATGTTTGACGGAGGGCGTTTTCATCGCTCGATTTGAGTCGTCACACGCACGCGCTGGCACCCACCGCTGCCCGTCGCTATATAGCCCGGAGTTCAACCGCCACTCCACAGCCGAGCACGCGATACCACGATGATGACAGCTGACGAGGACGCGGTCCGCCGGCGCAAGATCGCTTTCCGGGCCTGGCATCGCGGCACCCGCGAGATGGACCTCATCATGGGGCGGTTCGCCGACGCGGAACTGGCCACACTCGACGAGGCCGGCCTCGACAGCTTCGAGACGTTGATGGAGCAGCCGGACCCCGAGCTCTACAAATGGGTGTCGGGCGAGACCGCGATCCCGCCCGACGTCGATGCGGCGTTCCTGGCGCGCATCCGCGCCTTCCACACCTCCGCGGGTGCCCTGCGTGGCTAAGGCGGCGGCGGGACGGATTGTGCAGCCGCCCAAGGTCGCCGCGATCGCCGTGAAGGCCCCCGCGCCGCTGACCGAGATCTCCCGCGTCGTCAAGCTGCTGGGCGGGGACGCTCATGTCACGCTGAGCCACGTGCCGGACGGTTTCGACGGCTTCGTAGTGGCCGACCTCGCCCGCGCGCTGGCCCGCGCCGGGGCGGAACGCCCGGCCGTGCTGGTGCACGTGGCGCGCGAGGGCCAGCGCGCCCAGATGTTCCGCGACGCCGTGGCGTTCGCGGCGCCCGATATCGAGGTTCTCGATTTCCCGGCCTGGGACTGCCAGGCCTATGACCGGGTGTCGCCCAACGCCGCCGTCGCGGCCCGGCGCATGACGGTGTTGTCGCGGCTCGCCCGCTCGCGCTCCTCGGCCGAGAGGCCGCGCATCCTCTCGACCACGGTCAGCGCCATCCTGCAGCGCGTGCCGCCGCGCGACAGCGTCGCCAAGGACAGCTTCTCGGCCGCACCCGGCAATTCCGTGTCGACCGACGACCTCGCGGCCTGGCTCGAGACCAACGGCTTCCTGCGCTCCGACGTCGTGCGCGACACGGGCGAATATGCGGTGCGGGGCGGCATCGTCGACCTGTTCGCGTCGGGCCAGCCGCTGCCGGTCCGGCTCGACTTCTTCGGCCATACGCTGGAGTCGATCCGCTCCTTCGATCCCGAGACGCAGCGCTCGGTCGGCCAGCTGCGCTCGCTCGACCTCGTGCCGATGAGCGAGGTGCAACTCACCACCGATTCGATCCGCCGCTTCCGGCAGAACTACGTCGCCGCCTTCGGGGGCGGCACCCACAACGACCCGCTCTACGCAGCGGTCAGCGAGGGGCGGCGCCACCCCGGGATGGAACATTGGCTGCCGTTGTTCTACGGCAAGCTCGGAACGCTGTTCGACTACATCGGTCATTGCCCGATCCTGCTCGACCCGCTCGACGACCAGGCCGCGACCGAACGGCTCGCCGTCATCGCCGACCACCACGATGCCCGGGTCGAGGCCAGGCGCCAGCAGCCCGGGTTGGCCAGCTTCAAGCCGCTGCCGCCCGAGGCCCTCTACCTCACCAAGGACGAGTGGGACCTCGAGCTCGAACACGCGCCCGTGGTGCGGATCGCCAACGACGACGCTTCCATGGTGGGGCCAGCCGCCGTCGCGAGTGCGACCGCCGTGGTCGATTGCGGCGGACGGCCGAGCCGGTCCTTCGCGCCCGAGCGCGCGCTCGAAGGCGCCAACGTGTTCGACGCCGCGGTGGAACACCTGCGCGAACTGATGGGCCAGGGCCGCCGCGTCGTGGTGGCGGCCTGGAGCGAGGGCTCGCGCGACCGCCTGCGCGGCGTGCTGGCCGAGCATGGGCTGAAGAAGGCCGAGCCCGTCGGCTCTCTCGGCCAGGCGCTGGGCCTGCCGCCCGGCACCGTGGGGCTCGCCGTGCTGGGCCTCGAACAGGGCTTTTCGGCCGGCGACCTCGCAGTCGTCGGCGAGCAGGACATCCTGGGCGACCGTCTGGTGCGGGCCCGCAAGAAGACGCGCCGCGCGACCGATTTCCTGCAGGAGATCGCGTCGTTGGCGCCGGGCGACTTCGTGGTCCACGTCGACCACGGCATTGGCCGCTTCGTGGGCCTGCGCACCATCGATGTCGGCCAGGCGCCGCACGACTGCCTGGAGCTGCATTACGCCGGGAACGACAAGCTGTTCCTGCCGGTCGAGAACCTGGAACTGCTGTCGCGTTACGGTTCCGAGGACGCCGAGGCGACGCTCGACCGGCTCGGCGGGGCCGGGTGGCAGGGCCGCAAGGCCCGCATGAAGAACCGCATCCGCGAGATCGCCCACGGGCTGATCAAAATCGCGGCCGAGCGAGCCTTGAAGCCCGCCATGAGGCTCGTGCCGCCGGACGGGCTCTACGACGAGTTCTGCGCCCGCTTCCTCTACGACGAGACCGACGACCAGCTGAACTCGATCGATGCCGTGATGGGCGACCTCGCGTCCGGCCACCCGATGGACCGATTGGTGTGCGGCGACGTCGGTTTCGGCAAGACCGAGGTGGCGCTGCGGGGCGCCTTCGCGGCCGCCATCAACGGCCGCCAGGTGGCCATCGTGGTGCCCACGACGTTGCTGGCGCGCCAGCATTACAGGACATTTTCGGAGCGCTTCGCCGGTCTCCCGGTCGAGGTGGGGCAGGTCAGCCGCATGGTGCCGGCCGCCGAGCAGAAACGCGTCAGGGCGGGGCTCGCCGACGGCACGGTCGACATCGTGGTCGGCACCCACGCGCTGCTGGGCAAGGCGATCCAGTTCAAGGACCTCGGCCTCGTGGTGGTAGACGAGGAGCAGCGCTTCGGCGTGGCCCACAAGGAGAGGTTGAAGGACCTGCGGGCCGAGGTCCACATCCTCACGCTGTCGGCCACCCCCATCCCCCGCACCCTGCAACTCGCCATGACGGGTGTGCGCGACCTCTCTATCATCGCGACACCGCCGGTCGATCGGCTCGCCGTGCGGACCTCGATCTTCCCGTTCGACGAACTCATGGTGCGCGAGGCCCTGCTGCGCGAACGCTACCGCGGCGGACAGAGCTTCTACGTCTGCCCGCGCATCGAGGACCTCGAAGAGGCGGGGGCGTTCCTGGCCCGCAGCGTTCCCGAGGTGAAGGTCGTGATGGCGCATGGCCAGATGTCGGCCGGCGAACTCGAAGACAAGATGTCGAACTTCTACGAAGGGCACTACGACGTGCTGCTGGCCACCGCGATCGTCGAGGCCGGCCTCGACATCCCGCGCGCCAACACGCTCGTCGTGCATCGGGCGGATCTGTTCGGCCTGGCGCAGCTCTATCAGCTGCGCGGCCGCGTCGGCCGCTCGAAGACCCGCGCCTATGCGCTGTTCACCCTGCCGGCCGCGAAGCCGCCGACCGTCCAGGCCGAGAAGCGCCTCAAGGTCCTGCAGTCGCTCGACACGCTCGGCGCCGGCTTCGAGCTGGCGAGCCACGACCTCGATATCCGGGGCGCCGGCAACCTGCTCGGCGACGAGCAGTCGGGCCACATCAGGGAGGTCGGCTTCGAACTCTACCAGCAGATGCTCAAGGATGCGATCGAGGCCTTGAAGGCCGGCGACGCCGAGCTGGTCGAAGAGGCCTGGTCGCCGTCGATCTCGATCGGCGTTCCGGTCACGATCCCGGAACATTACGTGCCCGACATCGCGCTGCGCATGAGCCTCTACCGCCGCCTGTCGGCGCTCGAGGACGAGGAGGAGATCGAGACCTTCGGGGCCGAGATGGTGGACCGCTTCGGCGCCATGCCGGACGAGGTCCGCCAACTGCTGAAGCTGATGGCCGTGAAAGGCTTGTGCCGACGTGCCCATGTCGAGAAGGTCGACGCGGGTCCGAAAGGCGTGATCGTCGGCTTCCGGGACAACAGCTTCATGAACCCGCAAGGGCTGGTGCGGCTGATCCAGGATCCCCGCCAGAGCGCCAAGGTGCGGCCCGACATGCGGGTGGCCTTCGCGCGCGACTTCGACGACCCCGACGAACGGCTCGAAGGCACGCGTCAGATCCTGCGGCAACTGGCGGAGATCGGCGGGCGCAAGGCGGCCTAGACTGGTCGGACCCTGGCGAGGCTGTCCAGCGTGCCTCGGCGGGGTAATGCCGCGTCGACCATTGCGCCGCGATCCACCGTGGCTCACATTGCGGTCGAGCGTCCGCACGGTGAGACTCCAGTCATGATCAGGACCGTTTCGACCGCAGTTCTCGTTGTCTTGGCTGCGCCATGCGGCGCCGTACTGGCCGATGAGAGTCGGGACGCGATCGCGGCTCCGACGGGAACGTCGCCGCTCAAGGTGCACGCGCTGGGAGCGCAGATCTACGACTGCAGGATCGACTCCGGAGGCCACCTCGCGTGGACGTTCCGGGAACCGGTGGCGTCGCTGATGAGCGGCGGCAAGACCGTGGGCCGACACTACGCCGGGCCGACCTGGGAGATGGCGGACGGCAGTCTCGTGGTCGGGAAGGTCGTGGCGAAGGCGCCGGGGCTGTCGGCCGCCGACATCCCGTGGCTGAAGCTCGCCGTGTCCGAGCGGAAAGGGGACGGGTCGCTGAAGGACGTCACCACCGTGCAGCGTATCGCGACCGAGGGCGGCACCAAGGACGGCCCCTGTTCCGTCGAGGGCGCGTCGGCCGCTCAGCCTTACGCGGCGGATTACATCTTCTCCCGGCCTTGACGCGGGCATCGACCTCGCCGGGACTGTTGGCGGGTCTCACGTCTGCCCAGGCCGGAGCGTGTAGAAGATGTGGTGGCCGATGACGTCCATCTTCTTCAGCGACCGCGCCCAGAACGGCCGCACGTAGTTGGCATGGTAATGGGTCGAGCCGCCGATGTCGGACACGTAGGTGGCGCCGTCCGTCACCTCGCGGGCGATGCGCACCGCATTGGTCCAGGACTCGCCCTCGCTGACCCTGAGGGCATGGCCTTCGCAGGCGAACGAGAACTGGCAGGCATTGTGGTGCTGCTGGTTCTGGAACACGACGCCGCAGACGGAGCCCGGGTAGAGCCCGCTCATGGCGCGATTGAGGACCACCTGGGCCACAGCCGCCTGGCCCTCCTCGGGTTCGCTGCGCGCCTCGAAATAGACCGCCTGGGCGAGGCAGCGCTGCTCGGAGGCCGATTTTGCCGTCTCGATCATGGCGGCGTAGTCGGGGTGATATTGTGCGATCCCGACCACGGTCTGGTTCTTCAGCACGAGGCCGTGCGGGCCGCGGGAGAACTTTGGCAACGCCGCGATTTCGATTGGCGCTCCATCGGCCGCGGCGGGCGTGGACGAGGCGAGCGACTCGGCCCGCGCCACGACCGGCGTCGAACCGTCCCGGACATGGGGCGTCGTGGCGCTGGCCGAAGCCCGGGGCGACGAAGCGGCATGCGAGTGCCTGGTCGTGATGCTCGTGTCCGGCAGCAGCGGCTGGAGTTTGGCGGCATCGGGCCAGGGCGCATCGACCGGCCCAGGCGTGAAATCCAAGGCGCGTTCTGCCGAATCGTCGGCCCTGAAGGCGAGGTCTGCGGCCCGGTAGGCGAGAAGCGTCCCCGCGGCGCGCAGGCGTGTGTCGAAGGTCGGCCGCATCGCTACGGCCGGGTCGAGGCGGTGACTGCGATCGACCACGGGCAAGCTTCGGCGATCGCCCTTGGCCGCCGGCTTTGGCTCGGTCTCGCCCGCTTCGGCCGCCACCGCGCGGGTCTCGTGGGCGCCGCCATGCACGTAGCGCGCTAAAAGATCGGCACGGGGCAGGGTAAAGCCGGTGCTTTCGATGACGTCGCTGCGGCTCGGGACGAGGTCGTCCGGCATCGCGGGCGCGAGATCGGTGAGGTCGAGGCGGGTCGCCCCGATCACGGCGTCCTGCCCGGCATCGGCAGTCGCCGAGACGAGCAGCCCTGCGGCGAGGCACCAAGGCACTACGGTCAACCCGGCCCAGGACAATCGGGAGCGCGACCGCAGCTTGCGGCGGATCGCCATACGCGAGCGAACCATCGTGACCCCCGCCAACCAACACCCGCGCGGCCGCTCGACCCCGCGGCCCCTGGATGACTGCGGCGGTTCCGATTCGTCGATGCTTTTCCGATCGTGGTTAACCGAACGCCGACGAGCTAGGTTATCGGCCGTGATGCTTGCGGAACCCTTAACGTGGCCTCGGCGGAGCTCCGCGGGCCGAACGGGGATCAGTCGTAGCGTTCCCAGCCATTCATGCCGAGCCGCTGCTGGGGCGTGAAGCGGGCCTTATAGGCCATCTTGCGCGAACCCTCGACCCAGTAGCCCAGATAGACGTGTGGGAGGCCCATGGCTCTGGCGCGCGCGATATGGTCGAGGATCATGAAGGAGCCGAGCGAGCGGTCGGTCTGATCCGGATCATAGAAGGAATAGACCATGGACAGCCCGTCGGCCAGGATGTCGGTCAGGCACATGGCGACGAGAGACCCCTGGCCGCGCTTGGTAATGGCCGTGTCTGGCCCGTGCCGCCGGTATTCGGTGAGCTTGGTCTGCACGTGCGAATCCTCGACCATCATGGCGAAGTCGAGGATGCTCATGTCAGCCATGCCACCTTCCCCGTGGCGCGCCCCGAGATAGGCGCGGAAAAGCGAATATTGCTCGGCCGTCGGCTTTGGGTCGACCGGGGCCGACACGAGGTCCGCATTACGCTGCAGCACGCGGCGGAAGCTCTTGCTCGGCCGAAAATCGTCCACGCAGACCCGCACCGACACGCAGGCGCGACACATTTCACAGGCCGGGCGATAGGCGATCGTCTGCGAGCGGCGGAAGCCGGACTGTGTGAGCGCGTCATTGATCGAGGCGGCACGGCGACCGATCAGATGCGTGAAGACTTTCCGCTCCAGCCGGTTCGGCAGGTAGGGGCAGACCGAGGGCGCCGTCAGGTAGAATTGCGGGGCGTCGCGAAGCTCACGCGTCAAGCCATCGTCCCCCGACAGCGTGACGGACTGGTCGCCGGTGTCTCATGGCCGCGTGCTCGTCCCGATCCCGCAACGTAAGGATGTCACAGCCGCCGCACGGCGATGACGCCGGACAGCATATCATGCAGGCAGCGCTTGTCCCTCACGAACAGGGAGAGCAGGAGCACCGGCGGGAGCATCCAGCTGAAGTAGAACAGGACGGCGTGCAGGGCGGCGTTGATGAAGGGCACGCGCGCACCCGTGGAGTCCATGCGAAGCTCCAGGCCGACGAGGCGCATGCCAGGCGTGGCCATCGACGGCCCCGATACGGTCAGCCCGTTGTAGAAGAAGGCCACGAACGGAAACAGGGGCGGCAGGATGACCAGCGACAGGCCGAAGGTCAGGACCAGGAGCGCGAGCCACAGGCCGAACGCCACGATCGAGACCAGCACGAGGTCGGCCGCAACCGCCGCCACACGCCGCCGCCTGACGCTGTCGAGCGCTCCCTGCGGCAGTCCGGCGCGCCCGGCCGTCCCTGTCATGCCGCGCGGTGTCGAGATGTAGGCCATGGACGTCGTCACCCTGCTGAGCCGGACCAGATTTGGGAGGGCGCGCGGCGCGCCGCAAGCCTCCACGCCGCGCCATCGTTCAGACGCGGCGTGGCGACAGATCCCGGTCGCCAAACAAGCCGCCCGGTCGCAGCGTCAGGGTTGCGACAAGGAGCAGGAAGACCACGAGATCCCGATCGGCGATCGGGAAATAGCTCGACCAAAGTGCCTCGACCAGCGCGATGCCGATACCGCCCAGAAAGGCGCCCGGCACGGAGCCGATGCCGCCCACGATGGCGGCAATCAGTGCCTTCAGCCCGAGCCCTGTCGTGTATTCGACGCCGAGACCGCCGTAATGCAGCGTGACCCCAGCCCCCGCGAGTCCCACCAGTGCGGCCGCAAGCCCGTAGGTCTCGAGCGACAGCCGTCGCGGATCCACCCCGAAGAGCGACGCGGCTCCGGGGTCGTCGGCCGCGGCGCGCCAGTTCCGTCCGAAGCGGCTGAACCTGAAGGTCAGCAGCAGCGCCGCCGCAGCACCGGCGGCCGTGCCGGTCAGGATCGCCGCCATCGACGTCACCGTGACGATGAAACCGCCCGCGCGGGCGAGCCTGAAGGGATCGGCCAAGAGCGACCGCACCCAGTGCGGCTGAGCGCCGGTGGCGAGCCGCAGGTACTCTTGAAGAAACAGCGCGATGCCGACCGTGGCCACGAGGCCCTGCTGGCCGGAGACGGCACGAAGCCGCCACAGCACGAGCCGCTCCATGACGATCCCGTGAAGGCCGGACGCCCACAAGGCCAGCGCGGCCGCGAGCGCCAGCACGCCGCCCGCAGGCGCCTCGGGGAGGGCGGCCGAGCCGATCACGGCCGCGAGGCCGCCCACCGCCGCAAGCGCGCCGAAGGCGAGGTTGATGCGCCCGTAAAGGCCGTAGACGATCGAATAGGCGGCGCCCAGCAGGCCGTAGATGGCGGCGTTGGGCAGGGCGTCCAGGATCTGCTGGAGCAGGTAGGCGACCGCGACCGGAAGCGCCGGCAAAGCCGCGTCCTGGTCGTCGCCGAGGCCCGGATCGTTGTGCTGCGCCTCATCGGAGCCGAGCCAGAAGCGTCGCAGCAGGACCAAATGGGTCTCGTCGAGCGGCCCTGCAGGCGTGGCGACCGATACGAGGTCGGGCTGGGATCCACCGCCCACGAAGCGGCACTCGAGCCAGGTCAGACGAAGGTCGGGATCCTCCGGCAGGATGGTGAGCCTGACGCCCGAGGAGAGGTCGCCGCGCGCTGCGAGTGGGCTTTGGGCGGTGATGCGGAGGCGCACCTGGCCGGCGAGGCCCGACGCCGCCATACGACAGAGCGACGCCTGATCCCGATCGACGTTGCGGGAGCAACCCGCAAGAGCGAGAAGGCCGACCAGCGCCGGGAGGGCGCGTCGGGCGGGGCGCATCGGCGTGGTCCCGCCGTGTCCTCGGACGCTCAGCCGCCCTGGGTGAGCCGCTCAGCGACCCTGGGCGCGAAATACGTCATGATGCCGTCGGCGCCCGCACGCTTGAAAGCGATCAGGCTTTCCATCATGGCCCGGTCCCCGTCGAGCCATCCATTGTCGGCGGCCGCCATGATCATCGCATATTCGCCCGACACCTGATAGGCGAAGGTGGGGACGCCGAAGTGCGACTTCACCCGGTGCAGCACGTCGAGGTAGGGCAGTCCCGGCTTGACCATGACCATGTCGGCACCCTCGGCGAGGTCGAGTTCGACCTCGCGCAGCGCTTCCGAGCCGTTCGACGGGTCCATCTGATAGGTCTGCTTATCGCCGACCAGCGCCGCCGAGGTGCCGATGGCGTCGCGGAACGGGCCGTAGAAGGCGGAAGCGTATTTGGCAGCGTAGCTCATGATCTGGACGTCCTCGAAGCCCTCGGCGTCGAGACCGGCCCGGATGGCTCCAACGCGCCCATCCATCATGTCGGAGGGCGCGATGATGTCGGCGCCGGCCCGCGCCTGGACGAGGGCCTGGGCGACAAGCACGCGGACGGTGGCGTCGTTGACGATGCGATGCCCGTTCAGCAGCCCATCATGGCCATGGCTGGTGTAGGGATCGAGGGCAACATCGGTCAGCAGACCGATCTCGGGCACCTCGGCCTTGATGGCCCGGCAGGCCCGGCAGATCAGATTGGTGTCGCGCAGGGCTTCGGACCCGGTATGGTCGCGGAGCTCCGGGGCCGTATAGGGGAACAGCGCCAGCACCGGAATGCCGAGACGCGCGGCCCCGACCGCGGTCCGGACTGCCTCGTCGACGGAGAGCCGATCCACGCCCGGCATCGATGTCACGGCCTCGCGCCGTCCCTGTCCGTCGATGACGAAGAGCGGCCAGATCAAATCGTTCACGGTCAGCACGTGCTCGCGCACGAGACGCCTGGCCCAATCGGCCTTGCGGTTGCGCCGCGGACGGTGTGTGAGGCCAAGGCTCGCGGTCGGATCGGACTCGCTTGCCGGCTCGCTCTGTGAGAAGCCCGGGAGTCGTGACGTCATGACCAAATAACATTTCCTGTGACGACGCCCGCAAGGCTATCACGGCGGCGCGCCGGCTGGAAGTTGCACAGCCGCGGCGGCTGCCTCGGAACGGCGCCGGCTACGACTATCGCGGGGGGAGGGTATACCATGCAGAGATCGACGGCGAAGCGCAGGGTATCGGCATCGGCCCCGATCGCCGCCATCGCTCTCAAGCCCGCGAGGATGCGCGACGACCGGACCCGGCTGGGCTTTGCCTTGGTGGTCTTCATGCGGGCGACGGCCGTCCTATGGATCATCCAGGGCCTGCTGCAGTGGAGCGCCTTCCTCCTGTCGGGTCCCGATGGAGCGAGTTCCTTCTCGGCCTTGGCGGGCCCCGCCATGGTGGCGGCGGTGTTCTTTGCCATCGTGGATTTCGTGGCGTCCGTCGGCCTGTGGCTCGTGGCGCCTTGGGGCGGCGTCATCTGGCTCGTCGCGGTCGGCGCGCAACTGCTGGTGCTGGTCGTGATGCCGGGCTTCTTCGAGCACCCGGTCGTCGTCGGCGTGATCGATCTGGGGCTCATCGCCGGCTACCTGGTTCTCGTCTGGTTTTCGGCCCAGGCCGCCGACGCGGTCGCCTGAGCCTGAGCAGCGTGGTGCAAGTGAAAGATACCCGCCGCACAGTGTTGTTGTGCAGATCTGCGACAACGTGCCAGATCATACAAATTTAATCGAGTCGGCGCGGTCGTGGTAAAAGCTTGCTAACGTTCAGTATCGGTTGACGATGACAAGTAAACATTGCATTCAGGCTGTCGCTTAAACTCGTCTTCATCGAAGCGCCCTACATTCGCCTCATCAGGAAGCGGCCGGTCACCGGCCCACGGGCAGCAGACAGGGCGTCAGATGCAAATCCCAATCAAAGCCGAAGCCGCACAGGATCGCAGCGAGCGCCTCGCCGAGGTGTGTCCTGCCTATCTCGAATCATTGACGCTGGTAGAGCGCCTGCACCGCAGGCTCCTCGACGTCATCAAGGATGAATTCGATCGGCGCGGCCGCGGCGACGTCAACGCCGTCCAAGCGCTGCTCCTCTACAATATCGGTGACAAGGAACTGACGGCGGGTGAACTGCGCACCCGCGGCTATTATCTCGGCTCCAACGTGTCCTACAACGTCAAAAAGCTGGTCGAAACCGGCTATCTCCACCACGCCCGCTCGCGCATCGACCGCCGCTCGGTGCGCATCAGCCTTACCGAGAAGGGCAAGGAGGTCCATACCATCGTGTCGACCCTCTATGAGAAGCACGTGCTCACGGTGGAACAGATCGGTGGGATCACCAGTGCCGAGTTCAACCGCGTCAATCAAGCGCTGGTCCGTCTCGAGCGCTTCTGGACCGATCAGATCAAATATCGGCTGTGACCTCCGATGAGGGACAGCGGGCGGGGTCCGGATCAGACGATCTCAGGCAGGCCGGAATAGGCCGGGACAGCCCACGTGTCCAGCCAGGATGGCCGAACCGGACCTTGCCGGTCCGAAGTCGAGTCGATCTTGGCCGAGAGAGCGCCGACGTTGGTTCTGGTCGGCCGACCGGCAGTGGCGGCCGGCTTCTGGAGCCGCGATACAGCTGTTTCAGCAGCGCACATCTGAAAATACCCCGTGGTTTGCCGTTTTGATCTTTCGGCAAATACACTCCGCCACCTGCTTCGGACAGGGCACGGCGTGCATGGCAGGTGTGCACTGCAACAAAACACTCCGGCGGCGGAGTTCGTGACCGGACGGCATGGTCCGAAGCCGGCCAGAGCGCGCGCGGACCAAACCCGCGAGGCTCGCCGTCAGACTCGCGTGGCGCCCGGTTCGGATCCGGCCACGTGCCCCGAGAAAAGTTCGGTCAGCGTGAGGGCGGTCGATCGGACGCGCTCGCCCAGCACGGCCATTCGCTCGGCTGGCATTCGCACGGTCGGGGCCGAGATCGAGACGGCGCCGATCGGATCGAGATGCTCATCCAGTATGGCGGCTGAGACACAGCGCATGCCGACCGTGTGCTCCTCGTCGTCGCACGCCCAGCCGCGCGGGCCGACTTCGGCGACGTCCGCCAGCAGAGTTTCGCGACTGCCGTGCGTCTTGGCCGTAAACCGTTCGAGGGTCGCGTTCGCCAGCATCTCCCGCCGGAACGATTCCGATCCTGAGGCCAGTATCGCTTTGCCTGCAGCGGATGCGTGCAAGGGGAGTCGTCGCCCGAGACGGAAAAAGGCCCGCACGGCGGCATGGCTCTCGGCCTGGGCCACGCAGACGATCTCGTTCCGGTCGAGCATGGAGACGTTCACGGTCTCGTCGACGTCGGACAAGAGCTCTCGAATGAGCGGTCGGGCGATCTCGGGAAGCTTCCTGATCCGCAAGTAGGCGGATCCCATCCGAAAAAGGCCCACCCCGACCGTCCAGAGCCCGGCCCCATGGTCCTGGCTGACGAGGCCGCGGCGAAGCAACGTCGCGAGCAGACGGTGCACCGTGGAGGGCGGCAACTCGGCTTGGCGCGCCACCTCGCTCAAACCGAGTCCGTCGCTTCCGGCCAGAACCTGCAGCAACAGGATGGCTCGGTCCAGAGATTGCACCTCGGTGCCGCCTTCGGCGGTCGCCGACGACGGCCTGCCTCTCCGTCGTAACGGAGTCACGGTATCGGTCATGGCGCCTCTTCCTCCCGGATCCGACTGCTAGCACAGAACTCGTCTCACGAATTTCCGCTCTCCGGAACGATTTTTTGTGTTGCGGACAAATCGCACCGGTGTCATGTTTTCTGCCTGACGGATTATTATCTCAAAATCCTTCGGACACGATCGGGAGTGGGATGCCGCTCTGGTCATAGCCATCGCTGCCCGGCATCACGCTTGGGCAGACGCCCGCTGCTCCACGAACGGATCGACAAGACGACCGGCACAGCCAACGTCGGACCAGGGAGAGAACCATGAAAGTTTGTATCTACGGGGCGGGAGCCATCGGGGGCTATCTCGGGGTGCAACTGGCCAGGGCCGGCGCCGACGTGAGCTTGGTGGCGCGAGGCGCCCACCTCGAGGCCATGCGGTCGAACGGCTTGACGCTGCTCATCGATGGCGAGGAACGCAACGCTCGCCTGAACTGCACGGACGATCCCTCCGCGTTGGGACCGCAGGACTATGTCTTCGTTTCGCTTAAGGCGCATTCCGTTCCGGCCATCGTCGATGCCATGTCGCCGCTTCTCGGAAACGACACGGGCGTGGTGACGGCCGTGAACGGCATCCCCTATTGGTACTTCCATCGCCATGGGGGAGCCTTGCAGGGGTCGACCCTCCAGAGCGTCGATCCGGGAGGGCGACAATGGGATGTGTTTCGTCCCGAACGCGCCATCGGATGCGTCGTCTATCCGGCCACCGAAGTCGTTGAGCCTGGCGTGATCCAGCACGTCTACGGCGATAAATTCCCCTTGGGAGAACCTTCGGGTGAGCGTACCGAGCGGGTCGAAAAACTGAGCGCGCTGATGACGGCCGCCGGCCTCCGCGCCCCTGTTCTCGACAACATCCGCGATGAGATCTGGCTCAAGCTCTGGGGCAATCTGTGCTTCAACCCGATCAGTGCTCTCACGCATGCCACCCTGGACGTCATGGCTTCGGATGAGGGGACGCGCATGGTCGCCAGGGGCATGATGGCGGAAGCGCAAACCATTGCCGAACGCCTGAGTATCCGCTTCCGCGTCGGCATCGAGCGGCGGATCGATGGGGCTGGCGCGGTCGGCGCCCATAAGACCTCGATGCTGCAGGACCTCGAACGCGGGCGGGCGATGGAGATAGACGCACTCGTCAGCGTCGTGCAGGAACTCGGGCGCAAGACCGACACGCCGACGCCGACCATCGACATCGTGCTGGCGCTGGTCCGCCAGCGCGCCGTGATGGCCGGGCTGCACTAATGGTCCGACCCAGACGGATGATTCATCCGTCTGGAACAGTCGGCCCACCAGCTTAGAGGCGGTGCACCGATTCATCTCAGATGGTAGGTGTACCTTCCGTCTGAGTCGGTGCACTAGCGCATGTCATGCCCTTTCCCGAGCGGCATGGGCGAAGGGCCGCGCAGCCGAGACTCGAAACCGATCTCGATCGGAGCGGAGCCATCATGACACTCTGGATGCGGTTCGAGCATGCTGGTACGACCGGCTTCGGAACGCTCGAAGCCGGGACCGTCACGGTCCATCGCGGCGACATGTTTCAGGACCCGGAGCCCACGGCCGAACGATTGCCCTTGGCGGCCGTGAACGTGCTGGCGCCCACCCAGCCCTCGAAGATGATCGCGCTCTGGAACAATTTCCGCGCGCTCGGTGCCAAGCTCGGCGTCGCGGCGCCCGAGGAGCCGCTCTACCTCCTGAAAGCAGCCTCGTCCTTCGTGGGCCCGGGCGTCGCCATCCATCGGCCCAAATCCTACTCCGGCCGGGTGACCTACGAGGGCGAACTCGGCATCGTCATAGGGGCCACCTGCAAGGATGCGTCGGAACCGGAAGCTCAGCGCTGCATCTTCGGTTATACCTGCGCCAACGATGTGACGGCGGCCGACATCCTGCACAAGGACCCGACCTTTCCCCAATGGGTCCGGGCCAAGAGCTATGACGGCTTCGGCGCTTTCGGCCCGGTGGTCGCGACAGGTCTCGATCCCGATGCCCTGTGGGTGCGCACGGTCCTGAATGGCGAAGAGCGTCAGCGCTACCCCATCGCCGACATGATCTTCCCGGCCGCGACGCTCGTCAGTCTTCTTTCGCGGGACATGACCCTGTTGCCGGGCGACGTGATCTGCTGCGGTACGTCGGTCGGCGTGGGCACCATGAAGAACCCGATCAACCGCGTCGAGGTCGAGATCGACGGCATCGGTACGCTGGGCAACCAGTTCCTCAACGGTTGAACCCACGCCCTTCTTGCGGATTTGCCAGCGTGGTCGATTGATCTCCGCGGCGCATCGGCCTGGCGGCTCGCGCTATTCCGCGGCCTGTGTTCCCTGCGGCGCCTCGCCCTTGAGCAGATGGGCGAGCGTCCTGCCGAGGCGGGCCGGGGACGGCGAGACCGCGACGCCGGCCGCCTCCATGGCGGCGATCTTGCTCTCGGCATCGCCCTTGCCGCCCGACACGATGGCGCCCGCATGGCCCATGCGGCGGCCCGGCGGGGCCGTGCGGCCCGCGATGAAGCCGACGGTCGGC
>JAABUY010003311.1_pt1 | contig 18057 bp, 20 predicted proteins | sample 5560271 | NCBI WGS metagenome assembly JAABUY01 (sample SAMN10711886, study PRJNA513374) | rock metagenome | isolation source: Antarctica rocks | place: Antarctica: Victoria Land, University Valley
TGTAGAATCACCTCCAAAATGCGCCTACAACCTCACCTACGACTACCCGAGCATATCAGGAGTAAATGAGTATAGAAGATAGCAAGGAAAAGACGTTTCAGTAAGGGCTTTTTGTGGGACATGGACATAGCAATAGTTTTGACAGGATGATAGCGCTAGAGCCCTTTAGGCGTAGTGCCTCCGGGCGGAATAAATTACTTACTTACTTACTTATAGTCCTGAAAGGGAGTACCCTTCCACCCCAGAAGATTCTTCATCTTAAATTTAAAGGCTAATATGATATCTTCACGCCTACAAGTACGCTTACACCGAGACTAAAGTCCACCAATTCCCTTGTCGAAGCTGACTTCTGTGCACTGGTTGCCATCTTTATATCGTAAGGGTGTTCAAAGTGTTACGTCCCGACCGGAGCTTCCTCTGGTATAGGGCCTAGGAGGTTGTGCTTATTGATGTAAAGGTCCCAGCGTACAGTTTATTAAACCAGGCTCGTGGTTCAATGAACTCTTAGGTAGTGTTAGGTACTAGGTAAGATAATGAGTTGAACACGATCATTTCCATAGGGGAAACGATCCTACTATATACTACGGGATCGCCGTGCTTACTTTCCTCGCTCGCGAGCAGTGCGAGCTGATGTCCAACGATCTGGACTGAACTCAATAGCGCGTTGCATACCCATCGTATAAATCAGCTCGAATCGCACACTCATGATTTCGTCGCTCTCGTCGAGGATATCACGTGAATGTCCTCGGAGCCAATCTTGAATCCGAACCAAGATGTTGCCCAACTCTGAGTTGCCCGACAAGAGTTGCTCGAAACCCATCAACTCAAAGGAGAGAATATGCTCCGGCTGTAAGAGAATTATGCCACCGGTACGCATGCACTCTTTGAGTATATCACGGATCTGGAGTGCTTGGGGGATATCCAAGTTCAGAGATCGCGAGATTGGCATATAAAAGATGCGTCGGTTTAGCAGGCCACCAAGCTTCTTCCTCAACAACTGGAACATTTGCATTGCCAATGGTTTGAGAACAACAATCCTGACAAGTTGTGTTTTGTCTGCGAGAGCTGCAGCAACTATGGGGACGATAACGGACGACTTCCCCAACCCCATATTCAGCTGCATGACAGAATTCGATCCCAAAGATGGTGCCATCATCGCTCGAGAAATCTGAGCTTGATCCGGACGTATTAGGATGTTGTTTTCAATTTCTAGAAGTAGCCATTCGGGGAAGTCCATCGGATCCCAGTTCCGATGGCCAACATTCTGGAGTTCACTTGAGAGCTCAGCCATATTTCCAGCGGACATAACAAGACGCTCCGCCCGTTGGAGGGTCGTAATGGCGAGCCCGTACTGTACTAAGGCCATTTTCCAGAGCGGTGGGAGAGCCTCTATCTTGTCACTTGCCAAATGTGACAGAATTGAGGTTTTAAATAGACGTGGCAGCATCTGTGCCCTCATGATGGCATTCCAATTGCCAGTCTGCAAATGGCTACAGAATATTTTGTAGACGTCGTGTACATGGCGCTGAGCTTGCTCCAAGTGTCTTCTCAACTGCCTAGCAAATTCCTCTGGTGGTTTCAGCTTCACGGATGTATCCTCACATAACGCTTCAAAACTCTTGAGCAGATCTCGGGCATATCGCTGTTCATGCCCTGAGGAGCTCCGAGAACTAACACAAGCCAACAGCTCTCTGAGCTTGCTATGATCTTTATCTCCTTCTTTATCCCAGAAAAGCCACGTATCAAAGTCCGCTGTATCAGCAGGAGAGAAATGTGGAGGAAGGTTTCTTATGAGGTCGTTGAAATCAACATATGCTCGCCTAGAAACGTACCTATCCAAAGGCACGGAAGAGTAATGTTGTTCCAAAATTTCGTAGTCATTAGGCAGAGTGTTTAGAATATCTTGTATCTGCTCGATGTATTCCTTGAATTGAGCGTTCCGGTGCCAGCTCTGGAAACAAGTGCGCGCATCTCTAACGGCCAATTCTACTGAGATGTATCTGTCGTGAGTGTCATCTGGAGGCGCAGAGATGTTAGTTTCAGGCCACTGCGACATAAGATCCTCCACAAAGACTCTGATCTGCTCCTCCTTTGCGATCTGATGTTGATCCTTCCGGCGCTCGCCGGTCAGGTACCAATCTTCATCCGGAAGACTTGGTAAGTCGCGCTCAGGGCATTCATACCATTGCCGTGCATGCCCTTCTGTCACTCGAACCAATCTTTCTCGCACTGGCATGTAGCCCTCGGAAAGCCGGAACGTTGCATGGCTGGGCGGCTGTAGGGCGCGAAGTTCAGGGACGGTCGCAAAGGCCAGAAGGGTCTGAACTAGCTCTTGCTTCAATTGCTTTGAATATGACAAAGTTGACAGTAAGATCATAAGCTGAGTGAGTAATGATACCCTGACCTGCTGTATGCGCTGTCACTGCACCAGTATGGAGGTTGATCATCACCAGTCTTGATTTGGTATTTTGGTGGTCCGCACTCTACTGTATGGTTGCAAGCGAAATCACAACAGTCGCTGAACCCTCCAACACCCAACTTTGCAATAACTACAATATCGCAACCACAACAAATATCGTGAATCTGAAAAGTGCAATCGATAATTTCGAAGCCAAACTCTAACTTTGCTCACCAAAGCATTGTCAAATTCGGGGCGGAACCTAATTCGACTCAATTGCGAAAATAAATGGGATGAACCCCCCATTCTAACGATTACGCGGCTGTCGGTAAAACTTCAGCACTAACAAATAAATGGTATCTACGTTCATCCCATTTACTCATTACGGATAGGGCGGCCGCCTTGGCCGCCTCGTGACCGGAGTCTGAAGAGTAGCGCTGGCATCCCAGCCGCTCCGCCACCGCATCTGCGTCGGCCCAGGTGGCGGTGTAGACAATGCAGCGCGCCCCGGCCTCTCCGGCGAACCAGTCCAGCTGCAGCACCTGGCGGACCTCGTCCAAGGCGAATCGCTGGAGGTCGCGGCCGCCGCTTCGCCGGGCGTTGTAGTCCAGATCGGCGCGAAGGGTAGAGGAACGCACGACTGAAGGCCGCGACAGCAGCACCTTTCGCTCAAACTGCCCCAACATGCTCGGCGGCAAGGTCGCAGTGAGGAAGAGGAACTGGCAACGCAACCCGCGCAGCTCCCGGATCAGCCGCATCTTGGGGCGGTACTCGGACGCGGTCAGGACCAGGTGGCTCTTGTCGAAGACCACGCGGTCCAGAGCGTTGCCGGCCTCGAGGCGGTTGAGATACTTGAGGAAGGCCTTGCTGACCGCCTCCTCCGCCGACACCAACACCAGCGCGCAACCCACTATCCTCCCTCCCTCCTCCTCCCTCGCCACCCAGACCTTGTAGCCCAGGCGCATCTCCTCGCAACGACGGATCAAGTCCTGCTTCAGGCCGATCAGCGGCACAATCACCACCGTCGTCCCCGCGCCCCGGAGCCTGCTCGGCAGCATGTACAGCAGGCTCTTCCCTTCGCCCGTGCCCAGGACGGCGACGACCTGCCCGATCCCATCGAGGACCAGCTGCATCGCGTCGGCCTGCTTCTGGCTTCGGTAGCGTGCCCCAGGGCCGTAGAGAGCCTCAAGCGCCCGTTGGGCCTCGGCCATAGTCCAGCGCCGCCGATGCCGCAAAGGGGCTTTGCGGAAGGCTACCCTCTTGGCCAGTGGCCAATCTGGCGCCGCGCCCGGGTTAGAGTCCTCGCGGCCATGCTTGCGCGACCCACGCCGCCGTGTCCCCTGTGCTTCCTCCTCCTCCGCCGTCGTGGTCATGCAGAGGCCGTGCCACAACTGGCTCGCCCGGCGGAATTCCTGCAGGCCCGCGTCGGTCAGGCCGTGCTGGAAGTTGACCGTACCCCCATAGACCTGGTTGCCGGTGCGGGGAGTGTGGGAGGCTTGCCAGTGAAAGGCGTCCGGCATCGCGGGCCCTTTCAGATCACCGTCCCTGTCGTCGTCACTGTCGTCGTCACTGTCAAGATCAGCCTCAACGGGATACCTGAGTTTGCCAGACTTCTTGATCGCGATCCCTGCCGCCATCTGGCGCCAACTCTGCACGTTGATGCGGATGCCCAGCACCGCTTTGGTCTCCGACGCCAGAATCTTGGTCATCTGGTTCTCCGTCCAGGCCTCGGCCCCATGGCTCCACAGGTACTCTGAGACGTCCTCAGGGATGCTGACCTCCTCCTTGAGCCAGATGCGGAAGGGCTGGACCAAGACCAGGTAGCGGACCAGCAACTCGCCGACCGTGGGCAGCAAGAAGCGGACAGGCCAGCGTGAGGCGTTGCTCATGGCCAAGGACTTGTGGTAGGTCAGGATGAAGAGCACGTAGCCGTCGTGCACGAAGAGATTGCGCTTGTCGCTGGCTTTGTTGCACCAGCGCATGCCCAGGTACTCCGGCTTCCGCGCCGGCTGCCCTGACCCCAGATGCATGAGGACCATCATGTGCTCGAGGAAGCGCCGCCCGGCCTGCTCATACTGGTCGGCCGTGTTGCTGGATACCCGCCACGCCCCCTCAGCATCCTTGTAGAGCAGGCTTCTTATCAATGTGGGCTGGAGTCGCAGCTGGTCGAGGATCCAGCTCTCACCGTCGCGGAGGACGTCTTGGTTGCGCCCGTCGGTGAGGAAAGACTCCCCCGGCCGGCTGGTGTCCTAGTTGTCCACCAGCGCAGAGACTGGGTAGGTGGGCACATCCGGCAATGCAAAGCACAGGTCCTGCTCGAGGATGTGCAGTGCCGCCTCGGTCTCGGCCTGCACCAACTTCGCGAGGTCAGAAACGGCGAAGTGGATCGCATTGTACACAAGCGTGTCTTCTCCCTCGCACCAGCGCACCTGTGCCTGGTTCACGGTGTTCTTCACGATCGAGCTGCCGAGCAGGCGGAAGGAATGCAGCTCGCCCACGGGGCCGAGGCTGTTGTTGAGGAGCCAGCGGTCCCGCATCTCAACGATGCAGCCGCTCATGTCCGCGGGCTCGCCAGCCTCGACGCGATCGAGGCAGTGCTGCAAGACCACCAGTTGGCTGTTGTAGATAAGCTGCGACAGGTAGCTGGTGTAGTTGCTGACCTTCATCCAGCTCTTGGCGCTGACGTCCCAGGCCAGGACGGCGGCGAAGGAGACCATTGGTGAATTGAAGGCTCGCCCTGGCAGGCACTGTTGGATGAGAGCAAGGCTGAACTTCATCACCTCCTCATCCAACCGATCCAGCTTTTTCTGCTCCTCTTCTTCTTCTTCTTCTTCTCCTCCTCCTACCTCTTCTCCTGCTGCTCCTCCTCTGCCTCCTCTTTCTCTCTCTTCGCCATCTGCCCCGCCCTCTTCCTCTTCCTCCTCCCCCTCCTCTTCTTCCTCTTCTTCTTCCTTCCTATCCCCTCTACTGCCCCGATCTCCACCCTCTTCGCACCCTTCTCCATTGGCGATCCCATCACCCTCATTCTTCTGGGTTACCCCCCCGGACCGTACGAGCGCCTTAGCCACCGCCTCCGCCGCCTTGAACCGGTCCAGCTGCGTCTCCGTGGGGCAGAAGAGGTCTTCGTGCAGGCATTGCCCTGAGGTGACGCGGGCGAAGTAGCAGACCAGCTTCTGCCATGTCGCGATGTACCGGGTCCGGGCCTTGCCGGTCTGCAGCGGCTGCATCGGCTTCTGCGACATCTCGGCAGCGCGGAAGGTGTTGAGCAGCTTGGCGTCGCGCCGGCTGAGCCGCTGGGCGTCGGAATGGCTGTCCCGCATGGCCGCCATCGCCTTGCGCAAGACCTGCTCCACGCTGTCGCAGATGTGCGCCAGCGCCGCCTCTCCGGCCTCCTCCCCATGCTGTTGCGGCCGCCGAGGGTTGGGCAGGCGGTAGGAGGACGGCAGCCCTGCAACCGCGACGCCGGCCAGGTGTGCGGCGAACCCGGTTGACTTCAGCTACGGCGTGATCTCCGAGACGTGCGCCGCCTCCTCCACGGCCGTGTATCGTCCAGTCTCGCGGAGCCGCTGTGCAGCCCAGTACCGTCCCATCACCGTGTCCCATTGCGGGCTGGAGGCGCCCGACTGGCTTCCCATCGACCCTCCCACTGGCTCAGAGCCACGGGCATCACGCTCATCCTCACCTTCACGGCGGTCTGGAGCGGCGTCCACGTCCGGGGTTCGGGTGAAGGTGGATCCGGGCGGGTGCACTTCAAAGTATCGCCTCTGCTTCGTCTCGGCGAGCAGCGTCTGCAGCTTGGCCGGTCGGTAGGGGAGCGTGAGCCGCCCTCCTTCCTCCACCGGTGCAACCTGGTGCTTTCGCCTCCACCCGTGCGCCTGAAAGCAGTGTTGCTTGATTGCCTCGACATTGACGCTGCTGTGGCCGCAGCTGAGGTGGAGGCAGCGGAACCCGTCCAGCAGTGAGAGGCCCGAGATCGCCTCTGCCCCGTGTGCCGGATGCTGTGCCTCCTCCGGGCCGACGGCGATGTCGGCTGCCTCGAGCAAGGCCAGCGCCTGCTTCTTCGCCTGCCGCTGGAGGTGGTGCTGCTCACCGAGGTGGCGGGCAATGTTGCGGCTTCATAGTGTAAAAAGCCATCGGCGAACTGAGCACTTCCGGTATTGTTGGTCGTGGTTGTTGCAGCGATCATTGCAGCTGCTGATGCCGCTCCAACTTGTTGCATGCCCGACCGCGGATTCCACTGAACCTCCACCGTCGACTCGGGACCCAAGACAACAACAATATCGTATAATGGTGATTCCGACACCGGGAATCGATCATGCCAGATGTTGATAGCAACCTTTATGTGGAAGTCAAGTTCATTCGACACGACAACGAAGTGTTGTGGGGCGAAACCCGAGCGTCATTCCCACTGGTCCGTTCCCACCGAGATTCTACGGGATCCGGTTAGCGCGGACCCCGGCGCTAGCCGGATCTGTCCCGTTCCCCCTGGGAACGGAGGGGTCCTCTTGGCTAGGTGTTTGGAGCAACCTTTGTGTGGGAATCATGTTTATTCAACGCAACAATGAAGTGTTATTCCGCGAAACCCGAGCGTCATTCCCACTTGTTCATTCCCACCGAGATTCTGCGGTTTTCGGTTAGCGCGGACCCCGCCGCTAGCCGGATCTGTCGCATTCCCGGTGGAAATGACGGCGTCCTCTCGGCTAGGATCAAGTTTGTTCAGCTGCAGCACAATACTTCAGCCTTGTCCGCGCAAACGCGTCTAAATGACATACTCATCCCTTTTGCTGAACCTATCGTGCTATCCAACGGCTACGTACAAACACAAAAGCAACTTTCGCGCCTCTTGATGTCATATTTGCAGTCAAACACAAATCATCTTCAACAGACTTCTTTCCAAATCCTCTCGACCCCTTTGCAACAATGCGTTTTTTGGAATATCGAAGTGACTGCAGCTTCCACCTAACTGATCGATTCCTCAATGATGATTTACCTCCCTACGCTATACTCTCACATACATGGGGCAAGGAGAGTGAGGAGGTCATCTTTGAAGACATGGTTAGCGGTTCAGGCCGACTCAAAGTTGGTTATAAAAAGCTCAGATTTTGCGGAGAACAAGCCAAAAAGGATGGATTCCGATACTTCTGGGTGGACAGTTGTTGCATCAAGAAATCAAGTGATTCCGAGCTCTCAGAGTCAATCAATTGCATGTTTCGCTGGTATCAGCGCGCCGCAAAGTGCTATGTATACCTGTGGGATGTCTCGATAACTAAGCGGAAGAGAGAAGATGAGAAGGCTCAGGACACGTGGGAACAGGCTTTTCAGCAGAGTAGATGATTCACTCGGGGCTGGACACTACAGGAGCTCCTCGCGCCTGCGTCAGTGGAATTCTTCTCCAAAGAGGGCAGCCGACTTGGTGATAAGCAGTCTCTCGAGCAGCGGATCCATGAAATAACGAGGATCCCAGTTTTAGCGCTTCGGGGACCTGTGTTATCTCAATTCAGCGCCAACCAGAAGTTAGACTGGGCAAAGAACCGCAAGACAACACGCGAAGAAGATTGGGCATACTCTCTCTTAGGCATTTGCGGAATCTCCATGTCGGTTCTCTATGGCGAGGGGAGGACAAACGCAGTCAGAAGGCTTAGGAAGGAGATAGATGATGCCTTGAAGGATAAGGAGTGCTTGCGGCACCTATACGTGACCGACCCTCGTGCCGACAAGATCCGCATTGAGGAGACTAAGGGCGGCTTGATAGCAGACTTATACCATTGGATTCTGAAGCATTGCGACTTTGAACAATGGCGTAATGACCAGCAGAGCCACCTGCTATGGATCAAAGGCGATCCTGGGAAAGGCAAGACGATGCTGCTCTGTGGTATTGTTGATGAGCTTAAAAAGTCAGTAGCTGAGACACATCTTGTGTCCTTCTTCTACTGTCAGGCAACCGATTCGCGAATCAACAATGCCACAGCCGTACTAGGAGGTCTTCTATACTTTCTTATCGACCAGCAACCATCGCTTATCTCGCATATCCAGAAGCAGCATGATCACGCAGGCAAGAAACTCTTCGAGGATGCAAACGCTTGGGTCGCCCTATCTGATATCTTCACAAATGTTTTGCAAGACCCGAGCTTAAAAAGCACTTGCCTAATCATTGATGCGCTTGACGAATGCACAGTAGGCCGGCCAAAACTACTAGATTTTATCATCCAGAAGTCGTCAGTATCTCCTCATGTCAAGTGGCTTGTCTCCAGTCGCAACTGGCCCCCCATTGAGGAGCGGCTAGACAAGGCCGGAAGTAAGGTGACGCTACGTCTCGAGCTGAATGTGGAGTCTGTTTCTGCGGCTGTCAGCAGTTATATCTGGCATAAAGTGCGTCAGTTGGCGCAGGAGAAGAACTACAACAAGAAGACGCAAGACGCCGTCTTTGACTATTTATCCTCAAACGCGAATGATACTTTCCTTTGGGTGGCTTTGGTCTGTCAAAACCTCAAAGACATCCCACGGGGAAGAACCCGCGCGAGGTTGAACTAGTTTCCGCCTGGACTTGATTCTCTTTATAAGCGAATGATGAAACAAATATGCGAATCAGAGGATTTAGAACTCTGCAAGCGGATACTTGGCTTGATCGCGAGCGTATATGAACCTATTACTCTGACTGAGTTGACTTCACTTGTTGAGATGCATGAAGAATCATCCGATGATGTAGAGTCAATACAGGAGATTGTTGGCCTTTGTGGTTCATTCCTAATCGTTCAAAAAGATAGAATTTATTTTGTGCATCAGTCCGCAAAGGAATATCTACTTGCAAAGGCATCCGATAAGATCTTTCCATCTGGAAGGGAAGAGACCCACTATGAGATCTTCTTGAGATCACTTGAGGTCATGTCTAGGGCTTTGCGACGAGATATCTACAGGCTAGGTTCGTTAGGCTATCCTATTGAGCGGGTAAAACAGCCAGACCCAGACCCGTTAGCAGCGTCACACTACTCGTGTATCTATTGGGTCAATCACCTCTGTCGCTGGAATTTCAACTCTTGTGCAAATCATGGAGTCAACCTTTGGGATGAAGGCGTATCGAGGACTTTGTGAGAAAGAAGTACCTTTACTGGCTTGAGGCTCTTAGCCTTTGCGGAAGCATGTCAGACGGTGTGGTTTCAATGGCGAGACTCGAGGCTTTACTCCAGGTACTCCTTGGATCGGCGATGTTATCTATAGTACATGCTGACAGGAGCTAGGGAAGAGCAGACGCATCCGCATTACTTGAGCTAGTTCAAGATGCGCGTCGATTCATCATGTATCACAAGCAAGCAATAGAGAACAGTCCTCTCCAGGCATATGCATCTGCACTCATGTTCAGTCCAGCCAACAGCCTGATAAAGCGTCTCTTCAAGTATGAAGAGCCGAAATGGATTATGATAAAGTCGCCCATAAAGGATGAATGGAGCGCCTGCCTGCAGACACTTGAGGGCCATGGTAGGCCAGTCTTCTCAGTGGCCTTCTCACATGACTCAATACATCTGGCGTCAGCGTCATCTGATTGCACAGTCAAGATCTGGGATGTGAGCAGTGGCGACTGCCTGCAGATGCTCAAGGATCATAGTGATCAGGTCCACTCAGTGGCCTTCTCACACAACTCAATATGTCTGGCGTCGGCGTCAGTCGACCACACAGTCAAGATGTGGGATGTGAGCAGTGGTGCCTGCCTGCAGACGCTTGAGGGCCATAGTAATCTAGTTAGCTCAGTGGCCTTCTCACACAACTCAACCTGTCTGGCGTCAGCGTCATACGACCACGCTCCTCCCACCTCCCCAGGCGAGCTCTGCCCTGCCCTACCCACTCCTCACCGTGGCCGCCAACATCCACGTCACTGCTCCGCTCGCCAGACACCGTACTGTGACGACCATCGGCTGACCTACTCCACTCGGCTCAACCCGGCCGGTGGTCGTAGGCGTCTACACTGTTGGGGTGGGGGAAGGGGGATCGGGGTATGAGTGATCGGCTGGCCGGCTGCTGGAAGACGGGTGCGGGTTTGTGTTGGGCCACTGCTGGACGGGTGCGTCAAGGGTTTGGCTAATTGGCTTTGTCAGGAAAGGGGGAAGAGAAGGCGGAGAGAGGGGTCATTTGATGAGCCGAGCACTTCCAGAGGGAAGACGTGGCGTTCACTGCATGAGTGAGTCCGACTGTGAAGTCTCTGTTGTCACCTTTCCGTAACGACATGTGTTGACATGGGGCAAAAGAGTAAAGGACAGGATTGGAGTGTTCCGATTGATGCTGAGGTGGGAACTTTGAGTACTGCAGAAGAGGAACAAGATAGAGGAGGTGGTGCGTACACCAAAGCATTAGGAAAAGCTGTTGAACCCGTCCGGACTGTAATGTTCGGGCGGAACTCGTATCGCTCTGATGGAAGTGCGCCGGCAGAAGGGTAGGGAAGACGAGAAGCATTTACAAAGGAAATTTTGAGCACCATCACGACCTCCGCCCTTTGGCCGGCCGATCAACTCTCCCTTTTATCCTCCACTCCACTCAAATCCACCACCTCAACCCCCTCATCTCCTTACCTCGACACTGTTCCGCTTCCGATCCAGCCGTCGGGTATAGAGGCACAGTGCTTCAAGTTTTCGTTGGGTTAAGCTCCCTGGTGCTATCAGTTTTCCGTTCAAGACAGTATCTACTACGATGAAACAACAGAAGAAAGACTGTATTATGTGTGTAGCAAAAGGACTTCCTTTCTGTATCTGAGTCTTCTCGTCATCTCCTACTACCATTGATGTTACTTATACCTAAGCATTCAGCTTGCTTTCAATCCTTAGTTGACACGCCGGTCATCAACATACACAACCGGGCTCCCTCCTCGAGCATCAACAAAGACTGTGCCGTGAGCTGGAGGACGAGGCTCTCCAGCTCTCTTCACAACGTAGATGACTTGGGCATAAACCAACCCCATCTGTCGGAGTTTTTCTTCTATAATAACCTTTTGATCCGGTAACGCAATTTTTCCTTCATACACAGCACTGACCACCCAAGTAGTGCTCTGTGAGGGAAAGTAGTTTTTATGCTGGTGAAAGAGGATAGCGACTTCATCCATCTTTGCCCGCACATTTTGATCTCCTGCTTGAGGGCTGGGTGAAGCCACGTCTGGGGTTGGAGGAATATGGGCAAGGATGGCAGCATATGGCGAGACAATAGCAACAACTGTACAGCCATTGAGGTCTGATGTGCCAATACAACGTTTTCCGGTTGGCTGTAAAACCACGAATCGGACCTCATTCATTTTCACCTCCTCGACCTCGTTACGAGCTCGTGCTGCGAAAACGAGGGAGCCCTCCATTGTGATCCTCTTCGTGTATCCTTGGAGTAGCTGACAGATATGTTGCTATGCCAAAGCTAGCTTATATGCATTCTGCTGAGAAAAGAGGGTGAAAGTGTGGTGTACTTGACTCTATATTATTACTGCAGAACTCCGAGAAAACAGGAACGATCAAGAAAGAGCCTCGTGGTGAAGTATGATGTGGTGGGAAGATTATTGAAAGGTTGATGAGAACACCGCCAATTTCTGTCACTATATCAGCAGGACTTGGAAACGATGGGGTTGATAGTTGACAGATTGATCTTCATATGAGCCAGGTCCCATTGCCCCCGACAAGGAGGTGCTGATCTCCACCTGGATCCTGAAATGCTTCATTGGTTTGCACAAGGTAAGGTACAAATTTATTATGTACTGTAGTTAGTAGAGCGAGTTAACGTAGAAAACCACAATGACATCATTTTCTCACACTGCGGAGGCAAGGAGGCCATTTGCTGAGGGGTGGGCGAGTCCATGGGGTTGGCCCACTTACTAGTACTGAGGCCCATTAATCTACGTCCTCGCGTAAGCGAGTTGGCCATTTAAGTTACTAAGATTACTTGTACCTTATCTTACCTAAGGTAAGTGCACTTCACTCAAGCTCGTCGTCCACATCTTCTTCAATTATCTTCAGCCTCGCTTCGAATACCCAGGCATTCAAATCTAGATGGAACAAGCACAATCAGTCATGGTCAGCAGCGAGCCTCCCTGGGTCTTTAACCCGGACGACTGGGTATACAAGCCTCCAACGGAAATCAAGACGCTCGAAGTGGCCAGTGCCTCAGGTGATCTTGCTGCTGTTCAAGCCGTCTTTGAGTTACAATGGCTCGAAAAGCCACTTGCTGAAAGAGTTGAGATAGATCGTTTTGCCAGTTCCTTTGTCACAGTCATCCAAAACAACCACATTTCTGTTGGATCGTATTTGTTGTCAAAGGGAGTACCATTCAATATTTCTCATATCATTCTGGCCATCAAACAGAAATCATACGCGTTTCTACAACTTTTCATGAGCCATGGGTGGGATATCAATAAGCCAATTGGTTCCGCTAGTCCTCCACCACTGATGTGGGTATCTCTTTACCTCCTTACCAGGACTTTATAAATCTAATAGGTCACAGGCTAGTATTCGACGATGAAGTCCTCACCAAGTGGTTTCTCTTCCACGGCGCGAATCCAAACGCTCAATGTGGATCTGGCTTGGATCTGACTCCACTTTCCATCGCAGTTTCTGAAGCGCCTTATTCCATCATTGAAATGCTTTTCAATCACGGTGGATCGATCAAACACGGTCAGCTGGTCCATTATGCCGTGAGACGGAATATGCCCGATTGCCTCAAGGTCCTCAAGTTTCTCATCAGCAGGGGAGCCTCAATCAACCATGTCATGTACTATGACTGCCCGCATTGTTACCATCGGCAGAGCGCTTTTGGTCTTGGGACTCCACTGCACGAAGCGGCCGACGAGGGAAAGCTGGATGTGGTGAAGTTTCTGCTGGAAAGGGGCGCAGATCCTCTGGTCAAGGACTCAAGGGGCAGACTTGCTATTGAACGGGCAGAACATAAGGCACACACTGTGGTGGTGGAGCATCTTCGCTCCTTGTCAAGTCCTTCTGAGCTACGCCGTAATTTGGCTGATGGGTATGGAGTTGGAGAGAATCAATCATGAAGGTTTCATGATTGACTTGTTCAGAGTATAGAGTACATAAAGCTTCCATTTGTCCACCGAATTCCTCTCACTGTTCTCTTCAGCTTTCCAATCAAAGAATCCAAAGGTCCCCTACATAAAAATCTCCCAGGGTGATCGGGCTGATACCTGAGCCATCAGAATATGTGGCTTAAGGCATTGTGGAACAGGGTTGGTGGGAAGAAATACGTTCTGTTGCAATGTTAGTTCCTGTAGGAAATATGAAAGACATACAGATGTACACTTCTAAGACTACTCAATGATGCTGTCTCTGTCACTGCTAGGAAAGCTTTGATTCCTGTCTGCTCTGGCCACTTTTCAGGTTCTTTCAGGGTGATTGTTTCCGGAGACAGCATGCTAGTATCAGGCTCCATCAGCTCCATCATGATCAGACCAAGAGCTTGTAAATCCTTCCGTTCCATCTCCTTATTTAAAGTTCTTTTGTTGATCATGCTATCGCCTATGTTTGCTACCGTGTCCCATGTCAGCTATGTATCATATGTTCTTGGGCTCCCTGGCATTACCGATCTTGATCTCGCCTTTTGCCGATAGAAGAACATTACTGCAGTGCAAGTCCCCATGGTACAGCTCCAGTTCCTCATGAAGATAGTGTAGGCCCTCTAGAATCTATGACGGGAAGATTAGAATGTGATGCTTGATGCTCAGTCAACAATCATCTACCTCTTTGCATACTGCCGCAATCTCACACGCCTCAAGGTCTCCTTTGGGACAGAAACGAATGTTCCTCAGAGCAATATCCATGCACTTGTAGACCATGTATATGGTGCCGTCATCGAGAAAGGTTCTCTCAAGATTAACAACATAGCTGGAGGTGATTGAAATGATATCATCAATCTCATGGCGATTTTCCGCTTTTCTCTCCTTGATTGCAACCAACGAGAAGTCCTTGTGAGCTATGATTGCAGGTCCTGCTTGATCCAGCATCATAAACTTGTGATAAGTTTGCCAGGGGCTGCATTTGTTCAGTGGCTTCGCTTTCTTTGCTGGGGCCACAGATATTGAGGGAGCTTTGGTGGATGTGTTATTAGTCTTGACTGGGAAGCGTCCATGTGGATCCTTTCGCAAATAGTTTGGTGGAATTGGTGGTATATCTCGAGATGTTGGTTCTACACTACCTCCACCCTCGTGCTCAGCTCTGCCACGTTTGACACTGCTTGTCTGTATCTGTGTGAGACGCCTGTCAAGGTTCGCCATGGCTGCAAGTCTCTTGTTGAGGAGTACCAATGTGGCAAATGGATGGTCACCTTTTATCAGTGATGCACATCAATTTTACGGCACCCCAGGCTCCTCTTCCTCACCCCACAAGCCATATATGGCTCTCAAACCTCTCAGCCCAAGTTTTGCTCTTGAATTCTATCGGCGCCTATGGGGCGACTGATATCCAAAGCCACATCTAATAACTATTGTGCCAGGCGATCGTTGCATCTGCCAGATCGCGCTGCATCTTCTTCGGATCAAGCTTCTTGAGGTCCTGTTGGAGTTCCAACGGCTCGGCGTTGGACACATTAGAATCGATCACGAACTCAGACCCACTTCTGGGGGGTCTTCGGCGGACTCTGGAGGACTTGAAAGATGTTTTGAGCGAGACGGAGGACCCCAAACACGAAGACACGGCATCGGACGATGCAAACAATACCGAGATACAACAGATATATTCGACTTTTGCAGAGACCGTTAGCTGCCTCAACCAGATATCCAGTGCGCTCCGTCAACCGGCACGGAAAGATCAGTCTCATGTTAACAACCTGGCTCTGTCTGGTACATCAGTGTTAACTTCAGATAAGAAAACTCATCTGACTGGATCGGATGATTCGCCTGCAGAAGATGTTGATTATTGGGATGGTGGTGGTGATACGGTACCGAAGCACGGAGAGGAACACAGTGGTAAGAGTGGGGGAAAGCAAGACGCTCGCAAGAAAGAGGGTGCTGGGAGAGGAGCATCCTTTTATGGGCAACCTGGTATCGACAACAAGAATCAAGGACGGTGAAAGGAGGCCGAGGAGCTGGAGGTGCAAAGGATGAAGACAAGCTCGAGGGTGCTGGGAGAGGAGCATCCTGACACACTGACCAGCATGGGCAACCTGGCATTGACATACAGGAATCAAGAACGGTGGAAGGAGGCTGGGGAGCTGGAGGACTTGAAAGAGTCGATTCGCCGAGCACAGCAGGTGGTAGCCATCACACCTCAAGATCATCCTGATCTGGCAGCCAGGCTGAACAATCTGGGCATCATGCTTCAGAGCCGATTTGAGAGGACAGGAAGGATGGGGGACTTGAAAGAGTCGATTCGCCGAGCACAGCAGGCAGTGGACATCACACCTCAAGATCATCCAGATCTGGCAGGTAGACTGAACAATCTGGGCAACATGCTTGCAAAGTGATTTGAGAGGACGAGAAGGATGGAGGACTTGGAAGAGTCAATTCGCCGAGCACAGCAGGCAGTGGACATCACGCCTCAAGATCATCCAGATCTGGCAGGCAGGCTGAACAACTTTGGAAGACGTCTTTGCCTGTCATCTCAACCAGGTTACAGTGACCAGGCTCTGGAATCTTTTCGGAATTCATGGAACTGTCTCAACGGGATCCCGTTTCATCGAGTGGCTTCGGCCCTACAGGTCATCTGGTTATTGAAGCAACGGAGTCATTGGTCGGAAGCATTGGCCATTGCAAAGCAGGCTGTACATCTTCTTCCCTTGATCAACAACCGCTCTTTGAGCCGCGAGGACCAACAGGATGTGGCGTCAAGATTCGCTGGACTTGCTGCAGATGCCTGTTCACTTTCCTTCAGGCCGGGGACGACGCGTTCGAAGCCTTAGAGCTGGTGGAGCTGGGACGTGGAGTTATCATGGGCCTGCTGATCGACGATCGAAGCGATATTTCAAAACTAGAATGGTCACATCCCGAGAAAGCAGCCGCGTATGACCGACTCCAAGATGAAGTGAGCGCGCCGATGCATGAAATGGAAAACCTAAACATGCGATGAAGCCGAATGACAAGGCATGGTGAGGCGGTCAAGGAGTTGGATGAATGCATCCACAATATTCGACAGCTCTCTGGACATCAACGATTCCTGCTTGGACCTACATTAGATGAACTGAAAGGATGGGCGTCTGAGGGGCCAATTGTGGTGGTCAATGTGACTGATATCCGGAGCGATGCTATCATTGTCACGAGCTCTGGCGTGAACTCTCTCAGACTCCCTAAATTGACGAAGACCGATGCAATTAAATGGATATTGGAGGATCTGACTTCATATAAAACGTCGGAAGAGAAGGGGAAGAAGAATAAACAGTATAGTCAATTTCTATCTTGGCTATGGTCAAGTTGTGTAGAAGCGATTCTGCAGAAAATCCACAACGGAACTTTGGCAACCCCACATAGTCTGCCTCGGATTTGGTGGATTGGGGTGGGAATCGCCAACTACCTACCATTTCACGCAGCCGGTGATCACTCCACCAGATCTACGGAAAATACATTTCACTGGGTGATCTCTTCATACACACCAACAATAAAGGCACTTTGCACATGCGAGAGGAAGGGTATCGGCGACCGCCAAATCACAAAACGGCAAAACAAAGCTCCTGATCGTGACAATGCCCGAAACAGCAGGTGAAATCGATCTCCCTGGAGTCAAAAGGGAGATGTCAGAAATACAGTTGGCTGTGAAATCCACCTTCTCGTACCAGTCACTTGTTCAGCCCAATGCCAAAACGGTGCTTGAGCAAGTAGTACAGTGCGATCTGGTTCACTTTGCCGGTCATGGAGTATCTGATCACATCAACCCTTTCAACAGTGGCCTGCTGACGATGAGGACTACCTCATGGACAAAATCACGGCGAGGGAAGCTTGGAATGCTCTCTCCTCAAAGTACAAGGAGAAACTGCGGACAACTGGGAGACAATATCTTACAGAGTTCGTTGGATACAAGATGCCACCGAACATGACTGTCGATGAGGCATGGACTCAACTTGGCAATCTTGGCAGAAAGATCGCTGCAACACAGCCAAGACTCAAGGACTTAGCCACACCCGAGCAGCGGTTCCAAACACTGCTTCAAGCACTGCCAGCGGAGTATGCTGTCATCCGTGACGCCATTGATGCTCAGGACGCACCTGACATTGAGATGGGCCTGCAGAAACTCCAGGAGAAGGAGGCCCAACTGAAGGCGTCTGACAGTGCTCTATGGGCTGGGCAGCAAAGACGGAACAAGAGCCACCAAGAACGCCAAACCTCACGGCATGGCCACAGAAGGCGCTCGAGCTCGAACAGTGACCACTCACCACCACGCAGGACCCTAACCTGCTACCTTTGTGGTGGTGCCCACCGCAAGCAGGACTGTGAGTATGCCTCTGTGGTTCACAAGGCCATACAGTCAGCAAAGCTAGCCAAGGCAGCCAAGAAGCGGGTCAAGTTGACTGCAGTCAACTCGCACAGGAACAAAAGGAGAAACCAGGCATATGATGCGGAGGTTGTTCCTGAAGAGGAATTCAGCACACAGGAGTCTGAAGCTGCAGATGAGTCTGATGAGGAGATCGCTGCTATCTCCAAGGACATCATCAGTAAGATTCCTCAATCAGACTGGGTCGCAGACTCTGGCGCCTCATCTCATATG
>JAABUY010003312.1_pt1 | contig 18055 bp, 11 predicted proteins | sample 5560271 | NCBI WGS metagenome assembly JAABUY01 (sample SAMN10711886, study PRJNA513374) | rock metagenome | isolation source: Antarctica rocks | place: Antarctica: Victoria Land, University Valley
ACGACGCTGCAACTGTTCTTGCCCAGGTCGATCCCCAGTACCGCAATCTGCATGTCGCCAGTCCCCCTCCGGTTGCCCCGTCAGCCTAGCGCCTCAGGGAGAGAGGGCGGGCCATCCCATAAGCACATGGGCTCGCGTGCCCAGGTCATCGTGTGCCGCGACGGCGGCAAGCGGTTCGGCGACGAGGGCCGCAGCGGGATCGTCATTTCCAAGAGCGGGCGGCCGTTCTTCGAAGATGGCGACGAGGAGCGTGTCATCCTGGACGCCGTGCAGCGGGCGGTGGCGGCCTCCGGCCTGTGGGAGGAGCTTGCCACCGACTGGATCGTGCTGGACGGCGAGATGCTGCCCTGGAACGCCAAGGCGGGCAGCCTGATCCGCGACACCTTCGCGGCGACCGCCTCGGCCGGGCTGGAGAGCACGACGGCCACCATGCTCGCCTACGAGGCCGTGGCGCGCCGTGGCGTCGAGAACGCGGCCGCGCTGAGCTCGCGTGCCGGAGAGCACCATCAGGCCCTGGAGCACTTCCGCGCCGCCTACAGGCCGTTCGTGACGCCCTATGCTGGCGCCCAGGACCTGCGGTTCGCACCGTTCCATGTGCTCGCTGTCGAGGGTCGCGTGTTCACGGTAGAAAGCCCCGCGTGGCACATGCGGGCCATGGAGCGACTGGCGCGGCATTCGGACGGCGTGCTGGTGGCGACGGACTGGCGCGAGGTCGACCTGGGTGACGAGGAGGGCATAGCCGCCACGCTCCGCTGGTTCGAGGAGATCACGGCGGCCGGAGACGAAGGGCTGATCATCAAGGCGCTCGACCTGCTGCCGCGCGGCCCGACGACCGCGCCCTCGATCAAGGTGCGGGGGCGCGAGTACCTGCGCATCATCTATGGCCCGGAGTACGACCGTCCCGAAATCCTGACGGGCCTGAAGAAGCGCAACACCGGGCGCAAGCGCACAATGGCGCGGATCGGCACGGTGCTTGGGCAGGAGAGCCTCGCGCGCTTCGTGGAGCGCGAGCCGCTGGCGCGTGTGCACGAGGTCGTGGCCGCCTGCGTGGCAGTCGCGAGCGAGCCCATCGACAGCCGCCTCTAACCCCGCCCAGGAAGGCCGAGGTGTCAGTAGGCAAACGGATGTCTATGCAATCTCCCTGAATATCCTTTCAGCGGCACCAGCCATGTCTTTCCACACGGTGGAGTCCCCGCACGTTGCGACACCCCTCTCGTTACAGGAGACGCCTCGGAAACCGCGACAGTCCCGTGCACTAAACCGAATTTGACCCTCAGCGGGCATCTGGCGTCCCCGACGGGATTCGAACCCATGGCCTCAGGATTAGGAATCCTGCGCTCTATCCGGCTGAGCTACGGAGACAACCGCGGCCTGCATACCAAACCCCGGCCCCGGCGTCAGCACCTTGCAAGTGCGGCGCGCAGGCCCGATTGAGCGGGGATGAACGATTTTCCTCTCCCCTCGGCGCACGCAGGCCCCGGCGACGGCGTGGCGGCTGCGATCCACGCCGCGACTCTGACGCTGGACAGCCACATCGACATCCCCTGGCCCGACGGCCCGGACCCGTTCAGCGACGGCGTCAGGCGCGCGGACCTGCCGAAGATGCGCCGCGGCGGGCTGCGCGCCGCCTGCTTCGCCGCCTACGTGCCGCAGGGGCCGCTGACCGCGGAAGGCCACGCGGCGGCCACGTCGCGCGCCCTGGCGATGCTCGGCGTCATCACCGCCATGCACGGCACGGGCGAGGAGCACGGCGGCGCTGCGGACGTGGCCGCGCGCATCTGCGCCAGCGCCGCGCAGATCGAGGCGGCGGCGGCCGACGGCGTGCTGGCCGTGGTGCCGGCGGTGGAGAACGGCGCCGCGATCGGCGAGGACCTGTCGGTGCTGGCGCGGTTCCGGACGCTGGGCGCGGTGTACATGACGCTCAGCCACAACGGGCACAACGCGCTGTGCGACAGCTCCAACCCGCGCGGCGACCTGGGCGACGCGCAGACCCTGCACGGCGGGCTGTCCGGACTCGGGCGCGAGGCGGTGGCCGAGATGAACCGCCTCGGGCTGCTGGTCGACGTCAGCCACGTCTCGCGCGACTCCATGCGCCAGGCGGTCGCGGCCTCGCGGGTGCCGGTGGTGGCGACGCATTCCTGCGTGCGCGCCCTGTGCGACGTGCCGCGCAACCTCGACGACAGCCAGCTCGACCTGCTGCGCGACACCGGCGGGCTGGTGCAGATCACCGCGGTGCCGTCCTTCCTGCGCTGGAAGGCGCGCTTCGACCAGGTCAGCGTCGCCGACCTCGGCGCGCATATCGAGTATGCGGTGCGGCGCATGGGCATCGCGCACGTCGGCATCGGCTCGGACTTCGACGGCGGCGGCGGCACGCCCGGCTACCGCGACGCCTCGGAAAGCGGGGGGCTGACCGCGGAGCTGGTGCGGCGCGGCTTCGGGCCAGCCGACATCGCGCTGCTGTGGGGGGGCAACTTCCTGCGGCTGATGCGGGCGGCAGAAGCGATAGCAGAGTAGGAAGGCCAGGGCTCTGCCCTGGACCCGCCAGGGGCGAGCCGCCCCTGGACCGGCCTTGCTTAAGTAGTGGATTCCAAGGGCGAGCCTTTGGCGGAGTTTGAGGCAGAGCCTCAACCTTTCTTCCCACCTCCGAGGACCCCGCCATGATCCATTTCCCCGACGGCGCCGCCGTCCCTCCGGTCGGCCAGGGCACCTGGCGCATGGGCGAGCGCGGCGACCGCGCGGCCGAAGTGCGGGCGCTGCGCGCGGGCCTGGACGCCGGGATGGCGCTGGTCGACACGGCGGAGATGTATGGCGACGGCGGCGCGGAGCGCGTGGTGGGCGAGGCGATCGCAGGCCGGCGCGACGACGTGTTCGTGGTGTCCAAGGTGATCCCGTCCAACGCCTCGCGCCGCGGCGTGCAGGAGGCCTGCGCGCGCAGCCTGCGCCGGCTGGGCACGGACCGGATCGACCTGTACCTGTTGCACTGGCCGGGGCGGGTGCCGGTCGAGGAGACGGTGGCGGGGTTCGAGGCGCTGCGCGCGGCGGGGCACATCCTGCGCTGGGGCGTGTCGAACTTCGACGCGGGCGACATGGCCGCGCTGGCGGCGGCGGGGTGCGCCACGAACCAGGTGCTCTACAACCCCGAGGCGCGCGGCATCGAGTTCGACCTGCTGCCGTGGTGTCGCGCGCAGGGCGTGCCGCTGATGGCGTACTCGCCGGTGGGCCAGGGCGGCGCGCTGCTGCGCGACCCGGCGCTCGTGGCGGTGGCGCGGCGGCATGGGGCGAGCACGGCGCAGGTGGCGATCGCATGGTCGCTGCGCGGCGGCGGCGTGGTGTCGATCCCGAAGGCGGCGGGACTCGCGCACGTGGCGGAGAACGCGGCGGCGGCGAGGCTGGCGCTGACGGCGGAGGACCTCGCCGGGATCGACCGGGCGTTCGCGCCTCCCGATCGCAAGCAGCGGCTGGAGATGCTGTAGGGGGCTGCAAGGCCAGGAAGCAAGGTTGAGGCTCTGCCTCAAACTCCGCCAAAGGCAGGCGTTTGGAATCCATTCCTTAAGTAAAGCCGGTCCAGGGGGGGGCTTCCCCCTGGCGGGTCTGGGCAGAGCCCAGCCTTGCTTGCCGCGCTTTCCGGCCGTGGCGGCGCGCTGCTAGCCTGGCGCGGTGAGACTCGACCCGGCCCTGCCCTGAGCCTCCTGATCCTCCTCGCCCTGGCCGGCCTGGCGGCGCTGCTCCTGGCCGTCGCGGCGGCCCCGCAGGTGACGCAGCGGCGGCAGGCACTCGCCGCGGCGGGGATCTGCCTGGCCGGCGCCGTGCTGGATCTCGTGTTCCTGGCGGCGGGCGCGGAGGCGGCCTCGCTGCACCTGCCGGCGGGGCTGCCAGGGTTCGGGGCCACGCTGTCGCTCGACCCGCTGGCCGGGCTTTTCCTGCTGCCGATGCTGGCGGGCGCGGGGGCGTGCTGCCTGGGCGGCGTCGAGCCGGCGGGACGGCGCAGGCGCGGCGCGGACGCCGGGGCGACGGCGGGGCTGCCGTGCTGCCTGGCCGCGCTGCTGCTGACCTGCCTCGCCGGCGACGCCTTCACCCTGCTGCTCACGGCCACGACGCTGCCGGCCGCGGTGGCGCTATGCCGCCCTGCCCCGGCCCTCCCGCCGCGAGCGGGTTGGGGCGTGGCACTCGGCCCGACGGCGGCGGCGGCGCTGTGCCTCGCGGTGGCGGTGGCGCTGCTGGTGCCGTCCTCGGGCCTGCCGGCGGGGCCGGTGTTCGCGGCGATCCGGGCGCACCCGCCCGAGGGCTGGCGCGCGACGGCGGTGCTGGCGTGCTCCCTGCTTGGCACCGCCGGGCTGTGCGGCCTCTGGCTCCGCTCCGGGCAGGGCACAGCGGCACCGCAGGCGTACGCGGGCACGCGCGGGCAGGACGCGACGGGCGCTGCGGCGGCGCTGGCGGCGGCGGTGCCGCTTGCGGGGCTGTACGTGCTGACGCGGCTGGTGCTGGACCTGTGCGGGCCGGCGACGCCGCTGTGGTGGGGCGTGCCGGTGCTGGCGGCGGGCAGCGCGGCGGTGGCGGCGGGCGGGCTGCGCGCGGCGACCGCGGCGCGGATGGAGGAGATCGTCGAGGCGGTCGTGGCCGGCGCGGGCGGGCTGGCGGTGGCCGGGCTCGGGGTGGCGCTGCTGGGGCGCGGCGCGGACCTGCCGCTGCTGGCTGCGCTGGCGCTGGGCGGCGTCGGGCTGCTGGTGCTGGCGCAGGGGCCGCTGGTGGCGCTGCTCGCGCTGGGCACGGCGGCGGTGGGGCTCGCTGCGGGCACCACGGCGCTGGCGCGGCTCGGCGGGCTGCTCGGGCGGATGCCGGTGACGGGGGCGTGCCTGCTGGTGGCGGCGGCGTCGGTGGCGCGGCTGCCGGTGTCGGCGGGGTTCGCCGGCGGCTGGATGGTCGCCGAGGCGCTGCTGCAGGCGCCGCGCCTGGGCAGGCCCTGGCTCGGCGTGGCGCTGGCGGCGGCGCTGGCGGCCGGGGCGTGCGGCACGGCGCTGTTCGCGGCGGCGGCGCTGCGACTGGTGGGCACCGCGCTGCTGGGACGGCCGCGCAGCCCGCGGGGCGCTGCGGCCGACGACGTGGCGGCGCCGCTGCGGCAGGTGCTGATGGCGCTGGCGGCGGCGCTGGGGGCGATCGGGGTGGCGCCGCCGCTGGCGCTGTCGCTGGCGGGGCCGGCGGTGGCGCAGCTCAGCCTTGCGGTGCCGGAGGGTGCCGCGAGCGCCGCCTGGACGGTGTCGCCGCTGCGCGACGGGGCGGGCTACGCGGCGCTGCCGCTGGCGGGGCTGGTGGCGGTGGCGGCCGCGGCGCTGGCCTGGGCGATGCTGCGGCGCATGGCGCGGGGCGTCGTGGAGCGGCCTGGCTGGGAAGGCGGGTTCGCGGCGCCGCCGCCGTGGCTGCCGTTCGGCGACCCGGCCACCCAGCTCGGGCCGCGGGCGATCGACGCGCCGCTGCTGCGCCTCGCGGCCGGGCTGGGGCTGTCGCAGGAACACGCGGGCGACGCGGCGGACGGCGGGGCGGGTGCCGGGCTGGCGGCGGCACCGGTGGGGCTTTGGGAGCGTCGCGTCGCGGTCCTGCGTGACGCGGCGCTGGCGGCGCTGCACGGCGCGGCGCGCTGCGAGGCGTGGATGGGCAGTGCCCCCCTGCCCTGGCTGGTCGGCACGGTGGCGGCGCTGCTGGGCCTGCTGGTGTGGGCGGCGGCATGATACCGGCGGCCCTTTGGAATGACCGGTGAAGCAAGCAAGGTTGAGGCTCCGCCTCAAACTCCGCCAAAGGCTCGCCTTTGGAATCCATTCCTTAAGAAAAGCCGGTCCAGGGGGGGCTTCCCCCCTGGCGGGTCTGGGCAGAGCCCAGCCTTGCTTCCTGACAGGTCAAGGCAGGGGGCCGCTGGCATGATCGCGCTGCTGCTGCACCTGGCGGCGATGCTGGCGGCGGCGCCCCTGGTCGAGGGCGTGGCGGGATGGTCGGCGGCGCGGCTCGGCGGGCGCGAGGGGCCGTCGGTGCTGCAGCCGTGGCGCAGGCTGCGCCGCCTGGCGCGCAAGCCCGCGACGCGGCCGGACGGCACGTCGTGGGTGTTCGCGGTGGCACCGGCGACGGCGCTGTCGCTGCTGCTGGCGTGCGCGGCGCTGGTGCCCTCGTTCACGCTCGGCATGGCGACGGCGCCGCTGGCCGACCTGCTGGTGGTGGGCGGGCTGCTGGCGGCGGCGCGGGCGGCGCTGTGCTGCGGCCTGATCGACGGCGGCGGGGCCGCGGGCGGGGCGGCGGCGGCACGGCTGGTCACGGGCGGCGTGGCAGGCGCCGCGGCGCTGGCGCTGGTCGTGCTGACGCTGGCGCTGGTGGCAGGGAGCACGAACCTCGACGCGGCGGCGGCGGCGCTGCGCGAGGGGCGCGCGGGCGCGCGGATGGCGCTGCTGCTGGCGTTCGCGGCCGCGGCGCTGGCGGGGCTGGAGCGCGCGGGGCGCCTGCCGCACGCGGAGCCGGCCGTGGCGGCGGGGGAGTGGTCGGGGCGCGACCTGGCGCTGGCGGAGGCGGCGGACATGCTGGCGGTGCTGGTGTGGCTGAGCCTGGCGGCGGCGCTGTTCCTGCCGCTGCACCCCGCGCCGGCGGTGGCGGCCTGGCCGTGGGGCGGCGGCCTGGCGGCGGAGGGCGCGGGGGTCGAGGGCGCGGAGCCGCTGCCGGGAGTGGGGCTGGCGGAGCTGCCGGGGCTGTGGGCGCAGGGTCTGGCGGGATGGGGGATCAAGGTCGGCGTGGGCGGGCTGCTGCTCGGCGCGGTGCGGGCGGTGGTGCCGCGGATCGGCGCGGCGGCACGGGTCGAGCTTTTGGGGGTCGCGACGCTGCTCGCGGGGCTGGCGGCGCTGCTGGCGCTGCTGGACGGGGCGGGCGCGTGACCGGCGATCACGGCGGGGCAGAGGCGTGAGCGGCGGTCACGATAGGGAAGAGGCATGACCGGTGGTCACGATGGGGAAGAGGCATGACCGGTGGTCACGATGGGGAAGAGGCGTGACCGGTGGTCACGATGGGGAAGAGGCGTGACCGGTGGTCACGACGCGGCGGGGCTGCTCGGCGGCGCGGTGCTGGCGCTGGGCAGCGTGCCGCTGCTCGCACGCCAGGCGGCGAGCGCGGTGCGGGCCGCCATGGCGCAGGCGGTGCTGCTGGCGCTGGCGCTGGCCGGGCGCGGGCTGGCGGACGCGGCGTGGGGCGATCTGGCCGGGACGGTGGCGCTGGCGGCGCTCGGCGCGGGCGTGCTGCCGCGACTGCTGCGGGCCGGGGCCGGGACAGCGCCGGCGGTGGCGTCGGGACGCGGGCGGCGGGCGGTGGCGGGGCTGGCGCTGGTGCTGCTCGGCGCGGCGGCGGCACGCGAGGGGGCGCTGCTGCAGGGCGCGGCGGTGCGCGACACGCTCGGGCTGGCGCTGCCGGCGGTGCTGCTGGGGCTGCTGGCGGCGTCGCTGCGCCGGGAGGCGGCGATCCGCGGCGCGGCGCTGGCCTCCGCGCTGCACGGGGTGGTGCTGGCGGCGCTGGCGCTGCCGGAAGGCGGCGCGGAGACGGCGGTGTTCGTGGCGGCGCCGGTGCTGGCGATGCTGGCCGTGGCGGCGCTCGCCGTGGGACCCGAAGGTGGCCGGATTGGACGGGAGGCGTGAACGCCGCGGCGCTGTGCGTGCTGCTGCCCGGGGTCGCGGCGGCGGCAGCGGCGGTGCTGGCGCGCAGGCGGGCGGCGCGGTGGCTGCACGTGGCAGGGTGCGCGGCGACGCTGGCCGCGGCGCTGGCGCTGTCGTGGGCGCAGCCTGCCGCCGGGTGGCTGGGCGATCCGCTGTCGATCGGGGCGGCGGTGCTGGCGGCGGCGGTGGCGCTGGGCGGGGCGGTGGCGGGGCTGGAGCCGGCGGTGCATGAACCGACGGAGCATGGAAGCGGGGGAGGCGGGCTGGCGGACGAAGCCGGACCCGCCGGCGCGAGCGGAGCGGCGGGCGCGGGCGAGGCCGCCCGGTTCGCGCCGGTGGCGGCATTGGCGCTGCTGGCCAGCGTGATGCTGGGGCTGCTCGCGGACTCCGCCGTGGCGGCCTGGCTGGCGGTGGCGGCGGCGGTGACGGTGGCGAGCGCGGTGCCGCTGCTGCGCGGCGTGGCCGGGTGGGCGCAGGTTCGGGCGATGGCGCCGGCGGCGGCGGGCGCGCTCTGCGTGTCGCTGCTCGGCACGGTGCTGCTGGCGGCGGGCGGCGCGGCGTGCTGGAGCATGGCGCCGGGCACGGCGGGCGCTCCGGGAGATGGCGCGATGCTGGCGCTGGGCTGCGTGCTGCTGCTGGCGGGGCACGCGCTGGCGGCGGGGCTGGCGCCGCTGCACGGCTGGCTCGGCGCGGCGCAGTCGGGCGCGCCGCGCGAGGTGGGGGTGATGCTGTGCGCGCCGCTGCCGGGCCTGGCGCTGGTGCTGCTGCTGCGCGCGGGGCGGGTGACGGCGGCCGGCGGCGCGGGTCTGGCGGGAACAGGTCTGGCGGGCTCGGGGCTTGCGGGAACGGGTCTGGCGGGGTCGGGGCTTGCGGATGCGGGGCTGCCGAAAACGGGGCTGCTGGGGTTCGGGCTGCTGTCCGTGCTGCTGGCAGGGCTGGCGCTGTGGCGGCCGGGCGGCGCGGGCACGGTGCGGCTGGCCACGCTGCTGCACTCCGGGCTGGCGGCGGCGGCGTTCGGGCTGGGCGGACGTGCGGCGGCCTATGCTGGGCTGCTGCACCTCGCGGTGTCCGGGCTGGTGCGGGCGGCGGCGGTGCTGGCGGGCGCGGGCGGGCGGGGATGGCTGGCGCCGCTCGTGGTGGCGGCGCTGGCGGGCGTGCCGCCGCTGGCGCTGTTCCCGGGCGAGTTCCTGCTGCTGGCGGAGGCGCTGGCGCGGCGGCCGGCGCTGACGGCGGCGCTCGTCGCAGGGCTGCTGGCGGCGGCGGTCGGGCTGCTGCGGCGCGGGCTCGACGGCGTGGGCGGGGGCGCGCTGGGGCGGGGCGGGGCGTGGGCGCTGCTGGCGGCGGCGATGCTGGCGGGGCTGGCGCTGCCGGCGGGGCTGTCGGACGGGCTGACGCGGGCCGCGGAGGCGGTCGCGCGGCTGGGCTGAGGGGCCTGGAAGCAAGGTTGAGGCTCTGCCTCAAACTCCGCCAAAGGCAGGCCTTTGGAATCCACTTGTCTCAGTAAAGCCGGTCCAGGGGGGGCTTCCCCCCTGGCGGGTCTGGGCAGAGCCCAGCCTTGCTTTCTTTCTTCCTAGCTTTCTCGTGTCCTGGGCGGGAACGCCGGCTTGTCCTCCGCCCCCTGTTCCAGCGACAGGTTCGCGCTGTGGAACGGGTCCGCCGCGAGCGCCGCGCCGTGCAGCGTGCGCAGCAGCCGGACCTCAGGCACCTCCAGGCCGGCGCGGTCCCCGGCGTAGTGCCGGCCGAGCGAGAGCGACTCGTAGTGCACCAGCACGGCGGTGTTGGCTTGGCGCACGCCGAGGCCGAGGCCGCGCAGGCGCAGGCAGAGGTCGACGTCGTTCAGCGCCACGGCGAAGCGCTCGTCCATGCCGCCCAGGGCGTCCCAAGTGGCGCGGCGCAGCAGCAGGCAGGCGGCGGTGGCGGCCGACACCTCGCGGTCGATCAGCGCCAGTCCGTGCGGGCCGGGGTCGCGGCGGGCGCGCAGCCGGCCGGCGTGCTCCGCCAGGCCGCCGAGGCCGAGCACGACGCCGCCGTGCTGCACCCGCCCGTCGCCGTAGAGCAGCCGCGCGCCCACCGCGCCCACGCCGGGGTCCTCCAGATGCGCGGCCATGGTGGACAGCCACAGCCGGGGGTCGGGCGGATCGCCGGACGCGGCGGAGCCGGCGGCGTGGGTGGGGCGCAGCGGGGCGATGCGCCAGAAAGTGGGGCGCCAGAAAGTGGGGCGCCAGGAGGTCGGGCGAAGCGGGGCCACGTCGTCGTTGAGCAGCAGCAGGGTGTCGCCGCGCGCCTCGGCGGCGGCGAGGTTGTTGACGCGGCTGTAGTTGAACTCCGCCAGCGCGAGGTCGAGCACACGCACCTTCGGCAGCCGGGCGAGCCGGCGGAGGATGCGGGCCTGCCGGCGGTCGGCGGGGTCGACGCGCGAGACCGCGACGAGGATCTCGCGGATCGGGTGGGCGGTGTCGGCGAGCACGCGGGCCAGGCAGCGCGGCACGTGGGCGCTGCGGCAGGCGGAGGGCACGATGATGCTGATCCCGGCGTGGTAGGTCGGGTGGCGGCGGATGCGCAGCGGGTGCGCGGGCGCGACGGTGCCGCGCGCGCCGAGGTGGGCCTGCGCGATCGCGGCGAGCGCCGTGGCGGCTGGGGCAATGTCGGGGCGGCGGTGGGTGAGCACGAACGGCAGGTGGCGCACCCGCGCCTGTGGGCCGGCGCGCAGCCAGAGGCGGAGGCGGACGGCCTCTGCGGGCAGGGCTGCGTCGGCCGGATCGGGATCAGGCGCGGCGGCGTCGGGGGCGGCGTCGTCAGGGGATGACAGTCCGGTGCGGGCGAGGACGAGGCCGCGGGTGAGCAGGCCGGACAGCAGCAGCGCCTCGCCGGGCGCGGGGTGGAACAGCGGCGCGTCGCGGGTGCCGTCCGGGTGCAGGCGGTCCTCGTCGGCATGGACGATGTCGGGCGCGGCGGCGGCGGCGGTCCAGGCGGCCAGGTGCGCCGCGGCCAGGGCCAGGGCGTGGGGCGCCAGGACCTCGCCGGCGCCGAGGATCGCGACGTAGCCGGTGCGTGGCGGCGCGGCGACGAGGCGGCCGGGGCCGCCATCGCGCACGACGAGCGTGTCGGCGGGGCGCCACTGCGCGGCCAGCGCGCGCAGGGTGGCGTCTCGCGCGGGGCCGGGCTCGCCGAGCACGACGGCGTGGATCGGCGGCGCGTCGCGCGCGGCGGCCAGCAGCCCGGCGCGGGCGTCGTCCCAGCGGTCGTAGCGGGCGCGCCAGGCGGCGTAGTCCGGGCGCTCGCCGGCGCGGGGGCGGCCCAGCGTGGCGCGCAGCCGCCCGGGCAGGCCCAGCGGCGAGCCGGCCAGCACCGCGGGGACGCGCGAAAGGCCGGCGGCCAGCAGGCGCGCGGCGGCCTCCGAGCGCGACAGCACCGCGAGCCGGGCGTCGCCGGGCGCGCCTGGGCCGAAGCCGTCGAGGGCGAGCGCGCGGGACTCGGCGGGGACGTGCAGCAGCGCCTGCAGCGCGCGCGGCCGCAGCGCCGGGCGGGCGAGGAACAGCTCGCGCACGGTGTGGCCGCGCGCCTCGTCGACCAGGCGCAGACGCAGCGTGCTGCCGGGCGGCATCCCCGCGACGCGGAGCAGGCACCAGCGGCCCCTGGCGGCCTCGGGAAGCTCCGCGTGCCAGGCGGGGATCGCGGGCCACGCCGGGTGCCAGGGCGGGCGGGGCTCCGGGGGCGGCGCGAGGGCGGCGAGCAGTCTCATGGCGAAGGCCCCTGACACCGACCTGCAAGGCAGGCAAGGCTGGGCGCTGCCCAGACCCGCCAGGGGCGAGCCCCCTCGTCTGGCCCTTCCAACGACCCAAGCGGGTCGTCGGAACCTTTGGCCAGCCTCGCCCCTGGACCGGCTTGACTTAAGTATTGGATTCCAAAGGCGAGCCTTTGGCGGAGTTTGAGGCAGAGCCTCAACCTTGCCTGCCTGGTCGTTCTATCGGCCGTGCGGCCCCTACCACCGCCCGGGCGCCGCCGGTATAGGCCGTGCTGCACATCCGGGCGTTCCTCGCGTGTCTCACGACCTGTCGCATTTCCTCTCCCCGGCCAGCTTCCTGGCCCCTGCCCTGCCGGTCGGCGCGGCCTGGGCGGAGCACGTGCCGTTCGTGGCGTGGCTGGCGCAGGCGGAGCGGCCGGCGGTGGCGGTGGCGCCGGCGTCGGGCGTCGCGGGCGGGATGGCCGCGCTGCTGGCGGCGGTGGCGCGGCAGGCGGGGTTCGAGTGCCTGGTGCTTGTGGACGACGCGGGCGGGACGGCCGCGGGCGGGTGGGCGGACGCCGAGGCCGGGCGGATGACGGGGCTGCGCGAGGCGCCGGCGCCGGGCACGGTGGACCTGATGCTGCTGGAGGGCGCGGCGGCGCTGGCGGGGCGCCTGGAATGGCTGTCGCCGCGCGCGGTGGTGGTGCTGTGCCGGCCGGGGGCGATGGCGCGCTCGCCGCACGAGGCGTTCCGGTTCCGCCACGGCGACGGGCTGGTGGTGCTGTCGAACGGAGGGGCCACGTCGGGCGCGGCACTGCGCGACGCGGCCCCGGACACGGCGGCCGGCATCCGCGACGCCTACGCGCGGCTCGGCGGGCACCTGACCACGCGGGCGCAGCTTGTGGCGGCGCGTGCGGCGCTCGCGGCGGGCGGGCCGGCGGCGCCCGCGGTGGGGCGCGCGCCGGAGCCGGCGGCGCTGGCGATGCAGCTCGACCTCACGCGGCGGCGCGCGGCCTCGCTCGGCGCGCAGGTGCTCTCGCTGGGGGCGCAGCTCCATGCGGCCCAGACGCACATCCGCATCGTGGAACAGAGCACGTCGTGGCGGATCACCGCGCCATTGCGCAGGGTGCTGCACCGCCTGCCGGCCGGGCGCTCCGGGCTGCGAAGGGCGCTGCGGCTGGGCTGGTGGACGGTGACTCTGCAGCTTCCGGCGCGCCTGGCCGAGCGACGGCAGGGTCCGCTGCTGATCGGCGGCGAGGCGGGCGGCGGAACGGGTGCCGCGCAGGACTGGCCGCCGCCGCTGGCGCTGCACGAGGACGCGGACGGCGGGGCGGCGTCACGGGCCGCGCGTGTCGCGGACCAGGGCGCTGCGGGAGGCGGGGGCGCTGCGGGTGACGGGAAAGCCGGCGCCAGGGCGGACGCGCCGGCGGTGGGCGTGGTGGTGTGCGTGCACGACGCGCCGGACGACGCGCGGCGCTGCCTCGACGCGCTGGCGCGGCACGGGCGGGCGCCGTGGTCGCTGGTGGTGGTGGACGACGGCAGCGGGGCACAGACGCGGGCGCTGCTCGACACGCACCCGGCGATGGCGAACGCCACGCTGATCCGCCACGAGGCGGCGCTCGGCTACACCCGCGCGGCGAACGTGGGGCTGCGGGCGGCGCAGGGCGCGATCGTGGTGCTGCTGAACTCCGACACCGTGGTCACCGCGGGCTGGCTGGACGCGCTGGCGCGGGCGTTCGACGCCGACCCGCGCTGCGCCGTCGTCGGGCCGCTGTCCAACACCGCGTCGTGGCAGTCGGTGCCGCTGCTCTCGGAGGGCGGCGACTGGGCGAGCAACCCGCTGCCGGAGGGCGTCACCGTGGACGAGGCCGGGCGGATGGTGGCCGCACGGCGCGCGGTGCACCCGGCGCTGCCGTTCATCAACGGGTTCTGCTTCGCGATCCGGCGCGAGGCGCTCGACGCGGTGGGGCCGCTCGACGAGGCGAACTTCCCCCAGGGCTACGGCGAGGAGAACGACTGGTGCGTGCGCGCCAGGATCGCCGGCTGGACCCTGCGCGTCGCCGACGACTGCTACGTCTGGCACGCGCAATCGAAATCGTTCTCGCACGAGCGGCGGCTGCGCCTGGCCGAGCAGGCGGGGCTGGCGATCGCGGCGAAATACGACGCGCGGGTGATGGTCGAGGAGCCGGCGGCGTTCTGCCGGCACAGCCTGGCGCTGCACGGGGTGCGCGCCTGGGTCGGGCAGGCCTTCGAGCGCGAGCGGGCCGTGGCGCAGGGGCGGCGCTGGTCCGGGGCGAGGGTCGCGTTCGTGCTGCCGGTCGCGGCCGAGGGCGGCGGCGCCAACGTGGTGCTGCAGGAGGCCGAGGCGCTGGGCCGCATGGGCGTCGAGGTGACGCTGCTCAACCTGGCGGCCAACGCCTACGGCGCGGGCGCCGCGTATCCCGAGGTGGGGTCCTGGCGCTTCGAGGCGGACGAGGCGGCGCTGCGCGGCCACGTGCTCGCGGGCGGCTACGACGCGGTGATCGCCACCGCGCAGCAGAGCGCGTTCTGGCTGCCGCTGCAGTCGGAGACCCGGGCGCGCATGGGCTACTACGTGCAGGACTACGAGCCGCTGTTCTACGACCCGCTCGGCCCGGACCACGCCCTGGCGCGGCTGAGCTACCAGCAGGACCCGGCGCGCGCCGTGTTCACCAAGAGCGCGTGGAACCGCGACATCCTGCTGCGCGAGGTCGGCGTGGAGGCGTCGCTCGTCGGGCCGAGCGTGGACGTGGACCGGTTCCGCGCCGTCGACCGTCTGCGCCACGACGAGGTCCGGCCGACGCTGCGGGTGTGCGCCATGGTGCGGCCGAGCAGCGAGCGGCGCGGGCCGGAGGCGACCTGGCGGATGATGGCCGGCCTGGCGCACGGGCTTGGGCGCGGCGTGGAGTGCCACGTGTTCGGCTGCGACGACGCGGACCTGGCGGGCTACCGGGCCCGCCGGCCGGGCGAGGTGCGCAACCACGGGCGGCTGCGGCGCACGCAGGTGGCGGCGCTGTTCCGCGGGATGGACGTGTTCGTGGACCTGTCGAGCTACCAGGCGATGGGGCTGACGCTGCTGGAAGCGATGTCGTCGGGGCTGGTGGCGATCGGGCCGGAGCGGGGCGGGGCGGGGGAGTTCATCACCGACGGGGTGGACGGGTTCCTGGTGCCGACGGCCGACGGCGCGGCGGCGCGCGAGGTGGTGCGACAGCTCGGCGCGGGCGACCTGGACATGGCAACGGTGCGCCGGGGCGCGGTCGCGGCGGCGGCGCTGTGGCACCCGGAACGGGCGGCGCTGGCGATACTGCGGGTGGTGCTGGCGGAGAGATAGCAAGGCCGGGCTCTCCCTCCGCTGCCCATTCCAACGGCACAAGCGGGCCGCCGGAACCTTTGGCCAGCTCCGCCCAGACCCGCCAGGGGCGAGCCGCTCCTGGACCGGCTTTACTTGGACAAGTGGATTCCAAAGGCGAGCCTTTGGCGGAGTTTGAGGCAGAGCCTCAACCTTGCTTCCTGTCCCCTGCCAACGAAAAAGGCCGGCCCCCAAAGGGACCGGCCTGATCGTCGCGAAGACCCGGAAGGGCTTAGGAGAAGTTGCCCGAGCCGAGGTTGGTGTAGTTCTGGAACACGATCTTGGTCTGGTCGGACAGCGTGATGGTGGTGGAACCGCCGGAGACGGTAGCGGTCTTGAGCACGTCGGCCGCGGTGTCGGCGGTGTAGCCGGAGAGCGAGATCTTGTCGGCGGACTTGAAGTCGCTGATGACGTCGGTGGCGCCGCCGGTGTTGCTGGCGACGAAGTCGAAGGTGTTGACGCCGTTGGCGCCGCCGGTGAGCGACGAGGCGCCGGAGCGGACGACGAACAGGTCGGCGCCAGTGCCGCCGAGGATCGTGTTGGCGCCGAGGCCGCCATACAGAGTGTCGCCCGCGCCGGTGGAGCCGCTGCCATCGACCTTGCCGCTGTCGACCACCGTCAGGGTGTTGCCGCCGGTGGTCGCGGTGAAGGTCACCGAGCCGCCGTTGGCGCCGAACAGGGTCACCGGCGCAGAACCGCCGACCACGGTGGAATTGCCGGCGCCGCCGAGGAAGGTCAGCGCACCGGAGCCGCCCTTCACCAGGTCGTTGCCGGAGCCCGACGAGACGTAGGCGGTGGAGCCGCCGGCGTTGACAGTGTTGGCGCCGTCATCGCCGATCACCGTGGAGGCGCCGACCAGGTTGTAGGTCGAGTTCGTGCCGCCGAAGATCGAGCCGCCGCCGGAGCCGAGCGTGACCAGATCGGCGGCGCCTGTGCTGTTGATCAGGATCGAGCCGGCGCCCCCGTTGATCGTGGCGCCGTGGCCGCTGGCCGCCACGGTGTCGAAGCCGGAGCCGCCGGTAATCAGGTCGTTGCTGGTCGATGCGACGTAGCTGCTGCCCGTGCCCAGCTTGACCACGTTGGCGCCGGTGCCGGCGTCCACGTAGTCGCTGCCTGCGGCAGTGGTGATCGTGTCGTTGCCGTCGCCGGTGTAGATCGAGAAGGCGCTGCCCGCGCCGTTGAACACGTTGGCGCCGCCGCCGGCGACGAAGATGCCGCCCGTGGTGCCCGCGTTGAAGGTCACGCCGGCAGTGCCCGAGAGCACGCCCTCGAAGCCGCTCATGTCGGAGGCGCCGGTGATCGTTGTCGGCGCCGAGGCGACGTCGGTGACGAACGTGTAGCCGACCGGCATGGTGCTCGGCGGCATGGCCGACAGGATGACGGCCTCGCTGGTGTTGCCGGCCGGCACCATTGGCGCGGTGCCGCCGTCCGTCACATTAAAGGCGCTCAGGGTGCCAGCCCCGGCCGCCTTGTTGATGATGGAGGCGAACTGCTGGGCCACGGTGAAGTTGGTGACCCCGTTCAACTGAACGGTCAGTATCTGGTTGTTGGCACCCGTCACGGTTACGGCTGTCATGGGTTAGTCCCCTTCATAGATCGGCAGTTTGTGGCGGCAGCCACGCGATGCGTCCGTGGAATGGTTAACCGAACCCGAGCCCGCGACGCAAGCTTAAACGGATGCGTTAACCGACCTGTCATATGCATATACCGGTACTGTAGCGGATCGCAGACGGTCAGAGCTGCCAGGCGCGGGGCACTGGCGAGACCATCCATAAACTCATGCGGCGCCCGCATTCCCGTATTCTTAATGCTGCGGTGCAGCGTCAGAGTAATTACTGGTAGACGCGACGTCCATCTCGCGCAGTCATCTGTCAAGTTATTCCATGTTGTGATCGGGAAGATGAAAATGCGGCGGCGCACCATCGCGACGTCTGCGTCGATGCGCAAAGTGCGGATTTGCCCATTGCGATTTACCGGGAATGCCTCGGATGGAGGCAGTCCTGGAAATGAGACTGGATCACAGGAATATTACGATTCCGCTTAACGGGATACGTGCTCGCTGTGGCGATCAGGGTTCACGCAGCGAGGCACGCCGCACGGGCCGGCTGGGACACCGAAACGCGGGACAGGGTGAGGATGGCTGCGCATAAAGATGGCGTGCGAACCCGGTTTGCGGCCGCCGAGGGGTGCGGTACACCGTCGCCGGGAGAGTACGTCGCTGCGCACGATGTCCGTGCGGCGTGCGGCACAGCCCGGGAGGATGGCCGATGACGATGCTCCAGCAGGGGCTCCAGCAGGGGCTCCAGCAAGGGCTCCAGCAAGGGCTCCAGCAGGGCGAGCTGCCGGGCGACGGCCAGGGCGTGCCCGCCGACCCGGGCCTGCCGGAACCGGCCGGCGTGGACGGGCCGGCGGCGCCAGGCGCGGTGGCGGGCGACAGGCCGGCGGCGGCGGCCCTGCTGCCCGAGCGGCTGCTGCGCCACGCCCGCGTGCTGCCGGACCGCTATGCGCTGCTGCCGCTGCTGCCGCGCGGGCGCGTGTTCGTCGAGGTCGGCGTGGCCACGGGGGATTTCTCCTCCGAGATCCTGCGGGTGTGCCAGCCGAGCCGCTTCGTGGCGATCGACGACTTCCGCTTCCACACCTGGCCGATGCGCTGGGCGGGACGGCCGGTCGAGGAGATCTTCGCAGGGCGCACCCACGTCGAGTACTACCGCGAGCGCTTCGCCGCGGAGATCGCGGCGGACCGCGTGCTGGTGATGCAGGATGACAGCGCGCGCGCGTTGGAGAACCTCGGCGACGCCACGGTGGACGTCGTCTACCTCGACGCGGACCACGCCTACGAGTCGGTGCGGCGCGAGCTGGCGATCGTGCGGCGCAAGCTGCGGCCGGACGGGATCATCGTGCTCAACGACTACACCATGGTCGACGTCGTGGGGCCGGGGATGGCGCCGTACGGGGTGATCCAGGCGGCGCACGAGTTCATGGTCGAGCACGGCTGGGAGATGACGCACCTGGCGCTGCAGCCGTACATGTACTGTGACGTGGCAATCCGGCGCGTCGCCGAGCCGGACACCCGCTCGGCGGCGCGAAGGATGGCGGGAGCGGTGCTGCGCAGGGCGGGGCTGCGGTAGCGGGCAGGAAAGGCAAGGCCAGGGCTCTGCCCTGGACCCGCCAGGGGCGGCGCCCCTGGACCGGCCAGGGCTGTTCAACGCTTTATACTGACCGGGGGGGTGAGTCCGATGTGCCACAGCCGTGCGATGAAGTGACGCACGTCGAACTAGCCAGGGTTCCCGA
>JAABUY010003313.1_pt1 | contig 18054 bp, 20 predicted proteins | sample 5560271 | NCBI WGS metagenome assembly JAABUY01 (sample SAMN10711886, study PRJNA513374) | rock metagenome | isolation source: Antarctica rocks | place: Antarctica: Victoria Land, University Valley
TCTACAACACCGAGCGACGCCATTCGGCACTCGGCTATTGTTCACCGATAGAATACGAAAGGAGGTGGACAACCGTCAGCCAGGTGGCCTAAGATCAACCTGTCCACCAAAGCGGGGTAACTCCAATGTACCGCAAGGTCACACATTGGGAAAAGGTGGCGCGAGCAGCAGAGATTTGATTGACCTGATCCCCAAAACGTGTCCGACACATCCAGACGAGCGATTATGAATCTATTAGCGTAGCGCGAAGAGGATTCCTGAGCTGCGAGTAGCGGAAATGCTCCCTCTCTTGAACCGAGCGGTGAGCGCGGTAGCACCCCAATCAGGCGAGCTCATTTGACACTGAAAACGAACGGGCGCACGATGTTCGTACACTATATGGATGGGCTGCAATTGCGCGACACAAATCAGAGGAGTTATGAAGGATAAGGTCGCCGGGTGAATTACCTCGACATACTCGCTGCGGAGATTCAGCGAACTGCGGACCCCGAAGCGGCCCCGCCTGACGACGACCTGCCTCTCTATCGTCAGTATGCTGTACTGCTACTTGCGAAGGGTCAAGATGTGACCGTCGAGGACGTGCACAACGCCTGGGCAGCGTGGGCAAGCGATCATGAGCCGGGCAGTCGCAACCTTCTGCCCTTCAAGGAGCTCTCCCTCAGTGCCCAGCGCAAGGATGAGACATACGTGAATGCGATCCGCGAAGTCGCCGCCCGTCTCAAGATCGACGGCTAAGGGGCGGAGGTATGGGTATTTTTCGCCGTCGGAGAAAGACACAGCAGATGCAGTACAATTCGGCCACAAGCAAGAAGATTTGCATCAGTTTCGACTGGCACAACGACAGCAAGTATCGCAACATGCTAGGAGCTTGGCTTGCCAATGCCGATAACCCGCTGAATTTCGAAGACCTGACTCCGGGAGCAATCGACACCGACGACGTCAGCCGAGTCAAAGGAGTGCTGACTACACAGATTCGGGCTGCTACCCACACGCTCGTGCTCATCGGATCTGAGGCGAACGCAAAGCACAAGGACAGCACAAAGATCGGTGCACGCAACTGGATTTGGTGGGAAATTGAGCAGAGCAAGACCGAAGGGAATGGCCTGATCGCGGTCAAGATCAGCAGTACGGATCCGACGCCCGACCCGCTTTACAATTCCGGTGCGACGTGGGCGATGTCTTTCAATCAACCCGCCATCCTCAAGGCGATCGACGAGGCGTAGAGGGCGACGTGGTCAGCAAAGATGAGCGGCTCAAGACCTTGCACGACCACTACAAGGAGACTTTCGCCCGCGTGCGCGAGGTCGAGGCCACCCGCGACCGGCTCTTCCTGTGGGTGATCGGCCTCTTCGCGCTCCTGATCTTAGAAATCGGCTACCCCACCGCTGTCGCCAAGTCGCTGGGCAAGCTGACCATTTTCGGCGGCGAGGTCAATCTCCAGGCATTGCCGCTCGCCCCGCTCCTCAACGCATCGTGGGTGCTAACCCTCGTCATCGGTCTGCGCTACTGCAAGGCCTCGATCTGGGTCGATCGCCAGTACCCCTATGTCCACATGTTGGAGGAGGTAATCTCGCCGCTCGTTGGCGGCGGTGACTGCTACCGCCGCGAGGGGAAGGTCTATCTGGAAGCGTTCCCGAAGCTGCTCGATGTCGCTTGGATCGCTTACACCTTCCTCTTCCCCGCGATCCTGCTCTTTGCGACTGCAGGCCTCATTATCTGGGAGTGGGCCTGGGTGCGCTATCCTTGGTACAACCGTTCGTTCGACACCGCCATGGCGGTATCCCTACTCGTCTTCTTTTTCCTCTACCGAGTCGAGCCCTATGTAGCGGATCGACTGAGCAAGCGCTCGCGTCGCGCTCGGTGACGAACACTCTCGGGCTTCCCTATTCTGACGAGTAGCCCGACCGATCATTTACCTGTTTCCCGATGAGTGTACAGACCATTTCGTTCCGAGAATTGCGTGTGACGTCGCCAACTCGGACTCCTCAGCTATGACGCTCGTTCCATATACGCAGACCTAGCCGCGACCTATCGGCTCTTCCACAGCGACGGTGAACCTTCCGCTTCGTTGAACACATGCTGGCGCGATAAATCGAACCCAGCGAGATCATGCCGCTGTTGTTTCACGGTTTTCTGGCGATTCACCGGCACCGCGAAGGAATCGAGACGTTTCACACCTTCTACAATTCACCCTCCCTGTGGAAGACCCGACCTATCCGACACATATTTGCTGTCGGCGTGGCGAACCGCTATCATCCCCCGTCGGGACTCGACATAACGTTTTCATTGCACCGAGCGCGGGGGTCGCGGCACCGCCCGTTCGTGGGGGAAGCGATGCCTGCGCGTTTGCGCCCGCGCCTCGAACCGACCGACGACTGGCAGCAACTCCAACTGCTCTCCCAGTTCCCCGAGCAGCTTACCTATGAGTTGATTCGTCCTGTTGTCCTCTTCGGCCATTCCCCTGCGGAGCGTGCGCAGCAGACCGGTACTGCGGCGCGCACGCTCTATCGGCAGGCGGCGCGGTTCACGAAGGATGGGATGGCCAGCCTGTTTGCGCCGCAGGTCGAGAGACATCGCCGGGTGCCTGCTGAGGTCCGGGACGCGATCTGCGCGCTCAAGGCGGAGCATCCGCCGCTCAACATCTACGAGATCACCACAATCTGCTGGGTGCGCTTCGGCCACCGTCCCAGTTCGCACACCGTCAAACGCATCTTGGCGGAGGCCCAGCCGATATCCGTCACGACCCGTCGCTACCCGCCGTACCACCGGATCGCTGATGCTGCCGAGGCACGGCTCGCGATCATCCGCCTGCACAGCGAAGGCTGGAACAAGAAGAGCATCGCTGCCTACCTACAGATCCATCGCGACACGGTCCACGCGACACTCAGGCGCTGGATCACCGAAGGAGTCGCGGGATTGGACGACAAGTCCTCCGCGCCGCGCCATTCCGTACGCAAGACAGACTTCAAGGCGACGCTGGCCGTCAAGGAGTTGCAGGAGTATCCCGAACTCGGTGCGTTTCGCATCCATGCCGCCTTGCGGCAGATCGGTATCCACCTGAGCCCGCCGGGCGCCCTCTGGGCAGATGCGGGCGCATCCTCGCGCTGAACCGCAAACTCTACGGTCTCAGCGGCCCGCCTGCGAAGGCGAAGGAAACGAAGCCGATGCCGTTTGCGGCGCAGCGGCGGCACCAGTATTGGACCGTTGATATCCGGCACATCGACGTCGCGCACGTCGGTGGCAAGGTCTACTGCGTGTCCATCCTGGAGAACTACAGCCGGGCGATCCTGGCGAGTGGCCTCTTCCCGACGCAGGATCTCTCCGCGTACTTGATGGTCCTCTATGCGGCGATCCGGCAGCACGGCATCCCGGAGACGCTCGTCAGCGACAGCGGCGCGGTCTTCGTGACCGCCAAACAGGCGAAAGCCGTCTATGCTGCGTTGGGCATCGAGAAGCGCGAGATCGAACGGCGGCAGCCCTGGCAGAGTTATATCGAGACGAACTTCAACGTGCAGCGGCGGATGGCCGATTGGGACTTCGCCAAGGCGACGACGTGGGCGGAGTTGCTGGCGATCCACGACCAGTGGGTGGTGAACTTCAACTATCAGAGCCACTGGGCGCACCAGGAGCGCGACGACGAGCGCCGCAGCCCGCGCGACGTCCTCGGCTGGGTCTGCGGGCGGACGATCGCGCCGGAGGAGTTGCACCGGGTCTTCTACCGGACACGCTTCGGCAGGAAGCTGGACAAGCTGGGCTACGTGCGTTTCCGACATTGGCGCGTGTACGGGGAGCAGGGACTGGGCAAGGAGCATGCGGCGGTCTGGCTGTATGGCGAGACGCTGACAATCGAGTTCGCGGACGAACCGCTGGCGCGCTATCGGGTGCGCTACCAACCGGACAAGAAGCACCTGCGGGCAGTGGAGGAACCGCAGGTGTACGAGACGCCATTCCGCTCGCCGCAGTTGGCGTTTAGGACTTACGCAGTTGGGGATGAATGCGCCAGATGTTGTGTCTGCTGATCGGACGATCATACATCATCTGGTGCCTCGCTGCGTCCGTACACGCTCAACTGCGTAAGTCCTAGGCGTTGTGGGAACTGGATGATACCGAGTGGTTGAAGGTCATCCGGCGGCCGGACTATGCGCCACGGCAACCGGGCCAGGCATCACCGCAGCAAGCATCGCTCTTCTTGTAGCCACGCACCCGGATTGTACGGACGAGATGGCTGGACAGAAGACCGAATGTTCGCTACACTCGTCGCGGTGCCTGACTCCGGAGGAGACAACGTTGCCGATTCGGCATGCGGTTCTCGGATAGTGGGGCGGATCCACGTTCAGAGATCGGCGCAGCGTGCCGAGACCAAGGGGAGGCAGCATGAAGTTTCTTCTCACTTCCGCTGGCATCAGCAACGCGAGCATCCACGACGCGCTGGTCAACCTTCTGGGCAAACCGATTGCCGAGTCCAGCGCCCTCTACATCCCCACCGCGATCTATGCCAATCCCAATGGTGCGTCCTTGTCCTCCCGGGTGATCCGCGGCGAGATCGGCGACCCCTTCTGCGACGCGGGATGGAAGTCGTTGGGGTTGCTGGAGCTCACCGCGCTGCCCAGCATCCCAGAAAACTATTGGCTCCCTCTGGTTCAGGAGATTGATGCGCTGCTGGTGGGAGGCGGCGATCCCCTGTATCTGTGCTACTGGATGCGACAATCCGGACTGGCGGCCCTCTTGTCGTCACTGCGGCGCGCGGCGGTCTACGTGGGACTGAGTGCCGGGAGCATGGTGCTGTCCCCCGCCGTCGGGGAGGAGTTTATCCGCTGGCGTCCGCCCACCGGTGACGACAGCACGCTGGGACTGGTTGATTTCGCGATGTTCCCGCACCTGGACCACCCCTCGATGCCGGAGAATTCCATGGCCGACGCGGAAAGATGGGCCGCCGCCATGCCGGTGCCGGGGTACGCGATTGACGATCAGACGGCCATACAAGTCGTTGAGGACACGGTCGAAGTCATCTCCGAGGGGCACTGGAAGCGGTTTGCCCCCTGACACCAATGGCACCGCATTTTGCGAGCACAACCGACAGACCAGAGAACGGGATCCGACCATTCGCCAGTCTGACTGCAAATAGATGCCGGGTAGGTCGGCTCTTCCACAGCGACGGTGAACCTTCCGCTTCGTTGAACACATGCTGGCGCGATAAATCGAACCCAGCGAGATCATGCCGCTGTTGTTTCACGGTTTTCTGGCGATTCACCGGCACCGCGAAGGAATCGAGACGTTTCACACCTTCTACAATTCACCCTCCCTGTGGAAGACCCGGTAGGTCGTGGCTAGGTTTGCATATACGGTTCCCAGCGCATCTTTATCGGACCCACTTCTCTTTGTTGCTCATTGCGCATCGACAGGTCACACTCCTTCGCCTATTGCTCGCGCTCTTCAGCCAAGGAGTCATCCATGCCACGCCGCACAGCAGCCAAGAACGACTCTCAGGCTGTGGATGGACCTGCATATCACCATGCCGCCGATGAAGGTGTTCCTGCTCCTGCGGGAGAGCGGTGCCTGGCGGGTGGGCGTGCTCGCACGCCACCTGCACGTCTCAACGCCGACGATCACCGGCATCGTCGATCGGCTAGTGCGGGAGGATTTGGTGAAGCAAGGGGACGATCCGAGCGACAGACGGGTGGTGCTCAACAGCCTTACTGACAAGGGGCAGGAAGTGATGGAGCGGTTGGCGCAGCGCAGCGACGCTGAGCTGCAGCGGGTGGTAGGAGCGCTATCTGCGGAGGAGCAGACAGAGGTCGCGCAGTCGCTCAAGCGCTTGGACGATGCCCTGACGCCGGCGTCGTAAACCTCCCACTATGCGACGTCAAGAACCTGCTGTCGCAGACAGCCTCTCTTCTGCGGTTCATTCCTTCGCCTGACTACCTTCACCGCGATCGGAGAACTGCCTCCAGATGTGCTTCCGCAGCGGCCCGGTGCCCCGGATCAACCGCGATGACGGTCAGGTCGGTGAGCACCTGCACGACGCGCCACACCATGACGAACTCGTCGCCCACGGGGCCATCTGCGATGTAACCCGAGAACAGCGTCTCTCGATCAGCGGGGTCGCGCCAGCGGCGAAGATCCAATGTCGGGTGGCTGATGAACGCATCGCCGAAGTCGATCGTGCCCGTGTATGCGCCCGTCGCCTCGTCCACGAAGGTGTGCTCGGGAGCGGGATTGGAGTGCACGGCGACGCGCAGCTCGCTCCGAGGTAGCGTCGCGAGCGCCCGCTGTGCCACGTCTTCCGGCGACTGTTCCAGCGCCCAGGCACCGTCCGTCGCGCGCACGGCGATGATGGCATCGTCGAATGCCTCCGCGAGGCGGGCATGGAAGTCGTGCGCCGATTGGTCGCCCGGGAAGAGGCCGCTGGCAACAAGCTCCCCCTGCGGAATCGAATGGATGCGCCGCAGGACGCGCCCGAGATCGTGCAGCATCGCCCGGCGCGTCTCTCCTATCAGCGTGGCCCGGCGCACCGCGATGCCGAGCATCCGCGTCAGGCAGGTGTACTCGATATCCCCCTCCGTCCCGTAGCCGAGGACGGCCGGCACCGGAATGTCGGGGAAGCGGGCGAGCTGCTCCAGGAAGAAGACCTCCTTGGTCTGGCTCGTGCGCGGGCGCAGTCGGTGGGGTCGCTGCGTCTTGAAGATCACATCGTCGTCGATGGCGTAGGTACGCGCCTCGCCGCCCGTCTCGTCCACCGCCTTGACCGCCCGTGCATCGGGGACGTGCCGCCGTGCCAGAGCGAGCACGACCGCCGCGTCGAGGACGGGGTCCGGTTTGTCAGGTTGTCGGTAGGTATCCTTCGGCATGGTACTCCCCTTCTCTCGTAGACATCGGTCGTCGCCGCACGATCGCGGCGACCCTCCCGCCTGTTCACGCCTCCCGCCAGTCCCAGCCGGCGGCCTCCAGTTCGACGAGCGCGGCGAAGCGCCCGCCCCGCCGGATCAGATCATCGGGTGCCCCCTCCTCGATGACCTCGCCGGCGTCGAGGACGACCACCCGGTCCGCCGCCCGCGCCGTCGCGAGCCGGTGCGCCACCGTCAGGACCGCGCGCCGCTGCCCCCGCACATCGGCGCGCAGGGCTGACCAGAGGGCCGCGTCGCTCGCGCTGTCGATTGCCACCGTCGCCTCGTCGAGGAGCAGCACCGCCGGGTCCCAGACGAGCGCCCGCGCCAGCGCCAGCAGTTGTCGCTGCCCCGCCGAGAGTTGCACCCCCGCGCCGCGCCCCGCGCCGCGCAGGAGCGTGTCGTATCCCTGCGGGAGCGATTCCACGAGCACCGATGCGCCGGCCAATGCCACGGCGCGCTCCATCGCCGCCGGCGTGACGGTCGGATCCCCGAGGGTCAGATTCTCCCGGACCGTGGCGCTGAAGAGTTGCACCTGCTGCGGCACGACCGCGACCATCCCCCGCCGCTCCTCGTCGCTCAGGCTGCGCGGGTCGCGGCCATCCACCGACACCCGCCCGCTCCACGTGGGATAGAGGCCGGCGATGAGCTGGACGATGCTCGTCTTGCCGGCCCCGGTGCGCCCCACAAGTGCCACCTGCTCGCCGGGCGAGACGGTGAGCGTCACCCCGCGCACCACCGGCCGATCCGGCGCGTAGCCGAAGACGACGTCGCGGATCACGAGGCCGTCCGCATCGCTCGGGGCGGCGATGGGGGTGCGATCTTCTATCGGGACGGCGAGCACCTGGACGATCCGCTCGATCCCGGAGAGCGCGCTCTGCACGGTCTGCCAGTCGTCGCCGATCGACGTGATCGGCTCGAAGAAGCGGCCGAAGACGAGCACGAAGGCGGTGAGCGTCCCGATCGAGACGCCCCACGCCGCGGTGAATCCTGCCGTCCCGGACCACAACAGGAGCGACGTGGCCGCCGCCGCGAGGAAGACCATGATCGGCGTGTAGAGGGAGCTGTAGAGGGTGGAGCGGTTGGTGGCGAGGAGCGCGGTGCGCAGCGCCAGGCGGAAGCGCGCCGTGAAGGTCTCCTCGCGCCCGAAGGCGCGGATGACGTCCACCCCGCCGATCGTCTCCTGCAGGTGGGTATTGAGGAGCCCGACCGCGCGGCGCGTGTCCCGCTCGGCGGCGCGCACCCGAATCTGGAAGAAGCGCGTGATGGCGACGAGCGGCGGCACGGTGACGAGCGCCACGAGGGTGAGCGGCACGCTCAGGAGGAGCATCGCCCCGAATGCGGTGAGCAGGCGGACGAGGTTGCCGACGAGGTTGATCGCGCCGGTGGAGAAGAGCGTGTCCACCGTTTCGACGTCCGCGGTGCAGCGGCTGATGATATCGCCGATGGGCGTCCGGTCGTAGTAGCCAAGCGGCAGCCGCTGGAGATGATCGGCGAGCCGGACCCGGAGCGCCCGGAGCGCGTCCTGGGCGACGATGGCGGTCAGGTAGATGGCGGCGAAGTTCACCGCCTGCGACGCGACGACGGAGCCCAGGTAGAGCAGGCCGAGGGTCAGCAGGCCGTCGGCGCGCCCCGGCGTGAGATGCTGGTCCACGACCCGCTGCACGATCAGCGCCGGCGCCAGGTCTAGCGCCCGCGCGACGAACATGCACAGGGCGATCATGGCGAGCGCCCACCGCCAGGGACGCAGGACCGGCCCGAGGGCGGCGCGAGTCGCCCCCCCCAATGGCGCGAACGGAGTAGTCGCGGCCGTCGCGGTCATCGCGCCACCCCGATCTCGCTCCTGCCGGTGGCGCGCTGCTGCGCCGAGAAGATCCGCGCGTAGAGGCCGCCCGCCGCGGTGAGCGCCGCGTGGGTCCCCGCCTCGACGATCCGCCCCTGATCGAGGACGACGACCTGATCCGCCTGCGGGAAGGCGGTCAGGCGGTGCGAGCAGAGGACAATCGTCGCCCGGTGCTCCGGTGGTGCGGACGGGCCGAACGCCTCGCGCAGCCCGGCGAGCAGGCGGGCCTCCGTGTCCACATCGACCGCCGAGAAGGGGTCGTCGAGCACCAGGAGTCCGGGACGTGCCGGTGATGACGCAGCGAGGGCGCGGGCCAGGGCGATCCGCTGCCGCTGCCCGCCCGACACGCGGATGCCGAGCTCCCCGACCGGCTGATCGAGGCCGTCGGGGAAGGTCCGCAGGTCCTCGGTCAGCGCTGCCAGCGTCACCGCCGCATCCACCGCTGCCACCTCGTCCGCATCGGGTGCGGTGTCGGGCGGCGAGAGGAGGACGTTCTCCCGGACCGTCCCGGAGAAGAGGAACGGCTCCTGGGGCAAGAGGCTGCTGCGCGCTGCCCGTTCGGCGGGCGGAATCGATTCCAGCACCTCGCCATTCAGGCACACATCGCCGAGGGAGCGCGGCAAAAGGCCGGCCAGCACCAGTGTAAGTGCACTCTTGCCAGAACCCACCGGGCCGGTGACCGCCACGAGCGCCCCGGCGGGAATATCCAGGGAAATGTCCCGCAGCGCGGGCGTATCGGTGTCCGGATAGTGGAAGGTCACGTCCCGCAGCGTCACCGCAATCGGGCCGGGCGGGACCGCCGGGGGCGGTGGAATGGGGCGGCCGAGCCCGACGATGTGATCGGCGCGGAAGGAGGCACGGCGCGGCTCACCGTTCAGAGGCAGCGGCGGCGCCAGCCACGGCTTCAGACGTACATATGCGGCACCCCCACTCTGCACCGAGTTGACGAGTTGCGGGATGCGGAAGCCGCGGCCAATGAAGCGGCCGTAGAGCTGGAGGAAGGCGACGAACGCGCCGACGGTCAGGCCGCCGCCGATCACTCGGCTCCCTCCCTGCCAGATCAGGAAGACGACGCCCCCGGTGACCAGGAGCTGATAGAGCGGCTGGAGCCCGGTGCGTAGCCGCACGACGCGCAGGTTCGCGTCCGCCTGGTCGCGGGAGAGAGTCGCCACCTGCGCCACCGAGGCGTCGGCGCGCCCGAAGAGGCGCAGCAGGCGGATCGCGGCGAGTTGCTCCTGGATCAGCCCCGTGAGCGCGGCATTGGCCTGGCGCGCCGCGGTCGTGCGTCGGGTGACGCCGCGCCCGGTGGCGTAGCTGAGCAGGAGCGCCAGGGGGGCCGGGGCGAGCGCGAGGAGCGTCAAAGGGGCGTCGAGGAAAAGCATGGCGACGACGAAGGAGAGGGAGAAGAGCACCGTGTCCCACGTCTCGATCACAAACTCGCGTACGCCGATGCCGAGGACCTCGACATCGCCGATGACGCGGGCCATCAGGTCGCCGATCGGGATGCCGTGCAATTCCGCCAGCGGGCGGGCGAGGATGCCGCGCACGGCGTCGGCGCGCAGATTGGAGCGGATGCGCGCGTTCGCGGTGCCGAGCCACCAGCGTTTCGCGATGCGCGGTCCCTCGCTGAGCATCGTGCCGCCGAGGAGGAGAAGCGCTGCCCGGCCGACGTCCCACGAGGTGGCCTGGCCCCGCTGCAGGGCGAGGGCAGTGTCGATGGCGTGCCCGAGTAGGAGGGCCGGGAGGACGACCGTCGTATTCATCACAATACCGGCGAGCGAGCCGAGTACTAACTCGCCGGCGACCTGCCGGAAATATGGCCGCAGTGCCCACAAGTAATGGTGCGTCTCGGTACGATCCTCCTTGGTCATCATCCCTCCCGGTGGACGGTCTACCCCACTCGCCCACTCACCGTATCACGTTCCTAGAGCACGAAGATATCGAACACCATCGCCACCAATCCGGCGATCGTGGCGGCGGCAATGACCCGCTGCGCGTCCGCATCGCGCCGGTACATCAACCCCAGGACGAGCGCCGTGACGAGAAAGGCCCAGACACCGGTGCCCATGTCCTGCCAACTCAGGCCGATCACCGGGGCGTCCACGTTCAAGCTCGCGATATTCGACCCGTGGAGCACAAAGTTCCACGCCATCATCCCCGCCATCGCCGCGACGCCGGCGACGGCGAAGGTGGCCCGCTCCCGTGCCCACGGCCACGCCGCGAGCACGCCCCCGGCGAGGAGGCCGCCGACGATGCTGAACACGACAATATCGCGGACGGCGAACATCGTTCCTCCTAGATGACGACCCAGACGACCAACCCGACGAGGCCCGCACCGAGCACGATGAGCGGCTCCGGTACCTTGAAGCGCCAGAGCAGCCCGAAGCTGACGAGCGCGATCAATCCCGTCGGCACGTCGATAATCGAGCGCCTGCCAAGGATGAAGACGGCACCCGCGATCGCCCCGACCGCAGCGGCCGTCGCGCCCGCAACGAACGCCTTGAGTTGGGCGTTATCACGGTGCCTTTTGAACCAGGGCATCGGGATGATCGTCAGGAAGTAGACCGGCAGGAAGATGCCCACTGCGGCCAGGGACGCGCCCGCCAAGCCGGCCACCAAGTAGCCGATGAAGGCGACGGTGATGACGACCGGTCCGGGCGTAATCATCGCGATAGCGACCGCATCGCTGAACTGCCGCTCGGTGAGCCAGTGGTGCTGCTGCACGACGCCCTCGTAGAGGAAGGGCACGACCGCAAGCCCGCTCCCGAAAACGAAGACGCCCGCCTTGATGAAGAAGAGGAAGATCTGCGTCAGCTTGCCGGTATCCCGGCTGCTCGTCAGCGCACCGGCGATCACGATTGGCCATGCCCCGACACTGAGAAAGGGGATGCGCGCCTTGAGGCGTTTCGGGAAGGCGCGGATCAAGACGACGAGGAGTCCGGCGGCGATGAAAATGACCGCGAGCTCCGCTTGCGTGACCACTGTGACGATGAGGAGCACCGCGAAGATGCCCCAGAGGAGCGGATCACGTTTGATCGTGCCGCGTGCCAGTTTGTACGCCGCGATGGTGATGATCGCGACAACCGCCGCGCCGATCCCGTAGAAGAGCGCCTGCATCCACCACAGGCCGCCGTAGGCGACGTAGAGGATGGAGAGTCCGACCACCATCAGGAACGAAGGGAGGACGAAGGCGAGGCCGACGACCGTCGCCCCGGGGACACCACGCAGGAGATAGCCGAGGCCAATGGCGAACTGGGCCGCGAGCGGACCCGGCATGATCTGGGCGAGGGCGAGGGCGAGTTTGTATTCGTCCTCCTGTACCCAGCGACGATCTTCCACGAGGTCGCGGCGCATGTAGCCGACGAGCGCGACCGGCCCGCCGAATCCGATCGTGCCGAGCTTGAGGAAATAGGCGATCAGGGGCCACAGACCGACCCGTTCCGTCGGCCGCGCGATGGAGCCGGTGCCGATGACCTCAGCCATCGCCCACCTCCCGCGCCAGGGCTTCGGCCCGGCTTCGCAACTCCTCGCGCATCGGCGCCTCAAACTCCTGGTGCAACAAATCCCAGCGCTCTGCGCCGTGGACATCACAGTCAATGGCGATCACCCGGTCGGGTGATGGCACCGCACCCACGGGTTGTGGTCGGGTGAGATCGAGGAGTACTTCGGCATCATCCCCTTTGAGAAGCCGGATCGCATTGAGGCTCACTGCCTCTTGCGGCGTGACCCCCGCCGAGGTCGCCTGCCACGTCTCCGGCGCGAGGCGATTGAAGAACGCCGCAGCCATCCGGCTCTTCGCCGCGCCATGCGGGCAGACAAAGAGCACCATCCGCTTGTCACTCACGACCCACCCCCAACCACATCACTCATATAACGACTGTTATATACGCACGCTATCAGAGCGATCTTGTGTCGTCAAGGGCTATGCGTACCGGTCGCAGGCTCAAGGATGCGCAGGGCGGGATGGCCGCCGCTCTCTTCGAGCGGGAGGTAGATGCGGTGGGTCGCGGCATCCACCGCGATGACGTGTGCCCGTGGTGCGATCATCCCCTGCCCGACCTTCGTCAGCGCGGTGCCGTGCTCGTCGAAGATCGCGAGGACGCCGCTCTCGGCGGCGACGTAGAGCCGATGCAACCCGTTGTCGAAGGCGAGGACATCCGGTGTGTCGCCGACCGTCTGCGTTCCGGTGATCTGCATCGTGCGCAGGTCGAAGATGACGAGGGTCGCGTTCTCGTCGCAGGCAATAAAGGCCAGGCGATTTGCGTCATCCAGGGCGAGGCCGTGCGCGTGCTTGCAGCCGGGAAGATCGGAGCGGCTGGTTATCTGATTGGTCCCCGGATCGATCGCGACGAGTTGGTTGCGCGTCTGCACGACGGAGAAGATGCGCTTCCCCACGGTGTCGTACTGGGTGTTGCCGACTTCGCCGCCCAGATCGATCGTGGCGGTGCGCTGGTTGGTCTCGGTGCTGATCACGGTAACTGTGCCGCCGGATTCATCCGAGACAAAGACCTTACCGTCATCGGGATCATACGCCAGGCCGTCGGGGTAGTTCCCGCCCTCGGTCCGGGCAAGGATCTGCAGCGCCTGTGCATCGATCGTCACGACCTGGTTGTCTCCGGTCGCGGTGGCGTACACGCGTTTCAGTTGGGGGACGGCGATGACACCGTGTGCGCTCGCGATCCCCGTGATATCCGTCACGACCTGTTGGCTCTTCGTATCGAAGACCGTCACGCTACTGCCGCCCAGATGCGCGATGTACAGTCTGCCCGTGGACGGGTCGAGGCTCGCGTAATCCCACCGCGACGTACTCCCCGGGAGCGGCACGTCGGCGATCTGCCGCAGCCCGAGCGCGTCTGGCGTGGCTGCCTGGTGCCCGCGAGAACACGACGCCAGGAGGAGTGCGGCAGTCGCTGCGATGATCAGGAATGTGCGACGTTTCATGGGAGAAGCTCTCTTCTCGATGATAGCAGAAGGACGGCATCGCTCGGGCGGAGTGACTAGATGAGCACGACATTACCCACGAACGTGGCGAGGGCGACGAGGGCGCTCGTCACCACCCAGGCGCGCCGCGAAGGTTGGAGGGGTGTCAGGGCGAGCAGGCCGATCAGGGGCAATATCCCGCAGCCGACGTCTGAGAGGCTGACACCGGGGAAGAAATCGTCATTGAGATACCAGCGGTTGCTGAGAACGCGCCAGACAACGATCAGTACGCCGATGAGCAGCACCAGCATCAGCCCCGTGCGCAGCGCATCTTTATTGCCGCGTCCGCGCCAGGCGAGGAGGAGGAATGCGACGAGCGCACAGACCACGGCCGTGATCAGGATGCGTGAGAGCGGGAAGACATCATGTGGCATCGCACACCGACTCCTTTCGAATGGCTGGCGCGGTTGCGCCTTCGCCCGACTCAGCATCGCCCGACGGTACAATGGTGCGGGATACGCGCATCGAAGAGGCCCACGCGCGCCCATATGCATGTAACATACGTTAGATTGATCGCACAAGGATCGTATCATAAAAGGGATGCCAACATGACCTGGGCCCTCCTCATCTACACGGTGCCTACGGATCCCTCGCGCAAGCGGGCGTACATCTGGCGTGAGATCAAGAAGGTCGGCGCCGTCTACCTGCGTGACGGCGTTTGTGCACTGCCCGAGCGTGCCGAAAGGGCCGATGCGTTGCGGCGGATCGCGGCGAAGGTCGAGGAGTTCGGCGGCGAGGCGACGCTTGTGGAGGCGGCACACCTCGATCCGAAACGTGCCGAGGCGCTCACGGCGGCATCCCGGACGGCCCGCACGAGCGAATATCGCGAGCTTGCCCGCGAGGCTGAGGGGTTCCTCGCCCATGTGCGTCGGGAGACGGAACATCGCGAGTTCACGTTCGCGGAGCTTGAGGAGTTGGAGGAAGATCTCGGCAAGCTCACGCGTTGGACGGATCAGGTGCGGGCGCGCGACTATTTCGGCGGCGCCGATGCCGAGGAGGTGACCGCACTCCTCGCCCGATGCGAGGAAGAACTGGCGGCCTTTCTTGAAACCGCCGCACGCGAGGATGAAGCGAAGCGATGAACTGGATCACCCGCCAGAACCTGCACATCGACCGCACCGCCTGCGCGTGGCTGATCCGCCGCTCCATCGACCCCGACGCGGTGTTCGTGTTCGTGCCCGCAGACACCGATCCCGCGTTATTGGACGGGCATACCTTCGATATGCGCGGTGCCGAGTACAGTCATGAGGACGGGCAGTGCACCTTTCAGGTGATGGTTGCCCGCCATGGCCTGGACCGCGATCCCGCGTTGGTCGAGATGGGGCGGATCATCCTGGACGCGGATGTGCCGCCCAGCCGGACGCGCCGACCGGAAGCGGCAGGCGTCGCCGCGGTGATCACCGGGTACCAGGTCACGACGCCCGACGACGAGGAGAAGATGCGGGTCACCGCCTCGTTCTACGATGCGCTCTATGCATACTGCGAGACCAAGATTGCCACCCGCCCGGCGAGCCGCGGCACGCCACGACCGCAACTCAGCTATCGCCGGCGTGTGGAGGCGCACCTGAGACGCGAGGAATAGCGATATCCCCACCGTCCATCATCGCCCGACATGCGGCGCAGATGCCGTGCAGGACGAGGTGATCCGTCTCCGCCCTGAAACCATATCGCTCCTCTCATCTACCCTATCAGTCGAGCTCAAGGATCACAAACGCCTCCGCGAGCGCGAGACCAACCGGCTTCCCGATCGCGGCAGCCCGGGCATACCAATCATCCCGCAGCCCATCCGGGTCTTTCGTCTGGCTCACATGGGCGAGCCGCGCAGCGATCTTGCGATCAAGGGTGGCTGTGATATCTACGTAGGCGGTCGGATATTCGCTTGAAAACAGCCAGACCGAACGAACGGCGTGGGGTGCGAGCCCTTCGTCCACTTGCTCGGGGAAGACCAACCGATCCCGCCCTAACGGGTAGACGGCATCGAGGGCAACCCTTCCCACGATCCGATGATCCCGATGGGTGAGATAGGGTGGGTAGGGATGCTCGGGGTCATGGGTGAAGAGCACGTCCGGTCGCCAGCGTCGTATCCACGCGACGAGATCGGCACGCAGTTCTCTTGTATCTTCCACGTCGCCATCCGGGTAGCGGAGAAAGGCGACTGCCGCGATGCCGAGCCGGGTTGCCGCCTCCTGTGCCTCTGCCTCGCGGATTGCCGCGACGCGCTCACTCGTTATCGTCGGGTCAGACGACCCTTTATTCCCCGAGGTGACGAGGAGGAGGCGGACGGTTGCGCCGTGGTCGATGGCGAGTGCCAGTGTGCCGCCGCACCAACTCTCGATATCGTCGGGGTGCGCGGCGATGGCCATGACCGACACCTCCCCGGGCGGCTCAATCACCGTTGGGTTCCGTACCGGTCTGCGCTTGGTGGCGGGAGTGTTTCGCATATTCATCCATAATAGCAGCGTCGTTGCCGCGCCGTGTGAGGATTACGGCGCTGCTGTCGGAGACGCGATTCTCTCGCTCACATCGAACGTGATCCGCGTCCTCCCGGTCGGCGGATCGTAGATCAGGGTGGCGAGTTTCGCGTCCATCGGCACTGCGAACGATAGCCAGCCGCGCACCGATTCTCGCGGCTCAAGGCTGCCGGAGAAGAGCGGCGGCGGCACAACACTCGTGAACATGGGCGCGTATGCGTGTGCCTCCGTGTCCCGCAGCGTCACATACGTCACGCTGTAAATCATCGCCTGATAGTCCGTGCTCGCAAGGGTCAGATCGAAAGCTACGAGGCGGTCGCCCGGCTTCGATGTCGCTGTTGCGGTCGTCACCACAGGGTCGTGCTCTGCGCTAAGCGTCACAATAAGTGTCTGGGAACTGCCCTGCTCGCCCACGCGTGGGAGCGGGATGCTCGTCGCCGTCGGGCGCGGCGTCGGTGTTGCCGGGGGGTGTGTCGGTGTAGGCCGCGGAACGGTCGATGTGGCGGGTGTCGTCGCGGGCGTGCCGGTCGGGGTGCCCCCGCCGCACGCGGTCAGCATGAGCGCGAGCCAGCCGGAAGCGATGAGACACCACACGCGGCGAGACATTGTGGTTCCTTTGACGAAAACGCCACTTGCGAAGAGACGTGCCACCTGCTACGCTATCCCCCTCGGGGGGATACTCCTATCATGGCATAGGTGCCCCCGCAAGGCAAGAGAGGCAACGCATGAATCAGCACACACACATCGAGGAGCACGCGCACGAGGCGACGGGACAGGGCCACAGCCACGGCGGCGACGGGCACGACCATGACCATGGTGGCGGGCTCGTCGGGTGGTTCCGCGGCACGCTCCCCCATTCCCACAACATCGAGGACAAGACCGATGACGAGTTGGAGGGCAGCGAACGAGGCGTCTGGGCGCTCAAGCTCTCTCTCATCGGCCTGGGGATCACCGCCATCCTGCAACTGAGCGTCGTCCTCATCTCCGGGTCGGTGGCGCTCCTGGCCGACACGATCCACAACTTCGGGGACGCAGCCACGAGCATCCCCTTGTGGATCGCCTTCGCGCTCGCGCGGCGCGGGGCGAGCAAGCGCTTGACGTATGGCTATGGCAAGGCCGAGGACGTTGCCGGCGGCGTGATCGTCCTGATCATCTTCCTCTCCGCCTGTGTCGCCGCGTACGAATCGGTTCAGAAGCTCATCCACCCCAACACGATCACACATATCGGCTGGGTCGCGGTCGCGGCGGTGATCGGCTTCCTCGGCAACGAGATCGTCGGCGTCTTCCGCATCCGCGTCGGCAAGGAGATCGGCTCGGCAGCGCTGGTCGCGGACGGCTACCACTCGCGGGTGGACGGCTTCACGAGCCTCGCAGTGCTCGTCGGCGTGGCCGGCGTCTGGGTAGGTATCCCGATCCTCGACCCGCTGATCGGCATCGCCATCACGATCGCCATCCTCTTCATCGTCAAGGACGCCTCCCTCGCGGTGCTGCGGCGCATGATCGACGGGATCGAGCCGGAGACGGTGGACGCGATCGCCGACACCGCCGGGCACGTCCCAGGCGTACAAAGTGTGTCCCGCGTGCGGGCGCGCTGGATCGGCCACAAGATCGCGAGCGAGGTGCAGATCGCCGTCGCGCCGGACACGTCCGTCGCGCAGGCGCACGCGATCGGCCGCGAGGTCGAGCATCAGATCGGCCACGCGGTGCCGCGCGTGCGGGACATCGTCGTGGTCGCCGTGCCCGCGGGTGGTACGCCAATGGAGGAACACGGCCATGTCCACTAGAGCGGTTTGCAAAAATATAGAGACGGTGCGATGCTAAGGCCATGAAAGCATATTCTGAAGATCTCCGCCAGCGCATCGTCCAAGCCGTCGAG
>JAABUY010003314.1_pt1 | contig 18049 bp, 23 predicted proteins | sample 5560271 | NCBI WGS metagenome assembly JAABUY01 (sample SAMN10711886, study PRJNA513374) | rock metagenome | isolation source: Antarctica rocks | place: Antarctica: Victoria Land, University Valley
TCAAACTTGGTCACGTAAGATGCAAGACCATGCTGAGTCACTGGGTTGTCATGGTCTTGGATGGCAATGCACCGTGCCATCTCCAGCAATGCAAATGTCCTGATCAGGACTTATGGGCCCCACTGTATTACAAGGAGACCGTTTATTTTGTGATATTCTCTCTCTCTTCCCTGTCCGTCCCATCAGACCAAAAGAAGGTCTTCTGCCGGAACGCCTACTGATGCCCTCTGATGCAGGTGTACCTGGGCTTGCAGATCTTTTGTCAAGACAGCACTACGAAATGAGTGGGCTCAGAACACAGCCTTAGTCGAGCGATAGCAACACCTGTTGAGGCTTATCATGGCGTGCCCATCTGGGTGCAGCAAGTTGAGCTTCGCTGTGGGTATTACACTAAACAGAGCTTGCAGCAGCTTGAGCAATCCCCTGAGCTCGCAAAGTTGAGGGAGCTCAAGAAGCAGGAACGACTGAAACAGCAGGCTAGGCACATGAAGGCTGCAGGATTCTTGCTCTTCCTGGCATTCACAGTACTGCTGTGCGCCTACAGCGCAGCTCATAAGCCCCTTCAGGTACACTTGTTCCACTTAATCTTTGCTGACTGGTGTTGCTGCTGTTTGCCTGGAGTTTCTGCAAAGCATCCCACAGCTGCCAAATACCAGAAAAGCATCCAGTGGCAAAGCACCTTTCAGTAAGTGGAATACATTACTCCAACAGCTCAAGTGTCCCACAGGCGAAATATCACCAGAACCAGCTTGATGGCTTCAACACTGCTTTCACTATGGAGCAGCAGCACTTTGAAGACTCGAGTGTGGCAACAAACCCATCTGATTACATCACAAGGTGGATGAGTTTTCTTGCTAAGCAGTCACAGTGGCGTGCATGTTGTGCCTGCCACATCTGTTCCAATGCTGCGTTGCAAGACACAGCTTGCTGGCAATAGCTGCATTATGTACAACATGTCAGGTGGATGCTCAAAGGGCATCCAATGCCTGCGTTTCAGCACTATGTCCCATAACCTGCTTGTCCATTTGTTGTCTTACCACCGATGCTGTTCTGCAGTACTGACAGTGACAGCTGGTCAAGAAGGACGGAGGACATGACACCGCAGTCTGCAGGTGAGCTGTGGTTGTTGCGCAATTGTGCGACAAATGTAGGCCACAGCCACCAGCTCATCATTCAGCTCTGGGCATCCAAAAAGACCTCATTGACAAGACTGTGTTGAAGTTGAGCAGTAATGTCGATGTTGGCATGCATATCTGCACAACATGTTGTTTCCACCGCTTCCATCATGAAACATTCCTGTTTGTATGCACAGGCTTGCAGGACTTTATGGCACAGCCCCTGTGGTCGGGCTTGTCCCCACAAGCTGATGCAGCTCTTGGCTCCAAGCTTATGAGGACTGAGCTTTCTCCACTGTCATCTTCAGAGCCCCTTTCCAGTGCATCAGACAATCCCACTGACAGCAACATTGACCAGACGCCAATGGGCAGCTCAGAGGAAAACCCTGCAGGAGGATCAGAGGACAGTTTCCAGGACTCGCTAGAAGCTGACCTGCAGTGGCCTGATCTGCACAAAGAGACAAGGTAGGTGTCTGCATGTTCACAATTGGCGGGGCTTTCTTGTGCAGTGATGCAGCAGGGCGTGATTCATCGGAACGGTATGTGATGACCACTGAGGGCTTTGCTTTCTTGCGTGACATCAAAATTTGCCCCTTTTTGTTGCAGGGACGTTGGGCCGCAAACCTTCCTAGCTCCCTCTGAGGACCTGAGCAGCAACTTTGAGGACCCGAGCGGCAACTCTAAAAAGTGGAATGATGCATCTGAAGTCACCAATGACACTGACGGCTTCAGTGAATCTCACAGCCATTGCAATCACATAGGTTAGTCTCAGCATGCCTGTTGTGACAGTGAGCCCCTCTGCCAGAAGCCGGCAGTGTTTAGCCATCAGCAGTCACATCACACAACCATGCTATCAGCAAGTGCAAAAGCTGTTGATCACTTTGATGTACAGTCAGTGTGACAGTCAAACATCTGCGCTATGCTGCAGCTGAGCCTGTATGAGCCATAAAGCAATCTGACAGTTTTGTTTGCATCTGAAAGCGATGTTGCATTGCTCCTGTGGCACATGCATACTGCTGTGTCTGAAAACATGCTTTTATCGGCCCTTGCTTGAGTTCATGCAGGCGGACCAGAGCACATTGCCAATGACCGTATGAACACCAGATCGGTGCAAAAGGTCATTGGCAATGTGCTCTGGTATGCCTATGTGAAATCAAGCAAGGGCCGATGAGAGCATGGCTCCAGACAAAGTAGATGACACGCTGCATGGGTCATGTGTTGATGTCCTCACTGAACTGACAGAAGGACGGTTACGCTCAGGAGACACACAGCTCAGTGTCCCAGACACAGTACCAGTCTACCTTCTGGAGGAGGAAGCCTTCTCCATCAGGTGACACACTCAGATCCTGCCTTCAATTCACTGGGATGCAGTCATCCCTGTGTTTGCCATCATTATCATTATGCCTCTGTAACTTGTGCATACCCCCTAGCAGGGGACATAGACTGCAGTAAAGTGAGCTTTCAAGGACATGCTGCATCTGTATTAAGCTTTTTGCCTCCTACCTGAAGTGCCGATTGCTGAACCCCAGCTCGTTCTTGCAGGGGCAATGGCGTGGCAGAAAGTGGCCACTCATACTCTCAGCTTGACACAGTACTTGCAGCCATAGGTAAACTCTTTTTCACCACCGCAGAAAATGGGTCTGTGCATACAGCAAGTCCCAGCCTTCATGCCTTCATTTCACTTAGCTGCATTGATTGACTTTGTCACTGACTACGCATGGGGCGTACTTAATCAATCAGTCCATGTGCAAGTCCTGTCTTGGCCGGTCCATCACATTCAGTAGGGGCACTTGTGTGCCCAGCTGGCACCTCCATGTGGTGTAGACTGCAAGCCTGGCTGCAGACCATTTTGTTGTTTGTATTGCTGAGAAGCATGAAACTGAGGTGTGAGTTGCACTGCCTATGTGCAGGCTGCTGTGTGATGGCTGGTGTTGTTGTTTTCCTGAACATCATGACAGTGCTGGAGGTTAGGGCTGCTTTGGCGCCAACTCTGCACTGGGTCGCCTGTTTGTCTCGGAGACTTGCTGCAGTCTTCCGCAGACGTCAGGTATGCATCATGAAAGACTCTGTTGATGATTCATACAACTTGGTTCTAGCCACACAAGTCTTCCACACGTCTTCTTCTGACCCTCTCCCCATTCCCATCTGATTGTGTTTTCCTCCCATCGGGTGTGTGCCTAAGCAGGAGAACATGGCACTGCCAGCCGCAACCGTCAGTCAGTATGTTGTGTAGTGTAGGTGAGCATACAGTGCCAAATCTCATGTAGGTGCACATAATCATGCTTCAGCATACATTCCTGCTACTCATTTCATGGTTCCACCAATATACCAAGTTCCTTGTATTCCAGATTTGGACAATGCTGTCTTCGCTACTCCCTTCTTTCAGCACCCCTTGCATCCTCCTTCCCTGTCACTTTTGCCCAATGAAAGCATGAAAGGATGATCTTTATGCACATGTACAGCCACAGCACATCATACAATCACTGCCTTTTTCCTCAAGACCATTGCTTATTGGCCTAAAATCATGATGCTGATGTCATCAAGGAGGATGTATTCAGATTGAGATCATGCAACAATACAACAATAAAACCATCTTTACGGTCAAACATAAAACACTGTAAGACATATACTGAGGGCATTGCAGTAGTCTTAGAACCGCAACGTCTGCCCCAAAGTGCCTCGGCAGCTGCAAGGCAACTGCCTGTGCTACTTGTCTCTAACATAACAGTTTCATGATATGCAAAGCAGTAGCTTCATGCTGTTTGATAAGTGTTGAGCCCTGAGATGTGTGTGCACAGCAGGTGGAGCCATGTGCAAAGCAGGCAGTCTCTAGCCAATGGCAGCTTGCCACCCATCACACACCAGCTCATGCTGTGACCATCACCCAAAAGGGGCGCCCTGGCCATGTCATTCGCCTGCTGGCATCTTCGGAAGAGGGTCCCCCTCAGGTACTATTCATAGCAGCTGCACCCCGTCTCAGATATGGTTTGAGCACTTGTGCCTGTGTGCTATGTCGCATCACCATGGCATGCGGCCTTGCTGTGTACTGATGTGGACTGTCTCTCCATAAGGAAACGCCATTCTGCAAGCAATCAGCTGTCAATTACAGAGTCCGATGAGCCAGGTAGCAAATTTGAGGCATCTTCAAGCAATCCTGTGTGGCACAAAGTGTATGTAAGTTGGTGCATCCATGCATGATTACTCTGCTGACGCAAGCGTAATACTCAGGGTATCCAGTCTGAGCTTGGATTCGACTGATGTGCAACAGCTTGCATGTACTAGGTCGTGTGCAGGAGCAATCCCGAGTAGCCACTCTCATTGTGTCAGGGGTCTGACATGACTGATGATGCAGGGACGCCATGTCATCCAGGCTGGCTTGGTCTGTTGGGCTGGCAGCAGCAAGGTGGTGCGCCCCTTGTACAGCAAGGTGGTGCGCCCTCTCTATAGCCCTGCTGAGCAAGCAATAAGGCGTTGGCTCCTGTCTGCAGCTGGCCAGTATAAGGTGACGGTGTCTTCTTGTCAGAACTCAATGCAGCTGAGCACCATGCATGTGTGGGCCTGAGACTGTGAGATCGTGCGCTGTTGTTGTGCACGCTATGTAGACCACCATTGGTAGGGCCTGGTTGCTAATGTTCAGAGCACCATGGAGGTACATGGAAGATGTATGCATGCAGCAGACAGCAGGTTGGCCTGAGTTTGACTTGTGACCTGTGTATTGCAGGTTAGGTGTCAACCGGTCAGACACCTGCAAGGGCCTTGACAACTGGGGTGGTGGGATCACACACTGTCATTCTGCCTTTTACCAAGCCTGTCAGAGCCCTGAGTGCTACCCCTATCAAGGCCCTGAATGCTGAGCCCATCAGTCCCCTGAGTGCTGAGCTGATGGGAATAAATGGTGCCATGCTGCCCGCTGGTGGCAGTCAGTTATATGCCTCCAATACATCAGCTGGATTGCTGATGCGCAGGGCTTTGCACCTGGCAAGGGCAAACAACCTCAAGGTAAGAGAGCCATATTTGCAAGCTGAGCAATCTGCCGGTAATTTGTGGCTTCAAATTCACACTGAAAGTTGATCAGGAAGGAAGTTGTGTTGTCTGCTGAGGGTCCGCTCATGTTGATTGTGTCATGCAGCAATTTTGCACACGTTCTTCCTACCAAGCCATGTGTGCAGTGACAAGCCTTGGGAGTCTGTGCTGTGCTGTGCTGTGCCGTGCCGTGCCGCACTGGTGGACTTGTGCTGCTTCGGCAGTCAACAGTGCTGCTGACTAGAGGGTGCAGATTGCCTTGAGGCTGCACTTGTGTTCACTTGTGTTCACTGGCACAGCACCATACATCCAATATGTCTGCATGCATGAATTAAGCTATGCTGCTTGTGAGTGCAAAGTGTGAAGGTTGTGGTTTTGGCGGCTTGTGTTGTGTTGCATCATCCTTTCCTGGAGTATAGCTTCAAACTAACATCAGCACTGGCTGGTGCAGCTGCTGTGAAGCCTCCCACACCTTCCTCCCTCTCTGACCTGCAACATCTGTCTTGTGAATGCTGCAGCAGCAAGACCGGTCGACTGCTGTGTGCTGATGACGCAGTGCCATCAACATGTATGTGCATGCAGGACCCAGTTGACAGTGGTACGTGAGCCTGATGGCATACCAAGGGCTCCTGGTAGACTGCTGGTCTGCAACAACCAGCTCATGCTCCACTGCACCCGCCTGCAGCTTGAGCTGGTGCAGACCAAGGAAGCACTGTCTGAGAGCCTGGCCTGCCTTGACATGCGCAGTGAGGAGATGCTGCGCCTGGACCAGCAGAAGACTGCTGCACAGGCTGAGTAAGCACTAGCTGACAGCACTGCATTGGTGTGTGATGCTTTGTTGAATTTGCCTGCCTTACCAGCACATGTGTCCTTCACATTGTTTCTTGATACAAGGTTTGCCTTTGCAGTGATGCCAATAGGATTTTCATACAAAGAAGAGTTGCTTGCACTTTGCTGCAAATGACACGGGAGCCACTAGATGCATGTGGGTGACGCACCACTTTGTAGGGTCAAAGGCTTTGGTTTCACACTTGGCTACTGTCGGCTCAATGAGGGGCATGACTCAGGCTATCACCAAAACCATCAGGATGGATCTCGTGTCGTATCTGCAGAGATGCATGGCTGTCTATGCTGGCAGTCTGCAGGCCCTGAACCTGAGTGTGAGCACATCCGTACAGGTGCTCACAGCTCAGAGCCTCAAAGCGGAGCCAGCGCCGCACACTGAGCCTGGTCATTGACCAGCTGACTCACAGCGAGGGCACACAGCTCTTGTTGCACATGATTTGAGGTGACACTTGCTATATCAAAATAAAAGCCAGGTACCAGCAAGCAGAAAGCCAGTTATAACAATAGTTATTGTTTATGTCCATCCCAGGCGTGCAGGCAGACGCTTCTGGTGACCCAGGGAATGCCAGATGTAACACTGTAACATTTTGAAGAAAAGCTATCCCCAACGCTAGCTGGTACACCTGCCAGCACATCGATTGCTGCCAATCGCATGCGTCACAATTCATCCTAGTGATGTCCAGTTGCTGCTGTGCATGCATGAGCGTGTCAGCAGGGAGTCTGGAGGTGGTGGACCAACAGCAAGTTCAGGGTTATGCAACTGTATGTGGTGCAGTCTCACAAAGAACCTGGAGGAGCCCGAGGACATCAAGGTACAGTAACCCCAGATTGCCTGAAACATCGAATTGCCTGCCAGTACTTGACTGTACTGCAAAAGTGGTTGTTTGCACCTGCCTGGGATTAATTTGTCTGACATGAGCTGACCAAGCAGAACATCACAAGCCAAAGTCTTTTCCAGGTTCCTGGCTGCAATTCAACCAGGTTCTTTGTGCTGTGGACCAGCCCAGTGGAAGGCTGACCTAAGGCAGCAGCTCATATTGCTGTGCGTGTTGGAAGTCTGGCACCTATGGTGAATGTGTGCTGGACCCGCTCCTTGTTGGCCAAGCAAGTGCATTATGCACAGCTTGAGCCTCTGAACCTGGTCCAGCTGCTGCTAATGTCACAGAGTGACAAGTGCTTTCAAATGCAATGCCACACATTCATACATATATGGTCCTCCCATAGAGAGCTGACTATTCAACAGGTGCACTTGGGCCTGTGCGTGCTTCTATCCCTTGTGCAGCCTTCGACTATACCTATGAGCCTTGCTATGCTCTTTTGACATGGACTCTCAAGCTAGCAAACGCTTTGCAAGTCTTTATAGACCTGAGCAGAAGTGAAGTGAGTGCTCCCATAAAAGCTCTTACAGCAACTGCCAACTCTACTTCTGACGCGCAAGCTGTCTAGTGATCTTGAAAGCTGTGAATGGACTAGAGAATGAAGTAAAAGAACACTCGCCCGAGCGGCTTCTCAGCCAAGCAAATTAGTCATGTCATCAGTCATTCCCGAATGATGAAGCTACCCCGAAACCCTAGTGGGAGCTGTACTCGGCAGTGAGACAAGTACCGCGTAGGCGAGACAAGGCTGTGACATGTCAGATAGATTGTCGTTCGAACGTCTTGACGGCCTAGCAGACGGGCCCCTTGAAGAAGACCCAGACGAATGCTTTTCTAGCGACAAAAAGTGAGACTTCAAGCTGTGTCTCTGCTGCTCGGTGAATGAGTCCGCACCGAATGATCATGTATGGCGTACTGAGCGGCCAACAATTGACATGCAGACCTGTGGGGTTCGAGCAACTTCCAGACCACATCCTTCTCAAGATCTTCAGAAGTGTAGAGGCAGTGCCAGACAGCACATGGGGCTCAGAGGATTCGGCCGGTGCGCCATATGGCCATGTCACCGACGACACTTTGACAGCGCTCATCGATGGTTATCAGAAGCGGTGTGGTCTGCCTTTAGTCTGCAACAGGTGGAACAAGTGTCTGTCCCAGCCTTCTTACGTGTGGGCGCACTTGAACATTGGCTTTCATGAGCTTTGGGATGTACAACAGGTACTGCTTACGACTGCATTTTGTGTCGTAGGTTCCCTCACGACCGTTAGTTATGTGCTGAGATTGAGTGGTTAAGCCAAGCATATATTATAACTGATCCATTTTGTTGCACAGTCTCTGTGCGTCCACACAGACTGCATAGGCCCTGCATCTAGTTCCTTGCAGATCATCATTGCCCTGCTCCAAAACTCCTTCTGTTGTGTGTGCAAGGGTTGCACAGGCACTGCGCCTATCTCCTTGCAGATGCTGACTCCCTTTTGCGCTTGCAGAGGTTTGTTGACAGAGACTTGTTTTTCAGCTGGGTCAGGCCACGGGCAGCAAGCATTAAGCACGTGCAGTTGGACTTTGATGCCTGGTGCCGCCAGTACTACCAGGGCGCTTTCTCAGCAGTCCAAGCCAGCAGAAGTGTTGCCACACTGCTTGAGCTAGTGCGTGGCTCCCTGCAGCAGCTCAAGGTGCAGGACACCAGCTTTGTGGTCAACTCCAAAATGCTTCGCAGCCTGGCAACAGCCACGCACCTGCGTCACCTGCAGCTCTTTGGCGTCTCATCTCAGATTCTGGTATCAGACGCCTTGACCTGTGTCACATACCTCAAGCAGCTGAAGAATCTCGAGCTGGCAGACAGCGAGGATCACAGGCAGGCAGTTCAGGATCAGCATCCCCACTTTTTTCCCACTCAGATTTGCAACTTGCCCAATCTCATTACGCTGCACGTCCAATCCCCCCTGATCACCTACATTGACCCTGCTATTGCTGCCCTCAGCAACCTGCAGACTCTCATGCTCAATGGCTGCTCTTTGGAGGAGGTCTCCTCAGTGCTTGTTCAGCTTGCGCAGCTTCACACGCTCAGCCTGGCAGACAACAACCTGGCTCTCAACAAGGCGCCAGATGAGTGGTGGCCTCTGGAACTCACCAGGCTGAGGAGCCTCACTGAGCTGGATCTGTCTTCTTGTGGAGTCAGTGGGGTGCCAGTTTCCCTCGGCAGGCTTGCCCATCTGAGTCTGCTTGACTTGGGTGGTAACTGGGCTGCTCCAGGGATCATGCTGCCGCATGATGTTGCCTGCTGTGACTCCATGCGCAGTCTTCACATGAATGACTGCAGCCTCAAGAAGGTTCCAGAATGCTTGTGCCTGCTGTCAGCCATGGAGTACCTTGGTCTGGCCAACAACCAGCTTGTTGAGCTTCCCCAGGCGCTGACAGGCCTGGTTCACCTGCACAACCTGGATCTGGCTCACAATGAGTTTCACACCTTTCCTACTCTGCTCGCTGGGTTCACTAGCCTGAACAGAATCAGCTTCAAGGGGTGTACTCAGATGCAGATACCTAAGCCACTGCAGATGCTTACAAGCTTGAAGAAATTGTCAGCACTGATCTTCACTTGTGACCTGTCAAGGCATGCACCCAGATGGAGCGCTGACTCCACATCAAACTTGATCAGTCTTGCTCTAGATTTTGTCGACATCAATGGGCGAGGTGCTAAGGTGCTCCGGCTGTGAGTTTCCCCATAACATGCTGCTGCGACTCAGTCTGATGTAGCAGTCTGCCTGTTTCTGTTTTTCTTTAGGTTTTCAAGTTCTCTTTATGACCTGCCTTGTTTGACAGCACTTGCAAAGTCAGCATTGTCTTCTCCTCAGCCAGCATTGATCATCTCAGAATTTGCTCAGACCTTTACTCAGCTTTGATCATCTCAGAAGTCTCAGAATATGCTCAGACCTTCACTCAGCCTGTTTTAGGGGTTTCTCCTTTGATACCAAACATTTGATGCTGTGCACTTGGTCAGTGCTGCATGATGCATTTGGTCATTTTGCCTAGGCACCAAGCTTTATGTTAATGAGCTTGATTGGTTTGAAATTGAGCTGAGCAGTTGTCTTCGAAAGTTCCGCTGTCTTGAAGCTTTGTAGACATGTACTTTATTGAACTGTGTCATTTCGTTACAAAAATGAAGTGTGAATTGCAGCAGTTGATACATAACGGGTACTTGTACATGCCACGGTAAAAATTGTGAGCGGCTCTCTGCTAAGAACACAAAAACAACCTGGACACGTTGGTTGAAATTCTGTGCCAGACAACTGATCGGAGACGTGCCTGTCCTGTCCATGACAGACTACAGTGCAAATCTTTCTAGCTAGACATCATGGCTCATGCATGCACACAATTCAGATTGTCTATCTATATATACCTTAACCTGAGTGCATTCAATCAATCAATTTACTGTCTTTAGGACTTATCAGGGGAGTCGACAGACATAACTAGGAAATCGACATGCACTAAGCACTCAACGTTCAAGGCGTTCCAGAATAGAGCACCAAAGAAAATGCAGTACACTACGTAGCGATGTTGTAATGAGGAGGGTGCTAGTACGGCAACGCCACACGTTTTACATGTACACAAGTCTAGCTCTACAAAGTTCAGAAGCCAGGCTAAGAGTGGACTGGCCAACACAGATTGTCTTTGTGCAAAACATGTCTTGAGGTAACTGCCTAAACCATTGGATTGGTCAGTAGCCAGAAAAGCTGCTACTGAAGATGAAGATGCATTGCTTCTGCCCCTCAGTCAGACCTTGTTGCCAGATTCCCATAGTTCTGCACATCACATCAGCAGCAGCAGCAAGCAAGCTTTAGGATCCGTGGTCTAACACTTGACGCAGTGCATGCACATGCCTTGAGCTCGACTTGGTCGCTATGGCAGCGTTGACTGGACTCCGCCGGCGCGTCCAAGAGGTGGATGCGGAGTACTTCCTGCTTCAAAGGCAAGTTGAGTTGCGACCGCTGTCCAAGTCTCTTCAATGCAGCGCGTGATTGAGATCGGTTTGCGACATACAGAGCTGCTGAAGCAGCGCAGCAGCAAGAGCTGCCCGCAGCTGTTCTCATACAAGCTGTCGTGCGAGGGCATCTGCTGCGCAAACGACTGCTCATCCTTGAGTGAGCCTCCTTCATTCGCACAAGCCTTTGTTCGAGTTGCCGAACTACTCACACAGCTCGGTCTGTATGGCCTTGTTATAGGCAAGCAAGCAAGCTGTAGTGCAGGAGGCGTGCTGTGCGCATTCAGTCTTGCTGGCGAGGCTATGCTGCAAGACAGCAGTTCAAGGCAGAAAAGACAACGGCCAACACGTTGCTGCGTGAGGCAAGAAATACTGCCATATTATAGTAATGAGACTGACCTGCAAGAACACACTGCTACCTGACAGCTGGCATGACAAAAGCCTGAGCAGTGAAGGTTCCAACATGTGTCGCAGGCCTATTTTGATGCCCAAGCAACACACATCCAGCGGTGGTTCCGTGGATTTTGGAGTCGCAAGTATATACATAACTTCTCGCAGCGGAAGGCATATCTGGCGGCAGTGGCAGACTCAAATGCTCGCATGCGGGCTTTGGCTGAGCAAGAGCTTCAAGCCTCAATCTGGTAGACCCTTGACATCTTTGACATGCAGCGTGGGGGATTTTACTGCTGTGTGGTTGCCAAGAGCGCTGTATGCCAAGATGTCACTTCAAGTCAAAGCAGAAAACCCTGCTACAATGCCTGAATCTGATCACAGGATGAGCGCAATCTGCATTACTATGCAAAGGATTACCCCCCCAGTTTAGCCTACACCCCCCTCATGAGTTTTTGAGATTCGGTCAGCACCTGTATGCTCTCAGTTCCCCATAATGCTGTGGTACATGTCACACACCAGTAGGGAGCAGTCAACAACATCAATGATAGCGTCTCTCAGTGGCCAATGCAGTGCATGTTTGCCGCAGCGCTATCAAAGAGCAAGAGGAGCAGGCCGCCATGGTCAGATTTCAGAAGCGGTCTAGCAAGCTGCATCATCTGCTGTCCACCAGCGCTGTTGCAGGCATATATCGCTCCCCCTACCAAGCCCTCACCAATACAGTTCCTGTACTGGACATAACTCCATTGGAAGACCAAATCCGCGCAAGCAGAAAGAGTCTGGTCAGTCTCTGTCGACAACTGTGTGTAGAGCTGGTTGGTCTGCATATTTGTTGCATGAGCATCACAGACCTATGCATAAGACACCAAACACATTGTCACTGTACAACCAACCTTCTTTTGACACCCTCATGCGTCTCACACATCTGGCCTCGTCCACTGTGCGTTTGCCTGATCTGAGCCAACTTCTTCTTGGATTTTGCACGACCCAACTGCTTGATCAGGCTTTGCCTTTGACAGGAATATAAAGACTACTCTCTGGCTGACACTCCATGTTTTCCACAATGGGACATCTGAATCATGCATTGGCCATAGATTCATTGTGCTGGGATCTGTATCATGTCTTGCTAATTTTGACTGTCTGTGACACACCCCTTGGCATCTGCATCATCTTAGCTGCTTGCAATCACAAGTATGTGGGAGCCATCGTTGCTGCATCACCAGCTTGTGCATCGCAGGTGAACAGTCAGTCTGGGGTGCGGCATCTAAGCCCCCTGAAAGCTGAGAGGGAGCTGCGCACAGCAAAGGTATGTTTGCCTGCTGGCCTTTGATGCTGAATAAACTTGTGGGTTGCCCTACCAGATATACGTGACCAGCTATGTCAAGGTGTGTAGCTTGTTGTATACACAATGGCCTGAATCAATGGCCAAGAGAACGACTGGCAGAAGCATCAGCTCTTTCCACATATGCATTGCTGCTAGCTTGATTGCCTGCAAGAGAAGAAGCAAGCTAGCTCTAGCAAGTTGTAATTGACCAGAAGTATGTGCATACCAGTACCAGCATGAGCGTGCCCATGACCCCAGTACCGTGCATGTCCTTCGAGTTTGCTGCTGTGTAAATGGAGGTTTTACAACAAATGCAGGCACCTGGACTCAGCTTGCAGGCTAGTGCTCCCTACAATGCTGTCAGGGAAGCAGCTGATCTGGAGAGAAGGGTGAACAAGGCTTTGCAGATGCGACATGGCCAGCTGTTCACTGCCACAGTCCGTGCCCGGCAGGTAGGCTTAGCCAGATCTTTAGTATGTGCATCTGTTGTCAGGGCCACATGTAATTCTTCGTGTGTAATTTTATTCTCAAGTCAAGTTTGAGTCGTTTTGCTTGTGACAATAACACGTGTTGTAGACATGTCTGTTGAGCAGCCGCATCATGCTGCATCACACTCACCATCATCATGCCAGTGACTTCACGCTGTGTCAGATGCAGCAGTATCATTGTGACAAAATTGAAAGTCTTGATGCATGACTTACACATCATATGTTTAAACTGGATGATACACATGTCCTGACACTGCAGCACTTTGAAGTAGGCTCTAATGGGAGTCAATATGTGAGGGACTTCGCCAAGGCAGGGACGCAGCGATGAGCATCTCGGCACTCTCGGTCTGCACATTATCTCTGTCAAGCGCTGCAGACCATGATTACATGTGCAGCGGTATATATACTGAGCGGGGATTGCATCGTGATGCAGCTTATGTGCGGCTTTCAGCAGCTTTGCAGCCATCGACAGCATGAAACACTAGTCACCAAAGTCCCCACAAACTCAGCCGCTACATTGTTATGCATGCAGAAAACCTGACTTGTGGACACATATGCACTGTGAGGAAGGATAAATTGCCACCAGGCATAATACAACAAGACTACAACGTCACTGATACTTCCAGATGGTGCATTGACAACATGCAACCTGCGTTGCTCAAGACTGTGAACTTGCACTTGAGTCTTGCTTCATGAAAATGCAGCATGGCCTTCCATCTTCAACCGCCTTCGTTATTCCGGGTGATGTAAGGACCGCTTGTAGGAAAGGGGCACTAGCCGGTCAGGATCACCAATTAAAGGCGTAGCCAATGGGCACGTCGATCGGCCCGTCTTCGACTCATGCTGTGAGCTGTGAGTTTGAACATTGGGCTGCTGATCTGAACTGCCTCGGCCAAAGCCCTGTACCCTCGAGCCGATTTCTGCGCCTGAATACGTGCCAACACACGTTTGCGACTTCATTGCTTACTTCTTGATTGATTTGCGTTGTTTCCCGCATTGGTGGCGCTGCATCACGCTCTGTGTGGGACTTGCTGTACAAGCAAGGTAGTGTTGCTACACACCTCGTTCTCGCTGTTCAGTGGGACACCGCGGGGCCCTGTCAGGCAGCGGCTGGATTTATCAGCGACCTTGCAAGCAATCTTTAAGGACGTTGACTTGCCAATTCCGCACTGTCCCGCTTGAGGCTCTGCGACGCATACAGCCTCTTTATCGTAAAAGCCAGGTTTTGTAGATCTTGAAGCACGTCCCGGGGCCCGAGTGGCCAAGAACATGCAGAGAGCAGCCTCTCCGGGCTAGTACTGACATCTGCGTTGCGTTGGGCGAGCTTTCCTGCCTGACGCAGTCCTATTTAGGCTGTGAGCTATACTAGCATTGAGGCTTACTTATCGCCTGGACAAGTAGCAGCAACTTGCCAATGGAGCCTGCCAAGGCAGCAAACGATGAGGAAGATGAAATGCACCCTGTTCCTGCCAAGGTAGATTTGGCACACTTGCTGCTTTGAATTAGGCACTGGTCAGCAAGGCAGCAACTGCTTCCGTCTCCTTACTTAGTGTTACGAGCCATATCTTATAATGCTGTGCACAGCCTGAGCCTTTCACCCGCTGAAAGGCTCTTGGCAGCAGCGTTTGCCCTGTTCCTGAAACCCAAGCTCTGACCAAACAAGACAGATCTGTCCAGCAGGTTGATCAACCCAAGTCTCAGCCAGTCCTCGATGTGACTATTTGTATGCAGACACAAGTTGGCAGCTCTCCAACATACCATGTGGACAAGAGATTAGGCAAGGGAGGTTTTGGCCAAGTATTCCTTGGAAGGCGTGTTGTTGTCAGGCGCAATTCGAGAGATACAAAGCCTCATCAGGTTTGCATTGAAGTGCTATAGACATTCTGGTTGGCTTCTTCTGCTGTTGATCAACAGACAAGGCAAAACTGGTTGTGCAGGTTGCTCTGAAATTTGAGCACAAGACAAGCAAAGGGTGCACATCCTCTGGAACTCCCTATGAATGGGGCATCTATCAGTAAGCGTGCAGGCTGCTCCTCATACTGCAGCTGTCGCTTTACCAGATGCATGCATTCCTGCCTTATGTTTTAGTGTTGATCAAGCTTGGTGCTCTGCTGCAATACAGGAATCTGGGAGAAGTGTATGGCCTTCCAAAGATGCACTACAAGGGCAAGCAAGGGGATTTCTACATCATGGTATGCTGACTCTTGCCTACCCTGTTGACCCTTTTGACCTCTGTCATCACTTCTTTCGCAGACACCCTTCCTTATGCTTTCTACCTAGGAGTTCTATAGAAGTGTTGGCCAATGTCTTTATTTCTACTGGTGATGATGTAGGTGATGGACCTGCTGGGGCCCAGCTTGTGGGATGCTTGGAATTCACAAAGCATTGACATGACTCCACAGTATGTAGCCTGTGTGGCTGTTGAAGCCATTATCATCTTGCAAGCGCTTCACGAGAAGGGGTAAGTCACCTTGCCAAATTGAGTGGTCTGCTCCATCTTCAGCCTACCCATATCACAACGGCTGTGCTGCTAGCTGCTTGTGAGTGCAATATTGGCACCTCACAGGACGTCACTGCAAGCAGAGCAGCCAGCCTCACCACAGCTTGTTCGCATACACTGAGCGCTTTTGAGCAGCGACTTGCACACTGGCTATGCTGATTTCTGTGTATGCAGCTAGCAGTACAAAAGGCACAGACATGGCATAAGCAATCGTGGCTGTCTGAATCTTGTGCTGTGACCTGTATGGCTTACATTTGCAGCTGTGCAGGTATGTTCACGGAGATGTCAAGCCAGAAAATTTCCTCCTAGGGCCCCCTGACTCTCCACGAGCAAACAAGCTGTATGTTGTAGATCTGGGACTAGGTATGCTGCCTAGATTGTCTGTCTCGTGTGCTGGATCCATCTTGTGCGCATGCCTTCACGATATTGCCTGAAACATGTACTTGGGCTTCTGCATGCATAATTGTCGATTTAGACTGTTTTTGCTGGGACTGACCTCTCTGCTTGGCTTTCCCAACAAGCAGGATGAGCCCCTGCCATGAACAGCAACACCTCTATGTGCAAAGCATGATGGGGTGATTGGCAACACAAGATCCCGTTGGTCATGCCTGTTGACAGTTCTGATCGTGCTTGTAGCTACCAAGTGGCGGACAACTGGAGGGCAGCATGTGAAGTATGAGCAGAAGCCAGATGACTTCAGAGGCACCATCCGGTATGCCAGTGTCCATGCACACCTGGGCCGCACAGGCAGCAGGCGAGATGACCTGGAGTCTCTTGCCTACACCCTCATGTTCCTCCTCAAAGGTCGCCTACCATGGCAAGGCTTCCAGGTACTGCTGCACTTTGCACACAGCAAGATGCATGCACTGCCTCCCAATACACACAAGCTTGTTATCAGGTAGCAAAGGTTACATATCGCGGGCATCACACTGTTGCCTTGAGCTGGTGCTTGTACTGTTTGTTGGTGTGCAACAGACAGACACTGTAAGCTTTGGAGGGCCTGAACTGTGCTATATGTCATGTCGGTGCACGTAAGCACTGATTGTTGTCCCTGCGGCCCCATGAGTCAGGCTCATCGTGCAGATATCTGGCCCAGCAGTCATAGACAGACAAGAAAAGTCTATGTTTGTTGGCAACCATAATGGGAGTCCCTGAGGTTTTAGCCTGGAGCCAGCAGTCACAAGGCAACGCATTTGTGTCTGCATGGAAGTGGTGCTGACAGCATTTGTTGGTACACAGGGGGAGGACAAAGGCTTTCAGGTGTGCCGCAAGAAGATGGCCACCTCAGCAGAGGTCCTCTGCAAGTACAACGCCCCAGAGTTTTGTAAGTTCACAGAGGCGGTGTTGGAGATGAAGTTTGATGAGGACCCAAAATATGCTGCGCTCATTGCGTTGTTTGAGCCCATCCTGGCAGGCTGTGTGCACAAGCCCATCTGTGTAGACTCAGCAATCAAGGTATGCTTTGCTCTCGCTGCTGTAGCTGGCCTCTTGTAGCCAATCAAGTGTGCTTCTGCAGCTGGCTCATTGAGAAGAGATTTGATGATAGCGCTGTGTTTGACTGCGTATGCATTGCTGCTGGTGCACTCTCTCTGAAGTCCAATGCTGTCTCCTGTGCTATGCAAATATCTGCAAGCTGAGTTGTCACCAAAGTGCAAAAGACAGCATTCACACAAGATGTGCCAAACAAGATGTCCAGAGCAGAGGAGAAGTGCTTCTTGATGTTCGCAAACCTTGTGTGACTTTGCCCCTGAAGCTGCCTTTGACATGACATAGGTGGGTCAGAAGCGAGGGAGAGCTGAGCTGGAGGAGCTGGACCATGAACAGGATGGAACTCTGAAGAAGAAGACCCGCCTGGGATGGCCAGCCAGCCAATGGATCACCTGCTATAACAAGCACGCTCCCATGAAGCAGAGGTGCAGCCCCAGTCCTGTGCATGCCTCGTCACTGACGTCTTGAATGCTCATAATTGTCTGCCAGTGTTTGCATGGCAATATGTGTTGCAGACTGTGGATGATTGCACCATTTGCAATAAGTGCACTACCTGTCATGCAGCACAGCAGCCTCTTGTGTCAGGCATGCAGTTGACACCGATACCCAAAGTCAGTGAGTGCGCCTTGCGCACAAGGCAGTGCTCACCAAGTTAAGAAGCGTGCGCTGAGTAATCTGTCTGTCTGCCTCTTGTGCCTTGTCGTCAAGCACTGTTGCTCTATCTGGTGCCCCTAGACACGACCTGCTGGTTGTGGGCTCGCAGCACATCAGAAAGGGGATTGACGTCACTCCCTGTTGATGCTGCAGGTATCATTACAATGTGGGCAGCACTAGGCTGGATGTGCATGTCAAGAAGGGCCTTGCAGATGGGCTGTACATTAGCAGCGTGGGCTGTGCCTCAGACCTGTGGGGCATCATTATGGATGCTGGCACCGGCTTTGGCAGCCAGCTGTACCGTGTCGTTCCTGACGCCTTCTTGCCCAAGGAGTGGATTATGGAGAAGTGGGATTTGGGCTTCTATATC
>JAABUY010003315.1_pt1 | contig 18047 bp, 18 predicted proteins | sample 5560271 | NCBI WGS metagenome assembly JAABUY01 (sample SAMN10711886, study PRJNA513374) | rock metagenome | isolation source: Antarctica rocks | place: Antarctica: Victoria Land, University Valley
AGCCCCGGCGCGCATGACCCGGGGAGGCTGGCCGCCTCCCGCACCGGACACCCTTCCAGCCGAAATCCGGCCCTCACAGGCCGGCGTTTCCGCGCGCCTTGTGTAACCCAAAAAGAGCGGATTCTGAGCCACGCCGACATCGCCGTCCATGCCTTGAACCGCATGCTGGAATTCGGACACCCGATCTCCGTCCGCATCGGCTAATCTCAGATGGGAATGGGCCAACTGCGGCCTCCAACCTGATCCATGCAACATGGCCATCCATGGAGGTAAGTCGGCCTCAACTTTGGCTCAAACCGCATCAGCCCGACGCGACAAGGTCACAGTGTGGCACCCCAAGTCTTTTCCAGATCCGTTCGCAACTCCGACCGAGGATCGGCGCTTCTCAGACTGAGGAGCGAACCGTCCCAGAAGGAAACCAAGCCATGCAGAAGCGCACCCTCGTCCTTATCCTGCTCGCATCAGCGATGTCTCTGCCTATAGCGTTGGTTGTTGCTGTCGATACTGCCCGACCTGCGCTTGCCGACCAGGCGGAGTTGCCCGGACCGGACACACAGTTCCTTGCAAAGGCAATCATCAGCGGGCGCAACGAAATCGAGCTTAGCCAAGTGGCCGCCAGCAAAGCCTCACAGGCGGAGGTCAAACATTTCGCCGAGCAAATGGTTCGGGACCATGCGGCGGCAAATGACAAGCTGATGAAGGAAGCCGACCGTCACAAGATCAAAACCACGGGCACGTACGGCACACCGCCGCTTGAGCCGACCGAGCAAGCTCGTATGACCAAGCAACAGCTTGAAGCTTTGTCTGGCACCCAATTCGACAAAGCCTACATGCAGCGCATGATCCAAGATCACATGGAAGCCGTCGCGCTGTTTCAAGAGCAGGCCAAGAACGGGAAGGATAAGCAACTGGACGACCTGGCTGCGGCTACTCTGCCCACCCTCGAAGAGCATCTAAAGCAAGCGCGTGAGCTCGGGGGACGGGTCGGCATCCAAAGCTGAGCCGATCAAAGTGACGCAGGTAGGCCGTCGGTGCCGTCGCGGTTTGTGTGGAAATTGGCTGAGCGGCGTGTCTCGGCGTTGGTGCACTTGTCGGATGGATGTCGAGATGGCCCCACCCCTGAACTGCTATGCGATGATCCGCTGAATACGGACAGATTTTGGGCGTCCAGCCGCCAGCATCCGGTTCAGGACCGCCGTGCCGATGGCCGCCTCGGTCTGCTGGGCAGCGAAGCCGCGGGCTCGCAGCCGGGGTCCGATCAGCGCCTTGCGACCCATGGTCGTTTCGACCAACGAACACTGACCATAGTCGGTTGCGACCTGCCAGCTCAGGCGGCCCTGTTCCGTGATCATCGCCAGATGATGATCACGCTGTGTCGGCAGACCCAGATCGCCGCTCGGGACAGTCGTTGAACGCGGCGGGATCACCACCTCGATGCCGTCACCCGGCTAATCGGCTCGTCAACTTGATCGAGCAGCGGCGCCACCTGGGATGGGTCGTCGCTGTCCTGATCCGTCAGGGTTTGTGCCACGATCATGCCGCTGACGGCATCGACCGCCAGATGCAGTTTGCGCCATCGCCGCAGGCGATCCCCCGGCGGGGCAGGCCGCGAAGCGGACTGGAGGTCCGGCGCGGCTTCGCGCCAGGCTTCGCCTCCAGCCATTGGCCCGCCCCGTAGACCTGCAGGCCTGTGCTGTCGATCAACACCTGCAACGGACCGTGTGGCACCGAGGCCGGTTGGATGACCGGCAACGTCACCGCCCGACGGCTGACCATGGTGTGGTCAGGCGCCGAGATCGTCAGGTCCATCAATGTGAGGATTGATGCCATCAAACCTTCGGTCTGCCGCAACGGCAGCTTGAACGCCGTGCGCAGCAGCAGGCTCGTCTGGATGGCCGCATCCGTATAGCGAGCTTGCCCACCCGGTCCACAGCTTTGCCAGTGTTCCAGCGCGCTGTCCTCGACCCACACCGTCAGGCTGCCACGCCGGCGCAGGCCTGCCTCATACGCCGGCCAGTTCTGCACCTTGAACGACATCTTCGGGATGTGGTGACGGCGATCGGCGTTGTGTTTGTGCGGCATCGGGGCGGTCAGCACCAGAAAGGGAACGGCATCCTACCACCCCTTCAGGTTAATGAAGTGCACCAACGCCGTGCAGCTGCAAAGTCAAATCGGCACGGACTACAGTCGGCACCGTACACTGTTGGACAAGGTCCGTCGCGTCATGCCCGATGTCCTATCAGTATATCCGGACGCACGGGTCGAGGTGACCAGTAGCGGTATCACAATGTCCCAGTCTTCACCTGCCGTGCCACGTACTTCCGTGCGTGGAGTCAACCTGATCGAGGGATGATTCGGGCGGCACGGCCGTTTTCACGCGAACGACTCGGCGGGAACCTAGGAGGTGCCGACACCAGTAACGCGATCGAGCCGTTGCGGCGTCTGCGAGCTGTCGAAGGTGCGTATCCTCGGGAAGGCCACTTGCGCCAGCACGCCATCCGAGGGCGCCCACACCCAGCCCTCGCCGCGTGCCAGCCGGGGCGGGGCAGGGGGCCGGCACCCCACGCCGCCGACCTTGCCTTCGGTGCCGAAGCCCGCTAGTTCGTTCCGAGCTGCTACCGGAAACCTGTCATTTCCGGAGGACGTGGTAGGGGAGGAAAAACGCCGTGAGCGGCGGACACAGCGACGGAATGGCGTGAGGACGGCCGGCCGGTGACGGACAGATCCCCTGTCGTTCAGGACGGGCCACGCGGCATCGCGATTTTCACACCTGAGCAGGTCAAAGCCGCGCGCACGTACGCCGACGCGTCGCGTGCCGCGTTCACGCAGGCCAAATACTTGCAGCACTGGACCGCGTTCGATCTGTGGTGCCGGGAGGTCGGCCACCGGCCGCTTCCGGCGGACCCGGCGGTGGTCGCCGTCCACCTGTCCGGCCTCGCCGACTCCGGGCTGACGCCGCAGACGCTCTCACTCAGGCTGGCCGCCATCGGCTACGCCCACCGGCAGGCCGGGGAGGCGATCCCGCACAAGGTCCGCGGCGGCACGGTAATGCTCGATGTCCTGGCCGGAGCGCGCCGCAAATGGGGCAAGCCGCCGGACCGCAAGGCAGCCGCTGACAGCGACGTCATCTGGAGCATGCTGCACGAGATCAAGGGCGACATGTTGAAGGACGTGCGCGACCGGGCGCTGCTGTCCTTCGGCATGATCTCCTGCGTGCGGCGGTCCGAGATCACCGCCCTGAACGTGCCCGACATCGTCCGCTCGCCTGAGGGGCTGCGCGTCACCATCCGCCGCTCGAAATCCGACCAGGAGAGCGTCGGCTCACCATTGCGATCCCCGCCGGCCGCCGCCTCAAGCCGGTGCAGCACCTGGAGGCCTGGCTGGAGCGCGCCGCCGTCACCGAGGGCCCCGCTGTTCCGGCGGCTGTTGCAGTGCGGCGGGCGGGTACTCGCGGACCGCATGTCGGACCGCTCAGTGGCCGAGATCGTCAAGGCGCGTGAAGGCAGCCGGGCTGGATCCCGCCGCCTTCGCCGGGCACTCGCTGCGGGCCGGGTTCCTGACCAGCACGGCCCGGGCCAGGGCGTCGATCTGGAAGATGCAGGAGCAGAGCCGCCATAAGAGCCTCAACGTCCTGTCGGGCTACGTGCGCTCGGCGAAGCTGTTTGAGGACCACGCGGGCAAGGACTTCGCGTGACGGCAGAAGCAGGCCCGGCACACCACGCCACCGTCACTGCCAACAGGCCCCCCACTTCTGCCAAATTGGCAGACGCCAAGAAAGTCGCATGCTGGGGGAGTGGCAGCGCCTCGCAGTTACATCGACATCCCCGCATGGCTCGCAGCCGTCGCGTCCAGCGGGTGCGCTCGCACGTCCGCTATCGCGGCAGCCAGGGCGGCGGGGTCGTCCCACCCCGGCGCGGCGCCCGAGACCTGCACCGCGCGAATTCGGCACGAACCTACTCTGATTCCAGGCTTCGTTCGGCGCTCCAAGTCGATCTCAATCGAAGTGCAACCCATAGAGCCTGACCGCATTGGCGAACAAAATGCTTCTCTGGTCAGCCGTTGGAAGGCCCGCGATGGCGGCGCGGAAAAGGCGGCACATCCCGGAGTACGGCATCGCGCGCCGTGCGACGGGGAAGTCGCTCCCGAACAGGCACCGTCCGGCGCCGAACGCGTCGATGCAGGGCAGGATCACAGCTGCTGCGGCCTCCACCGAGTGACCAGCGACGTAATTGACGAAGTTGGAGAGCTTGAGATGCACGTTGGAGGCATCGGCCATGGCGGCCAGTCCCTGCCGCCAGCGCTCGACACCTGCGGCGTCGCGGTCGATCGGGGACGAGCAATGGTCCACGACGATCGTCAGGCCAGGCATGTCCTGCGCCAGCCGCGACACGTCGCCCGCCTGCCAGGGATAGGTCAGTATCTCAAGCACCAGCCCAGCGTCCCGCAGCAATCCGACGCCGCGGCGCCAAGCTGGGTCACCGGCCAGGCGGCGGTCGGACCAGCAACGCGCGGGGTCGGGGTGCCAGCGCAGGGTCTGCCGCACCCCGGCGACGCGAGGATTTCCGGCGAGCCGCTTGACCCGCGTGCCGGCATCCGGTGCAGCAAGGTTCGCGAACGCCACGTAGCGTGAAGCGATGCCGCCCACACGCGGCAAGCTGTCCAGCCACTCCACCTCCTCGTACGGATCGCGCGCAGGATCCCAGAGCGCTTCCACCAGGATGGAGGCCGCCAGGTTCTGGCCGTCGCAGTCCCGGGCGAAGTCGTCCGGCAGGTAGTCGCGGCGCAGGTAGGCCAGGTCGCCGAGGCTCGCCGGGCCGCCACCGGGCGAAAGCCAGGGGTGCCTGCCTGATCCGTAGTCCCAGAGATGGTGGTGGGCGTCGATGACCGGGCCTTCATACATCAGGCCGCTTGCCCCCGGTCACTCCGTCATGTCCGCTTGACATTGAGCGGCAGGACCATCCCGTTCCGGATGCCCGCGAGGTCCGCCCGTGTCGCGGTCGAGTAGAAATACTGGCCGAGCGGGATGAAGGGAACGTCGGTGAACGCCTGTTCCTGAAGCGCGCGGGCCACCTGCTTGCGGGCGCCCTCGTCGGCAGCATCCAGCCACTGCTCGCGCAGCAGCTCCAGCGCGGGCGCGGTGGGCCAGCCGAACCAGGCGTCCGCGCCGTTCCCGCGCAGGAGGAAGTTGTTGACGGGTGTCATCAAGTCGCTGCCTCCGAACAGCGCGACCAGCGCATTCCAGCCGCCCTGCGCCGGTGCTGCCTTGTTCATGCGTCGTTGCACGAGCGCCCCGAAGTCCATCACCGTGTCGTCCGTCTTGAAGCCCAACTTTGACAGCAGGTCCACGCCGACCGCCATGGTGGCGGCCTGTGCCGGGACGTCGGTTGCGTGCAAAGCCGTGACGGCGGCGCCAGCCGCGCCGGACGCGGCCAGCGCCGCCCTGGCAGCGGCCAGCTCACGCGGACGGGTCAGCGCCGCCATGCCCGCATCCGAGGCGTAGGGACTGCCGACCGGGAAGTAGCCGACGCCCGCCCGCCAGGCCGACGAGTCGTCGCCCGCCACCGCCTGCATGAAGTCTGACTGGTCCACTGCGGCGAGCACGGCACGGCGCACCGCAGGATCGTCAAAGGGCGGCAGGAGCTGGTTAAAGCGCAGCGCCGCGTAGATGCCGCCCTGGTCAACCTGTGCGACCTTGATCCCCCGTGCGCCCTTCATCACCGCTTCGAGGTCATTGGGCAGCAGCTCCCACCAGTCCATCTCACGGGATTGCATGGCCGCGGCGGCCGTGGCGCCATCCGGGATCGTGTGCCACTCCAGCCGCTCGAACTCCGCCAGCTTCGGCCCGGCGATCATCGAAGGCCGGCCCACAGGGGTCGGAACATAGGAGGCGAACTTCCGGTACACGGCCAGCGAGCCGGGCACACGCTCGCTGGCGACGAAGCGGTAGGGGCCGGACCCGACAACCTCCGTGACCGGCTTGGTGGCGTCCTGGATGGCGAAGCGCTCGGGATAGATGAAGCAGGGATAGGACGAGGCTTTGGCAAGCCCCTCCAGCAGAGCGCCGAACGGACGCTTCAGCCGGATGGTGAAGCGGCGGTCACCGGCCGGCGCGATCTCGTCCAGCCTGGCGGCCAGGGTTTGGCCGTGCGTGTCGCGCTGCATCCAGCGGCGGATCGAAGCGACGGCGTCGCGGGCCAGCACCTTTTCGCCATCGTGGAAGGTGGGGCCGTCGCGGAGGGTGAAGAGCCATGTCCGGCCGTCATCCTCAACCGTGTGGCCCTCCGCCAGTTGCGGCTGCGGCACTGACGCGTCGTCAACGCCGTACAGCGTGTCCCAGCACAGGTGCCCGTGGTTGCGGGTGGGGTATGCGGTCGTGTTCAGCGGGTCGAGGATCGTCAGGTCGGATTGCGGGATGAAGCGCAGCGTGCCTGGCCGCCCTCCCTGCGCCAGGGCCGGCCGGGCGAGGATGGCCGCGCCGGCACTCAGCACGGTGGCGCCCAGCACGGTCCGGCGCGTTGGGGGCGACATGGTCATGCGTCCTCCTGCTCCTGGCCGGCGCGGGACAGACCGGCGGGCGGGATGGGGCAGGATTCATCCATTCCCGCCGGGCGCACAAGAGCCTGACCCAGCCCGCCGGGAAGTGCGGCCTTGGCCGTCCAGTCGAGAAGGTGGAGGCAGGAGGCAAACGATGCCGTAAGCCTCAATGACCCGCCATGAACTCCGGGTCGGTCGGAACCTGCAGGGTCGTCGCCGAGGCATTGGTCTGTGCCGCCATGGCGACAACGGCCGTAAGCTCGCCATGCTGGGCGTCGGTCATCCCCTTCGCGCGGGCTGCAGCCGTGTGGGAACGCACGCAGTAGCCGCAGCCATTCGCCGCTGGCACGGCCACGTGGATCAGCTCCTTGACCAAGGGGTCGAACGCCCCCGGAGCCACCATGACCTCCTTCAGGGCGCGCCAGAAGTTGCTGATGAGGGCGGAGCCGCGGGTGGCGCGTATGTCGGCGAAAACGGCACTGACCCGAGGCTTGGCCGCGGCGTATGCGTCGGTCCAGAGCTTTACCGTGCCCATCATGATTGCCTTCCGGAACAAGATACCGTTTCTCAGTGGCGCTCGGTCCAACGTCAGGCGATCGAAGAAAGTAAGCGTCCGGTTTCCCACGCGTAGTTCCTGCTTGACGTTCATGTTCGTGGCAGCGGCCAAGACCAGAGGACTTGTTTCAAGTTGAGCGATGGGAACGATAGGCTTCCACTAGCAGCAACGTGATAAGGGTAATTGCTTGTATGGGGCTTTTCCTGTCAATGGGAATTTGGTCGTTGGATCTTCGTTGGCGTGAGCCTTCCGAGCCCGATAATGAGCCTGCCCTTCTGCATGGCTCACAGCGGTGCCTAGGAGTGGCTTCGGTTCTAGCTTCATTGCGTCAGGTCTTTCTGCTTTCGACGCCGTTTAACTCGTCACGTGACGAGTTGCAGTCGGCGCGGCTTGCCCAGCGGCAGATTTGCCGCATTATCCGAGCGCAAAGGTAGCAAACAATCCGAGGGAAGATACCGTCTCGGCCCAGCCGCCCCAGAGGTGCGGCGCCTTCGAAGCCGAGATAACGCCCGTAGTACACGCGGGCAGGCACTTGTTCGCCGTGTTCGGGTAGTGGTGGCAGTAGCAGCAGGAGCCGCAGGGCATCAGCGGCGGGATCATGATCTTGGCCCCGACCTCGAGCGGGTTGCCCATGTAGTCCTCGGTCAGTTCGGACCCGATCTCGTCGATCACGCCCGCGACCTCGTGGCCGAGGGTGAAAGGCCAGGGCAGCGGCTTAGGCCAATGCCCGGCGAGGATGTGCAGGTCCGTGCCGCACACCCCGCAGGCGCCCACCGTGAACAGCGCCGCCTTGGCGGGGACGCGCGGGCGGAGCACGGTGCGGATGACCGGTGGCGCTTCCGGGCCGTCAAACGTGGCGACGCGGATCTGCTGCATGCCTGAACCTTCCCCGTAGCGGGCTCTTCGTCCGTCCATTTACGATAAACCTTGACACGGCGCTCTCTCAGCTCAATAGAATTCCGAACACAGAATTCCAGTGACGTTGTGCAGAACCCGGCCATGACTCCATTAGAAAGCGGCCCCATCCTGATTGACCAGGTTTACCAGCGCTTGCTGGACGCGATCGCCGACGGCACGCTGCCGCCCGGGCTGCGCATCCGCCAAAACGAGCTGGCCGACCTGCTTGGCGTGTCCCGCCAGCCCATCAGCCACGCGCTGCACTTGCTCAAGCGTCAGGGCCTTGTACAGGAGAGCGGGCGCAAGGGACTGGAGGTCGCCCCAGTGGACCCGGTGCGCCTGCGCCAACTCTATGAGGTGCGCGCCGCGCTCGACGGGCTGGCTGCGCGCCTCGCGGCGGGGCGTGCCGGCCAGGATGCCGCCGGACGCAGCGCGCTGCGGCACGCGCTTGATGCCGGGCAGGCCGTCGCGGCCGATACGCCGGTCCCGGTTCTGGTCGCCCTCGACGTGGAGTTCCATCAGGCACTTTACCGCCTTTCCGGCAACCCCGTGTTTACGGAAATGGTCGCGCCGCACTGGGCGCACTTGCGCCGCTCGATGGCGACCGTCATGGCGGCCCTCGACTACCGCGCCCGCGCTTGGGCCGAGCACGCCGTCATCACCGCTTGCGTGCTGGACGGCGATGGCAACGAGGCCGAGCGGGCGGCGCGCGAGCACGCGCTCGGCGCCGGACGCAAGACGGAGGAGCGACTGGGCGCCGTTGCCCACGCCGCGTGAGAAACCAACGGGAGAGGACACGACCATGGACCTGACCACGGAACAGATCGCCCAGTTCCACGAGGAAGGCTGGCTATTCCTGCCGGAGCTTTTCACGTCCGAAGAGGTGGCGCTGCTGCGCCGCGAGGCCGAAGCAATCTACGGGGAGCATCGCCCTGAGATCTGGCGCGAGAAGAACGGCGCTCCCCGCACCGCCTTCGCCGCCCACACTTACAACGAGGCATTCCGCCTCTTGGGCGCCCATCCCCGCATGATCCGCCCCGTCGAGCAGATTTTCGGCGAGCCGGTCTACATGCATCAGTACAAGATCAACGCGAAATCGGCCTTCACCGGCGAGGTGTGGCAATGGCACCAGGATTACGGCACCTGGCGGCGCGACGACGGCATGCCGGAGCCGCGCGCGATGAACATTGCGGTATTCCTCGACGAGGTGATGCCGATCAACGGCCCGCTCCTGCTGGTGCCGCGCAGCCAAAAGGAGGGCAATCTGGAGGCCGGGCACGATCTCGCAACCACCTCCTATCCGCTCTGGACGCTGGACAACGACACGGTGACCCGGCTGGTCGAGACGGGCGGCATTGTCGCGCCCACAGGCAAGCCCGGCGGCATGCTCATGTTCCACGGCAACTTGGTGCACGGTTCGGCCGGTAACATCACGCCTTACCCGCGCAAGATCGTGTATCTCACGCTCAACGCTGTTTCCAACCACATCCGGAAGCCGACGCGGCCCGAATTCATCGCGCACCAGGATTTCACGCCGATCGCGCCGGTCGGGGATGACGCGCTGCTGCGCCATGCCCGGAGCGCCGGGATGGCGGCCGCCGCGGAGTAGGCGGCCTTGAACCTCCACCATCTTCTGGCGGCGCGCGTCGCCGCGGGCCGCCCGGTGCGAGTGGTCCTGATCGGCGCCGGCAAGTTCGGCTCCATGTTCCTGTCCCAGGTGCCGACCACACCGGGGCTGGAGGTCGCCGCGATCGTCGATCTGGACCCAGAACGCGGCCGCGCCGCGTGCCGGGCCGTCGGCTGGGACGAGGCGCGCATCGCGGCGACGCGCTTCACCGACGACGCTCCCGCCGCCATTGCGGGTGACGTGGAGGTGGCGGTCGAGGCGACCGGCAACCCGGCGGCCGGCATCGTCCATGCCCGCGCCGCCTTCGCGGCGGGCAAGCACGTGGTCATGGTGAACGTCGAGGCCGACGCGCTCTGCGGACCGCTGCTGGCCGAGGAGGCGCGCCGCGCTGGGGTGGTGTATTCGCTGGCCTACGGCGACCAGCCGGCGCTCGTGGCCGAGTTGGTGGACTGGGCGCGGTCCTGCGGCTTCCGCGTGGTCGCGGCCGGCAAGGGTACCAAGTACCTGCCTTCGTATCACGGCGTCACGCCCGACGACGTTTGGGGCCACTACGGCCTGAGCGCGGCGGAGGCGCAGGCGGGGGGATGAACCCGCAGATGTTCAATTCCTTTCTCGACGGCACCAAATCCGCCATCGAGATGGCGGCGATCGCCAATGCCTGCGAGTTGGACGTGCCGGAAGGGGGCCTGCTGTTCCCGCCGTGCGGGGCCGACGACCTGCCGCATGTGCTGCGTCCCCGCGCGGAGGGCGGCGTGCTGGAGCGGGCGGGGATAGTCGAGGTCGTCTCGTCGCTGGAACGCGATGGGCGGCCGGTGGCGCGCGACCTGCGCTGGGGCGTCTACGTCGTGATGGAAGCGCCCAATGCTTATGCCGCCGCCTGCTTCCGCCAGTATGGACTGCGGACCGACGCCAGCGGGCGCTTTGCCGCGATGTACAAGCCTTATCACCTGATCGGGCTGGAGTTGAACGTATCCGTGCTGTCGGCGGCGCTGCGCGGTGAGGCGACCGGCCAGCCCAGGGCGTTCCGCGGCGATGTGGCTGCGGTGGCCAAGCGCGCGCTGCGCGCGGGCGAGTCGCTGGACGGCGAGGGCGGCTACACGGTGTGGGGCCGGCTCACGCCCGCACGGACCAGTCTTGCAGCCGGCGCGCTGCCGATCGGCCTCGCGCACCGCATACGCCTGCTGCGCGACGTGCCCAAGGGATCAGTGCTGCGCTATGCCGACGTGGAAGCCTTGTCCGGCCCCGCCGCGGAGGCACGTAGGGCAATGGAAGTGAGCTGCATCCCTGCAGCAGCGGAGACGGCAGACTGGGCCGTGCAAGGATCGACAGAACGGGCGCAATAAGCCCATTTCCGCATGGGTCCAGGCGATGTGGCGTCCGCCTTTGACAGCTCACATGCCCGATCCGGCTTTTCCGCGGTCGATCCGGCAGGTTCTCGCGCGGCACTGCCTCGGTTCGGAACGGTTCTGCGAGATCAACCCGGCCGATCAACGCCGTTGGCTGCCTGCATCTCGCGGTCCAGCCAGGATAGGACAGCCCTCATGTCTGCCCGGGAGCGGAGGTGCGGGGCGATCCACAGCACCAGCCGGTGCGGCCCGGCCAGGAAGCCGAGCGGTGCCACTAGCCGCCCGGATGCCAGCTCGCTTTCAACCAGCATCTTGGGCACCACGGCCAGCCCAATGCCGCACACCGCCGCCTGGATGAGCATGAAGAAATGCTCGAACGGGTCATGGGCCGCCAGCTCCGCCCGGAGTTGCGCCACGCTGGCGTCGATCAGGCTGAAGCCGGCTGACAGCCCGTCCATCAGCCGCGCGCCGTGCTCCGTCGGAAGCACCGAGTAGCCGGTGCGGCGCAAGAGCGGCAAACCGAGCGTCTCCTCCAACGCGCGCACATGCCGGCTGATGGCGCCGTGGGTGACGGCCAATTCCTCTGCCGCCAGCGTCATGCTGTTCAGGCGCGCGGACGCCTCGTAGGCGCGCAGAGCGTTCAGGGAAAGGCGGGTCGCCGTCATGGGGATATCTACTGCGCTGTGAGATTCTCTCACAAGTCCCAGCGATAATCTGACTTGCCGGCCCTATTGGAGCCTCCTACCGTTTTATCTAATCATAAGAAGCAGAAGGGCAGGAAATCGTGGAACTGCAACGATCAACACGGCCATGAGCGGCAGCCGGGCCGAGTTCACGGCGCGATACCTGGTGGAAACGCCGGAGGAACTGGAAAAGACCGCAGAGGTCGTCGCAGGCGAGCAGTCCAGCGGCACGTTTCTCGCTTTGCCCGGCGAAACGTCGGAGCTGAAGGACCGGTCCCGCGCCCGCGTCGTGTCCATCCGGCCGTTGCCGCCCGTGGACGGCCCGAGCCTAATCAGTGCGGAGATGGTGCGCCGTGGCCGCACCCAGCCTTGCCACCGCGGCGAGGTCGAGATTGCGTTCCCTGTCGCCAATGTCGGCGCCAACCTGTCCAGCCTGCTCGCCACCGTGGCCGGCAACCTGTTCGAGCTGGGCGAGGTCACGGGCCTGCGCCTCTTGGACATCGGCTTGCTGCCGGGCCACGCGGCCCAGTTTCCCGGACCGCAGTTCAGCATCGCGGGCACCCTTGCCAAGTCCGGCCTAGCCGCCGGGCCGATGATCGGCACCATCATCAAGCCCAGCATCGGCTTGTTGCCGGACCAAACCGCCGCCCTGGTGGACGAGCTGTGCGCGGCGGGCATCGACTTCATCAAGGACGACGAGCTGACGGCAGACCCGCCTCATGCGCCGTTCGACGCCCGGCTTGCGGCCGTGATGCCCGTGATCGCCCGGCATGCTGACCGGCTCGGCCGGATGCCCATGTACGCCATCAACATCTCCGGCTCCGGCGACGAAATGCGCCGCCGCCACGACAAGGTGCTGCAGGCCGGCGGCACCTGTGTGATGGCAAGCCTCAACTGGGTCGGCTTCGCCGGCATGGAAGACCTGCGGCGGCACGCGCAACTGCCGCTCCATGGGCACCGCAACGGCTGGGGCCTGTTCACCCGCGCGCCTTCGCTCGGGTTCGAGTTCGCCGCCTACCAGAAGCTGTGGCGCCTGGCCGGCGTGGACCATCTGCACGTGAACGGAATCCGCAACAAATTCTGGGAGCCGGACGAGTCCGTCGTGGCGTCCGCGGCGTCGTGCCTGGCGGCGTTCGCCGGGCTGCCGCCGGTCATGCCCGTGTTTTCCTCCGGCCAATGGGCGGGACAAGCACCCGACACATATGCCCGGCTCGGCAGCACGAACCTGATCTACTTGGCCGGCGGCGGCATCATCGGGCACCCCGGCGGCGTGGCCGCGGGCGTCGCCAGCCTGCGCGAAGCGTGGGCCGCCGCCGCCGCCGGCATCCCGCTGCAAACCCATGCGGAAACGCACCGCGCCCTCGCAGGGGCCTTGCGGCAGTTCGGGACCATCCGGTGACCTCCCCCTGCCGCCTTGCCTTCTACGGGGATGACTTCACGGGCTCGACCGACGCTCTGGAGGTCCTGGCGCTCGCTGGGCTGCGCTGCGCCTTGTTCCTGGAGCCGCCCACGGCGGATGTGCTGGCCCGCCTTTCGCCGCTCGATGCCATCGGTGTCGCCGGGACCAGCCGGAGCATGGACCCGGCTGAGATGGACGCGCATCTGCCCGGCATTTTCCGAACGCTCGCGGCGCTCGGCGCCCCGCTGATCCATTACAAGGTGTGCTCCACCTTCGACAGCGCGCCGGGCCTCGGCAGCATCGGCCGCGCGATTGAGATCGCGCGCCGGCACATATCGGACCGGCCCGTTCCCATCGTAGGCGGCACGCCGGCCCTGTCGCGGTTCTGCGCTTTCGGCACCCTGTTTGCCCGGTCCGGCACGGATAACCAGGTTCACCGCATCGACCGCCACCCGATCATGAGCCGGCATCCCCTGACGCCGATGGGCGAGGCCGACCTGGCCCTGCACCTGGCCCGGCAAACTTTGCTCCCCATCGCCAAGCTCACCTGCCCCACCCTAGACCAGGGGTTGGACGTGACCGAGGCCGAGGCGGCAGGGTTGCGCCAGGCCGGCGCCGAGGTGGTCCTGCTCGACGCCTTGACCCCGGAGCACATGGCCACGATTGGCGGCCTGCTGTGGCGGCAAGCCGGTTCCGACCCGCTTTTCGTGGTGGGCGGCTCCGGTGTCGAGCACGCGCTTACCCAGTCCTGGCGGGGGCATGGCGAATCGGACAGCGTCGCGACTGCCGGGTTTGCCCCGGTTGACCGCTTGCTTGCCGTGTCCGGCAGCGCGTCCGCGCTCAGCGCCATGCAGGTCAACGCGGCCGTGCAGGCCGGCTTCGTGCCGGTCGCAGTGAATGCCGCCGCGTTGGTGGCAAACGAGGCGTGGCACGCCACGGCCGACCGGCTGGTGACGCAAACGGTGGCTGCGCTGAACGAGGGGCGCAGCGTGGTCCTGCACACCGCAAGCGGACCGGACGACCCGCGGATCGGCGCCATGCTGGACGCCCTGCAAAAGGATGGACGTTCGCGGAGCGACGCGCGGCACGCGGGCGGGCGCGACCTGGCGATCCGCTTGGGCGGGATCGTTTCCGCCGTCCTGGACCAGGTGCCCTTGCCTCGTTTGTTGCTGTCCGGCGGCGATACGTCCAGCCAAATCACCAAGGCGCTCGCCCCGGATGCGTTGGAGATGGCCGCCCGTCTTGCCCCCGGCGCGCCGTTGTGCCGCACCCTATCCTTCGACAGCGCCCGCCCGCCTTTGGAGATCGCCTTGAAGGGGGGGCAGATCGGAGGCGTTGACATCTTCATCCAGGGGCTGCGCGGCTGCGCAGGAACGGCATGAGACGGGCAGAATCTCAAACGGGAGCTGCGGCGCTCCCGCATGACGAAGCTGCAGGGCCGGGCTTTGCCGCCGACCCGCACGTGCGCGAACGCGGTGTGCTGGTCGAGGCGCCCGATGCCGAAACCGGGACCCTGCCGATGCACGCCCCTTTCCCGCGCTTGTCGCGCACCCCGGGCGCCATCCGCCGGCAGGCGCCCGCGCTGGGGCAGGACAAGGCCGACATCCTCGGGCCGCTTGTCGGCGCGGCGCCTTCGAAAGACGAACGGGGATGAGCCCCTTCCCGTCCTACAGCCGGGCCGCCGTGGTCCGCAGCTTCAAGGCGCCCCTGGCCATTGAAGACGTGCCGGTCCCGAAGACGCTGGAACCGCGCGCCATCCTCACCAAGATCGAGACCTGCTCGATCTGCGCCACCGATGTCCATTGGAGGTGTTTCCGCACCTGCTCGGTGGGTTCGCAGAGTACGGCTACGTCATGCCTGACGCCGGCCGTGTCCGCGTGCCGGACAACGTGCCGAACGAGCTTGCCAGCATGGCGAGCTGCGCCTTGCGCTCGGTGATGAACGCCTTTGACGTCCTGGACGGCGTGGGCAGCAGCGACGTGATCGTCATCCAGGGGGTGGGGCCATTGGGCTTGCTCGCTACGGCGGCGGCGAAGATCGCCGGGGCGCGCCGGGTGATAGCAATCGGGGCGCCGGATGCACGGCTCGACCTTGCGTCCGCGTTCGGGGCGGACGAGGTGCTGTCGATTGAACGCACCTCGCACGGGGAGCGCGCGGACCGGGTCCGGAGCGTGACGGACGGGCGCGGCGCCGACATCGTGGTGGAATTCACCGGCCACCCCGACGCCTTTGGCGAGGGGATGGACATTGCCCGGCGCGGCGCCCGCTACGTCGTGGTGGGTCAGCTCGGCCAGGGCACGACGACAATCAAGCCATCGGTGATCGTCAGCAAGAACCTGCGGGTGCTCGGCTCCTTCTCCGGCCAGGCGAAGGCCTATTGGAAGGCGCTCGATTTCCTGTCTGCCCATGCAGACGACATCCCGTTCAGCCGCATGATCTCCAACCGCTACAAGCTGGACGAGGTCAACGTCGCCATGGGCCGCATGAAGGCCTTGGAGGAGATCAAGCCCGTCATCGAGCTGTAGCCCACCCCGACACGATCCTGAACCAAGCTGGACCACAACAGCAATCAAGGAGGAATTATGATCACGCCCAAGACCCGCCGCGCCGTGCTTGCAGCCGGGGGCGCCGTCGCCGCCGGGTTCAGTATCCCGCGCCACGCCCGCGCGGCGGAGTTCACCATGAAGCTCGGGACCGACGTGCCTGATGCGCACCCGATCAACATTCATGCCCGCAAAGCGTCGGACGCGATCCGCGAACAGACCAACGGACGGGTGGACCTGCAGATCTTTTCCAACAACCAGCTTGGGGGGCAAAGCGACATGCTGTCGCAGTTGCGCTCCGGTGCGCTGGAATGCTTCGCGCTTTCGGGCGTGAACGTGCTCTCGACCATCATCCCGGCCGCCTCGATCTACGGGCTGGGCTTCGCATTCCCGGACTACGACGCGGTGTGGCGCGCGATGGACGGCAAGCTGGGGGCGAGCCTGCGCGGCCAGATCGAGAAGGCCGGGTTCGTGGTCATGGAGCGGATCTGGGACAACGGGTTCCGCCAGGTTACCAACAGCCTGCGCCCGATCAGGGAGCCGAAGGATTTCGACGGCATGAAGATCCGGGTGCCGATCAGCGCGCTATGGACTTCACTCTTCAAATCTCTGGGCGCGGCGCCGGCCAGTATCAACTTCGCCGAGGTTTACTCGTCCCTGCAAACCAGAATCGTGGACGGGCAGGAGAACCCGCCTGTCATCATCAACACCGCCAAACTGTACGAAGTGCAGAAATTCTGCTCCATGACCAACCACATGTGGGACGGCTGGTGGTTCCTCATCAACCGCCGCGCCTGGGGCCAACTTTCGCCCGACCTGCAGAACATCTTCGCACGCAACGTGAATGCCAGCTGTCTGGAAGAACGGACGGACGTGGCGCGGCTGAACGCCAGCCTGCGGGATGAGCTGACGTCCAAGGGGCTGGTGTTCAACGACGTGGATACGGCGCCCTTCAAGGACGCGCTCCGCAAGGCCGGCTTCTACGCCGAATGGCGCAAGAAGTTCGGCGATGCGCAGATGGCGCTGCTCGAAGACGCGGCCGGAACGCTCGGATGATGCCGATGCCGCTCAATGGGCGCGTAGCCCTCATCACCGGGTCGGGCCAGGGCATCGGCCAGGCGATTGCCACCCTATTCGCGGAGCACGGCGCCACGGCAGTGTTTAGCGACGTCGTACATGACCGGGCACACGAGGCGGCCAAGACGGTGGCGCGGTCGGGACACCAGGCCGAGGCGTTGCACCTCGACGTGGCGGAGCCCGGCAGCGTGTCCGCCGCTTTTGCGGGAATCGTGGAGCGGCACGGCCGGCTCGACATCCTGGTCAACAATGCAGGCATCGGCATCAACGCCCCGTTCGTGGACTTCCGGCTGGAGGATTTCGAACTCAGCCTGAAGATCAACCTGACGGGCGCGTTCCTGTGCGGCCAGGCTGCCGCCCGGCAGATGCTGGCACAGCGCACCGGGGCGCCGGGGGAGCGGCGGGGCAAGATCATCAACATCGTGTCGCTTTCGGGCCAGCGCGGCAGCATGGGCCGGTCCGGCTACGGCGCGTCGAAGGCCGGGCTTGAGCTGTTGACCCGGGTGATGGCGACCGAGCTGGCCGGCAGCGGCATCAACGTCAACGCGATTGCCCCGGGCCCGATCGCGACGGCGCTTTCGGCGGCCGTGCACGCGGCCGGCGGGACACGCGACGCTTACCTGTTCCTCACGCCCCAGCACCGCTACGGCGAGGTGTCTGAAATCGCGCGGGCCGCGCTGTTCCTGGCGTCGGCGGACAGCGACTACGTCAACGGGCACACACTGAACGTCGATGGCGGGTTCGGGGCGGCCGGCTTGATGTACCCGCTGCCCGCCCAGCCGTCCGCCGCAGCCGGGTGAGGAGCGGAATCATGGACAGAAGGCTTGAAGGCCGGGTCGCGATCGTGTTCGGCGCCGGATCGGTTGGCGAGGGCTGGGGCAACGGCAAGGCCGCCGCCGTCGCCTATGCCCGGGCTGGAGCCAGGGTGGCGGCGGTGGACCGCGAAGACGCCGCTGCCGTGGACACCGCGCGCATTATCGAGGCAGAAGGCGGCGAAGCCCTGCCCATCGCGGCGGACGTGACCCGGCTGGCCGAAGTCGAGACCGCTGTCAGCGCCGCCATGGCCCGCTTCGGGCAGCTCGACATCCTGCACAACAATGTCGGCATCACCTCCATGGGCGGCCCGGTCGAGACCACCGAGGAGGTTTGGGACCGCGTCATGGCGGTCAACGTGAAGAGCATGTTCCTGACCTGCAAATGTGTGCTGCCGATCATGGAGCGGCAGAAGCAAGGCGTGATCACCAACATCTCCTCGTTGGCGTCCATCCGCTGGACCGGGTACAACCGGTGGCCTGCCCAACGTGGACGCGCTCGCCGACCGCGCGCTTGCAGCCGCTGCCGAGCAGACACTCGTCGCCCCAGCCGAGCGCATGACCGCACGGCTG
>JAABUY010003316.1_pt1 | contig 18046 bp, 15 predicted proteins | sample 5560271 | NCBI WGS metagenome assembly JAABUY01 (sample SAMN10711886, study PRJNA513374) | rock metagenome | isolation source: Antarctica rocks | place: Antarctica: Victoria Land, University Valley
TCACAGGCTAGGCCACTCCGCAGACGGTAGACAGTGACGTGCTGCTGCTGCTGACATGCATGCTGCAGGGCAGGACAGAATGCATGCAGGCCTGCGCTGCGGGGCGCTGAGGGGTTGGTGTGTTTCTGCTGCGCCCGCTGAGCGCTTTCGATGAGACCGCAAGTGTGCGCTGCGGTGTTGGCCAGGGCGAGGACCTGCTGGTGTTCCTGGAGGGCCACACGCGGGGGAGCAAAGGCGGCGGCTTGGCCGCCCTGCGCGGGGCGCCCGACGCGGCCCAGGCGGCCCACGAGGCGCGCGAGGCGCCGCGCGGCGCGTCCGGAGGCCCCAGCGACGCGCGCGAGGACGCCCAGGGGCCGCCGGCGGGGGGTTGCGCGGAGGCGCCCGGCGCCGCCCCGCTTCTGGACGGCTGGGCGGCGCTGGCGGGCCTGGCCGGCCGCGCGTCGCTGGTGATCACAGAGGAGTCACCGGTGCCGCCGGACGTCCGCTGGCTGGCGCGCCTGGCGGCCGACCCGGCGGTGGCGCCCGCGACGGCCGTGTGGGCGGTCGACGCGGCGTGCACGCTGCCGATGCGCCTGGTGCCGGCGGGCGTGGTCGACAAGGCCTACAAGTTCCGCAGCACGAGCGCGAGCCCGCGCAAGGCGCGCATGCGCGACTGCCCGTACGCGAGCGGCGCGCCCGTGGCGGTCGGCGAAGCGGCGGTCGACACGGCCATGCACGTGCGCGGGCACTGCTCATGAGCTCAGCACCCAAGCTGTCTGCGTGTGAAGCACAGGCAGCTTGGTCGCGGGTGAAAAGTCGCTGGACAGACTTTGCTGTAGAGGTGAACAGGAGCAGTCGCGTAATCTTATAGCCATGCAGAGGCAACATGGACTGAGAAATTGGAACCCGAGCGGAGTGCGCTTGAGTGTTGCAGAGAGGATTGAGTGAGGTTTGAGTGAGGCAGGCGTGCCTGCAACTGACAACGCTACATCCTGCATGCAAGTGGGGGTTACTGTTTCAGTCAGGGCCCTCTCGTCCTGACATCATGGCAATTTCAGGCGCCGCCGCCGCCGCCGCCGCCGCCGCCCGACCTGGGCTGGGAGCCGCTGGACCTGCAGGAGCCGGCGGACATCGGGGCGCTGGTGCGGGGGTGCGCGGGGGTGGACCAGGAGGTCCTTCCGGTGACGCACATCACCGGCGGCACGCGCACCGGCAACGCGCGCTGGGCGGCGTTCCTGCGCAGCGGGCTGGACCAGTACGCCAGCCGGCGCAACAACGCGATGCTGCGGTGCGCTGCAGCAGCGGGCCGCCCATGGGGTACCTCGTTGCATCTCCTTTGCTGCAGGCCTGGGGCGTGATAAAGAACGATGTATATGTGGGCATGAGCTGTCTCTGCCTACACTATTGACAGTACACTATTGACATGGCCATTGTTATGCTTGACTTCTTGTGGCCAATCACATGGCAACATCCCTGGCCCGATGCGTGCGCCTGACTTTTGATGCCGGGCCGCGGTCGCGCAGCGACGGCGTGTCCCGGCTGTCGGCGCACCTGCACTTTGGCATGGTCAGCCCGTTCCGCGTCGCGCGCGAGGCGCTGGCGGCCGGCACGTACAGCGCCAACAAGTTCGTGGACGAGTTCCTGACCTGGCGCGAGGTCGCGTACGCCTTCTGCTTCCACCACAGCGCCGACCTGGAGACGCTGCAGGCGCGCGGCCGCCCGCTGCGAGAAGGCTTTGGCGCCGCGCTCTGCGCACAAGCTCACAGGCAGGGCTTGCGTGGCCAGCATCAGCATGCAGTTAACCGTTTACAGTGCTCTGCATGCTTATCAGTGAGCGAGGGGACCGTGCTCATAGCACGTAGTGCATAGCCCTCCTGCATGTTAAGGGGCGGTCAACGGCTGTGTCGCACTGAGTACGCCGCAGCTCAAGTAAGGCCCTGCATCGCGCGGAGGTCCAGCGCGCTGAAGGGCCGGGCCTGCGGCGGCCAGGCGGTGCCGCGCTGGGCGCGTGCCACGCTCGAGCGGCACGCAGCCGACCCGCGGCCACGCATGAGCCTGGCGCAGCTGGAGGCCGGCGGCACTGGCGACGCGCTGTGGGACGCCATGCAGCGCCAGCTGGTGCTCACGGGTGCGGCGCGCAAAAGCGCTGCCGCGCCCGCTGCGTGTGTGCCATCCGCGCTGTTGCAAGGGCTGCGGGGCCAATAATGCAGCTGAGACGATGCGCGAGGCGGCACGCGCTGCAGGCTTTGCCGCCCCTCGCCGCATGTCTGTCTGTCATGCAGCCACGGGTGCTGCGGAGCTAGCAACGCTGGCTGAGGCGCCATGTCACAGCATTGGGTCCAAGCATGCAGCTGTGCGTCTCCTGGTGTGTTAGACACTCCGGTTTTGGGTAGCAGGCTGGCTAGTGGTTGTGGTGCACGCTCGCTTATGCCAGCAAGCAAATGCGCTGAGGGCGGCCGGCCGGTCCCACCCTGGCGCAGGCGAGCTGCACAACAACTCGCGCATGACGTGGGGCAAGGCGTTCATTGGCTGGGCGCCGCCCGCCGAGGCGCTGGCGGCGCTGCTGCGGTGCAACCACCGCTTCGCGATCGACGGCTGCGGGCCGTGCTCCTACGGCGGCATCCTGTGGTTCGCCTCATCGCCTCCTGACCTCCGCCCGTGCTTCGTTTCTGTGCACTCTGCCCATGCCCTGCAGAGCGCGCGTACTCAGCAGCTTGAGCAGCACAGGCATGTACAGGGCTGTTTCGCAGTGCTGCACTGCGGCCTGTTGGGCATGCATCAGGAGGTGTTTGTCGCGCATGGTCTGGCGGCGCTGAGACGAAAGCGTGCGTCCAAGCAGGTGCTTCGGCCTCTTCGACGCGCCCAAGGCGCCTGACAGCACGCCTGTGTACGGCGCGCTGCGGCAGCGGCCTACATCGGGCCTCACCAAGCGCATCAATGCGGCGCGCTACCTGGCACTGGCCATCACGCCGCATGTCGTTGCCGCGGCAGCGGCCGCGGCGGCGGCCAACGCAAAGCCTGGCGGCGGGCAGCCCACGCTGGCGCAGCTGTTTGAGAAAGCAGCGCCCGCGAGCGCAGCGGCTGCGGGAGCTGCGGTTGCGCACGCCAGCGGCGCCAAGCGCGCCGGCGGCCGTGCGCAGCCCACCGTGGCGGGGCTTTTTGCGCGGGCTGCCAAGAAGCAGCGCGGCTAACGGGCCCATATTGTGTATGCGAGCTGACTGGTTTGCGCGGACATCTATTATAGAACGGTGCATGCAAGCGCCGTGGGTGTACACAAGTAGGGCATGACTATTTTTCGCGCCATACTGGTATGCAATGGCTGCAACCACTGTTGCACTCCTTGGCACGGGGGTTTGTTTGCGCAACAACATTGTAATGTTTGCGCAACAACATTGTAAGGTGGTCGATAGACTGGTAGAGCACCGCTTTCACCAATTTTCAAAGCACCAAAGTAATTACCATCATCAGGCTGCCTGCAGTACTTGTAACATGTTGCTGTTCTCAACTCTACGTATTCACACATCAACGTTCCATTGCAGTATGCGCATTAAACGAGCCCGAACAACGCATGCTTTGCTGCGCTGTGTGATTGAAGGAATATGGTAGAGATCACACAGCACACTACCTTGACTGCATGGGTCACAGACTAGCTAGTGTCATTATTGAAGTTTTGTGACCTAAAAATGTGCCTAGCGTTCCCAAAATGCATCGTCCATACTCTACTTGCTCATGCATGCAAAGTGAGCAGACGCGTGCTCACACGCTTGTGTTCAATAGCGTACAGCCCCACAAAGCATGACAAGCATAATTGCTTCCTATCAATCTACTATCGAGCATGCATTGATAAGGATTGCAGCCGCAGTGAATAGCAGTGCGCGCACAAGCTCTGTGATAGTAAGCACACAAGCTCTCTAAAAATAAGCACACAAGCCACAAGCTCTGTGAAACAGCAAGTCACAAACCAGTCCTGCATCATCCGTTCACTGAGGTGCTGCGGCCAAACCATGCACGCAGCTGCTAGTCCGGGTCAACAGGCGCATCGTCCGCGCTCGGCTCCTCACGAAGGCCGGAGCTGCGACGGATGCTGCGCACCTTGTCTGCCAGCCAGTCCATCTCCTCGTTCGCAGCGCCGAGCTGCATTGCCAATGAGTCAACAAGGTGTGGCTTGCAAGCGTGCTGAAGTTATGCAGTGCTTTGCAAACGCTAGTGCAGGTGCCATGAAGGTCATAACACTTCGACATATAAGATGGTCAGTATGTCCATGACATGGCCTCATCCACAAATTGAAAAGGCCGGCTATGCAAGACATTTGAAGGTAATATGCAAACGAGGCAGGGTGGATGCACACGGTCTGAAATGCCATATCATTCACTGGGCATGGTCGTGCAAATGACTGCCAGGCTGATGCAGACACACAAGCCACAATCTAGCAATCTGAACAAGGTAGCAGGTCCTCCCATGCGCATTCGCGAAGTCGCGCGCACCTCGCGCATGGCGGCCGCCAGGCGGTAGACATAGTCGCAGTTGGCGCCGGATGGCCCGACAGCGTGCGCTATCTGCTCCGCAATTGCGTCGGGCTCGGCGCGGCCTAGCCAGTTGGGGTTTGCTTCGTCCTCGGACGCGATGAACACCAGCGCGCTCGGCACGGCGACCTGTTCCACCGGGTGATAGGTATATAAGACGAGTTATACACTGCAGCAGGCAAAGGACCAAGCGCGCTGCACTTGCAGGTCGCGAAGAGCAAGACAGCTTTTTTTTGGTCGCATGAGGGTTACATGCATACTTACTCATAGATATCACCATAAGAGCGTGCTCAGTTGAAGATACAAAGTGCACGCCGCAGAGCAAACTAGCAGCTCTCACCTTCTCCTTGTCACCCTCCCGAACATACACAGGGATGCGCAGCCGCAGGTTGTACTGCTTCTCCCTGTGCTCAAGCTCCTGTGCGCTGCCAAACAGTGACAGCCTGCCAGAGAGATGAATTACAGACAGACTGACACGCTCCCAGTCATCTGCGCACTGTGAAAGAGCACAACACACCAAGCAATAAAATAGAGCTGCGCTGAGGTTGCGACGCTGGGCCGCCTGCCTTCATAGTGCTCTTCTGCTCCTCCGGGCTGCCCGCCAGCTGGTAGGCCGTGCCCCACACCGTGCTGTCCAGGCCCGCTGGGACTATGGTTGCCACACGGCCAGGCGCGCCAGGCTTGCCCCGGTGGTCTGTGGAGCCCTGCCAGAACACGAGCCTGCAAGAGCAGGTACGCTTGTAAATACTTATTCGGTCTACTTGAGCCAGCAGCCACGCCGAACACGCCAGCACAGCGTCCTTCCAGAGCAGCGTGCGGCTTATGTGACACGCACTGTGGCAAGGTCAGATCGCTCGTGAGGCCTGCCACGCGCAGCCCAAGTGTCCAGGGCCAGGCTCTTTCGCGCACCGCCAGCCACGTATGTAGCCAAAGACTTTCTTCTGAAAGTCAAAGCCTGTAGCACAGCATATGAGTTGCACGACTGCCCACCAGCTGTGTGGCGCAGGGAAAGAGGGAGCGTCACTGACAAGTTCGCCTCGCACCTGGCCGGTACATGAGCGAGCCAAAGCCATATACCCACATCTGGTCTGACTCACTGCCCTCCTCCGCGCAGGCAGACGCTTTCTTTGCATCTCCGTTGCAGTGCGCCGACGCTTCAGCCGATCCACCCACCTCCCCGCGCCTAGATTCGCTCTCTGAGCACATGTTCAGGTGCCGCAATGGTCAGCTTTTACTCCCTGTGTTCCAGTCCACGCAGTTCAAGAACTAGGAGGAGGGCTGGTGTAGGGCCTGAAGAGGCGTGGCATGCATGCTACTTTGGTTAAAAGCAGGCGTTAGCAGCGCAACGCCACAGCGTGCATCGCCGCCTCAGCAGTCTAACAAGTCCAGCAGACAGCCGTGTAGAGCCCCAGACGCAGCACGCTGCCGTGATCAGCTCGATTATTGCTGGGATGAGCGCGGCATAAGTGCTGCATACGCAAGGACTTTAGGTCACTGCTGTAGCCTTAGCTTGCAGGCACATGCTCATGCCAAATTTGTTGCATTCACAAGTGCAATGTCCGCATCGCACGTGCGCACAATCGGCTATTTGACAGCCTACTGACGCAGAAATCATTGCATGAACGTGCAGTAGAGGGACTTGCATCACCTCTTGCTAGGAATACATGTAAGAGCAGTGCATGGACCATATGCTGTGACTGCTGTCCGAAGCGTGCGTTCTGTGGTGCCCTGCTTACATGGTCTGCTAGTAGTGCGGCACCGCACATATTCTGCACACAGCAGATGCAACAGGTAACAGAGACGCACGAGCATTAAGCCCAGCAGTAATACATCTCAGCTCTGAGGTGTGCAAGCAGCATGTTTCGCTTGTCTGGTTGGAAACAACATACGGGCTTCAAAACAACATGAGACCAAGCAACTGTCGAACGCTCAACGTGCAGACCCAGGGCGAACGCTCTTCCTGCCTTTGGCGGACAGGCCAAGTTGGTAGCTGAGTTTCTCCTGGGCCTCGCGCTGTTTTGCCACCTCCGCCTCGGCCGCCTTCTTCACCAGCTCCTCCCTGGCGGCACACCCTCAAGCTCAAGCACTTTTTGTATCAGCTCTCTAGCAACATGTCTACCCATCTTTTTGCATGATATATGTTTGGTGCTTGCTCTGTTTTGGCATGCTGTCATGTAAGGCAGGGGTTTGACGGCAAGAGCCCAACCAGTCCCTGCCATCACCGCATGCAACTAACCAAGGTGTACTGCTAGCCCACACGCCTGTTGGCAGCACCGCGGTTGGCGGCACGCATGCGCACCTCTTCGTCCGCCGGCGCGCGGTGTCCTCCAAGAGCCGCGTGTAGAACGCGTCTTCCTCCTTGCGCGAGCGCAGGCGCTGCACGGGCGACGCGGCGGCGAGCGCGGCGGCCAGCTTGGCCTGCCGCCGGTGCTCCGACTCGCGCATGAAGACCACAAAGCGCTGCTCCTGTAGACACCTGCCACCCCAGACGCAACGCTGGGTGCCCTCCTTGTTCCCCTGCTGACACATGCATGACGCTCACAGAGTCTGGTTGAGATGCATCCAACATACAAGACAGGTCGGAGCTGTGTTGGCGCATCTGCAGGCTAAGAAGCTGTGCTCGGCCTCTGAGCCTAGACCTGGGGCAGCAGCAGCACATGCCGCATACGTGGCTAGCAGTAGGCAGCATGCATGCTGCTGGTGATGGTGCAAGGCAGTGCTCGGCGGAACGCATGAGCGCACACCTGTAGAGCGCCAGCGCCTGCTTGGGCCCTGCAGGCGATGCCGCAAGCTGAGCGAGCTCGCCTGGCCGTGCACCGGCCAGCAGCCCCACCGCTACCTGCATATTGCAAGCAGAGACAACCCCAATCGTTGTCATTCTTTGCTATTGCTTGTGTCCAGACACAGGCTCCGATAAGTGTGGGAAGCTTGCACTGCGCAACAAGCAATATGCCCGCGTGAACACGATGATGCTTGTTGATGGAGTCCTGAGCCGTCTCATTCGCTGCAAGGCAAGCTGCAGGGTGGCTGTCTGCCATCACAGCCATCACAGCCAGCAATCAGCAGGCTCAATTGATGGCATGTGGCCTTCATCAGGGGAGCAAGCTCTCTTAAGACGACTCGCCTGCAATGGCGCAGGCTCAGATGCAGCGGCACTGACGCCGGCCGCCTCGGCCGCCGGCGTTGCCGGAGGCCGCGCCTGCGATTGCTGTGCCAGCGCCAGTGCCTGGAGGCCGTCCAGCCCGTCCGCTCTGCACGCAGCCTGGTTCAGCAGCCTGTTCAAGAGGCGCTGCAATTTTCTGAAGGTGCTCAAACGGGATAATGCATCAACATAGGCAACATTCAGTATTGCCAGGAGTACTGTCATGTGATGTGCCAGTCCTATGTTATACAACGCATGAGCAGCGGCCATCTGGCGTAGGTAGCAATTCATCAGGCGCGCACGGCGCCGGTGGCACGCTGGCCTCCAGCGCATCCCGGGCGCCGGGGGCAGCCGCGGAGGCGCGCGCGCGATGCTCCTGCAGCGCCGCAGCGCGAGCCAGCAGCGCCGCCGGGCATGTGCCGCCGGCCAGCTCGGAGGGGCCCCTGCACCAACATTCTTGCATGTCAGCAGGGATTGCACTGGAAGCACAGACATAACATGCCATGCGCAACATGAGGTAGGGCACATGAGCAGCGTCCTCTGTCCAGAACGCGTATCTTGTCGTTCAACAAGCATAGCGAAACATCTTTCCAGAGTCCTTGCACCGCTGCTTCAGCCCCTCGTACAGCAGGAGCATGGACTCCAGCAAGCTCGCTTCGCATGTCGTTGACGTCACACGCACTCGACGTGCCGGGCCGACATACCAGCCCATGCTGGCAAAGCAGGCCGCCGCGGCGGCCTCCACCGCGGCGGCGCGCTCCTCTGCGGTCGGCGGCGGCCGGCAGAAGCGCGCCGCCCGGCTGCCCGGCGCAACCCCGCCCGCCCGCATCTCCGCCTCCGCCCTGCACCAGGGTGGCCTGAGTGGATGCTGAGTGGAACGCCAGTACTGCCTTTTGGTGATGAGCCTGAGTTCCCGACAGCCTTGTTGCTTGCGCACAGCTGCCCATTCCGCCTTGCCCACATCTGACATGCCGTGAAGTCGTGTGAGGCAAGCCTTCGGGCTGCACCAACCAGCCAGTGCAGCGGCTATGTGCACATTCAGCTGAGTCAAGCGGACGCATGACCTGTCACTGCGTCTGCAGGGCTCCCAGCGCGCGCACCAGTGCTGCTGCAGGTCGCGCAGGCGGCCGCTGCGCGCGGCCATATCCGCGCGCCAGCGCTCCAGGAAGGCTGCCGTGCGGATCGCCGCTGCCACGCGCGCGGCCTTGGCTGCGCCCGCCAGCGCCTGTATATCCGCGACCTGGGCGCAACCTAGCCTCAGTACCATATTTACGTTGTACTTGTTGTGTGTGCTGCAGGCACGCATTCCGGACTCTGTCAGAACAATGTGATCATGTGTTAGCTGTGGTGACATGCACTACCCACTGGTGTACTTTCCAGTCTCCTATCCAGATCAAAAGCGTCATGGGGGGCTTTGCACCCTGTCTGTGCTGACGCCCAGGTCCGCGCCGCAGCGATCCAAGGCCTCATCGATGGCCGCACCGGTGTCCATATCCGCGTCCGCCCTCGCGCCCGGCGCGCCTTGCGGCGGCGCCTCAGGGTCGCTGCCGGCTATCGGCGGGGCTCCGGCTGCAGGCTCGGGGCCCGGGACCCTGTCGTGGCTGGCTCCGAGCAGCCGCAGCAGCGCGGGGTCTGCGCCGCTGAGGTCGTTGCTGGCGACGCTAGCAGGTGCGACGCCGGGCCCCAACCCTGGCCGCGGACCTTTGCCGACCCCCCGCACCTCCTGCAGCCAGGCGGCCGCATGCTCCGGCGACAGCGCCGGCGCAAGGTCTGCGAGCGGGCGAGCGAAACCCTTCACCGGCCTGGGTGCTGGTTATGGGGTTTGTGACAGTATTGCATGAGCATAGAATGTGAGAAACAGGGCCTCAGCGCCCAAGTGCATTCGCACTTTTGCGCCTGGACAAGTGTTGAGGTGCTGCGCAGGCAACAACTGGCGAGTGCATGCAAGAGTGCATGCCACCTAGGAAATACAGGTGATGCACCCCGGCCAGCAAGACTAGCGCTGCATGCAAGAGGCACTGGCCTTGCAGGGACTGGTCAGGTGGCCCAAGAGCGCATGGCGGCGCGCCTGACAGCCGCGCATGCCCGCGGAAGGTGTCGTACAAGAGGCCAATGTCTGCCTCAAAGCCGCTGCAGCGCGGCGGCGCCCGCCAGGCCGCGTGCCACATGCTGCCCCGAGCCTGGCGCGGCGGCCGGCTCTGCAAGCTCAGCGCGCAGAAAGGACCTTGTATGTTGTATATGCATGGTGGCATACAGCATCGCTTGTGTGCTCACACGTGTGCTGATGACCATGTGTCAGTCGCGGCGTGTCAGCATGCAGGCCAAAGTTCTGTCAGTGCCAGTCATTCATTTATTCACTGGATTCGCTTTGTGTGCATGCATCGCAAGCGGGGGCGTCTGTGCTGCCTGTTTAACGCAGGTCGGGGATGAGCCTCACAGGCCGCTCGCGGCCACCTGCATGTTCCCGCCTGCCGGCTTTCTTTCAAGTCGCTGATGCAACATGCTGCGCTTGTCAACAAGCTTAGTGCCTCGTGTGTCTTGCAACTTGGGTGGGAGCAGCACCGCGAGGCGCTGCTTGCGAGCGGCGAGGTCGAGCTCCAGGCGGTCCATGAAGGTGTGCGCAGACGCCCGCGTCCGCGCCGGCTGCGACGGCGCCAGCGCCTGCCGCCCCATGCCCGGCTTTCGTTCTTCTCCTGCCTTTCCGTGCAAGGCAGGAACATAAAGAGTTGGAAAATGCATATTCCTTCACATGCAGAGCAGGCACAGGAGCAAAAGGGCCAGGCTCCATGCTGGCGTGTGAGACGACCGCAAGCCCGCCAGCTCGGATGCAAGGCTGCAGCGCACCGGGCCCGCGCTGCCCGGGCCCTCCAGCGGCACGCGCGCCACGCCCGACGGCTGCCACGGCACCGCGCCCGCGCCGTCGATGCCCGGCTCCTTGCTGCCGCCGGCCGCCGGCGGCGCGGCCGGCGCGGCCGGCAGGCAGAAGCGGCGCTCCAGCGCGCCCAGCTGGCCCGACAGCCGCGCGACCGCGCCCTGGGCGAGCGCCGCCTGGCGCGTCGCCGCCTCGGCGCCCCTGGCGCCGGAACGCACCCGCAGCCTCAAAGCCATTCAGTACTCTTGAAGCGCAGCGGCTGCGCAGCCAAAACGATCTGCATGATGCATGGGAGATGTGTATGTCCGTGCGTCCTGTCCCGTCATGCACCGCGCATGTATGCATGCGTGCTCTCCCATGAGTGTAGAACATGGCACCTGCCGTGATCGCAGGCCAAGCCCAGGCCACCTTACTGACGTGCACACACGCGTCACAGGCACGCCCGTAGCAGAGTGCAGCAAGCACAGTTGGGCCTGCCATGAAGGGAGAGTACGCGCACATGCGCCGGAGCGCCACGCGCACGCGCGCGCGCTCCATCTCATGCAGGATGCGCATGCGCTGCCGCGCCGCCGCCGCTGACGCCCCGGGCCCCTCTGCTGCAGGGTCCATGAAGCCCTGGAAGCCCTCGCCGGCTGCGCCGGCGCCGCGCGCGCTCTCTAAGCCGCCGCCCGCGCTGGCCGGCCGCTGGCGCTGCGGGGCGTGGGCCCAGGGCGGGGTGCCCGGCGCTACCGAAGCTGGGGCCTCTGCATGGCTGCCTGCATGGAGGCCTGCCGAGGCCTGGGCGCGCCGTATGTCCGCGACTGCGCGCAGCAGGCCCTCGCGGTGCCCCATGGGCGCCACGCCCAGCTCCACCTGCGCGCCAGACTGTGTGTGGGCACCCAGAGGCCCGGTGCGCACATGCGTGCCATGCAGGCAGCATGTGGCCCTGGTTGAGCGACTCCGCGACACAGTGACATGCTGCAGCACAAGGTCTATTCAAACAAGTGTGCCTTTGAGCGCGAGATGCCTGGGTTGACTTGCGTTCGCCGTGATGCCCACAAGTGTCAAGCTAAGCCATCATGCAGCGCCTCTGGGAGCAAGCACTCCGATACACCCCCTTCCACAGGTGGCAGCGCAGGCTGCGGCGCGCCTTCAGCTGGGCGTCGGTGAGCTGGACGAGCAGCCGGCCCGACACGCACTGATGCAGGAAGCGCTGCCGGTACTGGCCCAGGCCCGCGGCCTCCACCCAGTCGCACACCTCGCCCACGCCCCAGCGCTCTGCAGAGACGGCCATCTGCGCGCGCCGTGCCGTCGTTTGCTGCAGCAGGCGCGTTAGCGCTGGCTGCCGCCACGGCACTGGAGGTTGCTGGCGACGTGCTAGTACATGTGGTGATTTGCTCACATGGTCAAGCACTGCCACCTGCCACAAGCAAAGCCCATTTTCACATTCTGGGTGCAAGGTCGCATGGCAATGTGCAAATTGGTGCAATAATAAAGTGTAGATAGAGATGGAGTGTGTGGGAACTGTACACACAGAGTGCCGGCTGCGCTCCTGCAATGCAAAGAGGAGGCATCTCAAGCGCGCACGACAGTGTACCATAGAGCGGAGGCCCTGGCGGCGTCACCTGGGCCGCCACAGCGCGCGCGAGCCGCTCCGCGCGCAGCGCGGCCGCCGTGGCCAGGGGCGCAGCGTGCGCGACCCTGCCCGCCGGCTTGGCACCGTCCTCCGCGCTCGGCGCCGCCCCGCTCGGTCGCAGCGGCGGCGCCGAGCTGTGCCGCACGCGCGGGTGCGGCGATACGGGGCGCCCGAGCGCCGCCCGGCTCCGTGCCTCCACGACCCCCGCTCGCCGCTTATGGGCGCCCGCCGGCGGCCCTGGCGCGGCGTCGAGCGCCGGGCGCGCGCCTGCCGACGCAGGCTCGGCGGAGCGCCGCGCCGCGTCCGCGGGGGTCAGCCCGGGAAAGTGCGCGGGCGCCGGGCGCCGGTGCGCGGGGCCGGGCGCGGCCGTGTGCGGGCGGCTGCGCAGGGCCGCGCCGGGCCTGGGGCTGCCTGCGTCTGGTGCGGGCCCGGTTGGGCTGTGCTCCAGGTACCGCCCTGCGCGTGCAGCGCGCCGTCGGGCGGATGTGTCAACGAGCGCGTGAGCGGTCTGCATGGCCGAGGTCGTGTGGGTGCGCAAGAATGCTTGGACGCCTGGACATATCGAGGTCCTCTCGACGTGCGCCGGCGGGATGCCTACGCAAGGCCGCGCATGCGGCTGCAGCAGGGAGCTGCATGTACCGCGCACGTGCTGATCGGCTTGCGTGAAGGGCGGCTCCCTCCGGCTCCGCTAGCAGCGTTAGCGCCAGCATGCGCCGCAGCAACTAACAAGCTGCACAGCATGCGCACTACAAACACAGGGTACAGGGCCGAGCATGGCAGCAGCCGCCATTCTGCCTTGCGAGCGGACCAGCAAGTGACTAGCGTCTGTGGGCGGCTGCAGCCTGCGCACCGGGAACGGGCGCTTCGGGCCTCGCGGCCATATGTGCGCCGCTTGCATGCAGCGCCACGCCTCGCAAATCCCGGAGCTCGGTGCCACCAGCGCTGCCGGCGTCCGCATGTTCTCCCGAAGAGCTCGCAGAGAGCGCGTCTGCGCAGTTGGCGCATGTGCCAGGAGCCTCCACCCGCACGTCGTGCACCCCAGGCTCCTCCGGCGCGCGCGGCCGCGGCTGCGCGCCCGCTTTCTGGGAACCCTGGGCCTGGGCCGCCGAGGCGGCGACCGCGCTGCCCTCCCAGGCCTGCACGTGGCCCGTCCCGCCAGCCTCCCAGGCGCGCAAGGGGCCCGCAGCGCCATGCTCCCACACCTGCGCCGGCCGCGCCGCCTCCGCCCGCCAGGCCGGCGCGTGCGGCGCAACAGACGCGCGGCGCCTGAGCGGAGCGGCCGACTGCGGCCGGGCGAGCAGTCCTGGCGGGAGCGATTGCGTGCGCGCCAGCCGGGCCGCCCGCGCGCCCTCCCCTGCGGGCGCTGCCCACGATGCGCCTGTCCCAGAAAACCCGCCGGCGCCGCCAGCCTCTGGTAGCTGCTGGGCCGGGCGCGCAAGCGCACGCTCGTACGCGCCCTGTGGCTCGCGCGCCGCATCGCGGCCTGGCGCAGCGCCTGCGCTGCTCCTGGCAGGCGAGGCCTCCGCTGATGCAGCAGGAGGCTGGTCGGCCTCCAGCGGTACGCTGCTGCCACCGGAGACGCGCCCGCCGTCTGCTTCGGCGGCCCCACCGGACGCGCACCCTTCGCTCGAGCGTCCGCCCGGCAGCCGCTCGCCGGGCGAGTCACCCCAGGCATTGCAGGAGTCAGGCTGCCCCCGCCCAGAAGCGCCTGCTGTACTGAGCTCGCTGGTCGGCAGTCGGCGAGCAGGCCCGAGTGCGACGTCGTCCCAGGCACCCGCAGCCTCGGGCCAGTCGACGGCGTGCGCCGAGGAGGACGCTCGCATGGACGCAGCGTTGTTCTGCGCGTTAACCCCGTCGTCATCCCCGCTTGCCTCGTGAGGCAGCCTGTGGCCGGGAGCCTCCGCAGCGCTGGGCTCAAGGTGCCACGCCGGCCCGGCCTGCTCGCGCGCGGCCGCCGTCCAGTCATCCCCGCTGCTGCCGAGCGGGTCCGGGGCCGCGGCCGGGCCAGGGTCGCGTGCCGCCGCGTGCGCTCGCGCCTCCCAGGGGGGCGCGCCAGGCGCAGCCGACGCGCGGCGGTCGCGCGCCGCCGCCCGCTGCGCGCGCGCGCCCTGAGCGGCGGACGAGGCGCGCGCGCGCGCGTGCGGCGGGGACGCAGCCTGCGCGTCCGAGCCGCCGCTGCCTGCGCCGCGCAGCTGCTGGGGCTTCCCGCCGCCGTCAGAGCGGCGCTCTTCAGCAGACGGCGCTGCATGGGGCGAGCCTTGCCGCACGGCGCGGGTGTCTGCTGGCTCCTCCGCGTCAGCGCTGCGTGCGCTGTCAGGCGCGCTGGCATGCCCAGGAGCGGCGCCGGTGCGGTGCACGTCCGCATGCACGCTCGCGCGCGCAGCGCTGGGACCCTGCGCGCCCTGCTTGTGCTGTCCGGCCTCGTGCTCCCGAGCGGCCTCAACGCCAGGCAGGTTGCCATGCGCGTCCGTGTACCCCTCGGAGCTCTCATACCAGTCGTCGCCGGCCGGCCATGGTGCGGAGCCCGCTGGGTTTTCGGCACGCGGCACGCTGGCGCCAGCGCCCTCATGTTGAAAGCCCTGAGGCACGGAGGCCGCGCCGCCCGTGGCACCAGGCATGTGCCCAGCCCGCTGCGCGCGCTGTATGGCTGCACCCCACGCGCGCTCGTCTGGGAGCTCCTCAGCATCCAGCGGAGCTGCACGGGCTGAGGCTGGCAACGCGCGCGCCCCGTCCTGCAGCGGCACGCTGCCGGGGACGGCCGTCATGCGGCGAGTCATGGGCGCCGCATGCCGCGGCCGCTCTGAGCCACTCGGCAACGATGCGGAGCGAGCGAGCGCGCGTGCGGCACGTTGCGCATGCGCATACGCATCTGCAGGCGCAGAGCCCATTGGCAGATGGGCCGGATCCAGCTGTGCTACACCGGCCCAGGCTGCGCCGGCTGCCGAGCTCGGCCCGGCCATGGCCGGCTCAAAGTCCTGCTCCTCAGCGATGTCCCATGGACCCTGGGCGGGGTATCCCATAGGCGCGCCCTCGTCCATGCCGGCATGGGTGCGGGGCGCGCGCGCTGGCGCCCGCCACGGCGCGCTGCTGGGCGCAGCAGAGGCGCGGCGCCCGCCAGACGGGGTCGCGCGCGGCGCGTCCGGGCCCACCGCAGACGCGGACCTGCCGAGGGCACGGTGCGCTCGTGCGGCAGGGCGTGTGAGGGTGTGCTCCGCGCTGCGCGAAGGCGCCAGGCTGGGGTCTGGGTGCTGCTGTTCGGCATCAGCCCACTTAGCGTAGTCGACGGAGTGCGGGTCGTCCGGGGGCGACTCGTTTGAAGCAGCGACCCAGGGAGCATGGGCGGGGTCGCTGACAGGCGCTGCTGCGTCCAGCACACCCCTGCTCGGACCGGCCTGCTCGGCGGCCGCAGGCGCGGCGGCAGCGGGTGGTGCCTCAGCCTGCGGGAGCGTCCATGGCGCAGTGCGCGGGTCCGCGGCCGAGCGCCGCGCGCGCGGCGCGGCCGGCGGTTCCCAGGGCGCCGCGCGCGGGTGGGCGGACGAGCGGCGCGCGAGCGGCGCGGCCGAGGGCGGCCGCGGACGCGCCTCGCGCACGGACGCCGTGCGGAGCAACGCCTGCGGCCCGCCCAAGGCCCTCACCTGGCCCTCGCCTGAGCCCTGGACGTAGCTGCCCTGCATGCCAGCCGCAGGCACGCCTTCACCGCCGCCCGCGTCGGCGTCGTGCAGGCCTGGAGCAGCGGCCGCGTCCCCACCAAGGCCATCCGCCGGCCTCTGCCAGGCACCGCTGCCGTCCGTGCTGCGCGCGCCGTCGCGGCCAGGGCCTGCGCGGCTCTGCGGCCGAGCAGGCTGTTGGGGGCTGCGGCCGCCGAGGGAGCGGCGCGCCCCGCCCGAGCGCCGCTCCGCGGGCGGCGCCGCCTCCAGGCCGGCCATCAGGCTCTTGTACATGTCCGTCAGGGCCTGCCTGGGGTCCGGGTCTGGCGCCCAGCCCGCTGCAGGGTCGGGCGCCAGCGCCCAGCCCGGCGCGGCGCCGGCCGCAGCGCGGCCGCTGCTGCGGCGCGAACCTGTCGTCCTGGGCGCCTGCGGCGGCGCCCCAGATAGGCGCGCTGCGCCGGATGCAGCGGGCGATGCCGTGGAGAATCGCTCCAGCTCCGCACGGTCGGGCAGCCCCTCGCCCGAGCTCACGCTGGAGGATGCGAGGGAGGCTGCGTGCAGGCGGTCAGGCCCTCCGAGGGCCATGTCCTCAATGGACAGCGCTGCTTGCGCGCTGCGCCCGGCACGACCAGTGCCGCGCGAGCCGCCGCGCATGCTCAGGCCAGACCCGCTGCTGCGGCTCCCGCCTCGCGCGCCGCCGCCTGCGCGCAGCCCCGCGCCGCCTCTCTGCGGCGCGTCCTCATCATCAGCGTCCATGGCGTCGCCAGAGCCGTGCGCGCGGCCAGGCGCTGCAGGGCGCCCGTCGCCGCCAGACCCCGCGCTGTCCTCCCACGCCTCGCCCATGCTCGCTGGCGCAGCGCCCTGGGGCGTCCAGGCGCCGCCGGCGGGTCCCAGCGCTGCGCTGGCCTGCCCGGCCGACTCGCCGCTGGCGCTGGCGCTGCTGCGCGCGACACCTAGCGCGGCGCTCGTGCCGGCCTCTGCGCCGCCGTGGGGCTCCGCGGGCGCCGGCAGCCCCAGCTGCGACCAGCAGTCCTCCTCGTCCAGCGCATACTCCGAGCATCCCGACGAGGCCTCCCTGCCCTGGCCCGGGTCAGGCCCCTGGCTCGCCGCGCGCCCGCTGTCTAGGACGCTGTAGTGTGCGCCAGGGCCTGGGTCCCAGGCGGGCCTGCCCGCGTGGCTGGCCTGCGTGGGCGTGCGTGTGTGAAGCCTCTCCTCCGGCACAAGGGGCGCCTGCCCGGCATGGCCGCCGGGAGAATAGTCTGTCTCTGGGCCGTGCTCAGCAGGCGCGCGGCCGGCCCCGCTCGCGCCGGCCGCCGCCCAGTCCGGAGCAGTTTCCTGGGTGCTGCGCAGCCGCTCGCGGATGTGCGCGCCCGCCGCGCCGGTCACCGCGCCCGCTCCGCCGCGGACCAGCGCAAGCTCGCGGCCGCGGCCGACCAGGTCCGCGCCAACGGTCGAATAGTGCTGGCCTGCATCCTCCTGCGCCCTGACACGAGTGTGTGCGGCAACCTGCCCAACAAGCGGCCGGACAGTAGTGCAGCGCAGCGGCAAAGCTAGCATCAGCGCGCCTGATGAAGCGAGAGCGCGGTGGAGCCGGGCGTGACGTCAAAGTCGCTCTGCGCTCGTGCTCAGCGCCTTAGCGACTGTAGCCTTTGATATGAGTGCTTTGACTGCAGAAACCTCAGTACTTTCGGTGTACAGCTTGCACGGGGCACGGGCTGCACGGCCGCACCTCATATACTTCGTCCTCCTCGGACGCCAAGCCTTCGCGCGCGAGGGACCCACGCTGCATTGCAGGCCCCGACCCTTAACACCGAGGCCAAAGTGCACCAGCCGTCGCCATTGCACTGGATATGGAGCTATCTAGCAGCATCGCAAGCTGCACGAGCGCGCACCGCACTTAGCCGGCAGCTCCACTCATATTTCATATCCGCAGAAAACCTAAACACTCACTTTTGCAAGTTTTTGCCTTGCTGGGGCTGCGCAGTGCTTATTATTGCGCAAGTACCAAGCCATTTTGCATCCAAGACGTCGTGCTGCTGGCTGCCAAAGTTGCTTGGAGAGTGTTGACCTGTGTGCACCCGTTTGGTTGCGGCCCGCAGGCGTAACGAGCTTGGCAGGCGCTCGCGGAGGTGCCGCCGCCCGGCAAGCCGGCCAGCGATGTCCGCCGGCGGGGCTGAGCCGTTCGACTACCTCATTAAAGTGCGCCCGCGTGCGCCGCCGAGTGCCGGCGCCCTGCTCACAGGCGCCTTGTCTTGACAGGGGCGACAG
>JAABUY010003318.1_pt1 | contig 18028 bp, 18 predicted proteins | sample 5560271 | NCBI WGS metagenome assembly JAABUY01 (sample SAMN10711886, study PRJNA513374) | rock metagenome | isolation source: Antarctica rocks | place: Antarctica: Victoria Land, University Valley
CTCAACCCCGCTGCGGCGGCGGCGCAGCTCCTTGATCGTCAGCCCGGCGTCGAGCGCGTCGACCGCGGCCAGGACCTCGCCCCGGCTGCGGGTGCTCTCCGGCCACACGCTCGGCCGCGCCAGCCGCGGCGTGGGCAGTGTCGGCGTGCGGAAGTCGTGCTGCTCGGATGGGCGGCGGGCGGTGCGTGGGCCGCGGCCGCGCGGTGCGGGTACCGGATCGAGGTAGCGGTCCTGCTCGACGTGCTCCCGGCCCGGTGAGCGGTCGGTGGTCTCAGCGGGCATCGCGGACCTGCCCCAGCAGCTCCCGCAGCGAGTCCTGGCGGTAGCCGCCTGACGGCGGTGAGGGCGGCGCCGGCTCGGCCCGGCGCGCCCGGTGGTGCTCGAGCACCCGGGCGACCACCTCGTCCTCGCGTGGGCGCAGGTAGATCTGCGTGGTGGCCAGCTGGGCGTGGCCGAGCACCCACTGCACGTCGGTCAGCGACAACCGCGGATCCTGGGCCATCCGGTAGGCGGCGGTGTGCCGCAGATCGTGCAGCGTCCACCGGGTGCCCAGCCGGTCGTTGGCCCGCTGCAGCACCCGGCGCATCGCCGGATAGGTCAGCGGTCGGTGCGGCGCACGGCGGGTCAGCCACAACGCCGCCTCCCCGGCCGGAGGTTCCTGCCGCTGCTGGTAGAGCCGCAGCCACACGAACGCGTCCGCCGACGCCGGCAGCCACTGCAGCCGCCCGCTGCCCTTGCGGTGCACGCCGATCCGCTGCTCCCCCACGTCGACCCGGTCCAGGCTGACCCCCAGCAGCTCGCTCGCCCGGGCGCCGGTGCTGATGTAGAAGGCCAGCAGCGCCCGATCCCGGTCGCAACCCATCGCGGCGAACAACGCGTCGAACAGGTGATCCGGCAGGCTGCGCGGCAGCCGGGCCGGCGTCTTCTGGCGCAGCGGCGCGCGGCGGTGTCGCTCCGGCGCCGTCATCGGGCTGGCGTGCGCGCCTGGCCGCTGCCCGCCGCGGCCGACCGCCTCCGGCACCGGATTGACCACCGGGCCGTCCCCGACCGCCATGCGGTCGGCGTAGAAGCCACGCAGCACCGCCAGGTTGTGGTTGATCGTCGCCGCCGCGTACCCGCTGCGCTCGACCGCGCTCCCCACGGTCGGCCGGGCGGTGAACCGCATCCACAGCACGAAGTCGCGGGCCTCGACCCGACTCGCCTGCTGCCAGGCCACGTCGACCGCGGCCAGAAACCGCCACCAGCGCAGCAGCGCCAACGCATACGACCGCACACTGCCGGCGGCAGCACCGCTGGCCAGCAGCGAACACAAGAACTCGGCGATCGCCGGCACCGGCAAGCCGGCAGCGTCGATCACCGCCACCCCGGGCAACCCGTCGACTACCCGGATCCCGCCGAGCGCGGCAACCCTCAACCCCGTCACGTCCCGCGACGGGTCGCTCTCTCCTGCCCTTGTCACAGCGACGCCCCTCCATGTTGATGAGGAGCCCAGCCCAGCAGTCAGCGACCCCGCCGAAGCGCAAGGGAACGCGCCCCGGCGAGTCCGCTGCTCACGAGCCGGACGGGCACGCTCACCGACCCGACTTGGTGCGGTCAATAGGTCGTGGGCCAGGGTCTTCACGGCGTGGGCGTCGTCGAGGTCGTCGCTGACCCGGACCGTGCGGCTGGTGGGGTCGGTCCAGCCGTTGGCCCGGCCGGTGTCACCGCGGTGCACCGTGTAGCCGTGCCCGAGCACCTGCCCTTCCAGGGCGTCCCACAGCCCGGCCGGTGCCTGCCCGACCAGCAAGCTCGGGGCGACGTCGGGCAACGGCGACCCTTCGGTTTGGTGTAGCGCAAACACATGCACCACGCGGAAGCCCCGGACCTGCCCGCCACCGGCGTCGGGCGCCGCTCCCCCGCTGCAGGTGGCAGCTGACTCGTGCCCGGCCGGTCCGGCCGGCTCGGTCCGGTCGGCCGTCTTGGGGCGGTAGGTGCACGGCGCCAGGATCGCGATGCCCCGCTCCCCCTTGCGTACCTGCCGGCCCAGGCTCTGCCAAGTACGGAACCCGGCGACCCGGGTGGCCTGCGGGGCCTGCGCGCCGATCAGCAGCAGGTTGCCACCTCTGTAGCTGTGGAACTTCGCGGCGGTGTCCAGCATCGCCCGCCACCGCTGGGACTCCACCAGCGCCGCGACACCGTCGCTGATCTGCTCGTGCAGCGCAGTGAGCTTGTCCTGGCCGCCGGTCGTCGGGCTGGCTGTGCTGCTGGTGGTGGTGCTGGTGCTGGTGCTCATCGAAGCCTCCCTGTCCCGTCCCGACCAGCGGGTGCGGGTGGGCCGGTGTCCCCCGGCCTTGAGGGCGGTGGGTGCACCCCTCCGCCGCAAAGCCGCCCGCAGGGGTCGCAGCGGCTCACCGGGAGCAAGCCCAAGAAGCTTCCCGCGCAGCGCCTGAGGAAGGATCTTGGGCGCCCTTGCCCGGGGAGGAGCGGCCCCGCACAATCCGGGCCGGCACGCCAACCTGCACTTCGTCACCCCGCAGCTGGCGGTCGGCTGCGACCTCGACCCGTGCAAGGCCGCCGACCAACTGGCCGATCTCGACAGCCTCGGCATCACCCATGTCATCGACTGCCGGGGCGAGTGGACCGATCAGGACGTGTTCGCCGAGCACCTCCCCCACGTCGGCTACCTGCACCACGGCATGGACGACGCCGGTCAGGACGTCCCCGCCGCGTGGTTCGACGCGGCGATCACCTGGATCGACGACGCAGGCCCGATGCCCGAGTCCTGACCACTGCCACATGGGCATCAACCGCGGCCCGTCACTCGGCTTCGCGGTCCTGCTGCACCAGGGCTGGGACCCGGTCGAGGCGATCGCCGCCATCCGGGCGGCCCGCCCGATCGCCAACGTCTGGTGCGCCGGCGACTCCCTTGCCTGGCACCACGCTCGACACCGCACCGACCCCTCCGCGGACCTGCTGCGACTCAAGGCTTGGCGTGCGGCGAACCCACTCGCCGTCGTCCGCATCATCCGACGCGTTCGCGAGCAGGAGGTGAGCTGACACCGCCAACCCGTCAAGGCGACACGCCGCGAAATGTCGGACCTTCTCGGTACACATGAGGGACACAGACACCGCCACATCACCGCAGCAGCCAGGGGGAACCATGACGATCACCGAGACCTACGCGCTTCCGGTCGACCTCGCCCCCGCGCTCCTCGATCGCTTGCGGCAGTTGCTCGCTGAGGTTCCCCTCACCTGCGCTCCGGCTCTAGTGATCGACCTGACCTACAGCGGTCCGCGCTGCATGGTCTGCCACGAGGGCGGCAAGCTCGGCGGCCACCACGGGCAGGACGGCCAGGTCGAGTGGATCCACCGGGCCTGCCACCGCCGCGTGCACCGCCGCGGCCGGCTCAGCCGGGCCGAGCTCAACCGGGTGCACGGCCTCGAAAGCCGCACCCTCACGGCCTGCTAGCGGCCAGCGCACGACCTCGCGCTGAGCTACGGCCCCCTGATCTGCCCTGCCCGCTTCCGTCACCTCTGGAGTTGCCCCATGCACCTTTCCACCCGCCTGGACTGCGACCTGGTCGCCGTCGAGTCCGCCGATGAGCTCACCCTGCTCGTCGAGCTGACCGCCCCCACCCCCGCCTCCACGACCATCCGGCAGCCCGCGACCTTGCAGGTCGTGCTGGACCGCAGCGGCTCGATGGACGGCGACCGGCTCGAGAGCGCGAAGGCCGCCCTGATCGCGCTGGTCGAGCGCCTGGACCCAGCCGACAACCTCGGGGTCGTCGCATTCGATAACCAGGTCCAGATCGTCGTCCCCGCGGGGCCGTTGACCAACAAGGCCGCCGTCAAGCAGGCCATCGCCGAGGTCGACGCGGGCGGTTCGACCGACCTGTCCGCCGGCTACCTGCGCGGCCTGCAGGAGGCCCGGCGGGTCTGCGGTCCGGCCGGCGCGACGCTGCTGCTGGTCAGCGACGGGCACGCCAACGCCGGGGTCGTCGACCCCGTCGCCCTCGGCCAGGTCGCTGCTGAGGCGCACACCCACCGCATCACCAGCTCCACCGTCGGGTTCGGTCTCGGGTACGACGAGCGGCTGCTGGCTGCCCTGGCCCAGGGCGGCGCCGGCAACGAGCTGTTCGCCGAGGAGGCCGACACCGCCATCGCGCTGATCAGCGGCGAGGTCGACGGGCTACTCACCCAGGTCGGCCAGGCCGCGTCGCTCCGGGTCCGCTGGACCCCGGACGTGGCCAGTGCCTCGATCGTCAACGACCTGCCCTGTACGGCACTGCCAGACGGCTTCGTGGTCGAGCTCGGGTCCTTCTACGCCGGTGAGAGCCGCCGGCTACTCATCAAGCTCCAGATCCCGGGCATCGCCGCGCTCGGCCTCGCCGAGGTCGCGGTGCTGGAGCTCACCCACGTGTCACTGCCCGACCTCGTGCAGCACACCGCCACCCTGCCCGTTCAGGTCAACGTCGTCCCCGGAGACCAGGCCGCCGGTCGGGTCCGCGACCCGCAGGTCCACTCCGAAGCGCTGTTCCAGCAGAGCCAGCAGGCCAAGCGCCGCTCCAGCCGGCTGCTCAGCGAAGGTCGAGTCCAGGAAGCCTCCGCGCTGCTCCACCAGACCAGCCTCGACCTCGACGCGTGGGCAGGCTCGATGCCCGACCAGTACGCCGCCGAGCTGACCCACGAGGCCCAACTGATGTCCTCGCTGGCTCAGGAAGCGGAGGTTGACAGCGCCCGCGCAGCAAAGGTGTCGTCGTACAGCGCCACGATGGGCAGCCGGAACCGCGGCCGCCAGTCACGTGGCGGCCGGTTCCAGCTGCGCTGGGTCTCCGGCGGCGAGGCGCTCGTCCTGGACGAGTGGGAGCTGGTCCGGCTGGAGCGGATGTCCCCGCCGGCTCGCATGGTCCGGACCGCTGTCGGCGACCACATCGCGCCTGAGCTGGCGACCATAATCCTCGACGGGCTGGACACCGACCACCCGCACCGCGACTTCTTCGCTGGGGCCGTCGCGCATGACGGCTTCAGCGTGGAGCGCGCATGACCACGCCGACGTCGCTGCTCGAGGTGGACGGCGTGCTCAACGCCCTGCCCGACTCCGGCAGTGACCTGTTCGCCTGGCAGCAGCGGTCCGACGGCTGCCACGTCGACCGGGTCCTCAGCCACGACCCCATAGGAGGTGGAGCTCATGCAGCTCCTTGAACTGCACCTTGATCTGCACCTGGGCCGCCCGCTCACCCGCGGCGCCCTCACTGTCTTCCCTGTCTGGAACGGCCACGCCGTGACCAGCCGCGGGTACGACGTCACGTCCGCCAAACTCGTCGTCGAGGAGCGCGCCGGCCATGCCGTCGTCGCTGAGCTCGTCGTCACCAACACCGGCACGCGGCCGGCGCTCGTGCTGGAAGGCGAGCTGCTCGAAGGCGGCCACAGCACCGTGTAGCGCCCGCTCCGCCATGATTGCGTCGGGCGAGTCGGTGGTGCTCGAGGTCCGCTGCGTCGAGGAGGGCCGCTGGTCCGGGTCCCGTTCGCGCGCCCGTACCGGCCGCCTGCCCCCGATGTCGGTCCGGGCTCAGCCGCAAGCGCAGCGGGCACGACAAGCACGCGGCGGTCGGTCGCCTGCGCGAGCAGAAGCGTGTCGACCGAGCGCATCGCCGGCGTGAACTCGCCACTGCCGATCAGCGCCAGCGGCCCGGGCATCACCCGTCGCCAGGGGTGAGGGTGTAGTAGATCGTCTGGGCGACGATCCGCCCGTCACGGATCACGTAGGAGTCCACGCCGTCGCGGGCCGACCCGGACGGCGAGTGCCCCGTCCACTGGAGCATCCCGATCTCTCCGGAGACCAGACGCAGCTTGTACGCGAACGTGCACTCGGGCAGCTGCGACTGCAGCAGCGCCGCCATCTTGCGCACACCGTCGTGGCCCTACTCGACGCCCCAGTTCGACACGACCACGACGTCGACGGCGTAGTTACGGGCAATGTCGTCCTCAACGCTCTTGTTCAAGCTCATCGCCAGGTGATCGTCGAGCGCCTCCTGCGCGCTTCGCTGCTTCGACACGTGAACATTTCGACCTCGGCGTCGACAGGGACCTTAGACATTCCAGCAACTAGAAGGGCAAGCCGACCTGCGGCAGGTACGGTGACGAGTCGTTGCTGCGGGCGAGGACAAGCATGCGTATCGGCGAGCTGGCCGACCAGGTGGGGGTCAACCCGAAAACGGTCCGGTACTACGAGCAGATTGGACTGATCCCGCGCGCGTCGCGCACCTCGGGCGGGTACCGCGAGTACACCGGTGTAGAGCTGCTGGCCGTAGCGGCGCAGCGGCTCGGCCACCGGCAACACGGTGGCGACCACCAGCCCGCCCGGGCCGGCCAGCACATGCGCCAACCGGTGCTCAGTACCCGGCGCCAGCCGGTGCTGCTACCAGACGACGGCCCGGCCGACCTGCCGGTTCTGGCTTATGACTCGCTGCGATGGGACGGCGGACCGGTACCCCCTGAAGCGGGATGGAGTACGCCACGACATGGACTACCGGCGGGCAGGTCGGCGGCGGCCCTACGGCGTGCTTCGGCGCACAGGGAGCCGTCTGCCCGGGCAGCACAGCATCGCTGCCCCGGACTGGGGCACCGTGCCAAACGTACAGACGAAGGCGTAGACCGAACCCGACAGCGTCCGACTAGTGGCCCGGGCGGACCTGCGACGAACGATGTGGTGCCAGACGGGAGGCCGCTGCGATAGGTCGATCGAGCGCCTTCGCCGATTTGCCCGAGGGTGCGTGCAGCAGCTTCGCTGCCGGTCACGTGGTTCATCCGAGCTCGTCGAGCTGACGTCGCAGCTCGTCAGTCTTGTCGCGACGCTCCTCTGCGTCGTGTTCCGTGTCGGCAAGACCCGTCTGGTGGAGCGGCAGCGGCGGAGCCGCGAACGTTCTCGGACCCTGTGACTCCTCTGCGAACCGCGGTGGCGTCCACGACGGCACAGCCAGCGAGGGCGTCACGAGGTTGCCAGCTCCTCGCGCTTGCCGGCTGGGCAAGATGCGCCCCGCGACTAGGCCGAGGACGGCGACCCAGAACAGCGCTGGGCCGGCAACGGGGATAGCCGCGATGAGCAGCAAGACGACGGCAATCAGCAGCCACTTCTCCCACGGGTGCCGCTGCCGTGCTTCGACGGCGATGGGGCGTGACTCCGGGGCGCGGCTCTGTGCGTACGGGGCGTTGCTCCCGCTGCTGCTGCGGTAGGAGATGCCCGTGCCCGGGATGGTTAGCGTCCTGTAGGCACGCCGCCCGCCCGGATCCGTGTGGCGGACGCCTTTGCGCCGACGGACCATCCGACGCCGCGGCCGGAGATGTTGACGCGCACGACGCCGCCGAAGCGGATGCTCTTGCGATAGCGCAGACCCATGAGGCTCCTCGTTCAGGCGGTGAAGGGGCTGGTGACCTGGTCGCAGGCGCGTTGCGCTGCGGACAGGCGGGCGACGATGACGGGGCCGCGGCGTTGGAAGCCGAGCGCAGCGACGAGCTCACCGATCTCGTCATCAGCGAGCCGCAGGAATCCGTCGGACCGCAGCCACGTGACGAGGCTGACGAGTTGGGTGTCGCTGTAGCTGGTGATGGACGCTCCGGACGAGATCCATCCGGGCGTGCGGCGGCGCGTTGCGGTCGCGGTGACCGCGGACGTTGCGCCTGCGCCGAGCCACTGCGGATCCGCAGCGGGAAGGAGCTCAGCGGGGCGGTGCCCGGAGCGGGACCGCTCGAGGGCCTCGTTGAACGTGGCGAGGACGCGATCGACTTCAGTGTCGGCGTCACGGAACCAGTCGGTGCTCCAGATGCGGTGGAACCGCCAGCCGAGGGTCTCGAGCTGCTGCTGACGGAGGCGGTCACGTTCGCGGGCCGTCCACCCCGAGTGCCACGCGCGGCCGTCGCACTCAATGGCAAGCAGGTGCCGGACGGGTCCGCCGGTGCCGTCGTGGTCGGGGTGGCGAACTGCGAAGTCGAGGCGGTAGCCGCTGACGCCGTACTGCGCGTCCAAGACGAGACCCGCATCAGTGAGCCGCCCGTAGATCTCCTGCTCGAACGGGTTCATCGGCTCAGGCACGCTCGTGGCGGGCAGGTGGGTGCCGCCGGAGGCGACGAAAACGACGAACGCGCGCATCAGCTGGTAGCCGGGGGCGGCGGAGCCAGTCTCGGTGAGCTGGTCGGCGGTGAAGCTGGTGACGAGGGTCAGCTGCGCGCGAGCGCGGCTGATGGCGACGTTGAGGCGGTTGATGCCGTACTCGCCCAGCAGCGGCCCCCACATGTACCGCAAGCGTCCGTCGCGGCTGGTGCCATACCCGACGGTCATGATGATCGCGTCCCGCTCGTCGCCCTGGACCCGTTCGATGTTCTTGAAGAAGTACGGTTCGTCGGCGCTCTCATCGAACAGCGGCGCAAGGTCCTCACGGTCTGGTGCTGCCTCCAGGGCGGCGAAGACGGCCTTCTCGACGCGGTCAGCGTGGTCGCGGCCCATCGCGATGACACCGAGGGACGCGCGCTCACCCACAGGCCGGAGCAGCTGCGCGCGAGCGTGCTCTAGGACGAGCCGCAGGACGGTGTCGACCTCAGCTTGCGGGCTCTTGTTGTGGCTGCCGAGCCCATCGCTCGGGGGGCAGACGACGTGCCGCAGGACCTCAGCGCCGGCCGGGCCAGGAAAGGTCACGAGCGTCCCCCCGTACACCTGCTGGTTGGACACGGCGATGAGGCGCTCGTCGCGGGACCGGTAGTGCCACAGCAGGGTCCGCGTCGGCAGCAGCGAGCCGAGCGCGGACAAGATCGACTGATAGCCGGTCGCGACCGACACCACCAAGGCCGCAGGCCCCCCAGGCGCGCCGCCGGTTGGGGAAGGAGTCGCGGCGGCTGCTGATGCCGCCGTCCTCGCGGGCGCTGCAGCGTTGCCGCGTGCGAGTTCGACGTCATCATCGGGGCCGTCGCCTTCGACCTCGGACTCCGCCGTCGACTCCGCGAGCATCCCGGTGTCCGGGTCGTAGTCGGCGTCGAGCATCTTGGTGAACACCGTCGTCGGTGGCAGCTGCTTCTCATCACCGGCGACGACGGCCTGCTTGCCGCGCAACAGGGACGGGACCGCGTCCGGAACCAGGACCTGACTGGCCTCGTCGAATACGACGAGGTCGAACAGGCCCGGCAGCGCCGGTAGGTACCGCGACACGAGCAGGGGGCTCATCGCCCAGCACGGCTTCAACGCCAGCAGCACGTCAGGGGCCTCCTCGACGAGCTGCCGCAGGCTCTTGAACGACCGCTTGCGCCGGACTTGGTCCTGCACCGCGAGGCGCTGGTCGGCGAGGGCGTTCAGTTGCGTGCGGGTGCGTTCGGCGATGGCTCGGGAGACGCGGTCGCGGTTAGCGGTGATGTGGGTGCGGTCCGCGGCCTGGAACGTGTGCTCGTCGGCCGCGACCTGCCCGGGCTCACGGGCCAGGGCAGGGTCGGCGCCTTGCAGGTGCTCCAGCGCGCTGAGGTAGGCGACGTATCGGAGCCGGTCGGCGGCGAACGTGGCGTCGACCTGCTGGCCGGCGGCTATTCGGCTAGCCAAGCCGTCCAGGACCGGTCCGGCTCCTGCCTCTAGCAGGACCGTTCGGACCTGGTGCGCGCGAGGGAGCGTGACCCTGGCGGGGTCGGTGATGAGCGCATCCACCGCGGCCCGCAGGTCCGCGAACGGCAGGGTCGCGAGGTCCAGGTGCTGTGTGAGCGGCGCCAGGGACTGCACCGCCGAGGTCAGCGGAGCGAGCGCTGCCTTCGCTGCAGGCAGGTCTGGCGACGGCCGCGGGCCGCTGCCAGCAGGCTCAGTCGGGGCGGGCTGCGTCGTGCCGGGCTCGGCCGTGCTGCCGGGGGTGGTGGGTGCGCCGAGGGGGCTGTTGGCCCAGCGGGCGCGTAGCTCGGCGAGGCCGGTGAGCCACTTGTGCGCGGTGTCGTCGTCCGCGCGGCCCTTGCTGTCGAGGCCGGGCGAAGTCGGTGCTAGTAGGCTGCGAAGCTGCTTGCGGAGGCTGCGGCGGGCGAAGTAGCCGACCCTGCCGACGGTCTCCGAGGTAGCCCTGCGTTCCGCCTTGGGTGCGACCGCGACAGTCATCCGCGCCAAGGTGAGGTCAGGCAGCGCCGGGTCCAGCGCCGCTGGGGTGAAGACGGTCGCGGCGCTGGCGACGAGGGTGAGCAGCTGCACGCCGACCTCTGCCTGGACGACCGTCACCGGCGCGGGCAGGCCCACGTCCGCTAGGACGCGCGTGACGGTCTGCTGCGCGGTCTGCCAACTGCTGCTGATGGTCGCGGCGTGGTCGTAGCCGTCAGCGCAGACCTGCTCGGTCGTGACGGTGTCAACGTTCCAGCCCGGTCGGCTGTCCCGGTCAGGGTTGAAACCGTCGAGATCCGCGAGCTCACCGGCCAGAGCCGCGAGCCGGTAGACGAGCTCACCCTGCCAGGCCCCGATGACGCTGAACGGGAGCCGCTGGCTCGTCTGCGGCAGCGCCGGGATGGCCGCGATGCGGCCCAGCAGGTCGTAGACAGTCTGTCCGCCGAGGGCTTCGCGTGGGGCGTGCAGCGAGCGCGCGTGGCCGACGAGGCGGTCGCGGCTGGCCTGGAGGTCCCGGTGCAGCGCGCTGGTGTCGCGGCGCGGGGCGCTGCTCAGCTGCTCCAGGCTCTCCCGGAGCTGCGAGATGACGTTCCCGCGTTTGGTCTTCGTGTCGAACACTTCCAGGACCGCGTCATCAAGACCGACAGCGGCGAGCCGGTTCATGACGGCGTCGACGGCGGCGCGCTTCTGCGCGACGAACAGGACGGTCTTGCCGGCCGCGGCGGCTTCCGCGATGAGGTTTGTGATGACCTGGGACTTCCCGCATCCGGGCGGCCCGGCGACAGTCAGGCTCCGGCCTGCCAGGGCGTGTCCAATGACGGCCTGCTGGCTCGCGTCAGCGTCCAGGACGAGGTGCTCGACGCCCACGGGTGCGGCGTCGGGTGCTGAGAGGTCGCTGCCGTCCTCAGGGAGCGGTGTGCCGCGCATGAACGCCTGGGCGCTGTTGTCACCGGCCATCGCCGCCAGCAGCGGCTGCGCTGCCAGTACGTCCTCGTCCTGCAGGTCGCGGAGCATCAGCTCGCGGTCGGACCCAAACGTGTCCGCCAGCGCATGTTGGGCCACCGTCCACCCCTCGACGCGGCCGACGAGGCGCCCCGCCGCCTTTAGCAGCCGCTCAGGGTCAAGGGCGCCGTCAGGACTGACCGCGTCAGCGAGCCAACCCTCCGCGTCCAGGTCGACGCCGTGGTTGGCGTACAGGACGAACTTCAACGCCGAGTTCAGCTCCGGCTCCCCGGTCAGCTGCACACTGGAGACAGTCCTGGTGCCGGGGATGAGCGTGAAGTGCAGCGGCGCGAGGAGCAGCGGCGCCTTCGGGGAGCGTTCCTTCCGCGCCCCGACCCCTTGCGTGACAACGCCCGTCTGCTGGACCCAGGTGGCGAGACCCAACGCGAGCCGGACGGGACTGTCGCCGGTCTCCTCCTCACCGAGCTTGCCCTTCGCCGCTAGCAGGTCGGCAGCCTTGCGCGCCTTCGCCTGCATGGCCCCGCCCGCCTCGGTGCCGTCGTCCGGGAACAGCTCGGTGAGCTTTACAGGGTCTCCACGCAGCAACCGCGTGAGCGCTGGGGATTTGGCGTCAGCGAGGAGCAGCGTCCCGACGCGCAGCGGCGCGTAGAACAGGCGCTTGTTGCTGCCGGAGACATCGACCAGCCCGCGGCGCCACGCATCGGCAGCCTTCGCCATGAGGACGCGCGTATGGCCCGACGCCGCCCACGCTTCCACCTGCTGCTCCTGTTCCCGCGCCTACCGGATCCGGCCGCACACGGGCCCTTCTCCACAGGGTGCCCCATGGCTACGCCTGCCACGGCAGTTCGCACCCGGGCGCGTGGGCGCCCCTCGATCGTGACGGTCGCGGCGAGCCCAGCCCGCCAAGGGTGCCGCCATCCCGCCCGGCGGCGCGGAACCGACTTCGGCTGCCGCAGCGAACGCGGACGAGCCGAACTCCGCCGCCGAGGCCCGGTTGCTCGGCCTTCCCCGCTCGCGCAGCAGCGCCCTCCTCCCGTAACGGAGAGTGACGCACGGCGCCTTCGGCGTCGGTGTTGCGAGCAACGGGTTGAGCGATGCGGCAGAGCTGCTCCGCGAGCCCGTGACAACACCCGTGACAACAAGCAGGCTGGAACGGGCTGGAGTTATCCACAGGCGGCAGGAGACCCGGGGCCGCAAAGGTGCAGGTCAGAGGGGATACCGGCCACTGGACAGGTATGGACTGTACGGGCCGAACAGCCGGCGCGCCTGAGTTCAAGTCCCCCCTCGGCCACGTCACTGCGGCGCACATCGCCTGTTGTCGCGCAGAGAGAACGACTGCCAACGACCCGAAGTCGCTGCCGCTCAGCGCAAGTTGGTGCCTGAGGGCTCGACACGAGCACGCTCCGGCGCACGGTCCATGGGGAACGGATGGGGAACGGCCCGGACAGCAGTCAGGGCCATGATCGCTGATCATGGCTCTGAGCGGCGGTTTCTCTTGTAGCGGGGGCAGGATTTGAACCTGCGACCTCTGCGTTATGAGCCAAGCGGTCGACTACTGCTCTGCGATCTGCCGTTGCAGGTTGACCTTCCCATTTGCGGACGCGGTGTCGCTCGCATGAGGGCTATGGCAATGGAGCCTGACTACACATTCGTGCCCCTTCGGCACGGGACCGTCAGCTTCGGCCTTCCACCTCTCCCGGCCCCGTCCCGCAGCCCTTCGGATGTGGGCCTCTCCACAGCGCCGAGCCGAGGGCTTCTTCGAGTTTCGCGATCGTGAGCCCATCCGGCCACCGTTGTCCGCTGAGGATGGCGACAAGCGTGGAGTGGCTCAGGGACGCGTCACGGGCTAGCTGCCTCAGCGACATCGTTCCCAGCGCATCGCGGAGGCTGCGCGAAAAGTCCTGCGCATAGCGAACGACTGGCGGGCCAGTGAGCTGTGCGTCGGGCCAGGTCCCCTTGGAGACGTAAGTGCCCGGCGCTCGTAGGTCCTGATCGCCGCGTGACACAGCACTCACGCTAGGGCCCGGATGCGACGAAATGGGATCGGCTTGCCATCGGTCGTTTAACAGACCATACTGGTGCTTTAAACGACCAGTGAGGTATGAGTGATCGACGACCCGCACCCGGCCCAGTACTGCCCGACCCACGTGGATGCAGTGGACTGGGCGGTGGTTCGAGGTGTGGTTCTCGAGGCCACTGCGTTGGCTACGTCGAGCCCGTCTTCTGCGATTCGTTACTTGACTCACGCCGCCCCCTTTGCCGCGTGGGCGAGGCGCCAGGGTCTGCCGCTCGTGGCCGCGGGAGTCTTCGATGCTGACCTGGTCGAGCGCTACGTGGCAGTAGGTATGCCTGCCGCGAAGGAGAGCACCCGCGCGACCAGGCGCGGCATCCTTCGCCGACTCTCGGCGCACGTGCAAGCTGCGCACCAGGGGCAACTGCCCACGCCGGAACCGATCGCCTATCGCCGGGTGCGGCCGCCCTACAGCGACGACCAGATCACCGGCTATCTGCGGCTGGCGGCTGCGCAGCCCACGGCGGGCCGTCGGCGCGCGGTCAGTGCCGTGATCGCCCTCGGGGCTGGTTGCGGTCTCGACTCCAGGGACATGCTGTGCGTCCGCGGCGCAGACGTGCGCCCGATCGAGGGTCGGACGGACGTCACGGTGGCCGGCGGCAGTCGCCCGAGGGTCGTCACGGCTCTGGCCGCCTTTGAAGGCGAGCTTGCGCGCCTGTCCTGTCAGGCTGAGTCTGGTCTGCTGATCGGCGGCACGACACAGACCGGGCACAACGTGACGAGCAAAGCTCTCGGCCGCCTTGTCCGTGATAATGCCCTTCCCCCGCTGGTCGTGTCCCGATTGCGCTCAACGTGGCTCACGAAGCAGCTGGACCTGCGCACACCGCTGCCGGTGCTGATGGCCGCCGCGGGCCTGCAGACAGCGCGGCCCCTCGAGGATCTGCTCTCCTACGCCGCGCCAGTGATGGACGCAGATCGGGCGGCGTGGCTGCGGGGAAGTGGCTGAATGCTGCGCGCCCGCGACATCCAAGAGACGATCGCCTGGGTCGACCGCAGCGGTATCGCGCCCGAGATCGAGGCGCTTCTGCGCCCCACCCGTCGCGGTCGCCCCCGACAGCTGACCGTCCGCGCCCTGCTCGTGGGCATCAAGTTGTCGGTCGATGTGGCCAAGACCTCCTGCCTCACCGACGTCCACGTGGTGCTCACCGAAGGCCTCCCCCGAAACGTCCAGATCGCTCTGAGGGTGCTCGAGCCACGCACGGGGTCCGTCATCTCACTTCCGCAGGTCCGGCGCCTGCTGTCCTCGATCCAGGCGAGACTCGACCCATCCGTCGGGTCCGCTCCCCAGCTCAGCGACACCGAGCGGCGGCTCCGGGCGCAGACGCTGCAGCACCTCCTTGACCGTCTCCTCGCCGCGAGCATGCCCGCTAACCTCACCCACGGCGGCGCCTACGCGGTCGACGGCACAGGCACCTGGTCCTGGGCCCGAGGGAAACGCCGCGGCGAACCCGCCGCCGACCCTGATCCGGCGTGGGGGGTCAAGACCAGCAAAACCGGCAAAGACGAGGCCTACTTCGGCTACGAACTCCACGCCATCGTCCGAGTCGGCGCCAGCGGCTCGGACGGCAGCCGCACGCCTTGCCTTGCTGAGCGCATCGTCGTCCTGCCAGCCTCGGCAAAGGGCACCGGACCGGTGCTCCAGTCCCTCGCGAGGATGCGCGAGGACGGGCTCCGGGTCCGCGAAGTGATCAGCGACCGCGGCTACTCCTACAAACTCGACTGGACCCCCGGTCTCATCGCTCAGGGCCTCGACCCCGTCCACGACCTGCACCCCAACCAGCTCGGCCCCCGCGGCACCCATGCCGGCGCCCGCATCGTCGCCGGCGTCCCCCACTGCCCTGCCATGCCCGAGATTTTCAACACGATCACCCGACCCGACCGCCTCGCGGGCGGACCAGAGGTCGACGCCTTCACCACCCGCATCGCCGAGCGCGAGCAGTGGGCACTGCGCCGCATCGCCAAAGCCGACCCGACAGGCAAAGAGCGCTACGAGTGCCCAGCCCGAGCCGGAAAGGTCCGCTGCCCCAGCCATGCACCCTCTATGTCGCTGCCGCTCGCGCTCCCTAAGGTGATGTCCCCTCCCCCTCTCACTGAGGCCCCGGCCTGCTGCTCGCAGCGCACCATCACCGTGCCGGGAAGCGTCGACGCCAAGGCTCGCCAATCCCACTACTGGGGCAGCAGGGCCTGGATCGCGGCGTTTTCCCGCCGATCCAGGATCGAGGGCTGGTTCGGCAACCTCAAGAGCGAGAACGCCGAGGCCCTCGGCCGCGGCGCGTTCCGCGTCATGGGTCTATGCAAGACCAGCCTGATGCTCGGGATCTACAGCGCCGCCACCAACCTAAGACTGCTTCGCGCCTGGGCTATGCGCTGCCGCGACACCAACGACCTACTTCCGCTCCTCGGCTGCCCCGACGCCACCCTCGACCACGAACCGGAGCCGGACGACCGGCCCCCCGGCGCTGATCCACCCCCGCGCACCTAGCAACGCGACATCACATCCAAGCCCCCCCATCCGGGGGCGGAGCTCTGTTCCGCCTCCCCGTTTGAGCGCCACTGGCCGGCTCGCCACGTCGAATCTGTCCGAACCGAAGACCCTTAGAACGGCAGTAAAGGCCCTGGTCCAGTGATCCAGGGCCATTACTGCGTCGCTCGATGCAATTACGTGAGCATCCACGGCCTAAAACCGTGAACACCCCGTCGTGAGGTGTTCACGGTTCTGCGTAGCCCCAGGTGAGAACCATGATCAACCCTGCCCGCACGCCGGCTGCACACCGAGTTCATGATCATCGCACGAACGGTGGTGAATCCGTGACCACCTCTGACCACATGTGACCTACTCAGGCGCAGTCACTGCCGTCGGCCGCCTCGATGGCGCCAGGCTTTCGAGGGCAGCGGCGAGCACGGCAGGCGACGGTGCCCAGCCGTCGCGGGTCCGCTCCCACACCGCTGAGCGCGCGCGCTCCCCACCATCGCCGAACGCGAGCACCACGCCAGCGGCTTCGAGCCGGTTCGTCGGGTTGAACCAGTGTTGTGTGGCGTTCCCGAAGAACTTCTTTCTGACGTCCTCCTGCGTGTACGTGGCCAGATGTCGCATCAAGCCCAGATGGGTCTGCTCCTCTTCAGGAAGGGCCTCGCCCGGGGGATAGGCAACAACACGCATAAGGCCGTCGCACCACGCGCCGCTCCGCACCTTGTCGATGTACTCCTTGGCGTACGGCAGCACTTCTTCGATCAAGACGCGTTCCGGCCAGTCTCCGAGCACGGTGGCCATCTCCTCGAGCGTCGCCGTCCCCTCGTCACAGCGCCGCAAGATCTGCTCGACTCCCCCGCCACGCGAGGAGCGTTCCAGTCGAGCGAGCCTGCTGTAGGGCAGCGTCATGATGCACCGCCTTCGACGCAGGAACCGCCCGCACTCGGAACGACCACCGGAGCGCCTTCCGGTTCCCTGGTGACCTCATCGTCGACCTCGTCCTCCTCCTCCACGAGGCCCTCCTCAAGCGCCGCGAGCCGGTCGTGGAAGTCGTACGCCGCCTCGACCTTCAGCGACATGTTAAGGATCAAAGTGGCCGCCCGCAGAGCCAACGCAGGGTCAGCCAACTCGAGGATTGCCTCGACACGGTTCAGTGCGCTCGCGCGGAGGTCCACGACGCGCGCCACTGCCTGCCGGCGCAGCTCACTGCGCGCAACAGCCACTGCGCGCGCCACTTCGGGATCTCGCAACCTGCGCTGAACCGTGCTCACGCTCACCCCGGCTGCGACCGCCACTTGAGCCAGCGGTCGTCCGGCCGCAGCCGCTGCTACCAGCGCTGCCTCATCGCCATACGTCATGTCGCCTCTCCTCTGCTGGTGCCTACACACCTTCGAGAGGAGATCGCGTCGGTAGAGCAGGGTGTCCCCGACCGAGCCACTGCAGTGGAGTCGTCCGGGGGCTTCGCAGAAGGGCGATGGCCCGCGTCATGCTGCGGCGCCAAGATACGCACGCAGCTCTTGACACACCGCCAATCCGACACCGCCGTGGTCAAACGCGCATCTCCAGCGACAGGCTCAAATTTGCTGCTGCTATCGACGGCCAACCCGAGGAGGTTCCGCGCCGGCACCCGGTCGGCTGCGGGGCGCGCAGCCCGACCCACGGGCGGTCTAGCCCCGGCCTTTCAGTAGGGGCTCGCGACTTTGCCGGACGATCTTGATTGGGGCTGGGCGGTTCACGGGCAGGGGTGAGGGCCGGCGCGGGGTCCAGGGTCTCCGTGGTCGTTGTGGGCCGGTGCGGGTGGTGGTGGTGCTGGCTGTCAGGCCGGGAGGGCGTGGGAGTAGCCCGCTCCGTCAGCCCGGATCAGGATCGGTTTACCGCGCCACCGGTCCGGCAGCTGGCTCAAGGCCCAGTCCACGACGGTGAGGTGATTGGTGGCGGTGTTGCTGCCCTCGTTACCCGGTCGCAGCAGCGCGGCGAGGGCCTCGCCGGTGTTGTCCAACCAGGCTCCCAGGGGGTGGTAGCCGAACCCGCCCTTGAGGTTCCCCCGGGCGCCTTCCTTGTCCGAGTGCGCCGTGACCAAGGTGGCGTCGAGGTCGATCACGACCTTCCTGATCGTCTGGCCAGCGGCGCGGGACCCGGGCAGCTCCGCGCCGGTGAGTTCTCCTCGGGCATCCACGCCCGGTCCCGCGCGTGGGCCCGGGCCAGCCGGATCTTGGTCAGCATCCCCGGCGTGTGCGCAACGGCGTCCAGGACCCGCCAGATCGTCGGGGTCGAGGCGACGCTGCCTGGCCGGGCCGTGCAGGCCCTGCTGGTCGGCGAGGGTCTGGATGTCGCTGATCGTGACTGCACCGTCGGCGATGGCGACCGCCACATCCACCAGCGCCCGAGCCGGGTCGTGACCGGCGCGGCGCTCCCGCAACCCGTCCGTGGCCTCGCT
>JAABUY010003319.1_pt1 | contig 18019 bp, 15 predicted proteins | sample 5560271 | NCBI WGS metagenome assembly JAABUY01 (sample SAMN10711886, study PRJNA513374) | rock metagenome | isolation source: Antarctica rocks | place: Antarctica: Victoria Land, University Valley
CCTGCATCGGTCTCTCCTCTTGGTAGCGTAGGCTTCAGTCTACGTCCCCAGCCAGTACCCAATCAAGGTGTCAAGGTTCATCAGCCGGCGACAGAGAACGCAGGCTGAAGCTTACACCACCCCTACCTCAGATTTCCGCGCTCGCGCTGGATGTGTTCGGCGGTGCGGAGGGCAAGAGCCTGGATCGTTGTTGTTGGGTTGCCAACCGCACTCGTGACGAAAATGCTGCCGTCCACGATGAAGAGGTTCTCGACATCGTGCGCCCGTCCCCAGCGGTCCACGACGGATGCCGCCGGATCGTCGCCCATCCGGCAGGTGCCGAGAAGATGCCAGCCGGATGGCCGGAACGGGTTGGACGTCAGCACATCGGTTGCGCCTGCCGCTTCGAGCGCTTCCCGCGCGCGGGTAGTGCCGTGATCGAGCATTTTCCGGCTGTTGTCACTCAGGCGGTAGCGGACGCGCGGCGCGGGGATGCCGTGCGCGTCTACCAGATCAGGATCGAGCGTCACATCGTTAACCGTCTCCGGCAAATCCTCGCCCATCACGCCCATGAAGGCCATGTGACCGAACCGCTCGGCGAATGTGTGGTGATGATTCGCGCCCCATGGCACGCGCTGCCCGACAAGGCCGCCCATCGCCGCGCTTAAGGGGCCGGATTGCCGGACGACCTGCAACTGATAGCCGCGCACGAAGTCATTGCGTGGATCGGTCTCGTAAAACTGATGGCTGAGGATGCATGCGCCAATCGTCGCCTTCATGCTGTCGAGGTCGTTTGGGAAGACGCCGCCAACCGAGGCGTAGCAGTGATACATCAGGTTTTTGCCGACCACGCCGCTCCGGTTCGCCAGCCCCGCCGGGAAGTAACGCGAGCGCGAATTGAGTAGCAAGCGCGGCGTGCCGACGCCATTGCATGCGACGATTACGACGGGCGCGGTCTGCTCGTGCAATTGCCCGCTCGCGTCGTAGTAGAGCGCGCCGCGTGCCCGGCCCTGCGCGTCCACCGTCACTTCACGCACGCGGCAGCGCGTCCGCAATTCGACGCCGAGAGCAATTGCGCGCGGCCAGTAGGTGACGTCTGCGCTGGAACGCGCCCCGGTGGGACAGCCGAGGTCGCAGGGGCCGCAGAGATTGCAGGGTTGGCGGCCATCGTCGCCGTACGGCGCGGAGATGATCGCGGCGTCCGAGGGCCACCAGTGCCAGCCGAGTGCGTCGAAACCCTTTGCCATCGTCTCACCGAGCGGGCCGATGGGCAGCGGGGGCGTTTGACGTGGCGAGCGGGGTGGCTGGGCCGGATCGCCCGCCAGGCCGGAGACGCCGATCATCCGGTCGTTGAAGTCGTAGTAGGGTTCCAGTTCGTCATAGGTCAGGGGCCAATCGTCCGCGACGCCGTCCAGCGACTGCACGCGGAAGTCGGACGGATGGAATCGCGGGAAGTGCGCGCTCCAGTGGATCGTGCTGCCGCCGACAGCGTTGAACATCAGCGGTGTGTAGTCTGACGCGACATTGTTGACCGGATAATCTTCGGGACGCTGGCGGATATTCGGGTCCGGGTTGAAGTCCGTCAGGCGGCGCAGTTCCCAGTCATCGCCGTAATGCGGCAGGGATTGCGGATCAACCCAGTCGCCCTGATCGAGGCAGACGACACGGAAGCCGGCAGTGGCGAGACTCCATGCCACCGCCGCGCCCGATGCCCCCGCGCCGATAATCAGGACGTCAGGGTCAGCGATCTGCGGCGACGGGCCGCGATAGGGGTAGTATGCGTTCATCTGCACCATCCGTTCCGCGCTACGTGCCGGAGTCACCTTCCGCCCGCTGTGAAGTATGCTGAGCGCCATTATACGCATACGTCGAGAGAACGGGTGAAAGCCTGCGCTACCATATTCAGCGGCCCGTAAAGGTTGGTTTCGCCTTCTCCAGAAATGCCTCATAGAAGAGCCGGTGATCCTCGCCCATCAAGAGGAGCGCCTGGGCCTGCGCTTCGGCTTCGATGGCGGAAAGCAGGTCCATGTTCCACTCATTGTTCACCATCCGCTTGGTCATCGCGAGGCCGAGTGTCGGGCCGTTCGCCAGCCGTGCCGCCCACTGGTATGCGGTCGGTAGCAGGTCTTCCGGCGGCAGAACGCGATTGACGAGGCCATAGCGCTCCGCCGTCGGTGCGTCAATACTGTCGCCGAACAAGAGTAGTTCGAGTGCGCGTCCCTGCCCGACGATCCGGGGAAGCAGATAGGCCGCGCCCATGTCCGCGCCTGTCAGACCGACGCGCGTGAAGAGAAAGGTGATGCGTGCATGGTCGGCGGCGAGCCGGAGGTCGGCGGCAAGGGCGATCACCGCCCCCGCCCCCGCTGTCGTGCCATTGAGCGCGGCGATGATCGGTTTGTCGAGCAGTCGCATATTTGCGACGACCGCGCCCGTCATCCGCGTGAATTCGAGATGTGCTTTGATATCCCGCTTCAACAATGCGCCGATGATTTCGTGAACATCGCCACCGGAGCAGAAGGCATCGCCGCTCCCGGTAAGAACGAGCACTTTCACCGCATCATCGTAGCGCAGCGCTTCGAGCAGATCGCGGAACTGGGCGTAGACCGCGAAGGTGAGCGCATTCAGCACCTCCGGGCGGTCGAACGTGACGGTCGCGATACCATCCCGGACGGCGAAATCGAAGTCGTACTCCATGTGACCCTCCCTGGCCTTGACGTGCTGTTACCGTGGGCTGAATAGGCAAAGATCGGCGCGCCCGGCGGCGAGAAGCGTATTCGCCTGGCCGGTCGTCGTGGTATAGGCGGTCGCGAGCGTTGGGATGCCCGCATCATTGCGGATCGCGTCGCTATACCCGGCGAATGCTTCGACGTCGTAGACGGCTTGGCTGGCGATTGTCGTCTGTCCGGCGTGGACAGCGATCAGATCGCAGCCATGCTCCTTCAGCGTGCGGGCGATAGCGACCGCGTCCGCGAGGTCGTTCCCGCCCTTCGCCCAGTCGGTCGCGGAGAGGGCGACGGCGAGTGGCTTTTCGGCTGGCCAGGCGGCGCGGATGGCATCGAAGACGGCGAGCGGGAAGCGGAGGCGATGCTCCAGCGTGCCGCCGTATGCATCCTCGCGCTGGTTCGTCAGTGGCGAGAGGAAACCGGCGAGCAGGTAGCCGTGCGCCATGTTCAGGTGCAACAGATCGAATCCAGCCCGCGCGCCCTGTTGCGCCGCCGCGACAAACGCCGTGCACACCTGCTTCATGTCAGCGCAATTCATCATGTTCGGCGTCTGGTTGGCGGGGCCATAGGGGATCGGGGAGGCGGCACGGAGCGACCAGTTGCCGTCGCGGAGCGGCTTGTCCAGGCCTTCGGCACGCGGCCGCGTCGAACCCCGGCGCCCGGCATGGTTGAGGTGGAGCGCGATCTTCGCGGGTGATGCGTTATGAACCGCCGCGACGATCCGTGCCCATGCCTCGGCGTGCTCAGGGCGATAGATGCCTGTGTCGCCGGGCGTCATACGTCCCTCCACCGAGATCGCAACGGGTTCGGTGAGGACAAGCCCCGCGCCGCAGCATGCCTGCGCGATCAGCCTGTCCGCGTGCTGATCGGTGGGAAGGCCGTTGGTCGCATCATAGCCTGAGATGGGCGCGAGGACGAACCGGTTTACGAGTGTCATATCCCGCAATCGGAGCGGCGTGAAGACAGCGGGCGGGGAGACGAGCGGAGAAAGACGCCCATTCTCTCCGTTTGCCGCGTGCGCTGCTGTCTCGAACCAGCGTTCGACATCGCCGATGAAGAAGGGATCGCGTTGTCGGAGGCTGTCGTAGGTGATGCGTCCACTGCGTGTGAGCAAGTTGAAGGCGAATGGCAACGGCGCGAAGTGGCGATAGCGGCTGACATGCTCGAAGTATCGCTGGCTCTCCGCCGCCGCCCGCTGGATCACCTCAACGCGCGGCTTGCGGCCCAATCCGTACACCCGGAGCGCGGTCGGCAGATCGGCATGCTGATCGCAAGCGGTCGCGAGCGCAATCGCGTCCTCCATCGCCAGTTTCGTCCCGGAGCCAATCGAGAAGTGCGCCGTATGTGCCGCGTCGCCGAGCAGGACGATGTTCTCGTGCGACCAGCGGGCGTTTTTGAGGGTGACGAATTGTAGCCAGTGCGAGCGGTTCGAGTAAAGATGCCTCCCCGCCAGATGCTCCGCGAAGAGCGCCTCGCAGAAGGCGACGCTGGTCACCTCATCGGTCTCCGTCAGACCCGCGCGCTGCCATGTTTCCTCCGCGCACTCGACGATGAAGGTACCCATCGTCGCGTCGAATGGGTAGGCGTGGACCTGGAAGAGGCCGTACGCACTCTCCTTGAAGATAAAGGTGAAGGCATCATAGAGTTTACCTGTGCCGAACCAGATGAAGCGCGTCGCTCCCTGTTCTGTCTGTGGCTGGAAGGCGTCGGCGTGGCGCTGGCGGGTCATACTGTTGACGCCGTCTGCCGCGATCAGCAAATCGGCGTCCTGGCGCAGGGTATCCGGGTCGTCAATAATTGTGTCGAAGTGGAGGCCAACACCGAGCGCGGCGCACCGGCGTTGGAGAATGTCGAGGAGGTGGCGGCGCGCGATCCCTGCGAAGGTATGCCCCGCGCAGCGAATCAACTGATCCTTGACGTGGACGTCAATCGCGTCCCAAATCACGAATGCGTCGGTGATTTCACGGTAGGTCGTCGGGTCGGCTTCGCGCAGTGCGGTTAGCATCCGGTCGGAGAAGACGACACCCCAGCCATACGTCGCGCCCTTGGGATTGCGCTCATGAAGGGCAATCTTCCACTCGGGATGCCCCTGCTTGAGGAGCAAACTCGCATACAACCCCGCCGGCCCGCCGCCGAGGACGTTCACCTTCATCCGTATGCCGCCTGACGGGTCGAAAGCGATTGAACCGCAAAAACGCAGAAGAGAGGGAATTTGAACCACGAAGACGCGAAGAGCGCGAAGAAAAGAGAAGGAAAATATTCTCTCCTTTTCATCTTCGTGTCCTTCATGCCTTCGTGGTTCAATTCCCTCTCCGTTCTATGCGCCTCCGCAGTTCTCCCCAGTTTCGTCCGGTTTCATCCCAGGACATCGGCGAAGCGGTCGAGTTGGTCGAGACGAGCGGTGGTGGGGAAGAGGACGAGGTGGTCGCAGCCCGCCTCGGCGTAGCCCCGTATAAATTGGATAATAGCCTGCGGTGTGGTGAGCAGACCGGCGGCGATCCGTTCGGCGAAGGGGCCGGTGAAGGCATAGTAATCGAGCAGGTAGGTCGTGCCCACTGCCGCTTCGTCGGCGCCGAGGGCATAATAGCCCATCGCCCAGAGACGCGGCTGGCCCGGTCGCCCGGCGTCGGCCCACGCTGCACGGGCCTTCTCAGCAGCGAGGGCGAAGGCGCGCGGCGGGCCGCCGCCGTGGATGTAGCCATCCGCGTACCGCGCAGCGCGCGCATAGGCGCTATCGTTCAGGCCACCGACAAGCAGTTCCGGCCCGCCGGGTTGTATCGGGTGCGGACCGATTTGCTCGTCCTCCCACTGCGACCGCAGCGCGGCCAGTTGCGCGCTCAGGCGTCGCCCGCGCGTATGGTAGTCCACCTCGGCGGTATCGTAGTCGTCCCTCCGTGCACCCAGGGCGAGGCCGAGCGTCAGTCGGCCACCGGAGAGCGCGTCCACGGTGGCAGCGGCTTTGGCAAGCAACGCGTCATTTTGTACCGGCCCGATCATCACCGTCGTCGCGAGACGAATGCGAGTCGTCAATCCGGCGGCGACAGCGAGCGTTGTCAGCGCGTCGTAACTGTCGTAAACAAGCCGGTCGAAGACGCCGAGGCTGGCAAACGGGCCGCGATCCGCCGCGCACGCCCACGCCCGTACGAGTTCCCCCGTCGCCCCCTTTAGGGTATTCGGAAGCCCGATCCCGACATCCATTCAGTAATCCCTTCTTTGCCCAAACGCCCCCGCCCCTCCGCTCGCCATGCGGGGAGGGGTGCCTCTCCTTGGGGCTTCGAGCAATGCTCAAGCAACTGGCACTCACTCTGAATCAATCTCCCTTCCCCCGCTTGCGGGCGCAGGGGCAGGGGGTATGGGCGTCTGGCGGAGGCGGAAGCGTTGCAGTTTGCCGGTTTCCGTGTACGGCAGGGCGGCAACGAACTCGATAGCACGAGGGTATTTGTAGGGTGCAATCTCCGCTTTGACGAAGTCTTGCAGTTCGGTGACGGTCGCCGGTTTCGCATCCGCCGGGTCGCGCGGTACGACGAAGGCAACGACGAGATGACCACGCGCGGTGTCCGGGAGGCCAACGACGGCGCACTCCAGCACCTTTGGATGCTCTCGCAGGACATTCTCGACCTCCGGCCCGGCGATGTTGTAGCCGGAGGAGATAATCATGTCATCCGCACGGGCCTGGTAGTGGAAGTAGCCGTCCGCGTCCATCAGGTAGACATCGCCGGTCAGGTTCCAGCCGTTTTGCACGTAGGTGCGCTGCCGTTCAGGATCATCAAGATAGCGGCAGCCCGTCGGGCCGCGTACCGCAAGCCGCCCAATACTGCCGGGTGGCAGGGGGTTGCCGTCGTTATCCACAATACGTGCCTGATAGCCGGGGACGGGCATGCCAGTCGCGCCGGGGCGGATGTCATCGCCTGCGGCGGAGATGAAGATGTGCAGCATCTCCGTTGCACCGATGCCGTCAATCAGTTTGATCCCGGTCGCTTCCATCCAGGCGTCGTAGGTCGGGAGGGGGAGCGTTTCGCCCGCTGAGACGCATTTCCGCAGCGAGGAGAAATCGTAGTCACTGACCATGTGCGTCAGGCGGCGGTACATCGTCGGTGCGGTGAAGAGGATGCTGACCCGATACCGCTGGATCGCGTCGAGCAGCACGTCCGGGCTGGGCTGCTCGATCAATACGGTGGACGCGCCGACGCGGAATGGGAAGAGGACCAGGCCACCGAGCGCGAAGGTGAAGCCAAGCGGCGGCGTGCCGCAAAAGACATCGTCCGCCGTCGGTTAGAGGACGTGCGCGGCAAAGCAATCGCAGATCGCCAGCACATCGCGGTGGAAGTGCATCGTCCCTTTTGCCCGGCCCGTCGAGCCAGAGGTAAAGGCGATCAAGGCGACATCATCGCTTGCAGTCGCGACATTTGCGAAGGTCTCCGGCTTGCCTGCACTGAGGACTTCGAGGGTGTTGGGCTGATCCCCGGCATGATAGAGGCAGATGTGCGGATCGAGGCCCGCGTCGCTCGCGCGGACCTGCTCAGCGGCGATCCGCATTTCGTCCGCGAACCGGCCATCGCAGAGGGCGACAGTGACGCGCGCCTTCGTCATCACGTACGTCAATTCCCGCGCGCGGAGGAGCGGCATCGTCGCGACGACGATTGCGCCCGCCTTGAGGACGGCGAACCAGGCGGCGACGAGCATCGGGTTGTTCGGGCCGCGCAGGAGGACACGATTGCCGGGAACGACGCTGAGGTCGGCGACAAGCACATGCGCGATCCGGTTCGTCTCCACGAGCAGGGCGCGATACGAAATTGTCTGCCCCGCGAAATGGAGGGCAGGGCGGTCACCGTGTGGGCCGGTCGCCATCGTGTCGAGCAATGCAACGGCGCAATTCAGTTGGGCGGGATAGGAGAGCGGCGAAGCAAAGTCAGGCCAGTCGGCGGGCGGGGGGAGATTATCCCGCGCAAAGGTATCCAGATGGCCGGTCGGCCTGAACTGCACTGCCATTCGCACGTTCCTCCCTACCGTGTCGGCGCGCGAGGTATCTGCTCTCCTAATGGCGTGAGTGTCCGTCAGTTCACGGATTTGTCAAGCACTCGTCCCGATAAATGGGTGGACGCGCGTGGTATAGTGAAGTGAATACCTCCCACCAAGGTATCTCCCCGGGTACGGCTCGTACTCTCGGAATTCTTCTGAGGGACGGTCACCCCATTCGGTATCGCAACGTCGGCGCTTCGGTTGCCATGTCGGAAGGAGTATCCAATGCACAATCAAGGCCCCGGCTCGTATCACGGCGACGACCGCGTTGATCTCGCCGGCCCGAACCGCATGCTCGAACGCGCCCGCAATCGCACGCAGGATCACTTCACGGGCGATGAGGAAGCGATTCGAGGCGAGGAAGCAGCGGCGACAGCAGCCACAGAACGGAAGGATGCTGCCCGCCGCGTCCGTGAAGAAACAAGTGTTTCGCTCGGCGAGCGGATACACGGCTGGTGGTCTCGCCGCTTCCATCGTCCATAACGGGGCGAAGCCACAAAGCATGTTTATGCGCATGCGGGGATCGAAGAGGGGTCATGGAATCGTTGCAACCACCTGGCTGGCCGCACCCACGCGGCTACGCCAATGGGATCGTCGCAGAGGGACGCATCGTCTTCATTGCCGGGCAGATCGGCTGGAACGCGCATGGCGAGTTCGAGACAGACGACTTCGTCGGGCAAGTGCGGCAGGCGCTCCTGAATATCGTTGCGGTGCTCGCCGAAGCGGACACCGCGCCGAACCGGATCGCGCGGATGACCTGGTACATCACCGATACGGCGGCATACCGCGCATCGCTTAAGGAGATTGGGCGCATCTACCGGGAAGTGATCGGTGCGCACTACCCGGCGATGACACTCGTGCAGGTAGCGGCGCTCCTGGAAGACCGAGCGAAGGTCGAGATCGAAGTGACCGCTGTCCTATCGCAACAGTAATGCCGCCAATCAGATGGGTCACTCGTGATGTGCCCCTGGATCGTCATGTTATTTCTGTGCATAAAAATTCTGCGTCCTCTCGTATAATCGTGCCGGGAGTGAACAAAAAGACGATCGGGGCAGGGAAAGCGATGGCGTGCCATCGCGTCATAATGCACGCGGAGGAAAACATGATACCACGATGCCGGCATCGTTTCATTGCGTTCGTGACGCTGTTCGCCCTTTTGCTGCCCCTCATCCCTGTTACTGCGACCGCATCTTCCGCCGACGCGGCAACAGTCGGAGCAATACACGTCTGGGATACCGCGACCGACGCTGTTCCCCGATTTGAATCCGCTCCATGCTCCTTTCCCCTTACCACGGGGCAGACGGAAGGAACAAATGTTACGTGTGGCTTCGTCGTCGTGCCGGAAGATCACGCCAACCCTACCGGGCGGACGATTCGCCTCGCGACCGCGCAGTTCAAGGCGACGGGGAAATATCCGGACCCTGAACCGATCGTCTACCTGGAGGGTGGACCGGGAGCTGCGGCAATCGGCATGTCAACGGCGGCGTTCGCGGCGCGTTTCAGTGCCAGCCGCGATTTCGTCATCTTCGACCAGCGCGGCACGGGGCGTTCCGAGCCTTCTCTCGCCTGCTCGGAGTTACAGTCGCAATCGGCACTGAACGTCAGCCTCGCCGATAGTGAACGGCAACGCATTGACCAACTCTTCCAATGCCGCGACCGGCTCGTCGGCAAGGGTATTAACCTCTCCGCGTATACGACCGACCAGAACGCCGCCGACGTGAACGATCTGCGCATCGCGCTCGGCTACGACACCATAGACCTGCTCGGCGTCTCCTACGGCACCCGCCTCGCGCTGACGGTGATGCGTGACTTCCCCCAAGCCATCCATAGCGTTGTCCTCGACTCCGTGTCCGCGCTCCAGGTGGACTCCTATGCGCAATACGCAGTCAGTTTCGACCGTGCTCTGAATCTGCTCTTCTCCTCCTGCGCCGCCGCCGATACCTGCAACGCCGCGTTCCCAAACCTGAAGGCGGACTTCTCCCAGGTCGTCGCCCAACTCGACGCGAACCCTGCCACCGTCAGCGTCATAGACAAGAATGGTAAGCCAGTCTCGTACGTGACGAATGGCTGGCGCTTCATCAACGTGATGCAGGGCTGGCTCTACTCCTCCTACCGGCTGCGCTACTTGCCAATGCTCATCGAACAGTTGAAGGCGGGCGATACGACCCTTCTCACCTACTTCGATAAACTCGCACTCGCGAGCGGCAACGCGACGAGTTCGGGAATGGTCTACTCCGTCCGATGCAGTGACTACGCGCCCTTCGGCAGCGCGGAGACCACGACTGCGGCGGCGCAAGGTCTCCTGCCGGAGATTCGCGACGATTACATGCCGCAGGAACGGGACGTGTTCACGATTTGCGCGCAGTGGCCGACGAAATCGGCGGATCCGGTTGACCACCAACCGGTGACGAGTGACATCCCAACCCTGGTCCTGGCGAGCCAGAACGATCCTGTCACGCCCCCCGCCTTCAGTCAGATGGCAGCCCAAACACTCTCGCGCAGTTTCTTCGTCGAGACGCCGGGAATCGGGCACTCGATCCTGGGTAATGGTGGGACATGCGCGGTGACGATCATTGGGCGGTTCTTCGCCACCCCGACACGGAAGCCCAACACGGATTGCATCAGTGCGTTTGGTGTCACCTACGTCACCACTGGGAAAATCTATGTGACCCCGCCCCCGATGACGATTGATCCGACGATGCGATACACGGCGACCATCGTCACGAACAAGGGGACGATGAACCTCCAACTCTATGCCGATGTCGCACCACTCGCGGTGAATAACTTCGTCTTCCTCGCCAATGACCATTTCTACGATGGTGTGCCATTTCACCGCGTGCTGCCGGGGTTGCTGGCCCAGACCGGCGACCTAACCGGGGCGGGAGTGGGCGGGCCGGGCTACATGTTCACGGACGACCCCGTGCCGGATAACCTGAATTACGACCGGGGAACAGTAGCGATGGCGAGCCGGGATCCGTCCGCGACCGGGAGCCAGTTCTTTCTCTGCGCTGACAGCCTGCATGAGCAGGCGCGAACCTTCACGATCTTCGGCAAAGTGACGGACGGGCTGGATGTCCTGGACAAGATCGTGGCGGTACCGCGAACCTATGGATTGGACGGAGCGCAGTCGAAGCCGACTGAGCCAGCCTTTATCGTCAGCGTGACGATACAAGTCCAAGAGCGATGACGAGGGCATATGTCATCACGCGCGCAAGATGACCAGGAACGCTTCGCACAAAAATGTGAAGCCCCGGCAGCCTCTGCCCCACTCCGTCCACCATCACCTTACGGCTTCGGTATTCGGCTGGTTGCTTTGGTCATCGGGACCTCACATTTATGAATATACAGAATGTTCGGACATTTGTCAAGGGGGTGAATGGGTGTAGTTTTCGGGCCGTTGGAAAATCGGTCCGCAATGATGCGTGCATCGGCGGTTCGTTGCTGCGGTAGAATGGCACCGTCGAATGACGGCGGCACGGCAGGAGGTGGGAGATGGCGCGGGGCTACGTCTTTGTGGACACCGAGGTCGGCAAGGGGCAGGCGGTGCGCGAGCACCTCCTCCAGACACACGGCGTCGTCGCGGCGGACCTCGTAATGGGCCCGCACGACCTCGTCGTCGTTGTCGAGGAGGCGACGATCGAGGAAGTCGGGCGCATCGTCGTTCGCGATCTGCACGGCACACCCGGTGTCAAGAACACAATTACGATGATCGTTATCAACCGGGCCTGAAATCCTGGTTCTTAGCTCTCTTTGTCGCTGCTGATGCGATACGGCGTGGGGTCGGTCAGACCTGCTTCCGCGAAGCCCTTGAGCCGCAGGAGGCAGGCATCGCACTGGCCGCAGGCGGCGCCGTCCGACGCGGGATCGTAGCAGGTGGTTGTCTGGCCGTAATCAATGCCGAGCGCCACACCTTCGCGAATAATCTCCGCCTTCGTCATTGCAATCAGCGGTGTGTGGATCGTGAGGCGCTGCGTGCCCTCAACACCCGCCTTCGTGGCGAGGTTTGCCATCTGCTGGTAGGCGGCGATGTACTCCGGGCGGCAGTCTGGGTAGCCGCTGTAATCGAGGGCGTTGACACCGATGAAGATGTCGCTCGCGCCGAGCGTTTCCGCCCACGCGAGCGCGAACGAGAGGAAAATCGTGTTCCGCGCCGGGACATACGTCACGGGAATGCCCACGCGCATTTCATCGAGGCTGCGACCTTTGGGCACGGCGATGTCGCCCGTCAGTGCGGAGCCGCCAAAGCGGTGCAGATCGAACGTGACGATTGCATGCTCCGCGACGCCAGCGGATCCGGCAATCCGGCGCGCGGCCTCGATCTCATGCTCGTGACGCTGACCGTAGCGGAACGTCAGGCCATAGATGGCGAACCCGGCACGCTGGGCAATCGCCAGTGTCGTTGTCGAGTCGAGGCCACCACTCAGCAAGGCGACCGCTTTTTTCTCGGTCTCGTTCGTCGGCATCACGCCCCTCTGGGTCTATGACACGCTTTTCAGCAACTAACGTGCGTACCGCGTGCATGGTACAGTACGACACGCAAACGTCCAATCACGAACCGCATGCTGATGAAACGGAGAGGCGACGATGACTGACAGAGCGGCAGCCGACAGCCGTACCGCTTTTCTGACGAACCTGCGCGAGCGTGTCCTGCCGCTACGAGCACGGGCGGTTCTACGCAATGACTGGCTCACGCAGCGGCTCGATACGATCCTGCCTGCCTTGATGGCGCGGGAGGGATTCGACATGTGGATCATCGCCGCTCGCGAGTACAATGAGGATCCGGTCATTATGACAATGCTGCCGGAACCGAGCATGGCCGCACGCCGCCGCACGATCCTCGTCTTTTCCCGCCGCCCGGACGGTAGTGTGGAGCGCCTGACGCTCGACCGTTATGGCTTCGGAGAGTTTTACACGAAGGGATGGGATCCGGAGGCCGAGGAGCAGGACGCCTGCCTTGCCCGCGTCGTCCGCGAGCGCGGCCCGAAGACGATTGGTCTCGACATCTCCGCCACCTTCGCCTTCGGCGACGGCCTGACCCATCATGAGCAGACGCGCATCGCCGCCGCGCTTGGGGAAGAGTTAATGGCCCGCACGACGAGCGCCGAGCGGCTCTGCGTTGGCTGGTTGGAGCGGCGCATCCCCGCCGAACTGGAAGTCTATCCGAGCATTATCGCGCTCGGCCACGCGATCATCGCCGAAGCCTTTTCGCCGCGCACGATCCAGCCCGGTAGCACGACGACCGACGATGTCGTCTGGTGGATGCGCCAGACGATGCTCGACGCCGGATTGCAGGCGTGGTTCCAGCCGACGATCACGATCCAATCGCCCGGCGAGGCGTGGAACACGATTCAGCGCACGGACGACCGGCGCACGCTCATCCAGCACGGTGACCTGCTGCACTGCGACATGGGGTTCTATTACCTCGGTCTGGCGACTGACCATCAGCAGCACGCTTATATCCGCAAACTGGGCGAGACGGTGGCTCCGGCGGGTCTCGTCGCGGCGCTGGCGGCGGGCAATCGCTTGCAGGACATTCTGCGCGGGGCAATGACGGTCGGGCATTCCGGCAATACTGTCCTACGCGAGGCCCTGGCGGACGCACGCGACGCTGGGCTGACACCGAGCATCTATACCCATCCCCTCGGCTACCACGGCCACGCCGCCGGGCCGACGATCGGCCTCTGGGACCGGCAGGAGGGCGTACCGGGCAACGGCGATTACCCGCTCTACGACGACACCTGCTACTCTATCGAACTGAACGTCCGCCACCCGGTACCGGAATGGGACGGACAGGAAGTCCGCATTGCCCTCGAAGAAGACGCGGTCCTTACCGGCGGCACGGTCTCCTGGCTGGCGGGGCGGCAGACGGAACTCCATTTGATCTGAGACGCCTCCCACCGCGTTTCGGAATCCGGAGTTTCCCGGTGGCGGCGGGCTTCAGCCTGCCGCCACCATCATTTTCCGGTGTCTCGCTCCTCCGATATGGATGCCATGCCTTTCGCAATGATTGGCTGCTGATGCGCAGGCAAATTCGCCCAGACCATCCGCTTGCGCTCCGGGATGCGGGGGAGGGGTACGCCGTCCACCATCGTCAGCGTGTTGACGAGGCGACGTGTGCCGTGTCGCGCCATCATCTGTGTATCGTAGAAGGTGTAGTCTCCTTCCTCGATGCGGAAGAGGGCAATATCCGCCGCGCTGCCTGGTGCGATCGTGCCGAGGTCGGGGCGGCGCATCGCGGCGGCGGGGCGGCTCGTCGCCCGCTCGATCACGTCCGGCAAGCTCATGCCGAGGTGGAGGAACTTGGAGAGCGTCGTCGGCAGATCGAACATCGGCCCCTGCACGGCGAGTTGATGGATGTCGCTCGAAATGACATCCGGCATGATGCCCTCCGCCAGCGCGATCTCTGCCGTGTCGAAGCCGAACGAGCCGGTGCCATGACCGATGTCAAGGATCAGCCCGGCCTCGTGGAGCGCGATTACGTCCTCGCGCACATGGCCGTTCGCGCCAATAATGCGGTGCTGTCCCTGCGTGCGGAAGCAATGCGTGAGGATGTCGCCGGGCCGGAGGAGGGCAAGTATCTCATCGAGTGAGGGCGGGCTGGTGCCAATGTGGACCATCAGCGGGAGGCCGACGGTGTCCGCCAGTTCGCGCGCCATTTCCAGTGGGCGGATGCCGACGCCGCGCGTCGTGCTCGCATCAATGCGTGCCTTGATGCCGAGGATGATGTCGCGATTCTCTTCGACGATGCTCACCGCCAGCGGGATGTTGCAGTACTCCAGCGTCGCCAGTTCGAACGTCGGGGCGATCAAACCGATGGCGGAGAGGTTGAGGAGCGCGAAGGTGCGCACGCGGTTTGGCTCGGCAATGTAGCGGCGGAAGCCGGGGAAGGAGTACGCGCCCGCGCTGCCGACATCGAGCCATGTCGTGACGCCCGATCGTGCGGCGACAGGATCCGCCTCGATGCCCCAGTAGGTAACGCCCCAGTAGATGTGCGTGTGGAGGTCCACGAGGCCGGGGGTAACGTACTGGCCTGTCGCGTCAAAAACCGTGCGCGCCGCCGCGCGATCCAGATCAGGCGCAATCGCCGCGACCCGCCCGCCTGTGATGCCGACATCGAGTCGCCCACTGATTCCCGCGCCAGGATCGAGTACCTCGCCTCCCACGATGATCGTGTCATACCGTGTCGCGTCCGTCATTATGTCCATCCTCCGTTCGATCCCGAGGAACGAGCCGACCTCGCACAACGGGCTCTCGTTTCGGCCTTAGTTTCGCAGCCGAGGGTCCAGTGTGTCGCGCAGACCATCTCCGAAAACATTGAAAGCAATCACAGTAAGCAGGATCGTCAGGCCGGGGAAGGTGGCAAACCAGGGTGCCTGGGTCAGGTACTTGCGCGCGTCCGCGACCATCAGGCCCCACTCCGGCGTCGGCGGCTGCGCACCGAGGCCGAGCAAGCCGAGCGAGGCGGCAATCAGAATCACCTGTCCGAGATTGGCGGCACTGGTTGTCGGCGCGCTCGCGACGCCCGTTGGAGCGGCGCCGCTCGTCGTTGCCGCAGGCTTCGGCGTATCGGTCGCGGTACTCCCGCCCCCGCATGCCGCAAGAATTGCCGTCCCCGCGCTCGCCGCGACTCCACTGAGGAACTGCCTCCGCGTTAACGAAGTGGCTCGCAAATGTGCCATCGAACGCCTCGCCTGCATAACCGCGCGGTGGGCACGGCCGATAGGACAATTCTTTCATTGCGTGAAAGAGCGTAAGGGATGGCGGTGATTGCTGTCAATCAAGCGGACTGATATCCGAGCATGACGCGGATGCCGATAAAGCAATCGCCATGTGTCAGGGCTTCGGCGCCACGTAGTAGATAAAATCTGTATCGCCCGGCGACTGACCGTAGCAGGTCAGGAGTTCCGCCGCCTCGCTACGATGCTGCGCGCTGTGATAAAGGATGTGGACAAGCACTTGCCAGCGGACGAATGAGCGCTCCATCCCGTCCAGGTTCTTTCGTGTCAGCGTTGCCGTGAAGTCTGCGTCGCTTATCCCGTCGAGGTAGGCGCGTATCTGCTCACTTTCTTTCGACTGGAAGGCGTGCAATGTTGCAATGGTGGCAGTTGGCTCGATTGGCGGCGGTTTCGTGCGATCAACCTCGATGCCCCGGCAGAACAGGCCCCAGCCCGCCTCGACGATCAGCGTGTGCCGGAGCGTCTGCCGCAGGCTGCCGACGCTGTAGTTGGACGGCGCGTCCAGTTGCTCATCACTCACCTTCGCGGCGCAATCGAGCAAACGTACGTTCGTCGCCGCATTGTAGTCGAACATCGTTGTGAGCATCTCTTTGCCGAGCATTATTCCTCCTTCGTGTCGTGTCGCGACGCCTCTTTAACCATGTGCCTTGCTATGGTATAGAACGTTCGTTCTGCCATCTCAAGCATTCGTTGCGGATTTCGCCGGGTCGCCGTCCATTGCCTGTTATACTCGTCGTACGTTGCCCATGTCGTTCGTCGGCCGATGCTTTCTGTATAGTCGAGAGCGTCAATCGGTAGCGTAGGCTTCAGCCTGTGATCTCTCAGGCGGGAACGCAGGCTGAAGCCTACGCTACCGATTCGGGGAGGATGCCCAGATGACACAGTTTCGGCTCGCGCTGACCGGCGACAGCATCATCACGCGTCGCACGACGGTCTATGAGGATGCGCCGACGCGGGCACTCTACGACGTTATCCGAAGCGCCGATATCGCGTTCACGAATATGGAGGTGGTCCCGAACGATTTTCGCGGCTATCCGGCCGTGGAAAGTGGCGGGTCGCACCTCGCGGCGCACGCGTGGGTGGTGGATGAACTCGTTGCGATGGGGTTCGACCTCTTTGCCTGCGCGCACAACCACGCGCTTGATTACAGTATCGAGGGGCTGCTGGCGACGCTCGAAACGCTCGACCGGAAGGGCGTTACGTATGCGGGTATTGGCCGGACGCTCGGTGAGGCGCGGATGCCCGCCTATTTCGACCATGCCGCGGGGAGTGTCGCGCTGATCTCCTGCGCTTCGAGTTTCGCGAAGGGGCAGGCGGCGGGCGAGCAGCGGCCTGACATGCAGGGCAGGCCGGGTCTCAACCCGCTCCGTTATACGACGACCTACGAAGTGACGGCGGAGCAACTCGGCGCGATCCGCGCCGTCGCTGAAGAGTTGGGGATCGAGCGGCAGCGGCAGGAAACGCTCCAGATGGGCTTCGGCTTCCCACCCGACGATCCGGCGGTCTTCCCCTTCCTTGATGCGAACTACCGCACGGCGGAGCGGCCCGCCGTCAAGACGGAGCCGAAAGCGAGCGATATGGACGCCATCGCCCTGTGGGTACGCGAAGCCCGTGCCCGTGCCGACCTGGTCGTCGTCAGTCTCCACGCGCACGAACAGGGCGCGCATCGGGAGGAACCGGCCGCCTTTATTCCCACCTTCGCGCATCGGATGATTGATGAGGGCGCGGACGTCATCGTCGGGCACGGCCCGCACCTCTTGCGCGGCATGGAACTCTATCGCGGCAAGCCGATCTTCTACAGTCTCGGCAACCTGATCGGCCAGAACGAACTGGTCTGGAAACTGCCCGCCGACTCGTACGAACGGTTCCGCGTGGACCCGGCGAAGACACCAAGCGAAGTCTACCGCATCCGCTACGATGATGACCGCAAGGGGTTTCCGGCCGACGAACGGTTCTGGCAGACTGTCGTGCCAATCTGCCGCTTTGAGGACGGCGCGCTCGCCGCCACTGAGATCGTCCCCGCTGAATTGGGCCACGGTCTCCCGCCGCACCGGCGTGGCCGTCCGTGGCTGGCGGAGGGTGCGGTCGCGGAAGAAATCCTCGATCGGTTTGCGCGCCTCTCGGCGGTATACGGCACGCACATTGATGTATCGGACGGGCGCGCGGCAGTGCGGATTGATCCCGCGTAATGGAGAAAGGGGAGCAGCGATGAGCGAGCGAGCGGAGCGTCTGGCGATGGAACTGGAACAAGCGAACGGGGAGATGATTGCCTTTGCCGAGTCGTGTCCGGCGGACATCTGGATCGCACCCTGTGTGGACGACGGGCGGACGGTCGCGGCAGTCGTCCGGCATGTCGGTGGCGCGTACATCGCGCACATGCGCCTTGTGCAGGCGGCTGCGGCAGGTGAGCCGATCCCGGCAATGTTCGGCGACTGGTCCATGATCCATCAAGGAAACGCGATCTCCGCCGAAAAATACGCGCGCGCGGATCGCGGCGAGACGGTCGCCTCACTCCAGCGCAACGGTACGCATCTCGCTCTGACGATTCGTGCCCTCACGGAC
>JAABUY010003151.1_pt1 | contig 17990 bp, 17 predicted proteins | sample 5560271 | NCBI WGS metagenome assembly JAABUY01 (sample SAMN10711886, study PRJNA513374) | rock metagenome | isolation source: Antarctica rocks | place: Antarctica: Victoria Land, University Valley
GGAGGGGATCACGCTGGCCAAGCAGCGGGGGGTGTATCGCGGGCGGAAGAAGGCGCTGAGTGTGGAGCAGCGGGCGGAACTGCGGGCACGGGTAGCGGCGGGGGAGCTGAAGGCGGCGGTGGCGCGGGCGTACGGGATCAGCCGCGAGACGCTCTACCAGTACCTGCGAATGATCGAGTAACCGACGCCGCAGCAGGGATCATGCGCCGGCGGTGCCAGATGCGCGATCGGCCGATCCTTGAGCTAGAAACGTGTCTGTTCGGTTCGGTCGGGCGTACCGGCTGTCGGTCGCGGCCCGGTTGCCACCCCTGCGCATCGGCCCGATCGTCGCCGCATGAAGACGGTGAACGGTATCCCGATCCTCGGTTTCGGTACCTGGCCCCTGAAGGGGGATCGGTGTGTCGCGGCGGGCGATGCCGCCCTCCGGGTCGGCTACCGCCACATCGACACCGCCGACGGTTACGAGAATCACCGGTCGGTAGCGCGGGCGATCCTCATGCGCGTCGGGGCGGCTCGCGGTAGCGCGGGTCGCGGGCGAGTGAAAATTCCATGTGCGCCGCCATCGCTGCGCGTGCGCGCGTCGCGTCGCGCGTCAGGATCCCGCGCCGGATCTCCGCGTGGGCTTCCATCACATCGATGTAGTCATCGAGATGGGCGAGATTTAGGTAGAAGATCGTCTGGAGCGGGTACGCCACCTGCTGGAGCGCGCCGGAGAGGAAGCGATTATCCGCGTGCTGCCAGATGATCTGATGGAACGCGAGGTCGAAGTCGGCGCACCGCTTGTGATCGCCCGCTTCGGCGGCGATCCGCCAATGTGGGAAGAGCGCCGCCAGTTCGCGCGCGCAGTCCGTCGCCGCCCGCTCCGTCGCGAGGGCGGTTGCCTCCACCTCGAGCGGACGGCGGACGGCGAAGAGATCGAGGATGTCCCGCCACTCCCATTCGGCGACCATCGCCCCACGGTTCGGCGAGAGCAGAACCAAATTCTCCCGGACGAGATTGCGTAGCGCCTCGCGGATCGGCCCGCGGCTGACGTGGAGCAGGTCAGCGAGATCACCCTCGACCAAGTGGGTCCCCGGCGGCAGGTCGCCGGATTGGATAAGCGCGCGCAGCGATTCCGTCGCGCGGGCCCCGAGTTGTGCCGATGCGATCGCCATACCCGGTCCGGCCTGTGCCAGCAGATCGCGCGGTTTCACCATATGATGCATTCCTTCTCTCCCTACACCTGTTCAGTCACCGCTTGACGACCTTTCCGGTGAATTGTATATTGTAAACAGTTTTCTGCAACACGGTCGGTTCCGTTTCGGCGGCGTTCGGTGCGTGTTCACGCCCTGCGGCATCATCCGCCGACAGAGGGCGCGGGCAGCGTACGGTCCACCATATGGGGAGAGCAATCTATGCAACGGCCTACTCGGGAGCGGTACAGCTCGCGCCGTGATTTTCTTCGCATGGCGATAGTCGGTGTGGCCGCCGTCGCCGCGACCAGCATCCTTGAAGCTTGCGGAGGCGGCTCGTCTCCGACCGCGACGACGGCGGCAACCACATCCGCTGCTGGCACCCAGGCACCCAAGCCGACGACCGCAGGTTCGTCCGCCCCGACGACCGGGCAAGCCCCGACTGTTGCGGCTGGGAGCGCCAAGCGCGGCGGCACCGCCACCATCGCCGTCGTGAACGACTGGGTGACGCTCGATCCCTTGTTCAACAGCGCCGAGCAGGGCGGCGCGAACATGATCTACGACCAGTGGGTTCATTGGGCCCCCGATCCGAAGACGAACCTGTGGGGGCCGCAGCCCTATCTCGTTGCCGAGTGGGATCTCAAAGACACTGCGGCGACGTTCAAACTCCAGAAGGGCGTCAAGTTCACCGACGGGACACCGTGGGATGCGAAGTCCGCCAAATGGAACCTCGACCGGATGATCTTCCACCCGGCATCCACGATTCGCGCCAACCTCGGCGGCGTAGACATCTCCAAAGAAGACAAAGCCGCCGTTGATAAGCTCAAGGACAATCTCGGCGGGCCGTTCGAGTATTCCTCGAAGGCGGTCGAGATCGTGGACGACAGCACCGTCCGCATCAATCTCGCGACGCCGATCGCCGGGCTGCTCGCCATCCTCAGCGATACCTCGCAGTACAGCAATCCGATCAGCCCCGCCGCCTACAACAAGGCGGGCCGGGACGCCTACGGGCGCAACCCCGTCGGCACGGGTCCGTTCAAGTTCGTCGAATGGAAGACGGGCAGCCAGATCACGCTCGAGCGCAACCCGGACTACTGGGGGAAGGACGCGAGCGGCGGCGCATTGCCGTATCTCGACAAGCTCGTCTACCGCCTGATCGTGGATGACTCCGTCCGCCTGCTCGAATTGAAGAGCGGTAACATCCAGTTCATGGAGCTGGTTCAGGGGAAGGACATCGCCGGGGTCAAGAGCGACGCCAACCTCGCGCTCCTCCAATCGGAGACCTCAGGCAATAACTACCGGATGATCTTCGACTCGACGAACAAGAACAGCCCGTTCTTCAAGCAGAAGAAGCTGCGCCAGGCGATGCTTTACGCGATGGACCGCGACGCGATGCTGCAGGTGCTCGGCTTCGGCGCCGGTGTTCCGCTCAAGTATCTGCCGCCGAAGGGCCTGTTCACCTACGACGAGAGCCTGCCGTTTTACGGCACGGACAAGGTGAAGGCGACGCAGCTCGTCAAGGAGGCGGTCGCGGCGGACCCCTCGATCGCCGGGAGCGACGGCAAGGTCGCCACGACCCTCAGCGTCATCAACCGCGCGCTGGACAAGCAGCAGGCGGAGATGATCAAGCAGTTTGCAGACGGCGTCGGCTTCAACGTCAAGATCGAGATCCTGGAGCGTGCCGCGTGGGTCTCCAAGCTCGTCACCACGCCGGGGCAGCCGGGCGGTGAGTATGAAGTCGCGACGATGCGCAACCCCAACACTGCCGACGACCCGGACGGCGAGGTCCGCGCCTTCTATTACTCCAAGGGGAGCTTCAACGCGGGCCACGTTAAGGATCCGAACTTCGACGCACTGATTGATAAGGCGGCGGCGACGTACGACATCGAGGCGCGCAAGAAGATCTACCTCCAGCTCGCGCAGGCCGCGTACGACGACCCGATTTACGGCTTTCTCTGGAAACAGAACTGGAACTGGGGCTACGCCAAGAAGCTGAAGAACTTCCGGGAGCCTGTCACGAACCACTGGATGTTCACCGAGACGTGGCTGGAGCAGTAGGAAGGAACGAGGAACGAGTAGATGGCACCGGCGATACGACTCGTTCCTCGTGGGGGCTAGCCAATGACGAACTACATCGCCCAGCGACTCTTGCAGATGATCCCGGTGCTGCTGCTCGTCAGCATGATCTCGTTCGCGCTCCTTTTCCTGCTGCCCGGCGACCCGGCGCGGTTGATCCTCGGCGATCAGCAGGCGAGCAACCAGGAGGCGTACGCGGCGGTGCGCAAGGAACTCGGGCTGGACCGGCCGGTGCCGCTCCAATATGTCTACTGGCTCGGTAAGACGCTGCGCGGCGACCTCGGCAAATCCACGCGTGACCACCAACCCGTGATGCAGGGGATGCGCGAGCGCCTCCCGGTGACGCTGGAACTGGCGACCCTCGCCCTGCTCCTCGCGCTCGTGGTTGCCGTCCCGGCCGGGATCGTCTCGGCGGTGCGGCCGAACTCGTGGTGGGATCGCGTCTTCAGCGTCCTTTCGCTCACCGGCGTCGCGATCCCCAATTTCTGGCTCGGCATCTTGCTCATCTACGCGCTGGCGTTCATCGTGAAGCTCCTGCCCCCGTCGGGGTACGTGCCGTTCGGGGACAATCCGGCGCAGAACCTCTCGCACCTGCTCCTCCCCGCCATCACGCTCGGCCTGGGGATTTCCGCCGTGATCATGCGGCAGACGCGCTCCTCACTCCTCGAGGTGATGCACCAGGAGTACATCGTCGCCGCCCGCGCGAAGGGGCTGTCGACGCGCGCGGTCGTCCTATGGCACGCGATGAAGAACGCTCTCATTCCCGTCATCACCGTGATCGGCTTGCAGGTCGGCCTGCTCTTCGGCGGCGCGGTGATCACGGAGAGCATCTTCTCCATCCCCGGCCTCGGCCGCTGGGCGGTGGACTCGATCCTCCAGCGGGACTTCCCGGTGGTGCAGGCGGTCTGCCTCGTCATGGCCTTCGGCGTGCTCTCCACGAACCTGATGACCGACTTCGCCTACGCCTTCATCGACCCGCGGATCCGCAGGCGATGACGACAACGGGGCGCCCCGCGACCGGGGCCATTGCGTTGGGCGAACCGACGATCGGTCGTGCGGCGACCCGACCTTCGACGGCGCGCGCCTTCCTGCGCCGCCTCCTACGGACGCGCATGACGCTCGCCGCGCTGATCGTGCTCGGCGTGCTGGTCTTCTGCGCGGTTTTCGCCGGTGCGATCGCGCCGTACGACCCGGTGACCGACCAGGCGTACAGCGTCGCGAACAAGGGGCCGATGGCGGGGCATCTGCTCGGCACCGACTACCTCGGGCGCGACATCCTCAGCCGGGTGATGTACGGCTCCCGCATCTCCCTGCTCGTCGGCGCAATCGCCGTCGGCATCGGGTTGCTCGCCGGCGTGACGATCGGCGTGACTGCGGGATATGCGGGCGGTGCGCTGGATGCGTTCCTCATGCGCTGCACCGATGCAATCTGGGCCTTCCCCGCGCTCATCCTTGCCCTCGCGATCACCTCCGCGCTCGGGAGTGGGATCGTCAACGCAATGATCGCGATCGGCGTCGTCAACATCCCCTTCTTCGCACGGCTTTCCCGCGCCTCGACGCTCTCGGTGCGCGAGCAGGAGTTCGTCACGGCGGGCCGCGCGCTCGGGGCGTCGAGCGGGCGGATCGTCCTGCGCTACATCCTGCCGAATATCGTCGCGCCGATCATCGTGCAGGGGAGCCTCCTCCTGGCCGTCGCGATCACGACGGAGGCCGGCCTCAGCTTCCTCGGCGTCGGTGTGCAGCCCCCGACGCCGAGCTGGGGCGGGGACTTGCGCTACGGCTACCAGTACCTGGAGATCAACCCGATCCTCGCCTTCGCGCCGGGGGCCGCCATCTTCATCACCGTGTTGGCATTCAACTTCCTCGGCGACGGCCTCCGCGTCGCGCTCGACCCGCGGCTCTCGCGACGCGGGGAGTGATCCGTGCCGAGGCGGCACGCGTCGCCTCTTGTGAGTAGTGTGAGATATACCTGCGGAGAGGGGGGCGGAATGGTCGCAACGCAACGCGCGGGGTCCGCACAGACAACTCTTCAATCTCCGGTGATCGATTGCGATGTGCACAGCGTCGTCCCGTCCGCTGCGGCGCTCTTCCCGTATCTCTCGGACTTCTGGCGCGAGTACATGACCCAGTCAGCCTTCGACGGGCCGTACGAGGACCCGTATCCCGCGAGCATGCCGACCTCGATCCGCCCCGATGCACGGCGGTCGGATGGCATCGCGCCGGGGACGACGCTGGCGGGTCTCCAACGCGGCGCGCTCGCGGGCGCCCTGGGGTGGGAGGGGAACGTCGCGTGCGCCATCCTCAACTGCTCATACGGGATCGAGAGCGTCCACAACCCGGACGCGGCGGCGGCGCTCGCCAGCGCCGTCAACGACTGGCACATCGTCGAGTGGCTCGAGAAAGATTCCCGCCTGCGCGCCTCGCTCCTCGTGCCGGCCCGGCAGCCGGAGATGGCGGCGCGCGAGATCGAGCGGGTCGGCGACCATCCCGGCTTCGTGCAGGTCTATCTGCCCGTCCACGCGCTGACGCCGTACGGCAATCGCATCTACCACCCGATCTACGAGGCAGCGACGCGCCACGGCCTCGCCATCGGCATCCACTACGGCGGCGCGCCTGGCAATCCCCCGACACCAGTCGGCTGGCCCTCCACGTACGTCGAGGGGTACGCCGACATGGCGCAACTCTTCCAGTCGCAACTGCTCAGCCTGATCGTCGAGGGGGTGTTCGACCGCTTCCCGATGCTGCGGGTGGCGATGATCGAGGGCGGATTCACCTGGCTGCCGTCGTTCATGTGGCGGTTCGACAAGGAATGGAAGGGGCTGCGGCGCGAGGTGCCCTGGGTGCGCCGCCCGCCCTCCGACTATGTCCGCGAACATGTCCGCTTCACCACCCAGCCGCTCGACGCGCCGCCGACGGCCGAGCAATTCGGCCAAATCCTCGATCAGATCGGCTCGGACGACCTCTTGATGTTCGCGACCGACTACCCGCACTGGCATTTCGACGCGCCGGAAAAAGCCTTCCCTTTCGATGCCCTCCCCGAAAGCGTGGCGCGCAAGATCATGTCCGACAACGCACGGGCGTTCTACCGGCTGGGCTGACGATTCGATTCCGCACGGCCGTCATCGGGAGGCATCGGTCAAAGAGGAGATGCATCATGGCACAGACACTGACCCGGGAGACGAAGGCGCGACGGACAAAGGCGCAGGTGGTGGACGCCGACATCCACATCGCCTCGGTCTCCGACGAGTCGCTCTACCCGTACCTGCCGGAGCGGTGGCGGCAGTACCACGCGCAGTTCGGGCGGCGGACCTTCGCCGGCGGCATCTATCCGCGCGCCAACCCGAACGCCGCGCGCACCGACGCATGGCCGCCTTCCGGCAAGCCGCCCGGCGCCGATCTCCCCTTCCTCCGAGAGCAGTTGCTGGACGCGTGGAACATCGAATACGGCATCTGCAACCCGATCTTCGTCAACCAAGGGCCGCACGTCGCGTACATCGCGGCGCTCTCCCGCGCGATCAACGAGTGGCAGGTTGCCGAGTGGCTGGCGCCCGAACCGCGTCTGAAAGGCTCGATCGTCATCGCCCACGAGGGCGGCGACCTCGCCGCGCAAGAGATCGACCGTGCGGCGCGGGACCCCCGCTTCGTGCAGGTGTCGACGCTCATCCGCTCGCGCGAACCGCTCGGCAAGCAACGGTTCTGGCCGATCTACGAAGCGGCGGAGCGTAACGGCCTGCTCGTCGGCATCCATTTCGGCGGCGTCGGCGGCAACCCCTTCACCGGCGCGGGCTGGCCCTCCTTTTATCTGGAGGATCACGGCGGCACCTCGCAGGTCTTCCAGGCGCAGATCGCCAGCTTCGTCTTCGAGGGAGTCTTCGAGCGCTTCCCGAAGCTGAACATCGCCCTGATCGAGGGCGGATTCGCCTGGCTCGCCCCACTGATGTGGCGGCTGGACAGCGCGTGGAAGAAGCTCAAGGAGGAAGTGCCGGACGTCAAGCGCGCCCCCTCCGAGCAGATCCGCCAGCAGGTCTGGCTGACGACGCAGCCGATGGAAGAACCCGCCAAGCCGGAGCACTTCGTCCAACTGCTCGACCACCTCGGCATGGCCGACCACCTGATGTTCGCCACCGACTACCCGCACTGGGACTTCGACGCGCCCGACAAGGCGATCCCCGCCCGCCTCGCCCCCGCCGTCGAGGCGGGTATCATGGCGGGCAATGCGAAGCGGCTGTACCGGCTGGATGAGGAAAAAGTCGGATGTTCCTAGCGATCGTCGTCGCACCGGACGTCCTCGCCCGTGCGGCGTGGGTATTTGGGCCGCGCCGATGACGAAACACATCGTCGCCACCGTCGATGAGGTCCCACCGGGGGGACGGAAGATTGTCGAGATCGCCGGGCGCTCGATCGGCCTCTTCAACGTCGGCGGGGAGTTCTTCGCGTTGCGCAATAGCTGCCCGCATCAGGGCGGGCCGCTCTGCACCGGGCGCGCCTCCGGCTTCGTGATCGGCGAGACGCCCGGCGAGTATCAGTTCAGCCGCCAGGGCGAGATCCTGCGCTGCCCGTGGCACGGCTGGGAGTTCGACATCCGCACCGGCCAGTCGTGGTTCAACCCGGCGAAGGTGCGCGTCCGGCGGTATGACGTCAGCGTCGAGTCCGCCACCGTAGCACCCGACGAGGATCCCCCGGCACCCGGACTGGAACGTGGTCCGTACATGGCGGAAACCTACGCGGTCTCCGTGGAGCGACGGCATGTTGCGATCGAGATGCCGGGATGATCCCGGTTCCCCGGTGTCGTTCCTACGCGGAGCGAGGAGGAGACACTCGATGGTCATTGAGCAAGGAACGCCCCGACAAATCGAAGGTGTCGCGACGCAGTTGCGTGCGATCGACACGGACATCCACCACGATTATCATGACTTGGACGACCTTTTTCCGTATCTGTCGCAGGTCTATCGGGAGCGGCTGCGCGACTACGGCTTCGGCCTCGGGGGTGGCCTGTACGCGAATAATGGCGGCGTGCTCGGCAGGCGTGGCGATACCCTCGACCCCGAAGATCCCGAAGATAAGGCGACTGCCGCGAAGAACGTGAAGAACGTCGTTAAGAATCTGCTGGATAGCGCCGGGATAGATCTCGGCATCCTCACCGGTGCGTCCATGTATGGCGCGAGCGCCATGACGGATCTGGACTACGCATCCGCCCTCTGTCGCGCCTTCAATGATTACTCGCTTGACCACTGGCTCGCCGCCGATCACCGCTTCCGCCTCGCGATGGCCGTCTGCTCGCAGGACCCGCAGGGTGCGGCGGCGGAGATTGACCGCATCGGTGATCACCCCGGCATCGTTGCGATCATCTTGCCCTGTGGTGCCCCTCGCCCCTTCGGCCAGCGCTTCTATCGCCCGATCCACGAGGCATGCGCGCGCCATAATCTCACGATTGCGCTTCACTTCAGCGGCGAGGGCAGCGGCATCAATCCCTCACCGACCGCTGCGGGCTATCCGAGTTACTACATCGAGTCTCGCCTCGCGCGACCCTCCTTCTATCAGGCCCACCTCGCCAGTTTCGTCTTCGAGGGGGTGTTCGAGACACTCCCGACGCTCAAAGTGGCGATGCTGGAAGGCGCGGTTGGCTGGATTCCGTCCTATGTGTGGCGCATGGATTCCGACTGGAAGGGATTGCGCCACCAGACCCCATGGATCACGCGGTTGCCGAGCGAGTACGTCTACGATCACTTCCGCTTCGCCTCCCAGCCGATGGACGAGCCGGACACGAACGAAGACTTGCTCACGATCGTCCGCTGGATGCACGGTGAGCGGACCTTGATGTTCGCGTCGGATTACCCCCACTGGGACTGGGACGACCCGGCACAGTCATTCACGACCTTCCCGAAGGATTTGCGCCACCGCATCTTCGTCGAGAATGCCTTGGATGCGTTCCCGAAGTTGCGGGGATAGGGGCAAGTGGCGGTGGCGAAACGGTACGTCGTCTGCCCGGCGGTCGCGTTGCCGCCGGGCGAACGGAAGATCGTCGCGGTGGAGGGGCGCAGCATCGGTGTCTTCAATGTCCACGGTACCTTCTACGCCTTGCGCAACAGTTGCCCGCACAAGGCTGCGCCGCTGTGCGAAGGGGTGCTGAAAGGACTCGTTACCGGCCCGGAGCCGTATCGGTATGAGATTGAGCGCGAGGGGGAGATCCTTCGCTGCCCATGGCACGGCTGGGAGTTCGACGTCACGAATGGTCGGAGTCTCTTCAATCCCCATCGCGTCCGTGTGAAACGCTACGACGTGACCGTCGAGCCGGGGGTGCCCGGGAACGAGGAAGATCCGTCGATCGAGACGTATCTGGTCTCCGTCGAAGGAGAAATGGTCGTGTTGCATCTCGATCGGTAGGCAATGCGACAACGCCGACATGCGCCGGTATACCGTGGTTGCTAGTCGTCGTTCATCGGGATTTTGAGGGAGAATGAGGCTGCCGAGACCACCCTTCGCCAGAGGAACGACCTCGGGAATCTATCGTCTATGCCATGCGTCACATTCGGCCATAGGAAATTCGCGGTTGTCGCCGAATCGGCAAACTCTCCCGCGTACAGCAACCGCCTCGCGGTGAGCAAAACGCTCCCGCTGGCGCTGGGCCGCCTGGATGCACGCGATCGGCCGGACCGGGATCACATACACCGGCAGTTCTTGCTCCACTTGCACGGCAATCAGCCGCTCAATAAGATGCTACCCCATCTCTCCCCGCTCGGTTTGGAACACATCAACCTGACCGCCGATTACCTCTGGCGACAAAGCAAACAAGTCGACCGCGGCAGGTTCCGGTCGCTCAGACCGTTCGCCGTCCCGTAGCGTACGATTTTGGCCTTTTCGTGAGGTGACCCCATCAAGCTGCATCTCGCGCCCCAAGCACTGGACTTGGACTTATGACCCTACACAGATACCGTCACTCAGGGTGGCAACGAATGGTAACCGCGATCCGGTACCTGGGCGTCACAGCAGATTGCTGTGACCGGAACGGCCCTATGATGCCATCACAGGACGGCCCAGAATCTTGCCACGCGTCATTGACAGTATTCGTGCAACATCATGTGACGCAGTCCAGACGGCGGTCACTGGATGTTCTAGCGGCGGAGCGCGTTCACCGGCATTGCGGGAGAGCCTGACACATACGGCTCGGATTGTTAGGGATCGGTTGACACCTATCCATGCGCCGCGATCAGGCGGCATTCCAGTTCGGTATTCATCCGCTCCCGCTCGACCACATAGGTGGACATGGTAGCGGCGCGGGCGGCGTTCGCGGCCGCGCGGGCGGCTTGGGCGGCGTTGTTAGTGGCGGCCGCGCGGGCGGCACTGGCGACTGCACGAGCGGCGTTGGCGGACGCGCTAGCGGCGACATAAGCGGCGCGGGCGGCGATGGCGCTGGTGTATGTGGCGTGTGCGGCGGTGTAGAAGGCGGCGTCGGCGGCACTCGCGGCCATCGTGGCGGTGTAGGTCGCATTGCGCGCATCGGTGATCGGGGACTCACCGCGTGCATAGCGCTGCAATGTGGTCAGCACGCTCCACACACGCGCATCGGGGTCATGCCCTACCTCGGCTTCGCCGGTCAGACAGCGATCGAGGATCACACAGAGCCAGTCGAGGATGATGGCCCGTGCATCCACGATCCACAGCGCAGTCCGGGTGCGCGAGCAGAGGATGTCCCGGCCATAGGCAACCTCCCCGCCATGCGCGGTCCGTGCGACGATGAATCCGGGCGCGTATCGCAGGGCGTCCAATGCTCTGAGACTGCCGTGCAGGCCATTTGCATTGAGTTCAAGCGGGCCCTCCGCGCGGAGGGTCTGCCCCGGCTCGACGCGCGTGTGCGGCGGATAGCGCAATTGCCGATCCTCGCGCATCCAGTGCCATGCCGTAGTCTCCCCACCTGTCGGCTCACTCATCGCAAAGACGGGAGTGGAGGCGTGCGATCTCCTGCTCCGTTACACCGGCGGCGCGCAGGTATGCCTCGACACCCCCGTAGACGCTTTCCAGGTGGCTCAGTGTCGCTTCCATCGTTTCCGCAACCGTGGAGACACTGAGGAGGTAATCCGCGACAATCGTCGGGGCTGGGACCTTCGCCACGGCAAGCAGCAAGGCCGCGATCAAGCCGGTGCGATCGCGGCCCGCGGCGCAGTGGATGAGGACACCACCGTCCGGTGCGGTCGCTATCGTTCGCATGATCGTCGCGATCTGCGTCTGGTTCGTTGCAAGGAACGCGGCATGGACCGCCGCCATATAGGGCAACCCCATCTCCTCATGCGCGCTGACCGCCTTGAGCAGCGACTGTTCACCGGGATCCAATGGCAGATGGTGCATGATGATCGTGTCATGGCGGGCGAAGAGACTGGGGTCGTCTCGTACTTCGAGGGCGACGCGCAGGTCAATAATTGCGCCAATGCCATACGCTTCGAGCGCGGTGCATCCCCGATCGGTGAGGCGGCCGAGTGAGTCCGCACGCACGACCGCCCCGAAGCGCGTGATCGCGCCATCCTCGGTTGCACAGCCGCCGAGATCGCGTACATTGAAGCATGCGTCCCAGCGAAGATGGCGGCTCGTCCGTTCGTTCAATAGCAAAACGGCGCTCACTTTCGGCCCGTTCCCGCGACGACTGGACACATCATAGGGTAATGTCCCCGGAAGTGTGTAAGAAGCGTCAGGATTGACGGAGACGGTCATGGTGTGGTTCTTCTCCGGTTGTCGAGACCGCAAAGAAGGGGGGCACACCATGACCGATCAGTTGAGCATAGGACTGACGAAGCTGCTGCGCAAGGCACAGATGGCGGACGATGTCGATTTTCTGCGGGAAGGGATGCGCCTGTTCAGTGAGGCCGTGATGGCACTGGAAGTGACGCAGCACGTCGGTGCGGAGCGGCATGCGCGCACACCGGAGCGTACCGGGCAGCGCAATGGCTACCGGGAGCGACGCTGGGATACCCGCGTCGGTACGATTGACTTGCAGGTGCCGCGCGTGCGGGATGGCAGCTATTTTCCGGCGCTGCTCGATCCCCGTCGTCGGGCGGAACGCGCGCTCGTGGCGGTCGTGCAAGAAGCATATGTCCATGGCGTCTCGACGCGGCGGGTGGATGATCTCGTGCAGGCGCTCGGCATCGTCGGCATCAGCAAGAGCGAAGTGTCGCGACTCTGCGAGACGCTGGATGCGGAAGTGGAGCGGTTTCGCACCCGCCCACTCGTCGGCACGTATCCGTACGTTTGGCTTGATGCGACCTACGTGAAGGTGCGCCAGGACGGACGGGTCGTCTCGATGGCAATCGTGATCGTGATTGGCGTCAACGCTGACGGGTAGCGTGAAGTATTGGGGCTTGATGTCGGGCCGAGCGAGGAGGAAGCGTTCTGGGAGCAGTTCTTGCGCGGCTTGGTCGAACGTGGATTGACCGGGTTGCGATTGGTCATCAGTGATGCCCATGCGGGATTGAAGCGAGCATTGACGACGGTGCTGCAGGGAGCGAGTTGGCAACGCTGCCGGGTGCATTTCGTGCGTAACGCGCTTGCTTTGGTGCCGAAGGGCGCGCAGCAACTGGTGGCGGCGACGATCCGCACGGTCTTCGCCCAGCCCGATGCAACGAGCGCGCGGGAGCAATGGCGGCGGGTGGCAGATGGCTTCCGGGATCGCTTTCCCCGCTTGGCTGACCTGATGGACGACGCGGAAGCGGATGTGTTGGCCTATCTCGCCTTTCCGCAGGCGCACTGGCGACAAATCTGGTCGAACAATCCGTTGGAACGACTGAATAAGGAGGTGAAGCGGCGCAGTGACGTGGTCGGCATTTTCCCGAATGATGCGGCGGTGATTCGACTGGTGGGGATGATCCTCGCCGAACAGCACGACGAGTGGCAAGTGAGCCGGTGTTACTTCAGCGCGGAATCGCTCGCACCGATCCTTCGATCCGAGCCGCCGCAACTGCCGCTGAGGGCGATTCGATAATTCGACGATTCGACGGATCAACCGGAAGAATGACACGCTTTGATCGATTTACACACTTGACGGGACACATACCATCATAGCGCACCGGCCGACTGCTCCATGGCCCCCGCGTTGTTCAGGAATGTGGTGACTGCGGCCGCGAATCCCTTTGGGTTGTCGCCCATCACGGAATGACCGGCATCCGGCACGGTCACGAGTTCCACGCGGGGAGCGAGGGAGTGGATTTCCGGGAGGAGATCGTCGTTAATATGGCTCCGTTCCCCCGCGCGGACGATCAATACCGGGCAGGGGGCGGTTCGGAGTGCCTGCCACATCGCGGGATAATCCGGTGGCGAACTGGGGTGTCGCGGATCGCGGAGCCGCTTGTCGTACTTCCAGGTCCAGTTGCCGTCCGGCAGTTGCATCGTGTTGTGGCGCAGGCTTGCGAGCAAACGCGTCAGATCGCGGCGCGGATTGAACCGATGCGCGTGCGCCGCGAATGCTTCCAGAGACGGGAAAACATCCTGCCCCTCGATGAACTGGCCGACTGGCGACGGGCCGCGACGGGGGCCGAGCGTGCTGTCCGCGATCACCATCGCGCGCAGTTTGCCCGCCAGCCGTGGCGCGGCCAGGAGCGATACCGCGCCGCCCAGCGAGTGGCCGACGAGCACCATGCCGTCGAGCCTGCGTGCGTCCACGAAGGCGACGAGATCGTCCGCGTGGCGTTCCCGGCGGTAATCTCCGTCGGGGGCCCACGCGCTGTCGCCGTGTCCGCGCTGATCGAGCGCGTAGACATGGAAATGCGCGCGCATCGCGAGGCTGAAGAAATCCCAGGTGTGGGCAGTCACCGCCCGGCCATGGACGAGCACGAGCGGCGGATTCCCGGCAATACCCCAATCGAGGTAGTGGAGGCGCAGGCCGTCAACGGTACAGAAGCGGTCCACCGGCGGCGCGGGGTCTACGAAGGTGATCCCTTGCTCGCGCGCGCCATCGAGCAGGGTGGCGAAGGTATCTTCCTGAGCGGTTTCCATCCGTTACGCGCCTCTTTCTCCCGTCTTCGGTGGATAGGCATCGGCGAGGGTCGATTCGAAGTCCGGGTGGATTGCCCGGATATGCCCCGTCTGTAATTGCTCGTCCAATGGTGTCATCTCATCGGACCGGCGCGCACCGGCGCCGATTGGCTGCTGCCCGATCACCGCATCGCGCTCCAGCGCTTCTATCGCTTCCGACGAATAGCCGAGCAGATCGCCGAGCACTTCCCGGTTATGCTCCCCGAGCATCGGCGCCGGTCGCTGGATCGCCGCCTCCGTCTCACTGAAGGTATACGGGCGGCCCGGATAGACCCGCGTGCCTAATCGTTGCGTCGGCGCATGCGTGACCGGCTCGAAAAACTCTCGGTGGCGCAATTGTGGGTCGAGCAGGATGTCTCGGCCATCATTCACTTTTCCGGCGGCGATGCCGTTCGCCTGGAGCGTTGCCATCACCGCCTCGGCAGTCTGCGTGCTCGTCCAGTGGGCGATCAACGGATCAATCGCGTCCTGATGCTCCACGCGGCTCAGGCTATCCGCGAACCGGGGGTCGCACGCGGCGTCCGGCATCGCCATCACCCGGCAGAGCGTCGCCCACTCGTCGTCACTGCCGATCGTGAGCGCGACCCAGCGATCTTCTCCCACGCAGGGATAGACGCCCTGGGGCGCGTGGTAGGGATCCCGGTTGCCCCGCCGCTCCCCTTCATTCCCGTTGGCGACGTAATTGAGCAGGGCGTCGCCGATCATCGAGACGCCGATCTGATACATCGAAAGGTCAATATACTGGCCCTGCCCCGTTCGCTCCCGATGGATCAATGCCGACATGAGCAGGAAGACGATTGAGTAACTGACCTGCAAGTCCACGTAGGCGGACCCGACGCGTTGCGGCGGAGAATCCGCGTAACCGGTGAGCGACGCAAGCCCCGTCGTCAGTTCGAGCATCCGGCCAATGCCGCCATAGTACGTCCACGGGCCGGTCTGTCCGAAACCCGAGTTTGAGAGCATGATGATGCCCGGTTTTCGCTGGCGCAGGCTCTCGTAATCAATGCCCAGCCGCTTCCCGGCACCCGGCCGGTTGTTCTCCACGAAGACATCGCTGACATCAATCAACCTGAGCAAGACCTCCAGACCCTCGGGCTTTTTGAGGTCGAGCGTGATGGCGCGCTTGCTGCGGTTCGGGATATTGAAGAATCCGGACTCGTTCCAGTATGCGTCGCTCACCTCGTTGTGGTAGAGCAAATTGCCGACTCGGCTCTGTCGGGTGTGCGCCTCCACTTTGATGACGTCCGCGCCGAAATCACCGAGGAGCGCGAGGCTGTACGGCGCGGCGAGAATCGTCGTGCTGTCAATGATGCGGATCCCTTCGAGCGGCAATCGCGGCATCAGATCACCCCCTGGCTACGGAGCGCTTCGCATTCGCGCTTGGTGTATCCCAATCGGTCGCCGAAGACCGCCTGATTGTGCTGGCCGAGGAGGGGTGCTGGCTCGATGAGCGCCCCCGGTGTCTCGCTCATCCGGCAGAAATCGGCGGGATAGCGGAGCGGCCCGGCAACGGGATGATCGAGTTCGGTCCAGAAGCCTCGTGCATCGAGTTGCGGGCAGGACGCGAGGTCACTCATCGTCTGCACGACGCCCGTGGACCAGCCATTGCTCTGTGCGTGATGGAAGAAGTCATAGCGGCCGGTCCGCTGGAGCGCGGGCAGCACGAGGGCGTCGAGCGCCGCCGCGTGCTGAACCCGGCCCGATCGCGAACGGAAGCGGTCGTCCTTCAATGCGGGAATGTCGAGGAAGTCGGCAAGTTCGTCCCAGCGCTCGTCCGGTGGCGCGTCCGGCGCGACGAAACCATCCACGAACGGGACGATGCCGCCGAAGCCATTGCCCGCGCCATTCTGCCCGCTCCCGCCGAAGCGCGGCCCGCGGCCATGCACCGCGCCCATGTAGGTGAAGAGGGAGATCACATGGACGAGTTCGTGCGTGACGCCTGCCTGCATGGAGACGTCAATCCACTCGCCCGATCCGCCGCGCATGACGTTGAAGTAGGCGATCATCGTGCTGCCCGCCGCGTGGAGGCCGCCCATGAACTGACTTTGCGGATGGCCGTGCATGATCGGCTCGCGGTCATACGGCCCGCTCATATACATGATGCCGCCCAGCGCCGCGAGCACGATCTCCGTTCCAGTAGCGTCGCGGTAGGGGCCATCTTGTCCGAACCCTGTCACCGAGGTGAGGATGAGGTGGGGATTCACCGCCCGGAGCGTTTCCCAGCCGATCCCCCACCGCGTCAGCATGCCGGGTTTCGTGCTCTCGACGATGATGTCGGTCTCTTTCGTGAGGTCCGTGAGGATGCGCGCACCGCGTTTCGTCCCGAGATCGAGCGTGATGCTCTGCTTGTTCGTATTCAGATAGAGAAACGGGACGCTCGTTTCAGGGTTCGGTCGGTGGCCGACGAACGGGCCGCGATGGCGCGTCGGGTCGCCCCTGCCTGGCTCCTCGATCTTGATGACCTGCGCGCCATATTGTGCGAAGAGCCGCGTGCAAAATGGGGCCGCGATCCCGCCGTCGATCTCCAGCACCCGGACGCCGGTCAGTGGCCCAGTCAACGGCCTCACTGCATCCTCCACGGGTTCATAGATGAATTCCCCCTTCCCGGAGCGGGAAGGGGGCCGCGATGGTGGAGAAAATTATCTGCCTCATTATCCGCTAGTACCAGTCAACCCGGCGGTAGGTGTCGTACGGAACGAACGGCGGCTTGGCCGGATGCGGGATCGGCAACTGCACCGGCCCGTGCTCCCGCGACGGTAAATAGACAGTCGCGAAGCCGGGGCATTGCATCTCGCCCGCTTGGTTCGTGCCTTCGATTTCGATCGCCACCGCATGGTAACGCGCCTCGCCCGGCACGCCCACCTCGCTCTCGTCTCCGGTCTCGGTGGCGACATACTTCCTGACGACCTTGCCCCGATACCACGTCGTGTCGCCGTAGAAGACCGGGCGACGGAAGGCGGTGTACATCTTGCGGAGGAAGCCCATATCTCCCATCCAGTTCGTCATCAGCATCTGCGGGATCTGCGCGCGCTGCACGCCGAAGTCGAACGGCCCCGGCTGGCCACGGAAAATGGCGAGCACCGCGTCCTCATGCTCCGCGCCTGGCGAATACGGCCAGCGGGTAATCGGGTTCGTGCGGACGAAGTCCGGTCGCTGCTTCCCCCGATGATAGGCCGGTTCGAATCCCTGCGGGTTGCGCTCGCCGTCATTCGCCGCCGTCAGGCTGTAGTTGATGCGATGGTAGACGATCTGATCCTGGCAGGAGAAGGGCGGGAGGACGAAGGGCGGCAACTCCTCGCCATCCTCGACATCTTCCCAGTAGCGCGGTTCCGCGCCGCGCCGCTGCTGATTGTTCAGCGCTTCGACGATCTCCGCGATCTGCTCGTCGGTATATTTCTGCGTGCCGCGCGAGTACATCATGTGCTCGCCGATCCGCTCGACCGGCATCGCCCGCCCGGCCTCCATCTGCCGGATCGGCACATGGATCTGGGTGCCGTAGCACTTGGCTTTGAGCTCACCCGTCTGATCCCAATAGGAAACGTCCGAGATCAGGAAGAGGAGCCGCCCTTGCGCTCCGCTCTTCTCGAACGACTCCTTAGCTCGACTTTCCCCATTTGGCATGAGATGAAGCGGCGAGGTATGCTCGGTACCACTCGAGCAAGAGGAGGTACCGATGCATACCCTGCCGCCCGCGATGATACTGCTGCTGCGCCCTTTCGCACCACT
>JAABUY010003326.1_pt1 | contig 17988 bp, 20 predicted proteins | sample 5560271 | NCBI WGS metagenome assembly JAABUY01 (sample SAMN10711886, study PRJNA513374) | rock metagenome | isolation source: Antarctica rocks | place: Antarctica: Victoria Land, University Valley
TCAGCCTGCGCGAGCACCAGAAGCGGGTGATCTGGCGCATCATCAGCGCGGGCGGCACCTACATCGCGCACGCGGTGGGCGCGGGGAAGACCTTCTCCATGGCGGCCGCGGTGATGGAGCAGAAGCGCCTTGGCCTCATCAGCAAGGCGATGATGGTAGTGCCCGGGCATTGCCTGGCGCAGGCCAGCCGGGAGTTCCTGCTGCTCTACCCGAACGCGCGCGTCCTGGTGGCCGACGAGACCAACTTCGCCAAGGAGAAGCGGCAGCGCTTCCTGGCGCGGGCGGCGACCGCGACGTGGGACTGCATCGTCATCACCCACTCGGCCTTCAGGTTCATCCCGGCGCCGGCCGACTTCGAGGGCGGCCTGATCCGCGAGGCGCTGGCCAGCTACGAGACGCTGCTGGGCAAGGTGGACGGCGACGACCGCATCACCCGCAAGCGCATCGAGCGCATGAAGGAGGGCCTGCAGGCCAAGCTGGAGGCGCTCGGCGCGCGCAAGGACGACCTGCTGACCATCGCCGAGATGGGCGTGGACCAGCTGATCGTGGACGAGGCGCAGGAGTTCAGGAAACTGAGCTTTGCCACCAACATGAGCGGCTTGAAGGGCGTGGCCCCGGACGGCTCGCAGCGGGCGTGGGACCTGAACGTCAAGGCGCGGTTCATCGCCCAGCGCCAGCCCGCCCGGCCGCTGATCCTGGCGTCAGGCACGCCGATCACCAACACGCTGGGTGAGATGTTCACCCTGCAGCGCTTCATGCAGCCCGGCATGCTGGCCGAGCGCGGCATCCACGAGTTCGACGCCTGGGCCTCCTCGTTCGGCGACACCCGGACCGAGCTGGAGCTGCAGCCGTCCGGTGCCTACAAGCCGGTGACGCGGTTCGCGGAGTTCGTGAACGTGCCGGAACTGATCGCGATGTTCCGCACGGTCGCCGACGTCGTGCTGATGGACGACCTGCGCCATCACCTCCGCCTGCCCGCCCTGGCCACCGGCCGGCGCCAGATCGTCACGGCGAAGGCGAGCCCGGCGTTCCGGGCCTACCAGCAGGTGCTGGCGCAGCGCATCGAGGCGATCGAGGCGCGCAAGGGTCCGCCGGTGAAGGGGCAGGACATCCTGCTCTCCGTCATCACCGACGGCCGGCACGCGGCGATCGACACGCGGTTCGTGCTCTGGGCCGACACCGAGGAGGACCCGCGCGCCGGCGACGAGCCGGAGAACAAGCTGAACGCGCTGATCGGCAACGTGCACCGCATCTGGAACGAAACAGCGGGCAACCGCTACCTGCAACCCGGCACCAGCACGCCCTACCCGACCCCAGGAGCGGCGCAGATGGTGTTCTCCGACCTGGGCACCGAGGCGGCCGACGCCAAGCGGGGCTTCTCCGCCTACCTGTGGATCAGGGACGAGCTGGTGCGGCTCGGCGTGCCGCGCGAGCAGATCGCCTTCATGCAGGACTACAAGAAGTCCGAGGCCAAGCAGAAGCTGTTCGCGGCGGTCAACGGCGGCAAGGTTCGCGTGCTGATCGGCTCGACGCAGACCATGGGCACCCGGGTGAACGCCCAGCAGCGGCTGGTGGCGCTGCACCACCTGGACGTGCCGTGGCTGCCGAGCGACATCGAGCAGCGCGAGGGGCGCATCGAGCGGCAGGGCAACCAGAACGCCGAGATCGACATCTACGCCTATGCCACGCTGGGCAGCGTGGACGCGACGTCGTGGCAGCTGCTGGAGCGCAAGTCGCGCTTCATCGCGGCGGCGCTCGGCGGGGATCGCTCGATCCGCCGGCTGGAGGACGCGGGCAGCCAGGTCAACCAGTTCGCCATGGCCAAGGCGCTGGCGTCCGGCGACCCGCGGCTGATGCACAAGGCCGGGCTGGACGCCGAGGTGGCGCGTCTGGAGCGGCTGCGGGCAGCGCACTTCGACGACCAGCTTGCGGTGCGCCGGCAGATCCTGGACGCCGAGCATGAGGTCGCGCACGCGACGACGCGGATCGCGCAGGTGGAGCAGGACATCGCGGTACGCACCCCGACCCGGGGCGAGCTGTTCACCATGCAGCTCGGGGGCAAGGTCCGCACGGACCGCAAGTCCGCGGGCGGTTCGCTGCTCAGCCGTCTCAGGCTGACGGAGCGAAATCGGGAGAAGGGGAACTGGACCCTGGGGGCGATCGGCGGTTTCGAGATCAAGGCGTCTGGGGAGCCGCTGGGCGAGAAGCACTACCGGCTGGAGGCATGGCTGGAGCGGCACGGCCACGAGCAGGAGATCCGCCTGGAGGGCGACCTGACGGCACTCGGGCTGGTCGCGCGGCTCGAGTACCAACTCGACCGCTTCGAGGCGGAGCTGGCGGACTACCGCCGACGGGTTGTGGAGGCGGAGCAGCGACTGCCTGGCTACCGGCGCAGGGTCGGCGAGGCATTCGCCCTGCAGGAGGAGCTGGACGCCAAGGTGGCCGAGCTGGCGGCACTGGAGGCGGACTTGGCCGCCAACACCGTGGCCACCAATGACGACGCGGTGCCCGAAGCGGTGGCGGCGTAGCGCCGTTGCCTCTTCGGCTGCGTTCCAGGCTGGTGCGGGTCTGGAACGCAGCTTTTGTCCAACCACCGTGTGTCGCAGAAGCGCCTCATAGCCGACGTTTAGGTGCGTCGGACGACTTTCTGTAAGCGGACATGAGCAAGAAGAGTCGCCCCTACTGGTCGAGGTGGTGTTCATCGCCGGACGGAGCCTGGTAAGGCTGTTGGAGCGTGGCGCTTGAAAACGACTCCCGTGACGTCCACACTCTCGACATGGTCGGGGGGCAACCCGGAAAAGTTAACCCCCCTCCCACGGTCAGCCTACAGGTTCGGCAGGTACTTCAGGACGGTTGCCACCGCCTGGAGTACCCCGGCCACCGCGCCCAAGAGCGCGATGATCTGCCTGATTGTAAGCCTTCGCGGCTTGTCCATGTGGACACTCCCCGAGGCGCAGACCCTGCTGAAGGAGCCCTACGGCCCCGAAGGGCACAGGACTGCTACGGGAGCCGCAGGAAGAGTATGGCAGCCCGACCGACATCGTCACAACCAAGATGAAAACCGCTGAGCGCTCATCCCTGCATCTAGGCGGGGTCGCTCCATAGAACGGGCAGGATTGCACGGTTGGCGATACGGACAGGGAACGCTTCTCCCGTCCCAATCAGGGTATAGGGATTTGGCCCACCGCGAGGGGGTAAACACCGCTAGCCTTCACTGCTTCCCGGAGGGCAGTGTCGCGTATGGTAGGGCGGAGAAGAGGGTCACAACGGATCACATAAAGGCATTCATGATCCCTGCTTGGAGACTTCGCGATACCGTTCCGTGGACTGTGTCGTGGACCGGCGAAGAGAATTTCGACCTGACGGACTCTCGGGATTTTCCCGGATTAATTGACCTTGTCCAAATCGAGCGGCCAGGCGAGGGGCTCCCGAAATTCAAAGCTCTTCATGTTACCCGCCTTCGAGTTGGAATGGCTCGTCATTTCTGTCATGTCTGCGGGCGTCTGACCCCGAGGAATGACAGGTATCTTTTGCCTGTTCAGTCGGGCGGGTTTGTGAGCGTGGGCGAAGATCCGTTCCGCTACGCCGCAAATGTGCCACCGTTGCATCTAGCCTGCACACAGAAGGCGCAACGGCTATGCCCCCATCTACGCCAGGCGACGATCCCGCCCATCGCTTATCCCAGCGAGGAGAGCTGGTTGTTGCCGCGACGTGACGTGGTGGAGGGTATGGAAGCACTGGCGAAAACGCTGCCACCCAACCTGCCCGTGGTCTTCAGCTGCTACCGCCTGTTCGGACCGCGGTTCAGCAGGAAAATCCTTCAATTGCGGCAGGCACATGCTCAACATGCCTTCATGCGATAATCGAGCCTTCGCTTACCAGTGACACAATGCAACCAGTTGGCTCTCGCGGCTAGGGGTCACTCCATAGAACGGACAGGATTGCATGGTTGGCGATACGGACAGGGAACGCTTCTCCCGTCCCAATCAGGGTTAAGTCTGTTTGGGCCGGCACGGCACCTAATGAGATCAAGGAGTTACAGGCTCTCGTTCCGGCCGAGTTCAACTGGGACAGGCCATGCAGGACCAGCGTTCCCGGTCAGTTCCATCAACCGTGCAATTCTGCCCGTTCTATGGCGTGACCCCTAGGCGTCCAAGGTCGACGCTACAGAGCGGACATAAGCTGCTACGTGGCAAACGGCCGGGTTTGGTGGAGAGCGGACATTGCCTAAGGAAGTAGTTTCCGCCTGATCGGGCAGGAAGCAGAAGCTAAGGTGGAGGTCAGCAACTAAGCGGCGCGTTGCTGGCCTTCTAGCGATTTTCCATCCGGCGGCTACCTGAAGTCGCGGCCCGGGCGCACAGGGGCACAAGGCACATCAGCGCGGTAAGCAGCCAAAAGGCGGCAGGAAGTCCAATGCTCTGCGCAACGAACCCAACCCCGGCAGGACCGGCGAGAATGCCGCCGTAGCCGATCGTCGTTACCGCGGCGATGGCCAGGCTAGGAGACATGACGGTTTGCGCGCCTGCCTGCCGGAACAGCACAGGCACCGCGTTCGACGCACCGAGACCGATCAGAAGGAAGCCCAGGAGCGCGATCGAGGCCGTAGGGCCGAGCAGGAGGACGATGTAGCCGACGATCGACAGGAGCCCACCCCAGAGCATCGTGCGGCGATCTCCAAACCGCGCCACCACGGCGTCGCCGGTAAGGCGGCCGGTGGTCATGGCGACAGCGAAGACGCTATAGCCGAGACCAGCTTGCGCCACGGGCAGCAATCCCTTGCCACTGAGCAGCAGCGCGCCCCAATCAAGCATCGCACCCTCGGTGAGGAAGGTAACAGCGGTGAGCGCCGCCAACAGGACGACGATGCCTCGCGGGACCACGAACAACGGGGTCTCCTTCGCCTGCGGCGTCGCGATCAGCCGAGGTGCCAGAAACAGGACCGCTGCGATCATCATCGCAGCCGCAGCGACTGCGCCGATGACAGGGCTCACCTTCGCGGACAGGGCAGCGGTCAGCAGCGTGGAGCCGACGAACCCGCCAACGCTGAATAGCCCGTGGAAACCTGACATAAGCGGCTTGGTGGCCTGCTTCTCCACCTCCACGGCATGCACGTTCATACCGACTTCGATCACTCCCAGGAAAGCGCCGAAAAGGAGAAGGGCCAACGTCATCGTCGGCACGCTCGGAGCGAAGGCGAGGAACGGGAGCAGTGCGGCCTGACCGATGCCGCCGACCACGATCGCTGGTCTGGCGCCGAGCCTGGAGGTCAGCGGCCCCGCGAGTTGCATTGCACCGACGGAACCCAGCCCGAGGCAAAGAAGGAGTAGGCCAAGCGCCCCGTCATCGACCCCGAGCCTCGCCTTGGTGAGCGGAACGAGAGGGGCCCAGCAGGCGAGGCCGAAGCCGGAGACGAAGAAGGCGATGCGCGTGGCGAGCCGGGAGCCCATGTGAGAAGGGGTCATCGAGAGTGCCGATCAGGACGTGTGTCGCGGAGTGGGAGGCGCAGCATGGAGAATGACGGCGCCAGCGGTCTGAAGCGCAGCGACGGCCTCGCCTGGCGCATCATGCTCGACCACAAGTCGGTCGAGTGCGTCGACGTCGGCAATGCGATGTGGCGCCTGTCGGCCCAGTTTCTCGTTCGTCACGAGCACGATCGTCTCTCGGCTGCTGGCGACGAGCGCACGCTTGAACGTTGCATCGGCAATTTCGAAAGCGCTGACGCCGCCCTCGCGAGAGACCGTGCAAGCGCCGAGCAGGCAGATATCAATGTTCATCCGCGATATTGCTTCGAGCGCGGTGCCGTCGACGCATCCGCCGATCACGGGATCGACCTCGCCGCCGACAAGGACGAGCTGGACATCACCTCGGGTGGCGAGGGCGGCGGCAATCTCGATGGAGTTCGTGGCGATCGTCACGTCGATGCCTGGCGGTAGCGCTTCCGCGACCATCAGGTTCGTGCTGCCGTTATCTATGAAGACAAAGCTGCCGGGCTCGATCAGTAACGCTACGGCCGTGGCCAACGCGCGCTTCTGTGGCAGCGCCTCGTTGGCGCGCGACGCCATCGGTGTCGATCCTTCGGCGAGCGGCAGCGCACCACCGTAGACACGTCGACAAAGCCCTGCGGTGGCAAGCGCACGTAGATCGCGGCGGATCGCGTCTTCGGAAACGCCGAACTCGGCGGCAAGTGCCACCGAACTGACCGGCTGTCCGAGAGTGAGGCGTGACATGATGCTGTCACGGCGGCTGGATGGGATGTCGCACATAGATGCCACTTAGCTGCAAAAACATGCAACAACAAGCACTATCGTGCATGATCGTGCATCCGTGCAGTCACTGCCGGCCTGAAGAACTCACGTCTGGTGCCTGAAGTCCGCTATGGGTCGGAAGCTGCCGAGAGACGAGTGGCCGTGAATGTCCGCTTCTCGCTCCAAACCACTCCATAGCTGCCGGTCTGCTTCCGGCCACTACGAGACCATCTGCGGAACGAGAGCTTCCTCAAGCCAGTCGATAAACACGCGAAGCCGTGCCGGCACGATCCGGGTACGCGGATAAAGCAGCGACACCGGCAGGGGCGGCGGCCGATACGCGCGCAACACCTCGACCATCGCCCCCGTCCGCAGGCCGTCGGCAAAGCGGATCAGCGGCAACTGCACCAGACCGGAGCCAAGTTGCGCCAGGGTGGCGCAGCTATCGGCACTCGCGGCGCTCACCCGCACCGGCAGCGCGTACTCCCGCGTTCCGCCGTCAATCGTGAACTCCAGCGGCAGCACCGCCCCGGTCCGCGAGGACGCGAACCCCACCATCTCGTGCCCATCCAACTCATCGGGTGAGCGCGGCTCTCCGTTTCGCGCGAGATACTCGGCGCTCGCGCAGGTGATCTCCGGCAGAACGCCGAGCCGGCGCACCATGAGGTCGCCCTCGCCAATTATGCCTCCCCGGATCACGCAATCCACACCTTCGCCCACCAGGTTCACCAGGCGGTCGCCCTCGCTGAGATGGAACTGCAGCCCGGGGTGCTTCGCCAGAAACCCGGGAAGCGCCGGCAGCAGCCAGGTGCGGGCAAACTGTGCGCTCGTGTCGACCCGCAACACACCCGTGGCGACGCGACCTCGCAACGCCGCCTCGACCGCGTCCATCTCGCCGAGCACGGCGACGCAATGGCGGTAGTAGCCGTGGCCCTCGTCGGTCGGACCGACATGCCGCGTCGACCGGCGCAACAGCATGGTGCCGAGCGCCGTCTCGAGCGCCTTGATGCCGGCGGTGGCACTCGACCGAGGCAAGCCGAGGTCGGCAGCGGCGGCGCGGAAACTGCGCCGCTCTACCACCCGCACGAAGAGACGCATCGCGGCCAATCGGTCCATCGGGGATTGTTCGCCCAGATGGAATGGTAATGGCAAGAACGATGCGATTGTCCGCCGCCCGGTGAACAGCCAACTCCCATCCAGACCAGCAAGGGAGCTCCATCGGATGAGCCAGACACCAGAGACCATCGCCCTGATCACCGGCGGAAGCCGTGGCCTCGGCCGCAGCATGGCCGAGCATCTCGCCCGGGCCGGCGTCGGCGTGATCATCACCTGGCGCGCACGCGAGGACGAGGCGGACGCGGTGGTCCACGCCGTGGAAGCCGCAGGCGGCCGAGCTGCCGCACTCCCGCTCGACGCAGGCAGCATCGCGACGTTTCCCGCCTTCGCCGAAAGCCTGGCCGGCACGCTCGACCGGCGCTGGGGCCGCAAGACCTTCGACGTGCTCGTCAACAATACCGGCACCAGCCTGCACAACTCCATCGCCGAGACCACCGAGGAGGAATTCGACGCGGCCATGAACGTGCACCTCAAGGGCCCGTATTTCCTCACGCAGCGCCTGCTGCCGCTGCTCGCGGACGGTGCGCGCATCCTGAACATCTCAAGCGGGCTCGCGCGCTTCTCGTTCCCCGGCTCCTCCGCCTATGCCATGATGAAGGGCGGCATCGAGGTCTTCACCCGCTACCTGGCCGCCGAGCTCGCCTCGCGCGGCATCACCGCGAACACGCTGGCGCCCGGCGCGATCGAGACGGATTTCAGCGGCGGCACCGTGCGCGACAATCCCGAGGTCAACCGCATGGTCTCGCAGAACACGGCCCTCGGCCGTCCGGGCCGCGTGTCCGACATCGGCCCGGTCGTGGCCGCCCTGGTTGCGGCGGAGAACCGCTGGGTCAACGGCCAGCGGATCGAAGCTTCGGGCGGCATGCGCCTCTGAGAGCGGGCACCCGGCCCGCGAGCGGTGGCTGGATGGTCGCCTGCGTCGAAGCGGCTCGGCACGGCCACAGTGGCTGACCGGTTCCGGTTCGGGGTGTCTGCTTCGGCTGCCGGGCGTGCCGAAGCGGACTGGCAGCTATCGGCCAATCTCGGTCGCTACGAAGGCTTGCTTTGGTCGAACTCAGCCGTGGCGTGGAGAGGTGATGGAGAGATGGAGGTGGGGAACGCAGGATGGGGATGCGCTCGCATCGCGTTCCTGCCGACACCGCTTCGCTCCATCGCCGGCTGCGCCACCCCGACCCCGCGCCTCACGCAGCCCCCAAGCGGGCCGCGCGCTGCGCAGGGCAGGGGCGCTCGCCGGCAATGGTGTCGCCAGGACCGCGCTGCGGCTGCGGGAGGGGTCGTCCGGGAGAAAGGGACGGCGAGAACCCGCCCGGAGAGCGAAGCACCATGTTCCTGAAGACCGTCGATCCCCGCACCCTGAAGGTGAACCCGAACAACCCGCGCCGCATGGCGGCCGGCGAGCAGCCTGACGCGCAGATGGTGGCCAACATCAAGGCCGTGGGCATCCTGCAGCCGCCCGTGGTGCGCGAGGATGGCGACGACCTGGAGATCAGGTATGGCCATCGCCGGGTGGCGGCCGCGATCCTGCTCGACGTTCCAACCATCCTGGTTCTGGTCTCCAACGTCGAGGACGGCAGCGACGCCCTGCGCGCGATGTCGGAGAACGTGGTGCGCGCCCAGATGGGCCCGGTCGACCAGTGGCGCGCCATCGAGGCCCTGGTGTCGGCCGAGTGGACCGAGGAGGCGATCGTCACCGCGCTCGCCCTGCCGGTCCGCACCCTGCGCAAGCTGCGGCTGCTGGCGCAGCTGCTGCCGGCGATGCTGGACCAGATGGCGCTCGGCGACATGCCCGACGAGGGCAACCTGCGCACCATCGCTGCCGCGTCACCGGAGGAACAGGCGGCGGTGTGGAAGAAGCATAAGCCGAAGAAGGGCCAGCGTGCCGTGTGGTGGGACGTCGCCCGGGCACTGGCCAGGCGCACCCTGCCGGCGAGCATGGCGAGGTTCGGCGCCAACCTGGCGCAGGCGTACGGCATCGTGTGGACCGACGACCTGTTCGCCGAGGCCGACAAGGACGGCCGCACCACGAGCCAGGTGGACGCCTTCCTGGGCGCGCAGGGCGAGTGGCTGGCCAACAACCTGCCCAAGGGCGGCAGCCTGGCCGAACTGGACCAGTATGGCCACGTGAAGCTGCCGCCCAGGGCGCGGCAACGCTACGACAAGGCACGCAAGGGCGACCTGATCGCCTGCTACGTCGACACGCGCACCGGCGAGGTGAAGCAGGTTCCCTACACGATGCCGGAGGCGAAGCGGAGCGCCAGGACCGCCAAGGTGGAGGAGGCCGAGAAGCCTGCGCCCAGGCCGCGCGCGGACATCACCGGCAAGGGCGTGGCGCTGATCGGCGACATCCGCACCGAGGCGCTGCACCAGGCGCTTCAGGAGGCGCCGATCGGCGACGACGTGCTGATCGGCCTGCTGGTGCTGGCGCTGGGCGGCAAGAACGTCGCGGTGGACAGCGGGGCACAGCACAAGACCCACGGCTGGCGCCGCCAGGTCGCGGAGAAGCTGACCGAGGGCGGGGTGCTGACGCAGGACCTGGAGCTGCTGCGCGCCACCGCGCGGGAGATGCTGGTCGAGGTGCTGTCATGCCGCGACAACAAGAGCCAGAGCGGCATGGTGGCGCGCCACGCGGGCACGGCGATCGGCGCCGACGACTACCTACCCAACATGGCGACGCAGGAGTTCCTGTCCTGCCTGTCCAAGCAGGCGATAGAGCGCACGGCGTCGGCTAACCGGGTGCTGCCACGCAACACCGGCAAGCAGACACGCGCCGCGCTGATCGAGCACGTCGGCAGGGGATGCTTCGTCCACCCGGCGGCGCTGTTCGCGCCGACCCCGGCGGAGCTTGAGGCACGTCGTCGCCCGCAGAGCCTGATCGAGGCCGAGGGCGGCGACGAGGACCTGGACGACCAGTCCGGCGGTCCGGCCGACGCCGACGCCCAGGACGACGAGCTGGACACGGGCGAGATGCCGCCGCCCCGCGCCGGCGAGGCGGTGGAGCACCAGGCCGCCGCCTGAGCCTCGCTGCCCGGCCAGGTCCGGGCAGCTTCTTCTTCATCCCATCCGCTACAGCCGCCGCGCGCACATCGGGTGCGCGTGCGCGGCCGTGCGCGCTGTCCCGAGAGGACGAACCATGCCTGTCACCCTCACCCTGTCCACCGTCCCCGGCAAGCTGACCCGCGAGGACCGCTGCACCTCGAAGACCATCGAGCTGTTCGGCCCTTCGCTCGGCAGCGAGACCCTGACCGCGATCTCGACGGTGGCGGACATCAAGGCGGCCGTGGCGCGTTTCGGTGCCAGGGTTCGTGCCGAGCACCCGGAGGGGTCGTTCTATGTCTCGGTCCGGCTCGCGAAGGGCTGCCGCAAGCCGAACGGCTACGACACCGCCAGCAGCCACAACGGCTTCGGGCAGGATGACTTCCTGCATGTCGAGGACAAGCGCACCAGGCCGGCCGAGCCGGCGGCTGCGCCCGCCGCGCCGCTCGCGGCGTAGGCGGCGGACGTGGCGCTGCGTGCCGTCGTGGAACGGGGTGGCGAGACCACCCCGTTCCAGCTCGCCGGCCTGCCGGCGATCGAGCCGAGCACCGGCGATGCCAGGCTTTGGGAGTACGCCCAGGGCCATTTGGGCTTTTTTGGGTTCTTGAAGATCGCCGACCTTCGCATCGGCCGGCGCGTCCTGGTCGGGCTGATGGACCTGCCGGACCGGCTGTGGCGCGACGCCTACGACGACGGCACGCACCCGGCCAAGGCGGCGGACGAGGCCCTGGCCGAGGAAGGCTGCGAGGGATGAGCGTCCCTTAGCCTCGCGCCCGTCCGTAGCTCCGGCCTCCGGGTCACCACCGTTTCTTCACCAAGCCTGCTCCCGAGAGGGGGCGGGCCTTTTGCACAGGAGCAGGCCGATGGCCATGCGGATCGAGCTTCGCCGGGTGGAGTACAGCCCGGCGCTCAGCAGGGAGACCAACGCCTTCTCGGCCGACGTCTGGATCGACGGCCGCAAGGAGGGCCGCGCCCACAACCAGGGACAGGGCGGCTGCACCGAGGTGGAGCCCGACGCCCTGCGACTGCGCCTTGATGTCCACGGCCGGGTGCAGCCGGCCCTGATGCTGAAGCCGATGGGCGATTTCACCCCGCTCACCATCCAGCCCGACGCCGAGTGGATCATCGACGGGCTGCTGGAGGACTGGATCGTGCGGCGCGACATGAAGCGCGGGCTGCGGCGGCGGCTGATCTACACCAAGCCGGGGCTGCCCGGCCTCACCCAGAGCGTCGCCCTGCGGCCGGAGGAGATGCAGCGGCTGCTCGCCTCCGACGAGGTCCGGACAAGGTGGCAGGTGGAGACCTGGCTGAACGCCCTGCCGGAGGCCGAGGCGCTGGCGCTGTATCGCGCGCGCGGCTGCCAGGGTGGGCAGGGATGATCCGCCAGTATGGGGCGCAGCGCAGCCAGGGCGGCGACAACCCGCTGCGCGTCGGCGTCGTCGGCGTAGGCAGCATCTTCTACCTGCAGGACAAGGCGTTCTTCCGCGACCGGCATGGCGGCACGGCGGTGTGCCGCGTGCCCTGGATCGTGGAGGGCTTCCTCAACGGCACCGTGGGCGCCGTGCGGCGCAACCGCGAGAGGGGGCGGTGGGAGGACACCTTCCGCTCCGGCCGGTCGGACATGGCGCTGGTGCGCTCGTTGCGCGACCGCCGCCGGGTGCGCCAGGTCGCGGTGCGGACCCTGATCCTCCACGACGATCTCGGCCTCACCAAGGGCATCACCGCCTACCCGACGCTGCCGGACGTGCAACGGCTCCGCCCGGCGCGGTTCCCGCCGATCGCCGCGGTTCAGGCACCGCGCCGCCTCCGCCACGCCGCCTGATCTCCTCCCCGCATGCCCTTCGACCCTGCCCCGCCGGCGCGACCCGGCGGGGCAAAGGAGCCCCATGGCCATCATCCTCGGACTGCGCCTGCCCTGTGGCTATGTGGCCGACCGCCAACCCGGCCACATCGCCGTCTCGTTCCACGGCACGCCGCTCGGCGAGGTGCCGCACGACATCGCGCCGCGCGAGCTGGCGGCGCGGGTGAGCCGCCACCGGTTCGCCGGCTCCGGCGACGTGCTGCCGACGTCCGGGGTTCCGGCGACCGGCACCCGGTTCATCAGCCGCTTTCCTGAGCACGACCGTGACGAAGCAGACCGGCCGAGGACCACGCCGGCCGGGCAGGAGTGGCTCGTCAGTCACGTGGGTGACGACGACTGCGGCGGGACCGCCGACGTCCACCTGATCTGCGAGGCCACCGGCGCGTGGATTTGCCCGAGCGCGACGGACCTGTGGATGAGGTTCACCGCGAGCCCCTGACTGCAGGAAGGGCAGCGGCGGGGGTGAGGCGATGGACAGTGGAAATGGGATGAGGGGAGGAGAGGGACGGTGAGCCATCCCGTGCCGGTCTGGTCCTCTCGGGTTTGTCGCGGCCTGAACCGAACCGAGGGCCGCCGCAAAGGGTGGGTCCTCGCCATGCTCGCCGGGCAAGCGGCCCGGCTGCGCGTGGCTCCGGTCCCGCGCCAAGCGGCGCGCCGTTGCCCCGGCCCCCGGCCCGGTTCCCAGGGGCCGCACCCGAGAGGACCAGACCGGCACGGGCCGGATCGCCTCCGAGGGAGAGACGAGGATTTGTGAAATGGCAGGTTCGGTGAACAAGGTTTTCCTGATCGGCAATCTGGGCAAGGACCCCGAGGTGCGGACCACGCAGGCCGGGGCGAAGATCGTCACCCTGACGCTGGCGACAGGCGAGAGCTGGACCGACAAGGCCACCGGGGAGCGCAAGGAGCGGACCGAGTGGCATCGGATCGTCGTCTTCAACGAGCGCCTAGCTGACGTGGCGGATCGGTTCCTGCGCAAGGGCCGCAAGCTGTGCGTCGAGGGCGCGCTGCAGACGCGCAAGTGGACCGACCAAGCGGGCGTGGAGCGCTATAGCACCGAAGTGGTGCTGCAGCAGTTCCGCGGCGAGCTGACGCTGCTCGACAGCAACCGCGACACTGCCGAGGGCGAGGGCGGCCAGACCCGCGAGCGGGCTCCCGCCCGACCTCGCGAGCCGGCCGGGGCCGGCGGTGGCTGGGGACCGGGCGGCGGCCTGGACGACGACATCCCGTTCGCCTGCTGCTGGCAGTAGCCGGCCGCGGCGTGCCGGCGGGCGGGACTGTGTTCCGCCCGCCGGCTTTCCCTTGCATCGCCTCCGCGACAACCGTCATTCTCATGGGAGAGACGTATGAGCACGTCCACGATCAATCTGCCGCTGTATCAGACCCTCGTTGCCCTCAACGTCCCCACGGACGAGGCAGGCAGGGCGGCCGACATCGGCGACTTGGTGCGGAAGGACGAGATTTTGAGGCTCGCCACCAAGACCGACATGGATGCCGGGTTCCGCGCCACCAAGACCGACATGGACGCTGGATTTGCCAAGGCCGCAACCGCCATGGATGGGCTGCGCCTGCAGATCGAGACCGCCAGCCACTTGCAGACCAAGTGGCTCGTGGGAACGATCCTGACCACGGCCGGACTGTCGGTCGCCACCCTGATGTCCCTGCTGCACCTGTTCCCGCCGCACTGAGCGGCTGAGCCGCCAAGGGCGGCCGAAACCTCCCCTCCATCACCCGAAGGCCCGCCGGCAGTTGCCGTGCGGGCCTTTCTCGATTCAGGAGCCTGCCATGATCCGCCACGGGACACCCGCGCGCCGGGTGAACACGCATGTCCGCCGCATCGCCTCCGGTCGCGGGGAGGCATGACATGCCCTTCCACACCCACCCACCCGCACGGCAGCAGCGTCGGCGCGCGCCTCGACGCCGGCTGCCTCGCCAGCGCCCGCGCCTGGCGCCGCGAGGCCGAGGCCCTGCGCCATCAGGCCGACGCCGCGGAGCAGCAGTCCGACTGTTGGCTCGACGCCATCGTGGGAGCCTGACATGCACGATCCTGCGCACGCCTCGATCGAGGCGGACTACCCGCCGGTGATGCTGGCCCAGGTCGAGGCGCTGCGCGCCTACGCCGCGGTCCACGGGCGCACCTGGAAGGTGAAGCTCTCGGCGGAATGGATGCGCGCCTCGGCCGAGCCGCTGCTGCACGGCCTGCGCAACTCGCACGGCCCGTCCTGGCTGAAGGGCTACGCCCTTCCCGCCGCTCCGGACACGCCGCCTGGCTGATGGGCCTGCGGGGGAAAGTGCTGCCCTTCTCCTGGTCCGGCCATGCCGTTCCCTTCCTGCCGGGTCGCCGTTCGCGTCGTCGGCTGGCACACAGGACCCATGATGATCCCTCGCATCCTCCCGCTGGCCCTCGCGCTGCTCGCGCCCGTGGCCGCCCTCGCCCAGGCTCCGGCCTGCCCGGGTTTCTTCCCGGGCGGGGAGGCGCCGGCCCTGGTCAATGCCAGGCTGGCGCAGCGCACCACCGTGCTGTGCAACGACGCCTACGCCATGCTCGCCTCCGGCGTCACCCGTGGCGCCCTCTGGTCGGCCGAGCATCCGACTACGGCCAGCCTGGAGGCCGCCCGCGGCACGCCGCGCGAGGGGCAGTTCCACCCGGAGGACCGACTGCCCTGGGCCGACCAGGCGCAGCTCGATGACTACCGCCGCTCCGGCTACGACCGCGGCCACATGACCCCGTCGGGCGACATGCCGGACGAGGCGGCGCAGCAGCAGACCTTCTCGCTGGCCAACATGGTGCCGCAGACCGCGGCGCTGAACCGCGGCGTCTGGGAAGGGATCGAGAGCGCCGTGCGCGACCTGGCCGTGCGCGAAGGCGAGCTGTACGTGGTCACGGGCCCGGTGTTCGAGGGCCAGGAGCTGAAGTCGGTCGGGCCGGACGGCGTGCTGGTGCCGTCCTCGACCTGGAAGGCGGTGTACGATCCGCGGGCCGGCGGGGCAGGGGCCTACGTCTGCACCAACACCGCCACGCCCAGCTGCGACGTGGTGTCCGTCGCCGCCCTGGTCCGCCTCACGGGTGTCGATCCGTTCCCGGCGCTGCCGGCTCGCGTCAAGGACACGGCGACGACGCTGCCGGCGCCGCAGGACAGCCCCTATGCCTCGGGTCGTCGCCGGGGCGAGCGCCGCAAGCGCGGCATCCTCGACTGAGGACACGCCAGTCGCGACTCCGCTCCGGCTAGTTCCGCCAGGTACGGTCAGGAGCCCCCGACCACGTAGTCGAGCGCCATCCTGATTATGGAGATGCCGGCGCAGGCCAGCCCGAGCACCACCCACAGCCGGCTGCCCCGCACCCCTACATACGCGCCGCACACGCCGCCCATGAGCGAGGCAAGCCGCCCGAGGCTGTCCAGCGGCAGCGGGTAGAAGTGCCCGGCGTTCGCCGGCAGCCACTGCTCGATCATCGTCGGCAGCATCGACCCGATCGCCACCCCGGCCAGCAGGCACAGCAGGATCATCAGGCCCATCGGCCGCTGGTCCGGCAGGGTGGTGACGTCGCCCACCACAACGGCGCGCGGCTCCCAGAACGTGGTTCGCCGCGCGAACTGCACCGCAAGCACCCAGAAGACCATCACGGCCACCCAGATCAGGTCACGCATGCACGCCCGCTCCCCACGCCAACCCCGCTCCGCGGCGGACCCGGACCGGCCTTGTCAGCCGGTCAGTGCGTCCTTGAGGTCCTTCGCCGGACGGAACATGATCTTCCTCTTCGCCGCGATCTGGATCTGCTCGCCCGTTGCAGGGTTGCGGCCCGCGCGCGCCGGCGAGTCCTTCACCTGCAGGATGCCAAGGCCGCCCAGCCGCAGCCGGTCGCCCTTGCGCAGGTGCGCCACCAGCACCTCCACCATCTCGCCCAGCAGTGCCTCGGCATCGCGGCGCTCCAGCTCGTGCGCCTCGGCCAGCTCGGCGGCCACCTGCTTGAGGGAGATCGTCGCCTGCGGCGGCGCCGGTGGCGCCGCAGGCGACTTCGCTTTGGCGGCAGGGGCGGCGGACTTCGCCGCAGGAGCCTTTGCTGCCGGTTTGGCAACGGCAGGAGCCGGCTTCTTGAGTGCCATCAGGGTCGTGCCTCCAATCTGTGAGCCGTAGACGCGGCGCAAACCGCCACAGATCAGGCGGCAGGACAAGGCAGGCGCACGCCTTGTCCATCGCTCGCGTCAGCTCCAGGGCAACGTCACCGCCCGCGGCCGCCAGGCCCACAGCTGCACCAGCACCATCCGCAGGAAGCAGAAGCCGACCAGCCCGAGGATCGTCACCACTCCGCCCAGCACGCCGCAAAACCACAGCGCCAGTGTGAACGCGCGTCCAGGCTGGGTCACCATCTCGCACGCCTGATCCTCCGGCAGCGTCTCGGTGTCCGCAGGCGAGGGTACCCGGTCGATCGACAAGGCCGGCTTCGGCCAGGCCGCGCACGCCGCCGCCAGTGACACGATCGCCTCCTTTACCGCCGCAGGCGCCTCGCGCCGCAGGATCGGCGATGCAACCTGCACCATCTCGGCATTCGCCTCCGGAGCGAGCCCCCGCTCCGGAGGCCAGAACGGAGGCGATGCCGGCGGCTCCGCGGCATGGGCCGCCGGCAGCAGCGGCAGCAGCACCACGGCCGCAAAGGGCAGGATCAGTCTCAGGGGAAAGCGTCGCATGGGCAGGCTCCTCGTTGCACGAGGCCAGCCTGCCCTCGCCGGACGCGAATGGAGCCACCCTCAGGCGGTGCGGGCCTCCCGCTGCGCCTGCGCCGCCTCGCCCGCCGCGATCAGCCACTCCGCAGTCTCCGCCGCGCTGTAGGGCGTCCACGTCTCGCTGCGGCGTGCCATCCCGATCGCACGGTTCACCCCGTGCGCCTCGACGCAGCGACGGTGCGCCAGGATCAGCAGCTCGGCCGCCTCCTGGCTCAGCGCGTTCGCGCTCTCCTCCAGGGGCTGGAGGAAGTAGCCGCCCTCCGTCTTCGCCCGGAGCAGCAGCGCCTCCGCCTCCACCAGGCGCTTCGACGTCCGGTCCGCGTCGCGGCACGCCGCGACCGCCAGCGTCACCACAGGGTCGAGAAGCTCCGCCAGCGCGGCCTTCTGCTCGGCAGGGGCCAGCGGAAGGACATGCAGCGCGATGTGCAGCGCCGTCTCCTGGTCCACCAGGTCGAACAGCTCGGGCTCCGGCATCTCCAGCATGTACGAGTCCGCAACCAGCGATACCTCGCGGCTGTCCGGCTCGATCTCGTACAGCACCTCCATCGACGGCGCCGCCCGAAGCTCGATCGGGAAGCGCACCACATTGGTCAGTCCAGGCAACAGCTCGATGTTCACGGCGCAGCTCCTGTTGATGCAACGAGTCTAGGCCAGCGCAATTCCCAGGCGCAAGCATATACTGCGTTGATAACAAACAATATTTCGGCCGAGGTGTGATCCTGCTCCAACACCGGGCGTCTGGGCGTCTCCCCAAGCGGGGCCGGGCTCTAGTCCGCCCAAGCGGGCGGACCCGAGCCCCCAAGCGGGGTCTCGGCTCTGCGGGTAACGATCCCTGACGCAAGAAAGCCAGCTGGCAAGAAAACCAGCGAACAAGAAAGCAAGCAAGCAAGAAAGCAAGCGAGCAAGAAAGCAAGCGAGCAAGAAAGCAAGAAAGCAAGAAAGCGTGCCTGTGGCAGGGCGTCTGTTCCCCGGTATCGCCCCGTCGTGAAGCAGGCCCACCAGGGCGGCGGGGCGC
>JAABUY010003327.1_pt1 | contig 17979 bp, 19 predicted proteins | sample 5560271 | NCBI WGS metagenome assembly JAABUY01 (sample SAMN10711886, study PRJNA513374) | rock metagenome | isolation source: Antarctica rocks | place: Antarctica: Victoria Land, University Valley
TGTTCTTGTCGCAGGACAACGGTATCAACGTGACCAGCCTGGCCGCCCAGTACGGAATCGTGGCGGTCGGAGTGACCGCACTGATGATCGCCGGCCACTTCGACCTGTCCGTGGGCACCATTGTGGGGCTCACCGGCTGGGCGATGTACTACTTCGGCAACGAATTGAACTTCCCGGCGCCGTTGACCGTTATTTGTGCACTGGCCGTCGGAACTCTGCTCGGCGCGATCAACGGCATCATCCAGGTGCGGACGGGTTTGCCGTCGTTCATCATCACGTTGGCGACTTCGCTGGTGTATCGGGGAATTTTGACCATGAAAACCAGCGGGTTCCCGGTCGTTGTCCAGTTTCCGCATTCCTTCTCCGAGGTTCTGGCCGGTCAGCACCTGTTCGGTTTCCGGATGTCGTTGCTGTGGTTCCTGTTGGTAGCTGTGTTGGTGGCGCTGTTCATGGTCCGCACCCGGATGGGCAACTGGGCGTTCGCGATCGGCCAGAGCCCGACCGCCGCGAGGAACCTGGGTGTACCGGTCGCCCGCACGACGATCACCCTGTTCGCGCTGTCCGGATTCACCTCGGCGGTCGCCGGCATCATCGTCGCCGTGCAGTACTTCTCCATCGATGCGAACCGCGGGACTGGATGGGAACTGATCGCCATCGCAATGGCGGTCATCGGCGGAACCCTGCTGACCGGCGGATACGGCAGCGTCCTGGGCACGGTTCTGGGTGCGTTCATGTACGCGATGGTCAGCGCCGGTCTGTTGTTGATCGGGTTGCAGGGCTATTGGGTCAACATTTTTCTCGGTGTGGTCGTCCTCGTCGCGGTTCTGATCAACCAGATCGTGATCCGCCGATTCGTGATGAGTCCGGACCGTGCTGCCCCCGACCAGCCCATCGGGGCCCCAGCCGGCGCCGTCATCTCCGATGAGGACACCCGGAGTGAGGCGACAGCATGAACAACGCCAGTGCGAACATCGACGGCGCCGCCGCGCGGGACGGCCGGCAGCGCTCCGAGCGTCCGGTGATCGCCCTTCGCGACGTGACGATGAATTTCCAGTCGGTCACCGCGTTGCGGGCGGTGAGCCTGGAGGCCTACGCGGGTCGTGTGCTGGCCCTGCTGGGGGATAACGGGGCCGGAAAGAGCACCCTTATCAAGGTGCTGTCCGGCGTGCACCGGCCGACATCGGGCACCGTGGAGGTCGACGGCAAGCCGGTCGTGCTGCGCAGCGCCCACGATGCGCGGGCTGCGGGGATCTCCACCGTTTTTCAGGACCTTGCCGTCTGCGATCTGATGTCCATATCGCGCAACATGGTGCTGGGTAACGAGCCCCGCAGGCGGATCGGACTGTTCCGGATGTTGGACACCAAGGCCGCTGACACCGTCACCAACGACGCCTTGGCGAAATTGGGTGTTGAGTTGCCGCGGAAGCTGAGCGATCCGGCCGCGACTTTGTCCGGGGGGCAGAAGCAAGCTGTGGCGATCGCGCGGGCCATCGCCTACGGATCCCGCTGCCTGATCTTAGACGAGCCCACTGCGGCGCTGGCTGTCCGGCAAACCCAGCAAGTACTCGACCAGGTCCGCCGAGCCAAAGACGCAGGCCAGGCCGTGATCCTGATCATGCACAACCTGCAGCAGGCTCTGTCGGTGGCGGATACCGTCGCCGTGCTTGCCCGCGGCAAAGTGATGGGCCAATTCGAAAGTGCCCATGCCGACCTGGAGGAAATAACTGCTTTGGTAGCCAACGGGTAGGGCTGGGCACATTCCCGGAAGCGGTGTGCCGCCGCTGCGGGCGTCCGGGTTCAACCGATAGGACAAGGAAGCGAGGGCGCTCTACGTGGTTACAGCGCAACAGGTTGTGGTAGAAACCGCCGAGACGGGCGCCCGCCGGTGAGCACAATAAAGCGCCGCTTCGATATGACCGGCAAGGTCGTGGTGGTGACGGGCGCGTCCAAAGGTATCGGTCGCGAGCTGGCCATGCTGTTAGCCGACGCGGGCGCCGTGGTGGTTCCCACCGTCCGAGGCGCCGACGACGTGGACAGCTTAATCGGCGGAGCAGCTGATCGAGGCCTGCAGCTATACCCGGAGATCCTCGACGTTCGGAACGCAGCAGCAATCGACACGGCTCTGCACAAAGTGGTGGATCAGCACGGCCGAATCGATGTGCTGGTCAACAACGCCGGCTTGGGTAATGCGCACGCCGCCCTGGAGGTGACCGAATCCGACTGGGACGACATGATGTCGGTTAACCAGCGCGGTGTCTTTTTCTGCAGTCAAGCAGCGGCCCGCTTCATGATTGAACAAGGCGGCGGCCGAATCGTGAACATGAGCTCAGAGGGCGGACTTGTCGGCCTGCCGGATGCCTCGGTGTACTGCACCAGCAAAGGCGGCGTCAACATGATGACAAAAGTTCTCGCCCTCGAATGGGCAAAATATTCGATCAACGTCAACGCGATCGCGCCGACGTTCGTCTACACACCGGGCACCGCCCCCATCCTGGACGAACCGACAACAAGGGAACAGATACTCGCCAAGATACCCCTCGGGATGTTCGCGCAGACCGAGGATATCGCCGCAGCCGTAATCTACCTCGCAACACCGGCGGCCCGAATGGTCACCGGAACTGTCCTGGTCGTCGACGGAGGATGGACCGCCCAGTGACACCGCACCAAGCGAAGGCACTCCGTAATAGTCAACGAATTCGTATCGTGAACCCCACGACATATTGCTCAGTACGGTAAGGAGAGAGGCCCGTGACACAACAACTGCACCTGACCGCCGGTGACGCCGAAGCCACCTTCGATCCGGCCGACGGGGGCCGCCTCACATCCTTCACCGTCGGCGGCCGTGAACTACTGGTTCAATCCGGCCGGGACATGTTCCACTGGGGAAGCTTCGTGATCGCGCCATGGGTCGGCCGGCTCCGCGACGGCACACTGAACTACCACGACGTGGAACACACCTTTCCGCTCAACAGCGGACCGCATGCCGTACACGGCACAGTCACCGGCCGACCGTGGATCGTGACCGGCGACGGTGCTATGAAGATCGAACTCGACAAGCCATGGCCGTGGCGCGGTCGGGTACTGCAGCGAGCCACCCTCAGTGAGCATTCTTTCGAGTTCACCATCGAGGTACAGGCGGACGAGCCCATGCCTGCAGCCGTTGGATGGCATCCATGGTTTCGACGAACGCTGCTAGAGCCCGACGGCACCGCCTCGGCCGAGATAGAACTCGACGCACGCCCGCGAAAAATGTACGCAAACGACGACACGGGCCTACCCAGCGGTGAGCTGGTAGACCCCATCGAGCGACCCTGGGACTACTGCTTCATCGATCTAGCCGCCCCGCCCATCGTCCGTTGGCCCGGAACGCTGGAACTGACAGTGCAGTCCAACTGCTCGCATTGGGTGTTCTACGACCAGGAGGGCTCAGGAATCTGCATCGAACCGTGGACCGCGCCCCCCAACTCACTCAACATGCCCAATCCGACGATCGTCACGCCAGGGCGTCCCCTGATCTCGACCATGATCTGGACGTGGCAGCAAAGCTGACCCCGCGAGGCGTGGCACTGTGAATCGCCAAATTATCTGTGGCGTGCAAGTCCACAGCCAAGATCCGCAGACTCATAGCTGCGGCTGCCGAGTCACGTTGCCGAGGCCTCCGGCGCGGCGGGAGCATCCCGGGTGACTGGGTCCGCCGCCAGGTTCCACTTGACCGGCGCCCACAGCAACAGCTCGAGCGCCCTCCGACCGCTCGTCAGGCCGGTTTGACCCAGCCGGACTGCGCTTTCCACCATGGGGTTTCCACGAAGCCGCGTTTGAGGAACAGTAGTTCCATCGAGGCGCTCCAGCCCAGCACCCCGTCGAGCTTGGCGAGCACCGTCGTGACGAACGCGAAAAGCGATGTGGTCGAGGTGGCAATGACTTCGCACAGCAGCGCATTCCCGTCCAGCGTGGCAGCCAGGTAACGGACAGCCCGGTGCCTGGCCAGTTCCGCGGCCACCGATCCGATCTGGCCGGGCGTCACTTGAACGATCATCAATGTCTCGGATTCCAGGCCGAGAGCCGCCGCCGGCACCAGGGTCAGCACGTTCAGGCACCCGTTGTCGCGCAACCGGTCGAAGCGGCGACGGACGGTACTGTCGTTGAGGCCAAGGCTTTCGGCGATCGGTTTGAATCCGGCGCGGCCGTCGACATTCAGCATCGCGATGATCTGCCAGTCGGTCGAGTCCAGGTGGGACGGGTCGCAGTCGGCGGGCTCGTGAGATGCCACCTCGTCGCCGTCGTCGATCAGCAGTTGCTGACTCCAGTCGTGGGCCACCTTGTAGACGTGCAACAGCAGGTCGCTGTGCCACCTGACCACGCCGTCGATCGTCTGCATCTCCTGGACCATCAGCGGGTAGTTGCTCGCCCCCCGGGGCACGATCAGCTCGAACACCAGGTCGTCGGGCCCGGTGACCAGGGCCAGGAACCGCACCTGCTCACGACGCACCAACTGCGCGGCGACCTGCAACTGCGTTCCCGGCCGGCAGCCCAACCGGACGATGAACGATTCTACGGGACCGGAGCTGCCGAGCTCGGCCACCACCGACACCCGGACGACCCCGTCGTCTATCAACTGCTGAGCGCGACGAGCGACCGTCGGCACCGACGAACTGCACACCTCGGCGATGGCGGTCCAACTCGACCGACCGTCCTGCTGCAGTGCGACGATGATCCGGCGGTCCAGGTCATCGAGGGTGTCGGTCCCTTGCATCAGCGCCTAACCCCCCAAAGACGTCCGAACGGTCGCGGCCGCATCCACCCCGGCCAGGAAGTCTCGCACGGTGGTCGTCCACTCTTCCGCCTGCTCCACCTGCGGCGAGTGCCCCGATTTCTCGAAGACCACCAACCGGGCGCCAGGGATCAGGGCCGCGATGGTCTCGCTGCAACTGACCGGCGTGATCCAGTCGGTCCGGCCGACAGTGACGAGGGTGGGGCAGGTGATCGACGGCAGCGCCGACTTTATATCGTAGTTCGGGATGTTGTGCGCGAAGGCGTAGTTGTGGGTGGCGAATCGGTACGGCGTCGCCGCAACCTTCGCCTCCACACCGGCCGGGTCGTAGTTGAAGTCGTACAGCGGCAGGATCTCCCGCCAGCAGTCGCGCAGATCGTCGTCATCCCGCACCAGACCGGCGTTGATCCGGTCTAACTTCTCGACGTCGACCTCGACCCGACTGGAGGCAAGGGCATTGTCCCTGGACAATTCCTCGTGGGCGTGGTCGGCGGAGGTGTCCCGGAGCACAAGCGCCCGGACCCGGTCGGGGTAACGCGTCGCATATTCCAACGAGATGAAGCCGCCGTACGACCCGCCGGCCATGATCACCTGCTCGGCGCCGATCCACTGCCGCAGTCCGTCGACGTCGGCCGCCCACTGTTCGTGGGTGAACGGCTCGACCCCGCCGCTCTCACCGGATCCCCTGGCGTCGAAGACCACCACCCGGTAGGTGTCGGCAAGTCGACCGAAGCTGGCCCTTGGCTCGGACCGGGATCCCAAACCGGGAGCGCCGTGGTGGGCGATGAGGACCGGGGCGCCTTCCGGCCCGAGAACCTCGACCGCAAGGGAATTTCCGTTGATCTCTACGAACACGAGGTCTCCTCGGATGAAAGGGGTTGGTAAGGCGGGTGGACCGGTCAGGCCGGGATGATCGCGTCGTCCAGGCTGCGAGGGAACGAGGTCAGCGGAACCGATCCGTCGGCCGTGACCAACATGCTGTCGGAGATCCGGTAACCGGCATGGTTCCGGACGTAGATGCCCGGTTCGTTCGAGACGATCATGCCGGCGGCCAGCAGGGTGTCGTCCCCGTCTTCCAGCCAGGGGGGCTCGTGCATTCCGAGTCCGATGCCGTGCCCCTGGCGATGCCGTAGGTATTTGCCGAGCCCGGCGTCGCGGATCACCTGCAGGCATTGCTGATTCGCTTCGGAGCAGCGGACACCGGGCTTGATCGCCCGGCCGCCCACTTCCTGGGCGAGCTGGACCGCCGCGTAGTACCGGCGCTGATCAGCGGTTGGCTCGCCGAGCATGAACGTCCGCTCGCCCTCTACGAATCGGCCGCCGACGGCGCAGCCGAGCGACAACATGAACGTGTCGCCCGGCCGCAGCCGATAGCCGGACGGCAGCCCGTGAGGATAGGCCGAATTTGCTCCGGCATAGACCAGACCACCGGCCAGTGGTGACACGACCACGACGCCGATGTGCTCGTGGTACATGGCACTGATGCCCGTTGAGGTGACGTGCGAGGCCAGCTCTGCCTCGCTTGGCAGAGCGCCGCCACGGCCAATCGCGTCGGTCACCATGGCCACCCCAGCGGTGAGCATCAGATCAGTGATGCGGGCAGCCTCGGTGTGCAGCGCGATTTCCTCCGGTTGTTTGAGCGCGCGCGCGACGATCACCAATTCGGTCGGGACGAAATTGATGTTCGGCAGCTGATCGCCCACGGCGGCCAACCGCTGGTAGGAGGTCGAGACGGAATGACCCACGCGGCCCGTCGAGCAGACAGCGGTGGCCAGTGCCGAGAACGGTGGCACCACACCGGGATACTCCGGGTAGGACACCAGCTTCGCTCTGGCTGATTGCGATTCGGCGTGTTCGCGTTCGAGTTCAGGGACCAGCAGGATACTCTCGCCGTCGGTCGGCACCCAGACCGCAACCGGCCGCTCGCATCGATGGTGGAAGAAGCCGGTCAGGTAGGCGACATCCTCCGGGTCATCGGTGAAGACGGCGTCCAACCCGCTGACCGCCGCCTGATCCCGGATACGTTGCTGCGCGCTGTCAAAAAAATCGGCCGGAAGTCGCTGGGCGAAGGACGTCTGGGTCATGCTCACGGGGCTCCTGGAGGCAAAAGTGGCTCAGCGTCGACGGGACCGCGGGTTGCGGGAGTCGTTGTAGGCGATGGAGAGCAGGGTGGCAGACAGCACCAGCAGCAGGATCGTGATCGACGGGAACAGGGTCAGCCACCAGGCGCTGGACATCGCGCCGGCCTGTTGCGCCTCGTAGAGGATGCGTCCCCACGACCACGTGTTGGGATCGCCCAATCCCAGGAACGAAAGCCCGGCGGCGGAGAGAACCGCCCGGGAAGCGGTCAGGACCACGGACACCACGATCACCGGGGTCACGGCCGGCACGACGTGCCGGGTGATGATCCAGAAGGGGGAGGTGGTCATTAGTTTGGCTGCATCGACGTAGGGCAGCTTGACCACCGCCAACGCCTGGGACCGGACGACCCTGGTCACCTCGGGCCAGCTGAACGCGGCGACCACGCAGATGATCGTGACGGTGCTCGGACCGACCAGGGCGGCCACGAGGATCATCAGCGGGAGCACCGGTAGCGACAGTGTCAGATCGACCAGAACCCCGACCAGCGTGTCCAGTTTCGGGAAGTAGGCGCCCACCATTGCCAACAGTGCCGATGGCGATGGCGATGAACGACGCCGCGAATGCCACCAGCATGCTCTGCTGCGATCCCCAGACCACCTCGGCCAGCACGTCCCGACCAAGGCTGTCCGTGCCGAACAGCTGCCGGCCCGAAGGGGCGGCAAGGACCGAGACGCCGTAGCCGCTCGGATATTCGGCGAGCCACGGTGCGGCCAGCGCAACAATGATCAACAGCCCCATCACCGCCATGCCCACGAGTCCGAGCGGTTCCTTGCGGAAGGCCAGCCAGGTAGCGCGGGCGGCGCCAGGCATGTCGGTGGCCACCGGCTCCAAACCGGGGATGGGCGGCAACGCAGCCGGACTGGGGGCCTCGGGGCCGACCACGTCAATGTCCGGTCCGGTCATGCCGTCTTCACCCGCGGATCAAGGAGCCCGTAGGCGATGTCGGTGACCATGTTGGCCACCACGACGGCCGCGGCCAGCAGGACGAAAGCACCCTGCAGAACCGGGAAGTCGAGCTGGGTGACCGCCTCGTAGATGGCGCGGCCGATACCGGGGTAGGCGTACACCGTCTCGGTGAGCACCGCGCCGCCCACCAGGAAGCCGAGCTGCAGGCCGATGAGCGTGATGGTCGGCAGCAGGGCGTTGCGCAGCGCGTGCTTCCACAGCACCCTGGTCGGCGACAGCCCGTTCGCCCGCGCAAGGGTGCAGTAGTCCTCGCCGAGAGCGTCGATCAGGGTGGCGCGCAGTGTCAGTACGTAGGAACCGATCTGGATCAGCACCAGGGAAGCGCAAGGCAGCACGAGGTGGGCGAGAACCGATAGGTACCAGGCGGTGCCGTAGGTGCCGTCGGTGAAGGCGCCCCCGATGGGAAAGATGCGGAACACCAAACCGAACAGGTACAGCAGCAGCACGCCGACGCTGGGCACGAACAGCGACTGCCCGACGACACTGAAGATCTGTACCAACCGGTCCACAACCCCGCCGCGCCGGGAAGCGGCGAGCACCCCCAGTGGCACCCCGAGGACGACCGTCATCACCAGGGCCGCTCCGGTCAGCAACAGCGTCCAGGGCAGTCGGGACATCAAAGCGTCGGTGACCGGAATCGATTGAGCGAACGACACTCCGAGGTTGCCGTGCAGCAACTGCCACAGATATTTGCCGTACTGGACGACCAACGACTGATCAAGGCCGTACTGGGAAAGGAGGGTCGCCCGCATGCTCGCGGTCATGTTCGGGTTGGCCACTGCAAGTGCCGGATCACCCGGCAGGATGCGTAACAGCAGGAACGTGACAGTGACGGCGAACCAGATGGTCAGCACTCCTCGGCCGAATCGGCGGAGGACGAACCACAACAGCGGCATGCGGGCGACCCTTCACTGGGGTTCAGTACGAGAGGAGATCCTGATTGCCGATATTCAGGAGGTCTTGCTGATGACCGAGAGCGAGGCCGGGTCGAGCACCGACAGCAGCTCGCTTGGCTTGATGATCAGCCCGGTCAGGTCGGAGCGGTAGGCGACGTAGAGGTTCTGCGTGTACATGACGTTGTCGTAGACGTTGTCGTGAACCAACTTCGCCGCCTGCTGCAACAGGGTAAGCGCCGACGCCGTCGTGGTGGCCACCCTGGCCTGGTCGATCAGGTTGCTCAACGTCGGGTCGTTGACGTACGAGTAGTTGATCGCCCCGTCCTTGAGGTAGGTGAGCGCCATGTTGGTCGCCGGATCGTCCATGATCGCGAAGTTACCGGCGTAGATGTCGAAGTCGCCTGCCGCGGCCTTGGCCAGGTAGGTGTTGCGCTCTAAGCCCTGCAGGGTGATCGTGATGCCGGCCTTGGCTGCGTCGTCCTTGACCAGGGTGACCCACTGCGAGGTGACCGCGTCCTGCAGCGAGTAGATGAGGCGGAAGTTCAACGGGAACTTGCCGCTGCTGTCCACCTTGTAGCCGGCGCCGGTCAACAGGGAGCGGGAGAGGTTGGTGTCGAAGGAATATTCTTTGAGGCTGGGGTCGAAGAACGTCTTCAGCACCGGCATGATTGGGCTGCTGCCGGTGGAAACGCCCTGCCCCTGCAGGACGACGTTGCGGATGGCCTCGTAGTTCACCGCGTGCGCCAAGGCCTGACGAACCGCCAGCTTGTCCAGCGGGGTCTTGTTCATGTTGTAGGTCATGTGCGCGTAACCGAGGCCGGGAATCTCCGCGAGCTTGATGCCGTCGGAATTCTGCAGGTTTTTGACCTGCGCCGGCGGCACCGCGTTGGCGATCATGTCGACGTCACCCTTCTGCAGGGCCAGGATTTCGGTGTTGACGTCCGGGTAAACCCGGTAGACCACCTTGCTCGCCTTCGGCGCTCCGCCGGGCGCGAGCGGGTAGGACTTCACGGCGTTCATGGTGTAGCTCTGACCCTTGACGACATTGGTCAGCAAGAACGGCCCGGCCGAGACCCAGTTCTTGTCGTTGGCAAACTTCGCGACGCTGCCGGCCTTGCTGAAGACGTGCTCAGGCACCACATTTCCCCAGAAGCCGATTTCGTTGACGACGGTCGAATCAGGTTTGATCAGCGCCACCTCGACGTGGGTGTCCGAGGTGGCGGTGGCCGACTTGACGTTGGTCAGTTGGCCGTACAGGGTGCCGGCCGGTTTGTCCTTGATGGTGGCGTTGATCGTGTATGCCACATCCTTGGCCGTCAGCTTGACGCCGTCACTCCAGGTCATGTCGGGCCGGATGTCGTAGTAGCCGGTGGTGGGGTTGGTATACCCCCATTTCGTGGCCAGCGCCGCCTGCTTGGAACCGTCGGCCGCGATCGTCAGCAGGTGCGGGTACATCAGGTTCGTGATCCAGTAGTCGGTCCTGCTGCTGCCGACCAGCGGGTTGTAATTCACTACGTCTGTGGTGGTGGCGATGTTGATGGTGCCGCCGGTGGTGACAGCCGAGGCGGAGTTGCCGGCCGCGGTCGACCCGGACGACGACGATCCGGTCGTGCTCGGTGCGCTCGGCGAGCACGCGGCCAGCACGAGGGCCGCGACGCCGACGGTCGCGCCGAGTCCGATCCGGTGGTGGATTCTGCGCATCAAATCCACACATCCTTGAGTACTCGTAGGGTGTTGCCGCCGACGACGGCCCGGATGTCGTCGTCGGAGTAGCCGTGCTTGACCAGCCAGCCGATGATGTTGAAGAAACCCTCGGCGGGGTTCTCCAGGCCGTCGACGTACGCGACCTTCTCGTACTCCACCGCGCCGTGCGCCTGACCCAGGGACAGGTTGCCGCCGAACGCGTTGTGCAGCCCGACGTGGTCTCCGAAGAGGGTGTCCGGGCCGAAGCTGACGTGCTCGAGGCCGACCAGATCGACGCAGTAGACGAAGTGGTCCATCACCGACTCGAGGCTGTGGAGCGGATGCGCCTTCGACAACGTCGTGTGCGGCGCGGCCTCCATGCCGATGACCCCACCACGTTCGGCGCAGGCCTTGATGACCTCGTCGGGCTTCATCCGGCTGGTTGGCCAGATCGAGCGGGCCCCGGCGTGGGTGATGAAGACCGGCCGGGTTGACCGCTCGATGGTTTCCAGGGAGGTGCGGTCCCCGCTGTGGGACACGTCGATCGCGATACCCAGCTTGTTCATTCGCTCGACAGCGCGGTCGCCGAAATATGTCAGTCCACCGTCGCCGCGCTCCTTGAGGCCGCTGCCTAGCGTGTTGGCCTCCGAGTAGGCGATGCCCATCTGCCGAACACCGAATCCGTACAGCACGTCGAGCCGGTCGACCTCGTTCTCGATCATTGTTGCGGCTTCCAATGCGAAGATGTGCGCGATCCGGCCGGTGTTCTTCGCGTACTCGATGTCGGCCAGCGTCTCGCCCTTGATGACGAAGTCCTGGTGGGCGAGGTCGGCCATCCGGACGCCGAGATCGAAGAGCACGTCCTGGTACTTCCAGCCCGCATCGCTGCTGATGCAGCAGGTGCCGTCCATGCCGTTGTCGAAGACGGCGGTCAGTCCGGACCGCGAAAGTCCCTGGTAGCCGGTTGGTTCGCGGCCCTGACGGATGTGGTCGCGCAGCTGGCCCATGTCGGCCGGGAAGACCTGCACATGCTCATGCAGGGAGATCACGGTTTCCTCCGCTAGCAGCTTGGAGGTGCGTTCCGTCTCTTCGGTGGTCAGGTCCAGCCCTGCGTACGCAGGCACCCGACCAATTTGTTCGGCGTACTCGAAACTGCGGTAGTCCTTGCCTGCCTCCAGGAAGTCGTAGGCGGTGTAACCCTTGTACAAGTCGGTTGGTTCGAGCAACGAAACTCCTTCGATCGGTTCAACGGGGCAGGACGAAGCCCGCCGGGGCCCGGCGCGATGGCGCATCGGCCGGCTCTGGACGGCTGAGCGATCCCGGCGCTCGGGAGGCCTCAGGCGACTGATTCCGGCTTCTATCCTGATGCAGTCGTTGCATTTAGGCAAGAGGGCATCCGACTTGTTACATCCCGGCCACACCGGACGTGACAAGATGACTCAGTGGACGACAACAACATGGCCAAGCCCGTCCCGGCCCTGACCGTGCGGGGGCTTTCCGTCGATTTCGGTACCGGCGACGACCGGCTGCGGGCGGTACGGGAGGTCGACTTTTCGCTGCAACGCGGCGAACTGCTGGCCCTGCTGGGTGAGTCCGGCTCAGGGAAGTCCGTGACGGCGCGGGCCATCATGGGCCTCACCGAACCAGGCGCAACCGTCAGTGCGAGCGAGATGCGCCTCGGTGAAACGGATCTGCTGACCGCAGACGCCAGATCGCTTCGGGCGCTGCGCGGACGGCGGATGAGCCTGGTGTTGCAGGACGCACTGTCCGCCCTCAACCCGGTGCTCAGTATCGGTGACCAGATCGGCGAATTGTTCCGGGTGCACCAGGGATCCTCCCGGCGCGTTGCCCGGCGCCGGGCAGTCGAGATGCTGGCCCTCGTCGGCATTTCCGATCCGTCAAGACGGGTCGAGCAACACCCGCACCAGTTCTCCGGTGGAATGCGTCAGCGCATCCTGATCGCCATGGCCATCGCTCTGGAACCGGAACTGCTGATCGCCGACGAGCCGACCACCGCGCTGGACGTCACCGTGCAAGCCCAGATCCTGGAGCTGTTGGACCGGCTGCGTGAGCAACTGGGCATGGGCGTGTTGCTCATCACCCACGATCTGGGGGTGGTGAGCGAAGTCGCCGACCGGCTGGCGGTGATGTACGCCGGCCGGATCGTGGAGACCGGGACCGCCGCCACCGTGCTGGACGAAGCGCGCCATCCGTACACAGCGGCGCTGCTGCGGTCCGTTCCCCAGGTCAAGGACCACGGGCGGGACCTGTTGACCATCCCGGGTTCTCCGCCCAGCCCGGCGCAGGTACCGGCCGGTTGCTCGTTCCACCCCAGATGCGTGATGGCCATCGATCGCTGTCGCGACGAGCGTCCTGCGCTCCGCGTCATCGGCCCGGGCCGGACGTCCGCCTGCCACCGCAGTGAGGAGATGTCCAGTGTCCCGGTCGGCTGATCTGGTGACGGCGGTAGCGGAGGTCGGCGGCGAGGTCTTGTTGCGTGCGGATGATTTGAGCCGGACGTTCCGGGTCGGCTCACGCTTCTCGCCGTCCAGAGTGTCTGCGGTCGACCGCGTCAGCCTGGAGTTGTCCGCCGGTGAATCGCTGGGCATCGTGGGCGAGACCGGTTGCGGCAAATCGGCTCTGGCCCGGATGCTTGTCGGGTTGGAGCTGCCGGACGGTGGCAGCCTGAGTTACTGCGGTCAAGACGTGACGAAGGGTCGGCGCAGCGACCGTCGCCTGCTGCGTCAGGGCGTACAGATGATCTTCCAGGATCCCTACACCTCGCTCGACCCCCGGATGACAGTGCTGGACTTGGTCGCCGAGCCGCTGGCCGCGACCAGGGTAGCCACGTCACGCACGCGCCGGGACCGCGTAGCCGAACTGCTTGAGTTGGTCGGCCTCTCGACGGAGATGCTAACGCGCTACCCCCATCAGTTCTCCGGTGGCCAGCGACAACGGATCGGCATCGCCAGAGCTCTGGCGCTGGACCCCAAGGTGTTGATCTGTGATGAACCTGTTTCGGCGCTTGACGTCTCGGTACAGGCTCAGGTCATCAACCTGCTCCGTGATCTGCAGCACCGGCTAGGCGTTGCCCTGCTATTCATCGCCCACGACCTGTCGGTCGTCCGGCATGTCGCCGACCGCACGGCAGTGATGTACCTGGGCCGGTTGGCCGAGACCGGTCCGACGGCGACCATCTACGACGATCCAAAACATCCGTATACCAAGGCGTTGCTGTCGGCGTCGCCGTCGGTGGGAAGCGCTTCACGTGGTCAGCTCCGTCGCCGGCTGGTGCTGGCCGGCGAGCCGCCCTCGCCGGTGAACCCGCCGTCGGGGTGCCGGTTCCATGAACGGTGTCCGATGGTGCAAGACGTCTGCCGGGTCGACGTACCGAGCCTGCGTGAGGTGAAAGGGGATGACGAGGTCGTTGGCCGCAGGCGTCGTTCGGCCTGCCACTTCGCCGAGCACGTCGACCGGCCGGCGGTGTGAAGACTGGCCCGTACGACTTTCGGTCGAGGACTAGGAACGCAAAGGCGGCGTTGGGTTCAACGCCGACCGACGCAATGGCATCGGCCGCCGCGGTCTGGCCAGAAACACCGTTCGGGAGACAGTCCCCTAGGAATTCGGTTGCGTGGCGGGCCGCTGGGTGCGTTGGCTTGCCGTGTGGACTTTGATCGGGTTGGAGCTTTCGCGCCGTATCGGGGACGTTGGGAGTTGGCCGGGGCGCGTCGGTTCTTCGACCGGGCAACACGGTCGGTGTCGGTGTCGGTGTCGGGTGAGCGTGAGGATGCTGGTGTTGTGTGGCGGGAGGTTACTTTCGCTGCTGATCCGTCGACGGTGGTCACTGCGACGGTGGTGTCGCCATTGGGGCAGCGGGTCACTCGGGGCGCGGTGCTTGCGCACGGTGGCACCGATGATGGACGTCGATTCTTCCTGTGGGAAGCGGCCGCGATGGCCGCAGGCGGTGCGATCGTCATCTTGCCGGTAACTCGGTTGCGGGACCAGGACGGTATCGACATCTTCGCCGCCACAGTCCGCTCTGCCGTGCTCACCGAACGGGGCGCCTTGGACGTGCTCGTCGAGATGGGTGCACCGCCGGACACTTTGTGTTTCCTAGGCCATAGTGCCGGCGGTTTCCTGGGAGCGATCCTTGCCGCGGTGGAGCCCCGGCTGGCCCGCATCGTCATCTTCGGTTACGGCGCCGGGACGCTGATCCGGACGTCGCTGGCTACCACTTTGTCCTGCGGTGGCCCAGTCACCAACGAGATGACCTGCGCCGCTGATTGGTTCGACGCGGCCCGCTTCGTGGCTGTCGACCGGCGCGCCGAGCTGCTGATTCAGCATGGTCGCCGCGATCGGGACGTTCCGGTGAAGGCCGGCAGAGAGATGTTCGACGCGGCCGCACCGCCTAAACTTTGGCTTGAGTACGACTGGGACCAAGGGGCAGGCCGCGCAGTTCGCGGCCGCCATCGACTACCAGTCCGGACCGGACGTGGGCACCACATCCTGGACGCCGCGGACCTTGCAGGTCAACGATCCGCTGCGCATCGACGGGCAGCGGCTGTATCTGCTCGGTCACGGCTTCACCCCCCATTTTCGGGTCACCTTCCCCGGGGGCGCGGTCCGCGACTACGCGCAGGCCTTCCAGCCGACGGACGGTTCGCTGATCTCCCAGGGCGCGGTGAAGATCACCGACCCACCGGGTTGGACCGGCCTGGATATCACGCAGCATCAACTGGCCATCGTCGGATTGTTCGCGCCGACGGCAACCGTCCACAACGGCATCATGACCTCAAGTTTCCCGGCCGCCCACAACCCGGGTGTCGCGGTCGAAATCTATCGCGGCGATCTCGGATTAGCGCAAGGCCAACCGCAGTCGGTGTTCGCCATTGACACCCGGCAGGTCACCATGGGCGCCCTGGTCAACAGAAGCGCGGCAATTTGCTGCCGGGGCAGTCGCTGCGACTGGATGACGGCACCAGGATCACCTTCACCGGTTTCAACGAATGGGTGAGCCTGCAAACCTCCTACGACCCCGCCCAGGGCGGGGCGCTGATTTCCGCGATCATGCTGTTCATCGGCCTGGTGCTCTCGCTGACGATCAAACGCCGCCGGGTGTGGTACCGACTTCGCCCCTCCCCCATCGGGTCAACCGGTGACTGCACTCCAGCGGCGATCCACACGATGGTCGACGTGGGAGGCCTGGCTCGCACCGACCAGGCCGGCTATGGCGAGGAATTCCTCACCCTGGCAGCACTTCCCGGACATTTCGAGGGCGCTGACGAGACGGGCAACGAACGGTGAACGAGCACCATCGGGAGCTGCGGGAAATGATCGGTTCCACGTCATCGACCGATTGGATGACGCCGACCGCAGTGTGCTGCAGACACATCTGCAGGGGCTGCAGCGCCTGCCAAGCCGAGGAAGCGCAAATGCGCGGCACCCTGGCCATGTTCACCCTCGTGGACGTCGAGGCTCGCTTGTCGGGTGGGCTGCTTTGGCCGCCGTCCCGGCCGGCGGAGCCATCTCCGCCAAGCTCCACCTTCAGCCGATCATCGTGGCTCAGCCGGTGCTTGGACAGGCGGCGGCGATGACGGCGATGACACACCCACCTGGGCTGCGCCGTGGCCGGCGCCGTCTGGAGCTGGATTGCCCGGTTTGAAGATTCAGCGCGGCCAGTGTGGCGGTGTTGCCCAGCCCGCCCCGGGACGCCGGCCATGATCGCGGTGCCAGTGCTACATAGGTCAGGTCATCACCTGCTGACTGCCCTGGTCGGCGCAGCCCGGAACAATCTACGATGCAGGTACGTAGTATGGAGGGCGACGCGTTTTCGCCTGGCGGCGGCCCTGCCAGCTGGCCACGCTTCTCCGAATAGTGGAAGAGGTCCTTCCAGTGCTGATCGAGACCCCCCTCCTGGCGTCTGCCGCCGACCGCGAGTTCACCTCGACGCAGCTGCAGCAGCATGTCGGTGCCGGCCGGTTGACTCTTGACGAGTTCTCCGAGCGGGCCGCAGCGGTCTACCGGGCTCGAACCATCGGGGAACTGCAGGCGCTGCTGCGGGACCTGCCGATCGCCCCCGTCGGTCCAGCGAGCAGTTCCTCCCGTTGGCAGCGGTGGGCCGGGATCGTCGTGTTGCTGTTGGTGACTCTGATCGCGACGGCTTTGTTGCTGATTGCCGGTCATGTCGGGTCGATGAACGACATGATGGGCGGCGGCATGATGGGTGGCTGACCCTGTGGCGGGGTCAGTGAGCTGGGTAGAGGAAATGTCGGTGGATCAGGTGCGTGTCGGCGGTGAGTGTTTCCTCGCTGATGCGGCCGGAGGAATCCAGTGTGAGAAGAACGCTGATCGACGCGGCGGGAAACCCGAGGGCCAGCTGCAGTGGTTGTCCGGGCCGCAATATGCGAACCGCGATGGGGGCAACCCCGGTTGCGTAGGGCTCTTGGGTAAGAAAGAACTTGCCGGTCAGGTCCAGTCGATTCGACATCGGCGTGGGGCGGCTGGTGTCGCTGGTCACCTGTTCGTAGATGGTGATCCGGTCGGCCGCCCGGAGCGCGGCGGTGACGGCGGCGAGGGTGCGACCGCCCGGCTGCGCGGGCCAGGGCACCAGCAGCCCGACGGTGCCGCCGGTCCAACCGGGGGCCTGCGCGTGCAGGGTCAGCACGTTCTCCCCGGTCTGCCAGGACGCGGCGGCGGTGAAGCACCCCCGCCCGCAGTCGCGGAAGATCACCGGATGGCCGGCGGGGAAGTCGTGGGCGCTCAGTTGCCCGGAGAGCGTGTAGCTCTGGGCGGGCGCAGGTCCGTAGGCATCGCCCCGGTTCGGGGTGGAGAGCCGAATCACTAGCTGCCCGGAGCTGGCCTGCACCCCTACGCCGATCTGTCCGGCCATGCCGCCCAGCGGCACCACCAGCCCGGCGGGTGCCGGCGGCGGGATCGGCAGGGCAGAGACGGCGGGAGGGGTGGAGACCAGGACCGCGCTGAGCGCGAGAACAACGACGAGCGCTACGCTTTCGGCTCGCACCAGAGTTCGTATCCGGTCCTGGCTGCGGTCGGTCCGCAGCGTCCGCCGCGCGGCCACGGCGACCGCGGCTGCGGCAACCACCAGGGCGAGTTTGGTCAGCAGTACCCGCCCGTAGGAGGTGGTGAACACCGTGGACAGCGGCACCAGCAGCAGGGCCGAGAGCGTGCCGGTGGTGATCACCACCGTGAACACCCAGATCGCCAGGCGCGCATATCCGGCCATCACCCATCTCACCGCCGCGCCGTCGGTCCGCCAGGCGACACTGCTCGGGTGACGTACAGCAGCGTGCCCACCCAGATCGCCGCCGCCGCCAGGTGTATCCCGGTCAGGACAGCTCCCCAGCCCGGGTCGGCAACATTCGCATGTGACCGCACCCCCTCGGCCGCGACCACTATCAGCAGCGGGGCCGATGTCCACGCCGGCTTCCGTATCAGTGCCAGGGTCACGGCCACCAGCAGGGCAAGGCCTTCGACGATCAGCAGACGGCCGGCGCGGCCTTG
>JAABUY010003328.1_pt1 | contig 17969 bp, 19 predicted proteins | sample 5560271 | NCBI WGS metagenome assembly JAABUY01 (sample SAMN10711886, study PRJNA513374) | rock metagenome | isolation source: Antarctica rocks | place: Antarctica: Victoria Land, University Valley
TTTCCCACATTGTTCCATTCATTTGTTTTTTAATTCATTCATTAAAGATGTGTCCTCCCCTAGGGTCAGGTACGTACAGTACTGAGCAGCTCCCTGTATGAGGTCTTGTTATGTGGTTGCTTGCGTGCATTCCATAGATGGTTATACAGTCAGAGAGGCTACAACCATATTTCCACAAATCATCGATTCTCATAGCCGGTGTGGGACTCTGCGTGGTTGACGCTGACAGCATTCAGCTCAACTTTCCGGTGGGGATGCTGGCACTCTGGTGGTTGTGATGGTCCTACAGGCACCTAGGTCTCGGGGATTCCAAATCGCCACTGTTGTACCAGCTTGCATCAAGTTGCATTACAGCTTGTGTGTCTTTGGACTGATGGCAGGATCTGACTACCAGCACTGGACATCAACAGCACGCAGCTTGCTCACAAGGTGCTTGCGCTTTGGTAGCTGTGCTGGCCTTAGCAGCCAAGAGTAGGTCATCTTTGGTGGTGCAGGTTGTGTTTGACCAGTTCCTGTCCAGTGGAGAGTCCAAGTGGCTCAGACAGACCGGCCTGGTGGTCTTGTTGCCCCACGGTTATGACGGCCAGGTACGCCCTGCTCTCACTCCATGCTGACTGTTTCGCAGTCGCTGCATCTAACCCAGTGTGAAGGTCATTTGTCAACTTGCTGTGTTTGCATGTACTGCTGGATGTGTAATTGGGTCTTTTACATGCATGTCGTGGTGTATCTTCTTCGTGAACACGCTTGTTTGCTTGGTGATCAAGGAGTATTGCCCAATTTACTCCTTGAAACCCTGAGTCTGAAAACCCTAAAAGCCTAAGGAGAGCAGCCTGCACACTGTGGTTCTGCAGCTCTGCTTAGTGACCAATCATGGATGGTCAAATCAAATCTGCGTTCTCAGTTGTCTGAACCGCTGTTGCATATGGAGCGAGGCATCGTCTACTGTCCCTTCTTTTGTTGCTGCTCTCTTGTAGCGTTCAGTGGACAGCCGCTGCAGGATATAGATGACTCTCACAGATGGCTGCAACAGATCCCACTCATCCTTGTCCATCAAAAGTATGGGTCCAGTCACAACCCTGAGCTGTATGACCTGCTGTCGCAGGGTCCGGAGCACAGCAGCTGTAGGATAGAGAGGTTCTTGCAGATGGCTGATGAGGACCCCTACAATGCACCCCCCATTGATGAGAGCAAGTGGTTCACGGGGGGTCACCTGGGGTCTGCAACACAGCGCATCAACTGGCAAGTGGTCAACTGCACCACCCCGGCAAACTACTTCCATGTCCTCAGACGCCAGGTACGCCCTTGACCACATCAGAAAGTAATCTTGAGAAGATCAGCATGCTTTGATGGTCCTCAGAAGGCACTTTTGAAAGAGGTTCATGGAAAATTATAATTATTGTGTGTAAGTACAGAGCTGACATATACAATGTTGAATGATGCATCTTGTTGTGACTGCTGGTCTGTCTGGTAGTCTGTGACCTACACATCCAGAAGCACTCCCACATGTTCCAAGACAAGTCAAGCTTCTAAAGGGAGAAAAAAGAATTGCATCTGCAAATTCTTTGGATCTCTATTGTCACACGCCTTAAACATTTAGTGCTTAGTGATTGTTCATTTCCCAGTCATGGTCTGTTGACTCCCCTGATGAGTCCTACAGACAGCAAATGTAAATTGACTGATTGATGAAAGGGAGGAAAAGCATTAGTGTTGGTTAATGGGTCTCCAAAGCCTGATCAGGCTTCCAGATGCTCCCACCAGGGGACAACAGCGCTGTGAAGCTTGAAAAGACAACCCTTCTTGAGAACACCAGTGATGCTAGAGAGGCTGGCACAATGCAGGTTCACAGGCAGATCAGGAGCAGCCTTGTGGTGATCACTCCCAGTAACCTGCTAATGTGCCCATGTCCAAGGCAGCTGCTGGGAAGTGAAAAGACTCAATGCTTGCATGAGCCTGGAACAGTGGCACAAAAACGTGTTGTGTTGCAGATTCATAGGCAGTTCAGGAAGCCCCTGTTGGTGGTGGCCCCCAAGAACCTGCTGAGGCATCCTGATGCCAAGTCAGGGCTGTGGGAGTTTGACGACAAGGCTGATGACAAGGGGATCCTGGGAGTGCGATTCAAGCGCCTCATCATGGACGCCTCAGCAGAGGACAGGTCAGAGCACACCTTAGTCATCGCCTCACTTTCACAGGCGTGGCTCATGTCTGATGGTGCAGGGCTCTGCTAAGAGGCTTGTATTGTTTCTTAATTATCAAGGCCTACTTGGCAGCAAGAGTGAGATGGCAGATAGAGTGTTGCATGTTTGGTTGCTGCTGTGCAATGCTCAGCCACAAGCTTGTTTCGTTTATTCGGTCAAGTTGACAGAGACAATGTGGTCATCACTGCATCAAGCAGCAGCTGTTTTGTGCATAAGGCGACAGAGAGCTGTGTGTTGGCAAGACAAGGTAGGCAAGAGTTGAAGTGAGTGGTGGCTGCAGGTCGCCCCACCCCCCCCAGGAGGAGGGCTTCAAGAGGGTTGTCATGTGCAGCGGCAAGGTGTACTATGAGCTGGCAAAGAAGCGTGCTGAGCTGAAGAAGGAGAAGGAAGTTGCCATCATCCGTCTGGAGCAGGTCCTGCTCTTCTTCTTCTTTGTATGCTGGTTAATAACAGCTGATTCGGCTGTTTTGTCTTCTTGTGTCCCATTTCTTGAGTAGAAGAAGAAGAGATTTGCCAGCATGTATCATCTGCGGCAGGTCCTGGTGCTCTTCATCTGTCTGCCTCCCATCTCTGACCTGATATCTGCAAAACCCTTGCCTTCGCAGCTCCTCACCCTCTTCTTCTCGTGCTCCACGCCTCTTGACATGCCTTTGCTTAATTGATGCACCAAGCCTGTAGCTCTTGACTGCAACAAGAATTTCCTGAGCAGATGGTAATTGGCCACCTGGTACATTGCATCTGACAACGTCTGTACATGCACATAGATATGTGTGTGCATGTATGTGTGTCTGTGTCTGTTTGTCTGTCTTCGTGTCTGTGCGTCTGCTGCTGGTGCCCTTCCCTTTGACCTGGTACAGAGTTTGTACAAAGACATGTATTTGAGACATGTGTGTGTTTTTGTGTGTCCGTGTGTGTATCTATGTGCAGTTGATGCCCTTCCCTTATGACCTGGTACAGAGTGTGTACACAACGACATACATTCCAAGACATGTGCATGTGTGTGTGTGTGTGTGTGTGCAGCTGGTGCCCTTCCCCTTTGACCTCGTACAGAGGGAGCTGAGGCGGTACCCCAATGCTGAGTTCCTGTGGTGTCAGGAGGAGCCCATGAACATGGGGGGCTACACCCACATCTGCCCCCGCCTGGAGACCTGCATGAGGAACGAGGACCGCGAGGTTAGTTGCTCACACTCACTTGAAACCTGCTGCATGTTGTTACTATATCTATGCTTCAGGGGTCACTCATCGACGCTGTTTTCTGGACCTGCTGCACGTCGTTACTACATTCAGGGTTGAGGGTTTTGTTTGTTGACACCTTTTTTAGATTTGCTGCATGTGGTTACTATGTTTTAGGGTTGAGGGCTCTGTTCATCAACACTGTCTCCAAAACTGCTGCACGCTGTCCGGTCCTGTGCTGGGACTGCCAGTTTTTTGTTTTAGATAGACAACTCCAAGGCAGGGAGGATTGCAAGGGACCAGGCATGAGGCCTTTGCCATCATGTCGTTTCTTCAACCTGCCCGTAAAGCAAAGATGCATGCTTGCTTCTGTTTGGGTTTATGCACGACCAAGGGGAGATCAGGTTTTTTTGCTTCTGAACAGAGCTGCACTATGGTTCAGCACTCAGGTTACCTGTTGCATTTACACTTTTTCGCATCACTGCTGCCGCTGTTTTTGCTCACAATACAAGGGGTAAGATTGCGGATGCGATACTCTATTGAAGCTTGCATTGCTGGGCACTATGTATGAGGACTTTTTGTTTCCCTGAAGTTGTTCCCAATACATGGCTGATGCAGGCCTGCTTGCCTCGCCATTCCTCTTCTGCACTGTTCTCCATTATCAAATTTGCCTGCCAGCAAAGGTGTAGCCTCAATACATGCAATGATGATGCCATCTTGATGCGACTTTGTTGTGTTGTCATGGGTTGAATTCACATACATTGCAGGACTCTAAATCATGGATTCCAGGGGTGTCATGTTGTTGCAGGTGCCTGCCCATGTACCCTATGCTGGACGTCAGCCCAGCGCTTCGCCAGCCACTGGCTTTTCAGATGTACACAAGCGGGAACAGGATGAGCTCTGCACACATGCTATGGACCTCGAATATGCTTTGTAGCACAATATAGTCAGACCGCAGGTTGCCTGCCTTCTGTAAAAGTGTGTTGACTCAGACTACTGTCAGCCCAGCTGAAGCCCTCTGAGTCTAGTCGAAAGGGCTTGTCTGTGTCACCTGATCTTGTTCGTGAAACAAACAACATACAAACACGTGTTTTGGGCCTTGACAAAGCTTGGTGCAAGTGATGGCATGGCGAATCGTACACATTCGTCTGTTTGAACCATCCATCGCAGTAGTACTGTTTTGGTATGTCATGAATAGCAGAGAGCAGCATGTTGTCCTCTAAATGGGGAGCATGACTCCCAGCAGCAGCAGCAGCAAGGATGCCAGGCTTCCTTAGGAGATCGTGTTTTGCGTCTGCTTGGCGTTACCACGCAATGATCCGCCGCAGGGGCGGCAAGTAATGTATACGTGCCGCCCCTGGAAAAGCAGGGATGCAGCTGTGTCATAAACAATTAGGCACCAGGCAGTGTGTAATCTTGCCGCATGTTGCATGCAGTATCAACAAACTACCATGTTCAAAAACTGTCCACAAGCAAAGGTCAACATAAACATTGAGTGTGAGCATGGACTTACTTCATTGGCAGAGCATGCTGCACCTAGAATTGCTCAACGTTGACCAGTAGTTGCTATCAACAGGGTACAGTATACAAGGCTTGAACAAAAGTGCTTGACAGAATCAAAACTGAATGGGCTTAAGCTAACAAGCATACACATACATGATGTTTCATACATGATGGTCCTCAAATACGCCAGGCGTATGCCTCTGTCTGAACTTAAGACCCTAGACATGCAAGTGCAGGAGGCAAAAAGATTTGTACCAAGCAAACTGGACAGGGTATAACCAAAAGCGTTTATTTGTTGAGCCTTGGCATCATCAGACAACATAACCAACACTAAAGAATTCAAGCTACAGTATTGACATTCAACCCCTGGCACCACACCAGCTACCAAAACAAAAGCCCTTTCAATAGGTTCACACCGGGCACCTTCCAATGGGAGTAGCCAGATCATATAAAGCCCCTCTTTTGACAGGTTTCCCACTCCTTTTTGCCCTTGCGGCATCCCTTGTGTCTGGATCAGTCAACCAGGTCAAAAGTTTGGTCCACTTCTTGCCTTTGCCCGCAGCGCTCTGCCCATCAAGAGACGATCTGCTGGAAGGAGTAACAGCATAATTGCCTGGCAGATCAACAGATGTCTTACTAGTGCGAGCAAGTGCTGGTCTGTTGGCAGCAGCAACAGGCTCCCTGATCTGAGTACGGGAAGGAGATCTAGTGGTGGTTTCCAGGGAGAGTCTACTAGGACTGTCAATGGATGGTTTGGAAATGTTATCGATTGTAGCCACAGAATGGTTTCCTGTGTGAGTGCATGTGTCACAAGACGTTGCAGATTCCAGCCGTGGGGTGGTGACCAAGGAGCTGCCTGATGCGCTCCAGGCGACCTGGGGATCAAAAGATCCCCAAGCGGAGTCCTCATGAGCAGGATTTGAATCTTTGCTCAGCTTGCGCTTCCTCAGATATGCATCCTCCAAAGATGGTATCTTGCCTGTGTGGAAAACACTAAATATCAGACAAAGCATCAGAGCAGCTGCAGATTGCAGTACAGGGGTGTGAGTTGAAATGCTTTGTGATCAAGTGCAATACGTGGATGACAATATGGTGTGTGATTGACAACACGGTATGTGGAAAATAATACGGTATGTGAGTTGCAGTACTATGTGTCTGTGTCAGTTGCAATACGGTGTGTACCTTGGTGACTTACAATACAGTGTGTGAAGTGCTTCATATTCAGGTGTGTCAGCACAGCAAGGTCAGCAATGCCCAAATATGGCTGCTTACAGTGTTGCCAGCACCTGTGAAAGACTCTCTGGCAGTCTATCCAAGACTATGAATGTCAGTAAAGACAAAGTAAGCATAGCACTTTGCATGCAAGGCTCACACGTTTCTGTAGCAAATTTTGTTTTTTTTGTGTGTTGACTTTTGTTTTACTACATAGATTATACAAAGGCAAACAGTCAATAAACAAGTTTTATAGAGCTTACCCAGGTTGGCATGCATCACTTCTGCTCCAGGCTGTGTCACTGACATAGGGCTGAACTGCAGAGCCCTCTGGGCTGGCCTTTTGGCCTCTGGCGTTGAAGGAAGCTGTTGGGCAGGCGTTTGCCTTTCCAGCCCTTCAGGCTGTGACTTGACTGGGGAAGGCTGATGGGAGAAGGGGAAAGGCGACCATTGGCCTTCAGGATTGGTGTCCAGCCAGGACTGGATATACTCGAGGGAGTCCGTCCGCCTGGGTTCTGAGCTCTGTGAAGAGGAGGAAGGGGCAGGGGGCCGGGAGGGCGGTGCCTGGCTAGGCTGGTCACCAGAGCCCTCTGCAGGGGCATTGCCAAGGGCTCTGAAGGCTTCTGCCTCAGCCTGAGGCTCCATGAGACTGATGACCTGCGCTGATGTAGAAGAAGGTGTCTGTGCCTCAGCGCTTGCAGGTGCACATTTGTCATGACCCAACGCCTGTGGCTGCAACTGTGAGACACATATTGGCTGCGGCTGGTGGTATGATATGTATGTGGATCTGAAAGGTGCCAAAAGTGAGCTGAAGCTGCGGCGGGAATCAGGATTTGACATGCTGTGTCTCCTGGCCTGCTGGAGCCATGTGTCAGTACTGGAAGCTGCTGTGGAAGCTGAGAAGGAGCTCTGCTGTAAAGACTGTCTCGACAGGGCAGCAGGGCTGGATTTGGCAGGGGCGCTGATCTCGGCAGCAGGGTATGGGTATGAATGAGTGCTGAAGCCAGGGTTTAGGACACTTCTGCGCACAATATCTTGGGCAGAGCTAATGTGCTGTTGGGTCACAGAAGAAGAGGGGCCATGCTTGCTTCCAGGGCTTGCCAGGAAGTGCCCTCCAACTACGGGGCTGGAGGAGGGAAGGGGTGCTATTGGCACCTCTGAAGAAGAGGAATGCTCAGACACGATTGACTCCAGAGGGGCAGCTTCTGCTTCAGCCCTGAAGCTGACAGGGCTGGCTGTGGACCCTGCGGATACCCTAGATTGATCACGAGTAGGTGGAGGGAGGGCTCTTTGAGGCAGCAGGGCAGATCTGGAGGGGTTTGGGAGGAGCTCTGGATCAGCCCTAGGGTCACTTGCTGGGGTACTGTCAAGCCGCTGCTGCTGTGAGAGCAGGGCTGGGGCAGTTCCTGGCTGCGCATGAGGGCTGTTCAGAGCAGCCCTCTCAAACGCAAAGTCTATCACTGGCTCCACAGACCACAGTTGCGAGGCATCCCTGGCCACCGCTGTATTGGAGGGCGCCACAGCTGTGCCAGTGGCCACTCCAGCTGTAACAGGGCCTGCCACAGCTGTGGAGGCCTCAAGCGCTGCCTGCCGCTGTACTTCAGCAAGCACGCCACCATCAGAGACAGAAGTGGACAAGATCCCCTTTGGAAGGAAGCAGCTCATCTGAGTGAGGGAAAAGGACGCCGAGGGGCTTTTTCGAAGGTACCATTGCCAGATCAGGACCAGGCAGTCTATGGCAGGCTTTGACACAGTGTCAACCCCAGATTTGGCACAAATGAAACACAGCTCCAGCGCTTCACTGCTCTTCAGCTCTTGCAAGACTGCAGCCTGTAACCACAAGCACCTCATGTTGATTCACCCAGCTTAGAGTTAGCAGAGAGCGGTCTGTACAAAGACACTCTTTGGTGGAACGCATCAGCATGAGTAGCTAGTGCAAGCAGGTGGCGTTTGGGGTTTAGGTCAAGCTTCTGGTGAATGTCAGGTTTGGGCATAACAGCAACACAAATGGCTGAGCCGGTACTGTGTACCAACAGCTGGTCAAGGCAAAGAGGAGACACAGAACAACTGACTGTGTCATATGTGGCTGTAAAACGCTGCAGCTGCTGTCTCACAGGAAATGATCAAAAGGATTTGTCAAATGCCATGTAGACATGCCAGGTAGACATGCCAGGTAGAAAATCACCATGCCATTGCAAATGTGCATGATGCATCCGCTGATGAATACTGCTCAGGCTACAAAGACTGTACTAAAAGGCTGGGAACCCTAAGATTGTATTGACAGCCCTGGAACCCCTAGAACTGCATCAACAGCCTGCAGACTGGAGATGTGTACACTGTCAGCTGTAACAAATCGGACAAAAAACAACCTGATCAAGCAATGAGACCAGACCCCTGGCCAACCTCTCTTTCAGCCTAATGCCCTAAATCATATACAAGTGTGACGCTATTATGTTACTCTATCAGGTCTATACGACAGGGATACTGAGAAGCACTAAACCTAAATATAATCATGCAAAGGCCCATTCACGCGCTACTCTTGCACAACAGCGCAGTCACTGTTCAAACATCATGCACTGCCTGCAGCTCAGACCGTCATACATTTCGCAGCTGTGTGATCGCCTATAGAACTAAACATTGCAGAGTGCGTACACGTTCCTTATTCAACACAAGCCTGTCCTTAGGGTATGTACGGTGCACTTGTCAAGAGCCACTGTTGTTTTTGCAATGCGATTACAACATGTTTGATGGTGATAACATGTTGGAAAGGTTCAAGCACAGAGTGCAGAGTGCAGAGTGCAGAGTGCAGAGTGCAGAGTGCAGAGTGCAGAGTGCAGAGTGCAGAGTGCAGAGTGCACTGTGGTCAACCCAAAAGCACACCTGGTTGTGTGGATTTAGGATTCTGACTACTGCAAGCACGCTTGATTGTGTGTATGTAAGGGTTTGAGTACTGCAAGCACACCCGTTTGCGTGGATTGAGGGTTTTGAGTACAGCAAGCACACCTGGTTGTGTGGATGCTGTATTAGCTTGTGGAGGCCCCTGATGAGCCTGCTCAACGCCGTCAGGCCTGCTTCGTTGTGCAGATCAAAAGCCTTCGTCTGGTCCACCAACTTGGTCAAGCCTGGAGTGCAGCACAGAAGGGCATGAAAAGGAAAAGCTAATCCTGTCAGTGGTTTTGTCTCATTGCTTTGACTTTTTGTTTTAGAACGCACCATATGTTCGCTAACTACCTTGCTGTTCACACGCTTGCACCCTACCACATCCTCCTCCATCCTATCCTCTTCACTATCCAAACAGTTGCATGGGTTGCAATGTAAGTTGTGCAAGAAAGAGCGATGTGGTTTCACAGTATTCATTCATTCATGCATTCATTGGACTTGGGCTTTCCCTAGGTACAAAGCCCTGAGTAACTCCCTGTATCTGGTCCCATGCTTGCATGTCACAATGTGAGTCTTAGCGTGTCCACAAATGTCCCTGGTTTTAGTACTAACATGTCAAGCATGCAACTGTACAGGCTCAAAATGACCTTATGTTCAACAAGACAGCTGCATGAGCTCAACTGTATGGAGTATGTCAAACGCTGACCCCCAGTCAAGAATGCAGCCTTTGCACAGCAGTCAACTGGCTCAACAGAACAGTCCAAGCACAACCAAGACAAGAAGGGACCATATGACCATCATGGCACCTTTGCTGTCATATACTGCAAGCAAACAGCAAAGAAGAGGACGCAAACATGCCTGAGAATGTCAGCAAGGAGTCCCACACTAAGTCAGCATGCAACTCTGCCATACTGCCAAGACCCTCTAGGGCTTCCAAGGGTTGGTACTGCAGCTGATTCACCAACACACTGCTGCCACCTGCAGATTTTCCAATCAGGGCGTGTGTGGGTGCCCTCAACATAGACAGCCCAGCCAGCAGCATGCAGCCAGACAGGTCAAACAGCAGACCAAACAATCAAAGCCTACATACACGACTAAATGACTGGAGCAGCAGAATGCACTCTGACCGGGTCAGAATCACCGAGATTTTCCGGGCCCTCAGAAACACAACAGCCGGTTGTGTGCATCTTTGTGTTCTGTACAGCAGACACATAACAAGAAGACAGAAAACTCACATATGTGCATGCAAACACATAGGCTGTGTGTTGCACATTGCTCATCATACACGCAAGCTTTGTTGCTTGCACCGACTCACCATGCACAGCTGATCTGCATCAAGACTTACAGCATGCAATCATGTGAAAGGACAGACAGGCAACACAGCAGACCTAGTCGGCACCAAAGACACAAGACCACAGCTGCATTGTGTCTGCCAAAGATCCAAAGACAATGTTTTGCAACCCACAGTACCTGCAAGTGCTATGGTGTTACAGTCAGCTCTGCTTCTAAAGGCAAGGCTTGTGATTGCCCAAGCAGCCAGTTGACTAACGCTGGATCTGTTCTTGCCCAAGCTGTATGCTGCCTCTTGGTCACAGCCTGGATCCAACACATTGTGAGACTGCCAGTGATAATAGTATGATATTAATTTTAACGCTTTCCGGCTCATGATGAGCTAGGTACGTGCAGGACTGCAAGTAAGACACCGCAGAAGCACCGTAAGTTACACACCTCTCTGGTCTTAACTGGACACAAAATAGCATTTGAAACTGTTGGTCCTTCACAACTCTTCATCCATCACCGCCCACATTGCTTGTGCGTGTGTGTGAGCCAAATCAGTGTGTGAGGCAGCCGTGAAAGCAAAGAGGTGCTGTATGGTCAGCTCGCAAATGCTCACCGCACTTGACAGGACAGCAAAGCGTATGAAAGGTCTCAGCCAACCTGTAGAGCTGCAGCGTCATCAGCAAAGATCTGCAAGGCCACCAGGCAGATGATAGCTGCAAGCACAGCTTGCTGTCCCTCTGAGGTCAGGCAAAACCTGAGGCATCTTAACAGCGTTGACATGGCTCTGCAGGGCAACATGAGCTGCTGTGGGTGCTGTCAACCTGGCATGGCATTATCACTGCGTGGAGAGGCAGTGCAAGAAAACGGGCTACAGCATTTGTTGATAATATGCAATGTGCACTGCAGCCTTTGCATAGCTGTGGGGCCTTGTGCCTTTGATAGCCTGATACAATGAGCCAGACTGGTTCTGATGCACTGAGACTGATTTCAGCATGCGTGAGTAGTATGCTACCAGCTATGACATGTCACACATTGGTTCCAAATGTCAGACTCGACGCATGAAGCGTGTGTGAGGCATTGCAGTGTAAGCTGGGCGTATGGTACGGAGCTCCTGGGGCTAGGAATGCTTTCAGTGTACATACATATGCCAGCAAGCTGCATGATGCACCATCAGGTGTGCAAACATGCCTACTGCGGCGGCCCTGTGACGCCTTTGTGTGTCATTTCCGATGGGCTGTATGACTAGTGACAATCGATGTGCAGGGTGTACGGCGCTGTGCTGACAGAGCAGGTCCTGCAGCTCAGAATTCAGACCTGCGAGAGTGCTGAAGTTGGTTTCTCTGATACCCAGGCAAGAACATTTGCATCAGCTGGCTTGAAGCTGTCTTCAAATCCTCTGCCTGTGACTCTGCACCACCATCTTTGTGTTTGGCCAGCTACAGAGTCAAGGGGGGATAGAGGGGTCTGGCCCCTTGGGGTTCAGATATGTACACTAAATGCAGACTGTGCAAAGCCTGCAGAATCCTTGAAGCTGACGCTCACCAAACACTCTTGCAGCTGCCAGGGACGCGACTGCCTGAGCATGCCAGTGGACGAAATCAAAATCAGGCAACTGCTCTGCTCCACCGTTGCGCCTGTGCACTGCTATGGTACACAGCAGTGGCCCAGACCTGAGCGCGTCTGCGCGTACAACGGGTAGGAATCAGGGCTGTCTGATGTGTTGTAACTATTGTGCGCACGCAGACGAAATTCTTCTCGCTGCTTGGATGTTAGCTTAGCCGCATATATGCATACCCTCAAACTGCTTCAGCACGGTGTCAGCTGCAGAACCCATTTGCAGACTTTGTGTCGCGTCCTGGAGTGCATTGCGTATTTGCTGGATCGTCGACAACGAACATAATGCCGGATCCTGGTCAAATTCTCGGACCCGTGTGAGGGTCCTGTTCGCAGCTGTCATCACTGATCAAGTTTGCACAGAGAGCAACTTGCGCTTGCCAAGGTCCAACGTCCGTGTTCTTGTCGGCCTATGCAACAAAAGCATCGTCGGCGCGATTGCCAGCCCACTTGTTTTCCCTCGTTCATGTGCACATATTCTGCTGAACGCTTAAGGGGTTGCAATCACATGCAACTAGTTGGCCACATGGGACACCTCGCTTGCACGTGCCTGTTGTCAGCCCTTCGGTTACGGTATAATCTTCATGTATCTGCCCTCTGCCAGAATCAAAGTCAAACCTCAACAAACTTTCCCGCCCTTAGCATTTTACGCTTGCCATGGCAGTTGCCAGGGATGCTCTTTGGTAAAGATTTCTGCCACTTGTGTGATTCTGAACACTGGGCATCACAGCATTTTGCAGGTTCTAGACTGACAGCAACGTGTCAGAATGTACCTGTAAGTGCTGACTTTAAACGTGTGCTACAGGTTGTTTAGTTGCTCGTGATTGCAACACAGTATTGCAGATTGCATGAGTGTTAGCAAAAGTTATGGTGGTAAAGCTGTATTTTCAGTGTCACTATGCAAATGCCCTGCGCAATTCTGCAGAGTGGGTCAGAGTCTGACACTGGCCCTCAAACGAGGCTAGCTGTCAAAGTACAAAGGGTTCAGGCGAGTTGTGCAAAATCTGCTCGTCATGACAGCTGTCGTTTGGACCAGTGCCACCATGCAAAGCCTGATGGTGGCGTAGGGGAGACAGCAATTCACTGGCAAAAGGTAAGCAGTGTTTTGCTGTGCACCGTGTGACTTATGACTGTGTGACTGACCAGCATCGAGCGTGTCACTTGCAGAACTTCAGGAATGCTGCTTCTCAGCTCAAAATCATACAGTCCAGACCGTTCAAAGGTTACAGGTTTCAAAACCTTGCCAAACAGAACCTGCTTAGTGGGCTAGGGGGAGAGCGACACTACAGGTGCCAGTTGACACCAGGTGTTGACAGATTGAGTCTAGGAGACAGCAGGCCAAAGGAAGGGATGTTCATTCAAGGGTGTCACTACTGCTTGTGATGCTGCTGCTGCTGCATGACCATTGGCGGCCGCATCTGTTGCACACCTTGCATCTGCATCTGCATTGCAATTGCAGAATGCATCAGAGCAGGCCTTCCTTCACCCGGTCACATTACATGGTATGTAATGCATGAAGGTACTGTTGCTGCAAGCAAGACACACAGGACAAGCAGACAGTCCAGGCAAGCATAATGGTACTTTGCAAACATTTGCACATGAGTATTGCTTCCCCAAATAGCCTGCACTGGCCTGATTAAGGACTGCAAAGGAAGCTGCTCATGGAGCTGCAAGCTGTGAATTAAGGTACTGACAGTGGCACACATGCAGGGTTCAATATAAAATCTTGGTCAACAAACGTTGATCAGACAAGGCATTGCTTTCCTCAACTTCAACCTTATACTTTCGAGATGTGTACTCACTGCTTGACTGCTACTATGAGGGGGCATCATTCCAGCAAGGCCTGGGGCTGTTGGTTGCTGGCCCATCATGTGGGGGTGCATGCCCTGCTGATTCATCATAGCATTGGGTGGCATCCCCATTCCCATGCCATTCATCTGCAGGCAAGACTCAAGGAAGCTCGCATGCTATGGCTCATCAGGTGAGCGCCACACAAACAGGTACATACTGACAGTGTTAGCAAGACTGGCTAAATATGCAGATTGCCAAGTGCACATTGCCACAATTTGGTGATGCCTCATGCAGTGAATTTGCAACAGCTGTAACATCAAAGCAGCAGGGTTGCTGGAGTAGCTGTACTGTCAAGCACAATGCTTAAATACAGCGCATGCGGGCAAACAGGTATACAACAGTGCACTGTCTGCTGCAAGAGACGATGCAATTTGCAAGCAAAAGCAATGGTCCTGACAAACCTGGGGGGCTTGCATATTGCCTACGCCTGACATGACTGGTGACATGGCCCCTTGGGGCATGCCCATGTTGCCCTGTCCCATGCCCATGTGCGGCCGGGGCTGCCCAGGCATGGCCCCAGAATATGCATATCCAGGAGGCCTCATGGCTTGCTGCAGTACACAAGAGTGCAAGCTGTGGACTAGTGTGGACTACACAATTAGTGTGTCTTCAGACCTATTGTGATGACTGCAAGGGCTACTGTGTTGCTCAAGCAAAGGTTTGATGCAGTCTTGCAGCACTGACTGCAATTTCTTGGCAGAAGGGTATTTTGACACGCATGCAGCAAGCAAGGAGTATAATTCTTGAGATAGTCATTGAGATTAGTCTCAAGACATACAGACATGCTGAACGTTTATACATGAGCCCTGATGAGGCAAGAAGCAGCTGCCAGCAGGCGTTTTCTGGTATCAACCACCCGGCTATGCGCAACACTCAGACAAAGAATGCGAGCTGTTTGCTACCAGTTAATGATCACATCCTTTTCACTTGGGCTTGCACAGCGGCCTCACCTGTGATGCTTGAGCTTGAGTCATGGGCTGCATCCCCTGTTGCTGCTGCTGTTGCATGCCAGGCTGCTGCATGCCAGGCTGCTGCATGCCAGGCTGCTGCATGCCTGGCTGCTGCATCCCAGGTTGTTGCATCCCAGATTGTTGCATCCCAGGTTGTTGCATCCCAGCTTGTTGCATTCCTGGCTGTTGCATGCCCGGCTGCTGCATGCCCTGCTGCTGCTGCTGTTGCCGCTGCTGCATCTGCATCTGCTGCTGACGCTGCTGCACGTCTTGGATTGGCTGTGAGCAGCAGAGCTGTCAGCAGTGATAAGCAACAACGAAGATCACCTTGTTACTGATACAGTGCAGGCATGCAATTCTGATGCACTGAGCACCTGTTTGCAATGAACTATTACAAGCTTGAGCTAGAGCAACAGATGCACTTGAGTCACATGATCTGACAACCTTGCAAGCATTCAAGCGTGACAATGCAGGAAGTGACAAGAGCGCGTGCACCAAAGTACAAAAGTGTCCTGAAACCCTTCAACAAAATGCTGGTAGCAGGCGTACAAGGATTGTGCTGGGTACACAATCAACACCATTAACATTCATGCAAAGTGCATTGCATTCTGCATCAAGAAGCAGCGCTGTTGTCTATAGACAAGCAAGCTGAACACAGAATGGCCAGGAAGCAACAGGATAGAAGATACTGTGATACTGTGGGACAGGAGACACTGTGGGGATAGGAGATACTGTGGGGATACGAGATACTGTGGGGACAGGAGACACTGTGGGGATAGGAGATACTGTGGGTATAGGTTGCGCACCATGCCAGTCCGCAGCACATTATACTGCAGCTGCAATTGCTTGTAGTGGCGCATCACGGCTGCATGATTGTTTGTGTAAGCCTGTCTCTGCTCGTCTGTCAGAGGCTGGCCCGCACCGTTCTTGCCTGTACAACAGCAAACAGTCAGTCGCCATTGCTGAAATGCATAAACATATCATAGCTTTTGTTTTGTATCTGGGTTTATTGCAAAATACAACTTTAGAGCCATATGGTCACTGGTCCAAAATCTGCATATAGTGATTTCATGACAGATGACAGAACCAGGTTCATACTCTGCAGAAAGCTGACAACCGCTGGTCGACAGCTTAATGAGACACATAGCACGGGCCACAACATCATGCCTAGTCCCGACTGGGCTCTGCTGTGCATGCTGACAACTTTGTGAGCTGCAAACAGTGTAGCTTGGGTCTGACTTACAGACGAAGGTGGTGTGTGGAAGTAACACTTTGAGCATGCATGCACACTGCTACTGATGCCCAATGAATGCTGCTACAGCTGTGCAGCAGCCATGCTGCAAGACATGCTTAGCATGCATGTTGTCTGCATGACAGTGCAGTCACAAACCTAGACTGCACAACGACAACTGTCTGACAGACATAATATGCTGCGCAACACAGACTTTGTGTGTGCTTACTGTTATAACCAGCCTAATCAGGCAGACCCAGCCACCTCAGCAGGTCTGCTTACAACAATCAAGCACCAGGGTTGCTGTTTGCAGCAGGGTCGAAACTGTGGCAACAAGGTGCACCTGTGTTGAGCATCTGCTGCAGCTTCTGGACATTGGCCATGCACTGCTGCATCTTGTTCAGGATGAGCTGCTGCTGCTGCTGGGAAGACTGAGGGGCAGTCCCAGGTGGTGCCCCACCAGCAAATGGTTGCATGGCAGGGTTCACGGCAGGGCTGCCACTGCCAGGGGGCATGCTGCCCATGGAGGGCCTGACCCCAACCCCTCCTGGGGCTGACGACATGGCAGGATCCCCATTAGTTGTCCCAGGTAGCATGGGGGATGGGTGTGAGGGGGGTCCCATGGTCTGCCCAGGGAAGCTTTGCTGCGCTGCAGCAGCTCCACCAGCACCTGTGACCTGCAGATGAGTTCAAGAGAGACTCAGCGTTGACGCAGTGATTGTCAAGATAACACCACATTGGCAACTTAAGGCTGGTGTCAACGCACCGAGTGCAGCCTCACACACCACACAAACAATTCAGTGGCATGGAGTCCTTGACAATAGCCTTGCAGTGAGCAACATAGATCACGCCTCCTGCAGATGGGCTGCTGCTGCGCATATTGCAGCAAACAACAATTCCAAGGAACAAAGCACACATAGTGCATGAAGAATGATCATTAGCAACAGACAACAGATGGTGCTGCTTCCAGCAATGCCAGCCTGCCAACTAGCTTGCAAATCCACTCTCAGTAAGATGTAGACAGCAGCCAGTCGTCTTGAGCACTGAACTCCTCAGCAGTCACAAACAGGCACGTTGACACAACAGATACAAGTACAAACAGACACAGTATCTTTGCATGTCAGCGTGGCCTCCAGGAAAGATGTTTAAACAAGCCTGAGGGCATTGCTGTCACAATGACTGGCGTCAGCAACCAAGCATCAGCAATGCATGCCACATGATGCATAGCAAGGCCGACATGCAAGGGAGGCTTGAGGCTTGCTTACTGCAGGCACAGCATTTGGCTGAGGCTGCTGCATGTTGCCTCCAGGAATGCCAGCCTGCTGAGCCTGAAGGCGCTGCTGCTCAAGGGCCTGGGCCTGCTGCTGCTCCAGCTGCTGCTGTCGGATCTGCTCACGCTTGTGACGCGTGGCGGCCCACTCGATCATCTCCATTGCGTTCAGGTGGCGGTTGGCGGTCTTGCTGTGCACAGCCTGCTGGACCACTGCTTGGGAGGGGTGGGGGGGCTGACTCTGCTGCACCTTCTCCTGTTCCCTTGCGTGCTCCTGCGGTCAACAGCAGACAGGGTGATCTGTGCAGCATATTGTTTGTGTCTCCCTTTCATCTGGAAACACACTCAATAGTAGTAGTCGCAGGTTTACTGGCTGAGTATCTGCCACGTGCCTACTGGGTGTGCCTAAACCTAGTTCTGTGCGCCAACTACTATTCAAATCAGACACCGAGTTGCATCCAAGGGGGGTGCACTGACAGCGGCGGTGACGCGCTGATCTTTAAGGCTTTTGTGCTGGGTAACAGGGAGTAGACTTTCTGTCCTCGCCAATGCGTCTAGAGCATAGACTCATTATCAGCAGGAACTGCTTTGAAGGATTGCGGGGGAAGACCAAAAGGATATGCGCAGCATGTGAAGTGCTGGCACTGCTAGCTGCATTCATTCATTCACTGAACATGTGTCTTCCCATTGGGTCAGGTGCATATAGCCCTGAGTAGCACCATGTATGAGGCCTGGTTATGGCAATCAGCATGCCACAAGCCTAAGTGTGTGATAGAGATCGCTTTGAGAGTGACATGTTTTGCTCCTTG
>JAABUY010003330.1_pt1 | contig 17963 bp, 11 predicted proteins | sample 5560271 | NCBI WGS metagenome assembly JAABUY01 (sample SAMN10711886, study PRJNA513374) | rock metagenome | isolation source: Antarctica rocks | place: Antarctica: Victoria Land, University Valley
CGCCCCCTGTGCAATCTGCCATCAAGATGACCGCAGGTAGGTGATGAGTGTGATTTAGAGCTGTATTTGCAATCTATTTGACTGTGTGAGTTTCGTGTAGGGAGTTTTGCTGCTGTTGCGGCTTCTTAAAATAATATATATTTAATAGCTATAAACTTAAGAGCTATAATGTTGAACTAAATGTAATTTAATACATTTATATTGTAGATTGATCTGTATTTTAAAAATTTAGATAGTTTATAATGTTTAATCTTTTTTAAAGTTTTATATTTATTACTGAAGATTCATTAAGAACTTTGCTGACACTGCTGCATTACTGTATAAGTTGATATAAAAAAGCAAAAAAAAAGTATAAAATTATATAATGACATCATGAAGCATCTGTTGCATTTAACAATCTTAAACAGATTATATTTAGCAACATTGTCTTAATTTAATTAAATATATTTAAGCTCTTTATTATTAAAATAAATACTTTCAACAAAAACTGCAGTGCTGTGCTTCTATAGATAAAAGAAGATGATATAAAGCATTTAATTATATTTAAAAGTAAATGGTTTTCATCAGTAAAAAGAAATTATGATATTTCTAAATGAGAATTTTTAGTTATTAAAGATGCACTGAGAAAGTGACATTGCTATATAGAAAATAATATGACAATAATTATATAAATAGATTATATTAATCTACAATATTTAAAGATAACTATTAAGTCTTTAAGAAGACTGACTTGCTGATTTATTAAGTTTAAAAAATATAAATTTAACATTAAGTACAAGCTAAACAGCAAGATAATCATAGTAGATATGTTAAGTTACTGCAGTAATTTTCAGATTTATATAATGATCTTTAATTAAGCAATTATTGCTTATATACAAGATGATATTCTTACTCATGATAAAGAAATTAATAATGAACTTTAAAAATATGAAGAATAGCTTATGTTAAACAACAATGATATTGTGTATTACTGAGATAATGTAAAGAACATGTGAATTTCATATTTGAAACATTAAGACTGAAATAATTTTCTTAATATAATTTATAAAGACTATGAGCACATAGCTTATGAGACTATACTTATCATAATTTAAGTCAAACAATGATGATCTAATATGTAGAAAGATATTTAAACTTTTATATAAAATTATTTATTATATTAATTTACAGCTAAATTACACAAAGTCTCTTAAGATTAAATGTATTTCTTATACATATAAGAGAATCACAGTTAATTATTTAAGTAATGAAGCTTAAATTTGATAGATATTCTGTTTTATATAAAACAAAACAATAAATAAATAGTTACAGCAATAAATTATGTTACACAGTAATCTGTCACTACAGCAATTTCTGACATTATATTTAAAGTCTTAGCTGACTTTGTTCTAAAAAGAATATATTATGACTACAGAACATTTAAGAAGATCATTATAGATTGTAAAGTTAATTTATAAGTATTTATTATAAATAAAGTATTTAAATAACTGAATTTAAAGCATAAAGAAACTACTTCTTATCATTTTAAAATAAATAATGTAGTTAAATAATTCAATAATATTTTAAAATAAATCATTATTAAATATCTTATAGATCATTCTATAAAGAAGTGAGACTTATATTTAAAATAAGCATTATTTGCAACTCATATTTGTATACATATCTTAATAAAAAGATCATCATTTTAGTTTTTATATAAAGTAAACTTTAAATTACTCAGTAATAACATTAATTCTACATTTAAAAGATATGATGAGCAGATAGATTTTACATTTTTTTCAGTAAGAAATATGCAGAAGTATTGTGAGAAATTATAATAAAGATTATAAAAAATAAGAAGTACTGAGACACAAAGATTAACAAGAAAAAGACTTTTTACAAAAAAGATTAAGTTTTTATATAGACAAAGAAGCTTAAGAAGTTTAAGATGTATTGATATAAATTGTATTAAATTGTATGAAATAAGATTTTGAATATTTATTTAATTAAGTTTTTAAGTAGAAGTCACAATAAATTATCTTATTAATAAAGATAAAATAAAAAAGATCTGTGTAAAAAGCACAATAATATGTAAATATTGAATATTTAAAGATTCTGAATGATTTAAGAAGTTAATAAAAGATATATATAATGTATAAATTTTTTAATATATTATTATTACACAAGCTGTTAAAGACTTTGAGATCATGTCAGAGACTGAAATGACAGAGAATAAAGATTATGTTATTTAGCAAGAGTCTTTAAAAGAAAAAAAGAAAAAATTACATAAAGTTGCACTGTCATTAAGTACATTAAAGCTTGATCAATTCTGAATGACATAGTTTATATAATAGATTGTAAACAATATTTTTAAGCTTTAAAACTTTATATAAATTAATTAAAATTTGTATGTTGTTTATAAAAAGACAAAGAAGTTTCATTGTTTTATAATTAAAAACTAAGAATTTCACAATTACACATTACATTACTCAAGATGAACTCTGTAGCTATTTATAATGAAGTTAATTAAATAAATTATTAAATAATTATATAATTTTCTTGTTCTTCTTACAGTCTGATGAAATGAAAAGACAATTAGAAAAGTAATTACATAAATAATAAAAGAGATAATGATGAGTATCTAAAAGATAATAATGCAGAATATTTTTTTTATAAAAGTTAAGATATCATTCTTTTATTTCTGTATAAAAGCTCTGATATCTTAATGTTCACTAATGAATACAGAGTCATGAGAATCAGTTGTAATAGATATGAAAGAAATAAGTAAGTAATTTAGATCAGTATAAAGAAAATTTAAGATCAGTTAAAGAAATACTTATCAGTAAGATGTTTATACAATTTATAAAAGAAGCATTTAATTATTCTATACTACATAAAACAGTCTTTATAAACATTATTCTTTATTATTTCTTAAGTTTAACACATTAAAAAGATTAATCTTAATATTTTTTCTTCTCTTAAGACACAGCAGACACAGAGAGTTATTGTGATCATATTATATATTTAAGAAGTTATAGAGATTAGTTTTTTGTTTTTTAACAAATTAAGTTGCATAGAACAGAGACTTATCTAAATGATTAATGTCTTTGCTTTTAAATAAATAATATTAATATTGTTAATGTTAAGTTTATTTTCTTTAATAAGTTGTACAATCTGTAAAATGATGTTGTCAGTAAAGTAATGCTGACAGTTAATATAAGTAAGTAAAAGATCAGAGTAAACATAAATTTCTGTAGTTTTATTAATGTATATTATACATTTATTAACATTTATACAACACTTTAAAGTACTATCACATTGATAAATATCATTTACAATAACTACAGTGATGAATTTATTAGTTATGATGAAAGAGTTATATAAGAAAGAAGAAATTAGCTGAGATTAACAAGAATTTTAACTGATGATGATGATGCTTAGTGATGAACTCATTTGTATGAACTTTATGTGATCATAAACATCAAGAATAAGTTATTATTATTCTTTGTTGATTCTGTTTATCTATTTCTATTGTCACTTTAGGAGAAAAAGAATGTAGAAATTAGAGTTATGTAAGTCTGATTAGTCACATGGGGCCTAGGACATGTGACTCAGGAGTAGAATATATAGCTGTGACCTTGCGGGGTAGAATTATATAGCTTGAATTACGACACTATTCAGATCCTATAGCTGTATCATGCTTTCCAATACTCTAACGTCATGACCACCTACTTCGACCAATTTGACTTAGAAGGTAGTAGGGGAAATTAGCCATTGCCTAGAACTAAGAAGGTATAGGTCTAAGTTCTGACCTCAATGTCAGTCTTGTGGGCAGCCAGTGAGCCCCCCAAACTGGCCTTCCAACACAACATATCCCAATTGAACCAAGACATTGTCACCTTTACTCAGGGCTCTTTTCGGCCTGAGGCGCCCATGTGAAAGAGGGAAGGACAGCCTGTTTGTGTCAATGAAAGAAATTCTTGGCAATCTGAATATGTCCCGATACCCTAGGAAAGGATAGTGAATCAACTTCCGTGAGTTAAGCTCAATGAAGTTATAAACGCCATCCCTGGGCGGACCAAACTCCTGAACCTTGCTCTGCAACCAGCACATCCTCTCCAAAGACCAGAGAGGCCTTCAAGATGCGAAGCGACAGCGAATCGCCTCCTTCACATGGTTTGTTTGTCGTGTGAGTGACGTGGGCCCCAACTTTGCCGCCAATTACCGGAACTTGGAGCTCCCCGGCACGTCGAAGTGCACAAGAGCGTTTCCCTCACGGCTGTGGTCCGGATGAAAATCTGTGACTGGACTATCTTGGCCTGTCAAAAATTTGAATATAGAGCGTACGTCTCTGAAACGGGGCGGAGGTCTGTCAGCGTTAATGCTGCAGGATGGACAGCCTCGAGAGGTTGGAGTAAATGGCTTTAAGACACATCAACCCCGTGCAAATCACACTCTTTGAGACATGTGAAAGCCGAGCTGGTGCTGCTTTCCTGGCGAGTCGCGGATGACACTGGTGAAGTGGACATGCTGTCTCCAAGCTTGTACCAGTGCAGTTTGAGACTGTCCCAATTCTGGCATGATACGTGACACCTGCATGATGCCCTGGAGAATGCGATTTGAATGCCTGTTTTGGGCTTGAGCTTCTGTCTCGGTGAGCGCTGCCTCAAACTCCTGAGCGAAGGCCGAAAAGGCATCGAATGCCAGGCTACAGCCTCTGAGACTGCCAAAGATATCCGATCAGCGCCGCCATTGTGACATTGAAGATACGCAGCGCCGCATCCCAGACAGCTCTCCGGGAGCGAAAGTCGTCCAGCTCGGTGAGCTCTCCATCTGCACCCTCCATGCGCGGCAACACGAAGGCACAGCGAGGCAAGTCCACCCTTGGGGGAATGCTGCTTCAGGTTGCGGAGGGCCTCGGCCACACAACGCAGGTGCCCAGTGCCCTCATCTGCCGCGTCGTCTTGTTTCGCACGATGCCAGTGATGGTGCAATGTCGCAAAAGACAACTCAGGCGGCCTTGACTTGTTGGACTGTATTGGTCACCTGTGGACCCGCAAATGGCGTTGGGCACGTTGACGGGAACGGAGATTGCCCCGTACTCAAAAAATCTTCCGTCCGATTTGCAAATCCAAGCAGCCCATCCAGCCCCATGTCGGGTTGTCGTTGTCCTCGATGCCCCGAAAATAGTGCGGAATCACTTCGCAAATCCAACTTCGGAACAGAGATTGTGACTTCTGCAGCGCCGTATAGATTTGTCAGAATTGGACTTTGAGGCTTGGAATGACCAGAGGCTATGCTTGAACATGTGGGTGAGCAACCCTAATAGGAGCTGGATTGATTTGCACCCAGCTACCTAAGGTAGCTCCCACAAGGTAAGGTATACTTCCTGTCACTATATCACCATGTGGTTATAGTCTTTCTTACAAATACAGAACAATTATTTTGTATAATATAGGACGGTGAGTAATACCGACGTATGTAAATACTAGGTAGCAGCATTGATATTGTGACAGTCTTAAGATACGTTAGTGTCATACTAGTAATATTGAAACAGTTACCTTACTAGATTGAGTTCGTTGTAAACCTTCCCTTACCTCTGCATACCTTAGGTGAGGTTAAACACAAAAAGTCCAGGACAGTACTGTACCTGACAGAAGCTCCTGCGAGTGTGTGCATGAAATCCAGAGGATTGATCATACCTTGACCACAACGATTGGCACTTATAAGACTTTAACACCTTCCGTCTGCGCGAATCGACCCAGGACGACAAATTGCGGAAAAGGAAGATCGTCAGGAGCAGGGACCTATGAGCGTCACTTTTTTTTTCAGGTCGATCATGCCGAAAAGCAAATCTGTCGAGGGCGTGTTTGGTGAGCGATCGCACAATGCCAAGTTTCAGTTGTGATAAGGACGTCCACTAACTGGAATATTAGCCGTAAACAAACCTTTAGGTATCAGCTCTGCTCAGGTGGTGCGAGAACTACAGAAAGCTTTCAATCCATCGACGCTCTTCGCACCCTGGCTAGGAGCGGAAAGAGCGAAGCGCAGCCGTGAGAATCACAATCAACGATTCAGGCGGAAAGACAAGCGTCAGCAGGTGAAAATAGGACATGGCGGGACTCTGGATCCATTCGCGACTGGTGTTCTCGTTGTGGGCGTTGGGAAGGGCACCAAGCAGCTGCAGGGATTCTTGGAATGTACCAAGGCTTACGAGGCGGTCGTGCTGTTCGGTGTAGCGACCGATACGTATGACAGAGAAGGGAAAGTGCTGGGAAGAGCACCATATACACATGTGACGAGGGCATCGGTCGAGAAAGCCTTGGAGAATTTTAGAGGAAAGATAATGCAGAAACCGCCTTTGTTCTCAGCCTTGCGGATGCAGGGCAAAAGGTTGTATGAATATGCCAGAAGCGGCGAGGACTTACCTGTGGAAATCCAAGAAAGACCTGTGGAGGTTAAGATGCTTGAATTAGTTGAGTGGCTGGATGGAGGGAGTCATCAATACAGATGGCCCTCCAAGGAGGTAGGGACAGAATCTGAGGTGGCCGTTGCAAGATCGATCTTGCCCGTCGATGATGTAAAGGGGAAAAGAGATGGTGAAGTGAACGGGGCCGATATCGTCCAGCCAGATGCTGGAAGCAGTACGAAGAGAAAGGAGCCAAGTGACCGGGAGGATGACCTCGTGTATAACAAGAAGACGCGCAGAGACAATCCGGAGATGGCTATGTCCGGCGGATTGCAGTCACCGGGTACGGACGACAAACTCAAGCAGCCCAGCACGTTCGAACCTGCTGGGCAGTCAAAACGAGACCTCCCGCTGCCTCAGATCCAGAGGTCAGAGACTTCAGGCTTGACACAGAATCCGCCTGCGGTGAAGCTCCGTATGACAGTCACCTCTGGATTCTACGTGAGATCCTTGTGCCACGATCTGGGAAAGGCGGTGGGATCCCTGGCAATCATGAGTGACCTGGTCAGGACACGACAGGGCGACTTCGAACTTGGTGCAAATGTACTGGAATATAATGAGCTGAGCCAAGGCGAAGACATCTGGGGTCCGAGGGTTCAAGGATTCCTGGATGCCTGGAATACGCAGAGAGAGACCTCGCCCGCGGAGGAAGCTGAAAGTGATGAGTCAGGGACCAGCCAACCAACGGTTGCTGGAACCGAATCCAAAGTAACCAAAGGCGATGATGGATAAAACGCATGAGTGCTTAATTCTATGGCAAGTATCGTCTACCGCAGTCTCTTGCCTTGCTTTCGCCACGGCTATCTCCTAGCGTAGTTCGGCGGCCCTGAGATGGTACACAATGATTGAGAAGATGACAAATCTAGACCAACCAAGTTACCCGTCTATGATCCCCTCTCAACCCCAACTCCTTACCAAGCCACACTGTGGACCGGTGCGTGTGGCGACCCCTTAGTTGCAGAAAGACACCTCCGATCGAACCTGAACAGATGATATTGACAGAAATGAGCCCTTATACTTTTGACAGCCTGTCCTCCTTGCTCTCATGATTGATGAAGAGGAACGAGAGGAAGACGATCCCAGCGCCGAACCAGTACGGCAAACTTGAATATTGTGCGTCGAGCACCATTTGACCAACTAAAGACAAAGGTATGGTAAGGCTGAGACCTACTGTCACCACAAGTGGCGATGTTAGTAACATTGCGTACGCCCAACAGAAATCGGAGACGAATGACGTGGCGGAATTCATCTGCATGAACTTGTTAGCACTTGCGCCGAAAAGAAAAGACTTGATACGCGGAGCTTTACCAGGACTATGGCCAAGACACGACGTGTCGGCGGTAGTTCAAAGACTTCCTCGCCCGTAAAGTGTAGGATTATGAAACCCGGCCAAAGTGTCAAAACGTTGAACAAGCCAACGAGACCGAAGAAGAGTGGCATATTGACTCTTCTCTCGTCTCCGATGCGCTTTTTCATGAGGATGGTGTACAACCCGTACAGGGCAGCACTCGCAAGAGCGAGGGCATCACCGAGGGCTATTTGGTTTTGTGACTTGTGGGGAAATGATCCGCGGCTCTTGTCATTGTCACCAGATAGGTCCACAGTGGAAATCAAAACGGTGCCTGCCATCGAAGCGAGTACACCTAAAAGCTTTCTGAGGGTGAAGTTCTCGACCCTTACCATAGGCAGAGCCCCCAGAAGAAGAGTCCAGATACCTGCAAGGTTCAGCCTATGATCTTAGTAAAGCGAGAATCACATACTGCTCGTCGATGTCAAGATCGTGGAGCTCGCAACCGTGGTGTACTTGAGACAGGCCGCCGCGAAATAATTGGCCTTAGCCTGCACGTAAGCTTTTCAGGTCAACATAGAGACAGGAAATACGATGCGTACAGCAAACTGTTATACACAAGTCAGACAACGCATTTCGACTTGGATGATTTTTGCGCACCCATAATATACAGAACTCCAAGCTTAGCTTTGCGGTGTCCCAGAGGCTCAAGGCTGAGTCCCTACGAGTGTCTTCGGTCATGTCTAGAACACGGGGACTACCCGGTGATTCATTTGACGGTAGATGACATGACGAGGACCTAGAAGTCCGCCTCAACAACTCATCATGATTGTCTGGCTTCGGAATCAAATCTCCGTCTTCTCCAGAGACGTGCAAGTAGCTGGTGGATGTTGACTTCCAGAACAGAACGGCTTGCGAGAGGAAATCGGACCGCCGTCGATCATACAGGGCTTTGACGACTATGGGTATCAAGGAAATAGCGAAGAAAGAAGTATTGATATAAGTCACAAAATATGGCTTCGAGTACGTATCATCGGCAAAGATGGTCTTGACAGCACCGCGATAATCAGCTGCTACGTTCCATGTAGATTCGAGGGTCTCCACACGTACACTAGCTAGAAAACTGGATGCGGTCCACAGCACCACAGTCACAAGTAAGAGAATGATTCCGAGCGTCCCTCGCGCGAAACCTCCAAGGGTCGTCGCACCCTGTACATCTCGGCTGTATGTGCTGCTCGGCGAACTCCAGGAAGACGAAGAGACTCGTGGCGGACGCCTTGAGGTTCGGTCATCACATGGAACAGGTATGGTGTAGACAGCGGCTGCGGCTGGAGGCAACGGGGGTACCATGCCGCTCATCGTGCTGCTTCGGGACTGAGAGGCCTGATGAGTAACCAGCGTCTAAGGGGAATGTGAAGTAGACCAGAGTAGAGCAAAGTGACGTGGGCTTTTCTTCTTCATGTGTAAAAGCAGATGTAAAATAATCTCCATGTTTGTTGTGACCGTTACCTGACTCAGCCCTTCCCGTCGTTAAGTTACCTTAGGTACCCTACCTTCTGAAAACACAAAGTTAAGGTACTCTGTACCTTGGCTCTATCCGAGTAAGGTATGATCTTAGTTATTTCTTATATGCTTGTGGTAGCCGGTTCCATAGATTCTCAGAGCCCCATCATGACTGATTACAGGGACCACTTGCCCGTGCTGAAGATGTTCTTATTTGTCAACTATCTACCTTATGGACACGCTACAAATAAGTCAAATACGCCAGGCCCTTGACCAAAACGCCAAAAAGAAATCAGTAAGCTACCCTTATGAAGTCTACCAATACCTCTTTGAGGTACCCAGTCAGCATAACTAAGACCCTGGCCGGTTCACTGGACCATAAGCGCTTGGCTGTTTGTGTCTTCCATCCTGCTGGCGCGTGGTGATCTAACATGAACAGCCACCGCTTTCATTGTCGAGATGGATATTGATAGGGTCCGAGAAGTCACCTCCGAAGTCTTCAGACTCTTCCTGTGCCAGGGCATTTCTAGCAATGACTGGGGATACAGAGTCAGTTCCGCACACACTCGATGCGGCATATGCACGCCTTAGTGGTCATGGAGGGTTCCCCAACCTTCAAACGCTTGCTCCACGTTCACGGCCTCCTTGGCGCTCGTCTCGAAGTATGGAATACCCCCTTTCGACTGACAAAATGTCATTGCGCGTTTCGACGATATCATTCTTTTGTTCTCCTCGACATCGATCTTGTTCCCAAGGACCACCTGCTACGGGATCAGCTTGCACGATCTCCAGCTAAGATGAGATTGTACTGACAAACGGAAAACTCTCTGGGTCTCTGGGACTTGCTTGGATCAAAAACTCGTCGCGCCAACTGTCTAGTGTGTCGAAGCTCTTGGAATTGTTGACGTCGTACACGAGTACGCAGCAATCGGCTCCTCTGTAGAAGGCAACACCTAGGGACTGGAATCTTTCTTGACCAGCCGTATCCCATAACTAGGTGGCAAGCTATCAGTCCTGAACCCATATTCATCTAATGACCTTTACCTGCATGGTCACTAAACGATCATCCACAAGAACCTCCTTCGTCAAGAAATCGGCGCCTATTGTGGCCTTGTAGCTGGCACTGAATTTCTTGTTGACCTATGGATGGGAAAAATCGTCAGATGGCCGGCTGAGTACGTTGGGTCAAGGATCCATATGTGTGCGCGTGGGGTCACTCGAGACAGTATGAACATACGTATTGGTTCATCAAGCTGGTCTTTCCAACCCCGCTGTCGCCGAGGATGATGACCTTGCAGTTGGATCAGCACAGATAAATAACAAGTTTATCTGAGAGAGCTGTAGGGGTACCTTGAGAAGAACCTTCTTCCGCGAAGCCATGGCAATCCTCCACTCCCGCCTCTACCTATGGCCAGTTGCAGTGCTTCAGGTTCCAGTTTTGTGCTCACACTAGAGTTCGATCTAGGTTGGAAAGTCTGACAACAAAACCAGAAATTGAACGGGTAAGATGATCTGGATGTAGTAACGGGTCAGGACTAACGACCGGGGTTGGTGTAGAGTTATGCTATTTCCTGGAGTAAATATGGCGGTGATACTGAGGTCGTTATTGAAGTTGATCCGTTGATGCTTTAGATTAGGTAAGGTAAGGTGTAACTGTTTGTAATTTAAGGTGACCTCAGGAAGCTTGTAAGAAGTTACCTTACCTTACTGCCTACCTACCTAGGTAGGTAAAGTACCTTAAGTTACAGTACCCAAAACCGGTAAGGCCTGTATATGTCCGCCATGTATTTTAGGTAACTACCTAGGTAAGGTAACGTAATCGCCACCTAGTCAAGCCAGCCACCCAGTCAAGCCACCTCACTGTCACTTAATTAACTCATGTCAAAACATCTTGAATTATTGATATTACCTTCACCCTAGACTAATTACATGAAAACTGAATCATTCATTGACATTTTTTTTCAAATAAACTTTATAAACTCAACTTTATCTCTTAATGCATGATATCTAGCTGTTTTATTAGTCAATTTCTTCACTCTATTCTCTGTCTTCTGTATCAAAGCTTTATTCTTGTTAACAATAAAAACTCAGACATTTTCAACACTCTTTTATAACTATTTTTTTCACTGTTACTTTTACTTGTCAAATAACTTCTAATTAATTCACTATAAAACTGTTCTATCTATCATAGCTGTCAGAGCTGTGTCTTTTAAATTTAAGACATATATATATAATGATAGTGTTATATCTGTTAAAATCTTATTTACAAATTAATTAATTTGAGTTGCTGTACTAAATGTGACAGCAATGTCAACTTAAACTTCATTGAAATTTGTAAAGAATGTATAGAATGAAGTCTTTAACTGAGATAATCTTAAAATAATAATAAAAGAATTGAACAAAATAAGATCTGTATCTCATTATGTACTTAAGATATTGTAAATTATGATTGCTGTTAATTTAGCTTTTTAATAATAATGAAGAAAGTTTAGCTTATTAATATTGACAGCTTCATAATGCAAATAAAGATAAATATATTTCTTATAAATCTTACTTAATAATTTAAAGACTTTAACATTCAGTGACTGTAGCAAATATATTAAATATAAAGAAAGATATAAAGTCACAATGTTGTGATTACAGCAGTATTAAATAAAGTCATTAAAGACATAACTTTTATGTTCATTCAGTATTAATAATTGATGAGTGTCTTAAGTCTGAATTTTAATGTATAAATTAAAGATCTTAAATCATTAAAGTTTTATTATATTTATAGTTTAGTCATTGTCACTAATTTATAAAACAGTCTAATTATTCTTAATAAAGTTTAGTTATACTTACTGAATCTGCTTGTTCTTAAAGATGAAGTAGAGAGAAAGAGTAATGTTATTAAATAATATATATTTAATAAGAAATACTTAATTTTAATTGTTAGCATGAACACTGAAAGCTTATACTTTTATACATTATATTAGAACTTTAAAGCTGTTTATAATACTCATTGCAAATTTCTTCTTATTCATGTTGTATATATCTGACTTCAAAATATCATGCTTTATTCATGTAAAGTTATATAAATTAAATCATTTTTAAATGATTTTATAATTTTTAAATGATTTTATAATTTTTAACATTCTTTCAATTCTGATTAAGATTTCAGCTATATTATGTCTTAAATTCTAAATATCAACATAAAAAATTCTTATATCAATGCTGTTCTAGAGAATTCAGATCATCTTTGATCATCATTAAATGTTTTATCATTATTTTTAGCTGTTCAATTCATGAAGATCACTCTCAGACTGTTATAATATCAATTTATTAAATTAAAGCATTCTTCTCATGCATTAATAGTCATTAATGATCTATTTAAAAGATCTTTACTGATTGTCTTCTGTTTTGAATCAGACTTTTGATGAGCTTGTAAGATAGATTAAAATAGATTGTAGATTCAAGTAATTTCTCAAAGAAAAACTGATAGATTATTGTTCAAATCAGCTAAAGCAAGACTATATCACATGAAAATATCAGAAATTGACTTAATTGATTTGTCTGAGGTCATTGTGGATGTGTGATGATGATGAGGTTGATGACAATGTTGATGTTGATGTTTTGACTAAATGGGTGGCTCACTTAGGTGGCTGGCTCGACTAGGTGGCTAAGACGTTAGGTACCTTAGATCTCTGCTAGATCTCTTGGCGTTCCGCTGCACCACGCGACTAAGGTGCGTGTACCGTGAGGTAGTCAATATTCAGCATAACCTACACCATGACCTGATCTCGACTGACACACCGTGTTCTCGCTATTCTATGCGACAAATGTGCACTCATATGATTTGTACTACCTTGATGGTTGGCATATCGATCTGTTTCGCTCGAGGATAACCTAAAACCAGGCTTCGCAATGAGTTCGTGGCATCGCGAGTATCTTGTGGCGCTTGAAAATCGTGATATGCACGAGAAGGCACATGTTGACATCTTCAATGCCTGTAATCGCTTTCTCGCCGATCCGGATGGATTCTTCCAGCTGATGAAGGGCTATGGTTAGACACCAAATTGGCTGATCGGACCTGTTCGCATCGAGCAGGCTCTTATCGCGACAGCACCCTAAATCAAACTACGTCAGCTGTCAGCACTGGCCGAGTAGAGACGAGCCCCAGCCCTGCCTCAACCGAATTGTTGGCCAAACTCAGGCATGATCTTGTCGAGGCACAACGTTCAAAGGGAGCACTAGAGCTACAGTTAAGGATGATCACGGATGAGATGCAGAAGTTTAGGACCAAAAGCAAAACTGAGGGCAAGCGTATCACTGAGCTTGCTGCCGAAAAAAACGTCTTAGCGACGAAATTGAGAGACCGCGATGAGGAGCTCAGAGGCAAAGCCAAGTTGTTGGATGTATGTCGGAGAGAGGTGTCGTTGTCGAAAGATAGAAGCTGATTATGGTACACGTTGACCGCAGGATGTTCAGGATGAAATGGTCTCGCTGAATTTACAGCTCAACATGGCCGAAGAGGTGACCAGAAAGCTGCAGAAAGAGAATAAGGATCTCGTCGATCGGTGGATGGCACGAATGGGTCAGGAGGCGGACGCGATGAACAACGCATCAAAGTACTCATGACAGGACCTTTCGGCGCCTTTGGTAGGTTATAACCAGACATAACTTTATTCAACCACATGAACTTGTACTATGACGAAGACGCCTTTGCAATGAAGACAAACGCCACGCTGATGCAATAAAAATATTTAGAAAACGAGCTCTATGCGTTGTCCTCCCATCTATCGGGCTTCAGCTGGGACCGGGCTCGCCTTATATGGTGAATCAAGAACGCCTACGCCGTGCAACTCGGCATTGGAGAAGCAGGACAACCACTAGTTGGCACCTCCACTATGCCAGCTTCTCCGAGAAAGACCTCAGCTTTGTGCTATCCTTTCTAGCCACATAATAAGTGCCACCAGCATCTGTCCAACTCACACTGTCTGACCAGTACTGCTTGCTCTCCACCTCCAGCAGATTTACCGGTGAATTGAGGTTTCGCGTCGTAATCTTGTGGCCATGAGGCACGAAGGATTTGAGCGAGACGATCTGACAGCCATCCTTAAGATCCAGAAACAAGTTAACCAAGCCGTTGTTCAGCTCAGGCGTGAAAGCCTGATTGTTGACCAGCACAACGTCGGCCTTCTGGATGATTTTGCCGGTGTTCGTGTTCGTTAAAAAGTCTCCTCGTTCGAGATGGATGCTGCCGGCCTGCAGTCCCCAGAGACGACACCTTGCTTTGAATTCATTCTCTTGCAGCTCGGCTAGATCGCATGCGTTCTCCATCATCTCGCAGCCCCAACTCTCGCAGCCGACCTCGAGCGCTGCTTGCAAGACCGTATTACCGACGCCGGATCCAAGATCGACGAAGATCTGCTCAGACTTGAGCTTGGTGTCTTTAAAAATCTGTGACAAAAACCTCGGCAGTAGCTCGCCATAGACATTGTCTGTTCCGTTTTCGTACTGCCTCAGGGAACCGACCTTTGGGGACACCGTCCGCGAATATATCTGAGTCAATAGGCGCTCAACGAGTGGGAGGTCCAGATGGTGCATGGCATCAAGCTTTGTCGAAATCGTTCCGTCCATTCTGCGGCGGGTGATAATATTATTGTACTCCTTGATGACATCTCTGAACTCTTGCTCTGACTCGCGACTTATGGCCCGCTTCAACCTCCGTAGGATGCCACTATTGTCATTCGAGAAGAGGTCGAGTTCGGCTCTAGGTAGATAGTTGCAGGAAACCAGATCAATTACTTGAATGATCTCGTCAAGCGGCTTGAAGTCATCATGCTCGCGTGGTATCACTAGCTCGAATCTATGATTCGTTAGTTGCAGCACCTGGCCTCCCCTACAGAGTTCCCGTACCGTTCCTGTTGTGATGCGCTTGGGTATTGAAGCAGGAGTATCCCAGCTGATTGGGAGGGACCACCAAATGCGGGAGCGAATTTACTTGGTGTATCGAGCGATGCTATGTCCGCAGCGTGGACCATGCGAAAGTCTTCGCCACCCTCCGCAAATGCCTCCAGAAACCGTACATGCCTCGCCAGGTCTGGTTCGGTGCTTCTCACAACCTCTGCTTGCCGCCTCGACCAACCCAGCGAAACGTCGCTATCGCTACTCTCACTGCTGGAATGCAAGCGTTGCGGCAGTGGTGAATTTCGCTTCCGTGCTTTCTGAGGACCAGGCCTTTTGGATGCGGACTCGTCCAGTGTACGCTTACGTACAATGCCTTTGCTGCGAGAGCTCCCGTTTGGCTGCTGGGCTGACTTGAGAACAGAGCGTATGCCGTTCCTTGAGAGTACCGAATTTCGTTGGTAGGGCGGTGCATTCGGCGTTGTTTGAATCACCTCCCGTCTGATTTGTGAGCCTTGCGGCTTGATAGCCGGGGCGCCTGGCTTGCGTAAATGATCGAAGAAGCTCATGCTGACGTGTGCAGAATAGGACTGTGACTGGACTTGCGCAAATCCGCCGCGAGATTGCAGTGCCTGAACAAAGCAAAAGGAGCTGGTGTTGAGCGGTAGTTGCTGTGAGAGATTTGTGTTTGACGCGTGTTAACGAACGTAGGTAGGTACCTTAGGTAAGGCAACTACCTTTAGGTACCAGTGAATTTCTTTTGAGATTTGGTTCCGTACCTGCCTCGCATCACTTTGCAACTGGAAAGCTTCGTCCAGAGCTGCACACTAATGCAAGTCAGCAGTGGCCGTTCAGGCATTACCTGGTACCTTAGCACTAGTAAATGGCCAACTCACTTATGCAAGGATGTAGCATAAAAACAGTTTGGTGACCCATCACTGTGAATAGGCCTTAGTTAAGTGGCTTACTTCACTAAATTGACTCACTGAGACTCATTTTAAATGACTTACTCTCATAACTGAGCCTCAAGTAAGTGTTTCACTCTGTAACTAAGTCTTAAGTAACTGTTTCATTCTTTAAATAGTGACTCATTCTTATAACTGAGTCTTAAATAAGTGATTTAGCTTTCTATGTTAGATATATAACTCATAATAGCTGTGACTAAAAGTGTAGTGCTTACTTTTGACAGATTATGAGCTCAAGTTAATGTAATAATATTGAATATGTGTTGGCTACCTTATCTGCATAAGCTTAAAGTTGTAAGTTTAAACTATGTTGTGTGCACATTCTTTTTACTTATAAGAAGCTGAGTAAGCAACATATAAGTGTGCTGACTGATCATGAGTTAAAGAGAGTGTTAAATATATAACTCATGATAGCTATAACTTAAAGTGTGATGCTTACTTTTAACACTTTAAATAAATCTTAATAAGTAACTTATTCTCATAACTAAATCTTAAGTAAGTATTTCATCTCTGTAACTGAGTCTTAAGTAACATCAACAAGTTAAAAGATTACTTACAAACATAAATGAAAATGTTTTTACTTAAAATGCTTTAAACTTACTTTAAGCTCACTTTGAGTATACTTTAAGCATAATAGTTTAATTTAAAGCACTTTAAGTCAAAATTTATTATCAATTTATAATAACATTTTTAATTTAATGACCTTATTAAGATATTTAATGAACATTATAGTCTTAAATTAATATATTTAATGAAGTTTTAAATTAAGTTTAAATTAACTGCAGTGTAAATAAGTTTAATAAATGTATAGAGTTACAAGCTAAACATTATATGCTTATTTTTAAGATAAAGTTGATATATATACATATTAAGATGAGTAAAATACTGATGTAATAGCATTTAAGTTAAATTAAACTACATTTTTTTCTATTAAATTATTAACATCAATAATTTTTAAATTATCATTAACATTCTTCTTAATTTCTCTTATATAAATGTTTTACTTAAAGTTATCTAAATTCAATACTTACTGTACAAGATATACTTTTTAATTTTATTAATTATAAATTATCTTCTTCACTTCAAACTCAATACATTGTAAAGAGTAGATGTAGATGTGTTGTCTTTAATTAATATAATTAATTTACTTTTTTACTTATTTATAATTACAATTTATTTACTCAAAATCAATAATCATCAATCTCTTTACTTTATATAAAGTATAGTCTACTCTGATGAGTTTAATTATATTAACAATGTATTGAGAAGATAATATGTTTAAATTTTATAAAATAATATATAAGTCTTTTTAAAACAATTAAATGATCTTTATTATAGTAAATTTAATTTAATCAGTGTAGATAAAGATTACTGAAGCTTTAAGAACTAGATATATGTACTATGTAGAAGTTAGTATAATTTATAAATGTTACATTCCAATCGGAGATTCCTCTGATATAGGGTCTAGGGGTTAGAGCTTGTGATATAAGAGGGTTTCCAGGCACGTTAGGGTTAACCGGTAGATAGCAATATGCTAGGTAAAGATTGTCATTGAACACGATCATTTCCATAGGGGAAATGATCCTGCTATATAGTAAGCTCGCTCGACAGTGCACACCTATGCAACCTGTCGTGCTCGTCGTGCTGTGCTCGCCCTGCTCGCCTTGCACGCTGTCGAGCCCGTCGTGCTCGTCGTGCTTATACCCAGATATACGCCCTTGTCTTGGCAGCTTACATACTGGTTGCACCAGTAGTCCTTTCCGGGACTATGGTCGTAACACGATCTCCCCTCTCCTAGGCGCTAGTCCTCTAAGCCTTATAAGCGAGGGTGCCGTTGTCATCATCGTCAGCAACGATGCTTTCAAAAAGTTCA